>Ga0081538_10003592_pt1 | contig 14574 bp, 10 predicted proteins | sample TabmetS5T2R1_FD_71022 | JGI IMG/M metagenome (GOLD analysis project Ga0081538, IMG submission 71022) | Tabebuia heterophylla rhizosphere microbial communities from the University of Puerto Rico - S5T2R1 | ecosystem: Host-associated > Plants > Roots > Rhizosphere ... | reverse complement strand
CGGCGGGGCCCCCGCCGTCTTGCCGCCCGCCCCGCCCCCCGCCCACCCGGCCCCCGCCATGGTCTCCGGGCTCTTCTGCTCCGGTACCCTCCCGGCCGGGCTCCCGGCCCGCCTACGGGAGGCGAGCGGGGAGCGCGTGGCCGTGATCGACATCGACGCGCACCACGGCAACGGGACGCAGGCGATCTTTCACGACGACCCCGGCGTGCTCACGGCGTCGGTCCATGTGGACCCCGGCGCAGGCTGGTTCCCCCACTTCCTCGGCTTCGCGGAAGAGACCGGCGCGGGCGCCAACCGCAACGTGCCGCTCCCGCCGGGGAGCGGCGACGAGCGCTGGGTCGAGGCGGTGACGGAGCTCGCCGGGTGGGCCGGCGGAGCCGCGGCCCTCGTCGTGGCGCTCGGCGTGGACGCCGCGGGCGGCGATCCGGAGAGCCCGCTCGAGGTCAGCGCCGAGGGCTTCCGCGCCGCCGGCCGCGTGCTCGGCGCGCTCGGGCTGCCGACCGTGGTGGTCCAGGAGGGTGGCTACGACCTCGCCGCCATCGGACACCTGGTGCACGAGGTGCTGGCCGGCATCGAGGAGGGAGTGAGTGGCTGACCGGAAGTCGATCTGGGTGGGCCGCGACGAGACGGGCGGCGTGCGCGCGCAGCCGCGGAAGGACCGGAAGCCGCCGCCGCACTGGCGGCTCGAGGCGATCTCCGCAACGCAGCGCCCGCGTTCGCTGGCCGTGAGCGCCGACCGCCGCACGGCCGTGTTCATCCAGGACGGCGAGACCTCCGACGTCTGGTGGATCGATCTCGAAGGCGGAGGCGCGCCGGAGCGGCTGACCACCGGCCGCGAGCCGAAGCCCTTCTGGGAGGACGACGAACCGCGTCCGTCCCCGGACGGCGCCACCGTCGCCTACACGGACGACGGCCACGTTTGGCTCGCCCCCGTGGCGGGCGGCCCGCCCCGCAAGCTCACCGAAGGCGGGAGCCCCGTCTGGATCGACGACGGCCGCCTGCTCGTGACCGTCGAGCGCGATGACACCACCCGGCTTGTTGTCGTGCACACCGCCGATCCCTGGCCGCGCCGCCTCGCCGCTGGTCACGGCGAGCTCGACGAGCGCGGCGACGAGGGCGAGGCGGTGGTCTCGCCCGACCGGACCGAGGTCGCCTACACGTTCACCCCGCGCGCCGACCTCAACCGCAGCGAGATCCGCGTGGCGGCGCTCGACGGCGGCGCGGTGCGCGCGCTCACCGGCACCCCGCGGATGCACGACCGCTCCCCCTCGTGGTCGCCCGACGGCGCGGCGATCGCCTACGCGTCGGAGCGGAGCGGCTTCTACGAGCTCCACGTGGTGGCCAGGGACGGCAGCGACGACCGGCAGCTGACGAGCGAAGGCGCGGACCACTTCGAGCCGGAGTGGCACCCGGACGGCGCGCGCCTGCTCGCCGTGCGCGGCCGGCGCAACCGGTTCGACCTGGTGTCGATCGACGCCGCCAGTGGCGCGGCGGACCAGCTCGCCGCGGGCGGCATGTGGTCTCATGTCCACTGGGGGGCGGGCGACCAGGTCGTGGGCGCCTACGAGGACCATGCAACCCCGCCCGAGCTGCGGCTCGGCTCGCCGCCGGCCACGCGGCACGCGCCCGCCCCGCGGTCGGTCCGCGCCGCCCCGTACGCCGCGCTCGAGGACGTGGCGTTCCCCTCGTTCGACGGCCTCGAGATCCCGGGCTTCCTGCTCCGCCCGCGCAATGCGTCGGCGGACGACCCCGTGCCCGCCGTCGTGTATCCCCACGGCGGGCCGACCATGGCCTACGGCGACGAGTGGGACCCCCACGCCCAATACTTCGTCGACAAGGGCTACGCCTGGCTCGCGGTCAACTTCCGCGGCTCGACCGGCTATGGCCGCGACTTCGAGCGCCTCAACCACGGAGACTGGGGCGTGGGTGACACGCGCGACTGCCTCGCCGCGGCCGACTACCTGCGCACGCTCGACTGGGTGGACGGCGACCGGCTGGCCGTCTTCGGCGCGAGCTACGGCTCCTACATGTCGCTGCTGTCGGTCACGGACGATCCCGAGCACCGCTTCCGCTGCGCGGTCACGAAGTACGGCGACTGCGACATCGTCACCTCATGGGCGCAGGGCGACCGCGACGGCGTGCAGGACCTGGAGCGGATGATGGGCCCTCCCGCGGCCGCGCGCGAGGCATACCGCGCCGGCTCGCCGTTCCATCGCCTCGCGAACGTCGAGGTGCCGCTGCTGATCGCCCACGGCGAGCTGGACGAGCGCGTGAGCCCGAAGCAGTCGGAGCAGCTCGTGACGGAGCTGCGGCGGCTCGGCAAGACGTTCGAGTACGTGACCTACCCGACCGAGGCGCACGGGCTGCTGCGCACAGGGCCGGAAGTCGACTTCTACAGGCGCCTAGAGCGCTTCCTCGACTGGCATCTGATGTGAGCGCCTGAAATAGTCCACCACTCGGGGAGAGACGACGGACGAAGGGACTCGCGTGAGCACCACCAGAAGGACACTGGCCGTGACCATCCTGATCCTGAGCATGGTGGTGGGGCTTGCGGCTGTCACCGCCCGCGGCCAGGGCGGCGGCACCGAAACGGTCGACATCGGCGACCCGCAGGGCATCGACAGCATGAACCCGCTGGTGGGCGTCACGGCCGCGGCGTACGAGGCATGGAACATCCAGTACGCCACGCTCACCAACAAGGCGGCGAAGGACTTCCGCGTGATCCCCGGCCTTGCCGAGTCGTGGGAGAGCTCGGACGACAAGCGCACCTGGACGTACCACATGCGCGAGGGCCAGAAGTGGTCGGACGGCAAGCCGCTCACAGCCGAGGACGTGGCCTGGACGATCAACACCTCGCGCGAGGAGGAGTGGATCAACCACACGTCGGTCGTGGCGAACATGGAGGCCGAGGCGACCGATCCGAACACGCTCGTGGTGCGCAGCTCCGTCGACGACCCGAAGCTGCCCGTGCTCGACGTCTACATCCTGCCCAAGCACGTGTGGGGCAAGATGTCCGCGGACGAGCGCGAGAACTACGACGCCCTCGACGGCGTCGGCTCCGGCCCGTTCACGCTCGACAGGTTCGAGAAGGGTCAGTTCGCCCGCTTCAAGGCCAACCCGAACTACTACGGCGGCAGGCCGGGCGTGGACAGGGTGGTGTTGCGCAAGTTCAACAACCCGGACGCCATGGTCGCCGCGCTCAAGACGGGCGAGCTCGACGCCGCGGAGGACATCCCCGGCGGCGCCTTCAACGAGCTCAAGAACGATTCGAACATCCAGACGATCGAGGGCTACCAGGGCGCGATGAGCGAGCTGGCGATCAACGGCGGCGACGGGCTGAAGAAGCCGCACCCCGCCCTGCTCGACGTGACCGTGCGCCAGGCGATCGGGCACGCGATCGACAAGGAGACGCTCGTGGACCGCGTGCTCGCCGGCCTGGGGAAGCCGGCTCATACGCTGAGCGTGTCGCCCGACCCGAGTTGGACCCCGGAGATCCCGGCCGATCAGCAGTTCGACTTCGACCTCGACAAGGCGAGGTCGATGCTCGAGGAGGCCGGCTACAGGGACAGCGACGACGACGGCATCCGCGAGATGCCGGGGGGCGGCCAGCCGCTGAACTTCACGTACTACGTGCGCTCCGACGGCGAGAGTGCGCCGGAGATCGCCGAGTTCGTCATGGGGTGGCTCCGCGAGATCGGGATCGCCACGACCCGGAAGGTCGCCGACGACACGCAGCTCACGACGATCATCGGCAAGGGCGACTACGACATGTTCGTCTGGGGCTGGGTCCCGTTCGTGGACCCCGATCAGATGCTGTCGTACTTCACGTGCGACCAGGTCAGCGACGACCCGGAGAACCCGACCGACTACTACAACGACGCCAACTACTGCGACCCCGAGTACGACAGGCTCTACAAGGAGCAGAACGTCGAGCTCGACCCGGACCGGCGGCGCGAGATCGTGCACGAGATGCTGACCCGGTTCCAGCAGTCGGGCACTTACCACGTCCTCTACACGGAGCCGAACACGCAGGGCTACGTGAAGGGACGTTTCGACGGCTGGACGCGCCAGCCCGAGAAGACGGGCCCGGTGCTCTACACCAACTCGTCGCCGACCTATGCCGCCCTGGAAGTGGCGAGCGATTCGGGCGGCGGCGGTGGTGACGACGACGGCGGCGGGGCCGGGACGATCATCGCGATCGTCGTGATCGCGCTTCTCGCGGTCGGCGCGGGAGTGGTGGTGGCGAGGCGTCGCCGCACGGCCTACGAGCGGGAGTGAGCGCCAGGCTCGTCGCCGGCAAGGTACTCGGCTCGCTGGCGACGCTCCTCTTCGTCGTCTGCTTCAACTTCTTCCTGTTCCGGGTGGTCGAGACCGACCCGGTCGCGAACCTGTTCCGCGGCCACCAGCTGTCCAAGGCCCAGCGGGACGAGCTGACGCGCCAGTTCGGGCTCGACAAGTCGACCGGCGGCCAGTTCGTCGCGTACCTCGAGCAGACCGCGACCTTCAACCTCGGCCGGTCGTACACGAACAACCAGCCGGTCGCCTCCGAGATCCGCGAGAAGGCCGGCGCGACCATCGCGCTGGTCGGGATCTCGGCAGTGTTGTCGGCGGTGCTGGGGACCCTGCTCGGCATCGCCGCCGCCTGGCGAAGACGCACGAAGACCGACTACTCGATCACCGGCTTCACGATGGGGACCTACTCGATGCCGGACTTCTGGCTCGGGATGCTGCTGCTGACCCTGTTCGCCGTCGTGCTCGGCTGGTTCCCGGTGGGCGGGATCGTGGACCCCGCCTCCGACGCCACCGGCTTCGCCAAGCTGCTCGACCAGGCGCAGCACATGTTCCTGCCGGCGCTGACGCTGACGGTCGCGTACCTCGGCGAGTACGCGATCGTGATGCGCTCGTCCCTGCTCGACACGATGCGCGAGGACTACCTGGTCCTCGCCCGCGCCAAGGGGCTGCGCGACGTGCTCGTGCGCAACCGCCACGCCGTGCCGAACGCGCTCCTGCCGGTCGTCTCGCTGTTGGCGATCAACTTCGGCCTGGTGCTGGCCGGGGCGATCGCCGTCGAGGCCATCTTCTCCTGGCCGGGCCTCGGGCTCGCGACCTATGAGGCGCTGAAGGGCCCCGACCTCCCGATGCTGCAGGGCCTCTTCCTGGTGTTCAGCGCCTCCGTGATCCTCTTCAACCTGATCGCGGACCTGCTCTACGCGTACCTCGACCCGAGGGTGCGGACGGCGTGAGCGCGATCGCCGCCCCATCGGCACGCCGGATCGCCTGGCAGCGGCGCCGGCACGCCCTCGGGCGCTCCTGGCGCGAGTACCGCCACCACCGGCCCGGGATGGTCGGGCTCGCGATCCTGGTCGCCGCGGTCGCGATGGCGCTGGCCGCGCCGCTCCTGGCCGACGACGCCGGGCTCAGGGCCATCAACACGACCGAGAACCCGGCCTGGGCGAGCCCGTCCGAGTTCGGGCCGCTCGGGACCGACAGCCTCGGCCGCGACGTGATGACGCAGTTCATCTGGGGCGCGCGCATCAGCCTGCTCGTGGGGCTGGCGGCGACCCTCCTGGCGATCCTGATCGGCTCGATCGTGGGCATCGCGGCCGGGTTCTTCGGCGGCCGCTTCGGCGGCCTCCTCATGCGGCTCACCGAGTGGTTCCTCGTGATCCCGTTCCTGCCGCTCGCGGTGGTGCTCGCCGCGATCCTCGGCCCCTCGGTCGAGAACATCATCCTGGTGATCGGGATCACGTCGTGGCCCTTCCCGGCACGGCTGATCCGGGCGCAGGTGCTCACGCTCAAGGAGCGCGACTACGTCGACCGCAGCCGAGCGCTGGGCGCCTCGAACTGGCACCTGATGACCCGCCACATCCTCCCGAACGTCGCGCCGCTGATCCTCGCCACGACGACGCTCACGGTGCCGATCGCGATCCTGTCCGAGGCGACCCTGTCGTTCCTCGGGCTGGGCGACCCCACGAACATCTCCTGGGGCCGGATGCTCGACGACGCCTTCGAGACCGGCGCGATCACCCTCGAGGCGTGGTGGTACTTCGTGCCGCCGGGGCTGGGGGTGATGCTCGTGGCCCTCGCGTTCACGCTGTGCGGCACGGCGCTCGAGGAGATCCTCGATCCACGGCTGAGGGACACGCACGGATGACGGCCGAGCCGCTGCTCACGGTGCGAGACCTGCACGTGACCTACCCGACCGCCGGTTCGCCGGTCCCGGCGGTGCGCGGCGTCGACCTCGAGGTCGGCGTCGGCGAGACGCTCGGGCTTGCCGGCGAGTCCGGTTGCGGCAAGTCCTCGCTTGCGGGCGCGCTGCTGCGCCTGCTGCCGAGGGGCACGCGGGTGACCGGCGAGGTGCTGCTGGACGGCGAGGACGTACTGACGATGAAGCCGGGCCGCCTGCGTGCGGTGCGCTGGACGGAGCTCGCGATCGTGTTCCAGGGTGCGCTCCACACGCTCAACCCGGTGCAGCGGGTGGGCGCCCAGATCGCCGAGGCGATTCGGCTGCACTCCAGGGACGTACGTGGTGCGGGGGTGGGGAAGCGCGTGGGCGAGCTCCTCGAGCTGGTCGGCCTGCCGGCGCGCCGGGCCCATGACTATCCCCACCAGCTCTCCGGCGGCCAGCGCCAGCGCGTGCTGATCGGCCTGGCGCTCGCCTGCGATCCGCGCCTTCTGATCGCCGACGAGCCGACCACGGCGCTCGACGTGATGGTCCAGGCCCAGGTGCTGCGTCTGCTCGAGGAGCTGCAGGAGCAGTTCGGCCTCGCGGTGATCTTCATCACCCACGACCTCTCGACGCTGGCGGCGGTGTGCGAGCGGCTGGCGGTGATGTATGCGGGCCGCGTGGTCGAGCAGGGACCGAGCAGGGACATCTTCGAGGCGCCGGCCCATCCCTACACGCGCGGGCTGGCGGCGGCCTTCCCCGTGATCGGCGACACGGCGTTTCGCATGAAGCCGTCCGGGCTTCCGGGCGACCCGCCCGACCCGCGCCGTCTCCCGAGCGGGTGTCCCTTCCACCCGCGCTGCCCCGACGCGGTGGCCGTGTGCCCGTCCACGCCGGTCGAGCTCTGGCCGGCCGGCGATCGCCGATCCGCGGCCTGCGTGCACGTCTCCGGCTCACCGGTGCCGGCATGAATGCCGGGCCGCTCATGGAGGTCCGCGGGGTCCGCGTGGAGTACGCCGGCCGCGGCCAGGTCGCGCGCGCGGTCGACGGCGTCGACCTCGAGCTGCGAAGCGGCGAGATCCTCGCGCTGGTGGGCGAGTCGGGCTGCGGCAAGACCACGCTGGCGCGCACGATCGTAGGCCTGCAGCGACCCGCCGCGGGCGAGGTCCGGCTGCGCGGGAAGCCGCTCGGCTACGACCGCCGCTCGCTCCGCGAGCACCGGCGGGCGGCCCAGCTGATCTTCCAGGACCCGACCGGCGCGCTGAACGCTCGCCACACGATCTACGAGGCGGTCGCGGAGGGGGTGCGCATCCAGGAGCTGCCGGGCGTGGAGGAAGAGCTCGTCGCCGAGGCGCTCTCGCGTGCCGGGCTGCGCCCGCCCGAGAGCTTCTTCACGCGCTACCCGTACGAGATCTCGGGCGGGCAGCGCCAGCGCGTCGTGATCGCCGGCGCCATGGTCCTCAACCCCCAGCTGCTGGTGGCCGACGAGCCCGTCTCCAGCCTCGACGCGTCGGTGCGGGGCGAGATCCTCGCGCTCATGCTGCGCCTGGTGCGCGAGACCGAGGTGGGGATGCTCGTGGTGACCCACGACCTCGGGCTCGCGTGGAACGTCGCCGACCGGGTCGCCGTCATGTACCTGGGGCGGATCGTCGAGCAGGGAACGACCGAGGAGCTCCTCACCGCCCCCCGCCACCCCTACACGCGCGCGCTCCTGTCGGTGGTGCCGGAGGTCGCGGAGGTCGAGCAGCAGATCCTCTCGGGCGAGGCGCCGGACCCGACCCGCATCCCGCCCGGCTGCCGCTTCCATCCGCGCTGTCCGCTCTACGCGTCCGGGGAGGCCGCCCGGCTCGGGATCGCCGAGCGCTGCCTGGGCGAGGATCCACTGAAGCTCCCGGCCTGCCACGCGGTCGCATGACCGAAACGCTGCCCTATCGCTGGTACACCGACGGCGACGTGCTCGCGCGCGAGCGCGAGCGGCTCTTCGCGCACAGCTGGCAGTACGCCGGGCACATCGGTCAGCTGAGCGAGCCGGGTTCCTATTTCACCCTGCGGGTGGGCGACATTCCGCTCGTCGTGGTCCGTGACAAGGCCGGCACGCTGCGGGCCTTCGTGAACGTCTGTCGCCACCGCGGCGCCGAGGTCGTCTCCGGCGAGGGCCGCTGCACGACGCTGCAGTGCCACTACCACGCGTGGACGTACGGCCTCGACGGCGCGCTGCGGGCGGCACCTCGCTCGGAGGCCGACCCGGATTTCGACCGTGAGGGGCTCGGTCTGCGTCCCGCCCAGGTCGAGACGTGGGGCCCGTTCCTGTTCGTCAACCCGGACGCCGGAGCGGCGCCGCTGGCGGACACGCTTGGCGATCTGCCCCAGATCGTTCGCGAGCACGGTCTCGATGTCGACGCGCTCGAGTTCCACCAGCGCGTCGACTATTCGCTCGAGGCCAACTGGAAGGTGGCGGTGGAGAACTACCTCGAGTGCTACCACTGCCCGGTCGCTCACCCCTCGTTCAGCGAGGTGATCGACGTGCACCCCGACCGATACGTGCTGGAGAGCCACGCCACCTTCGCGAGTCACTTCGCAAGGGGGCGCGACGGTGAGGGCCAGTTCCACCTGATCTGGCCGAACATCAAGGTGAACGTGATGCCGGGCCGTCCCAACCTTTCGATCGGCCCGCTCGTCCCCACCGAGCCGGGCCGGACCGAGGGCTGGCTCGACTACTTCTTCGCGCCCGACATGGACCCGGACTGGATCGCCGACTACCTGGAGCTCGACTACCAGGTCGGCGCGGAGGACCGCGAGCTGGTCGAGTCGGTGCAGCGCGGGATGCGCTCCGGCGCCTTCGAGCACGGCCGCCTCCTCCTGCCGAGCGAGGAGCTGATCGGCGCCTTCCAGCGCTGGGTCGCCGCGAGGCTCGATTACACGCCGTCGCGCGGGAACTCAAGCTCCCACGAGCGCGAGTAGACCTCCGCGTCGCCCTCGAAGGCGTCGAGGCGCTGGGTGACGAGGAACTCGGTCGCGGTGGAGGTCATGCGGCTCTCGGTCTCGACCCGGGTCTGCCACTCGCCGCGGCCCAGCGCTGTCACGCAGCGGACGTACACGGACGCGGACAGCGGGTCGCCGTCGACGATGCGGTAGGTCGTCACGTTCGTGTCGTGCATCTCGGTGCCGGCCTCGACCAGCCGGCGGTGGCCGCCGACGTCCCACTCGAACTCGAGCTCGTGCGCGCCCGTCGCCGGGTCGTGGTGATGGCGGCGGTGGGTCTCGCCGGGCCGCAGCACCTCGACCTCGAGCGGCTTCGCCCACTCGGGCTCCTCGAACGGTCGCGGCTCGGGCTCTTCGCGGCGCGGCCGCACGGGCAGCGCGAGGCGGCCGCCGTACAGGGTCAGCGTGACGGGCTCCGGCGAGGGCCAGGCCCAGGGCCAGTAGGCGGTCGAGATGGCGACGCGAAGGCGGTGGCCGGCCGGGATCGCCTGCGCGATCGCGTCGAGCGGCACCCGCACGTCGTAGCGGCGCCCGGGCTCGAGCGGACGGGCCTCGGCGTGGCCGTCGCGGTGCGTGAGATTGAGCAGCCCCCGGGTCACGAGCAGCGAGGCGCCGTCCGGTGCGACCGCGCAGACCCGCACGGCCAGCAGCGCGGCCGTGCGGTCGACCGACAGGGAGAGCTCGACCTCGGGGAAGCCGAGGATCTCGAGCGGCTCGTCGAGCGGCTCGAACGTGAACGTGAGCGAGCGCTCGTCCTCGGCGCGCTGGTCGCCGGGCCAGTCGCCCTCGCCGCCGTCCGGGCACCAGGCGCCGGCGTTCGCACCCGTCGACTCGACGCTGTGATGCTCGCCCGGCCCCAGCGGCCACTCCCGGGGCTCGACGCCGGGCGGCGGCCACGCGGGCTCCGTCACCCACCGCCCGGGCCGCTCGCGGTAGTGGGTCGCCGGCGGGACGTGGTCCTGCATCCAGATGCGCAGCGGGGGCTCGTCCATGATCCCCGTGTCGGCGCCCTTCAGCCAGTGGTCCCACCAGCGCAGGCACTCCTGGAGGAAGCCGATCGACGGCCCGGGGTTGCCGTCGAAGGGAAACGCGTGCGACCAAGGGCCGATCAGCGCCTTGCGCGGGCCCGGCAGCGCCTTCATCAGGCGCGGGATCGCGTTCGAGTAGCCGTCCGCCCAGCCGCCGACCGCGTACACCGCGGCCTCGATCGCTCCGGGGTCCTCGCACACCGATCCGTGGCGCCAGTAGACGTCCCGGCGCTGGTGGGCGAGCCAGGCCTCGACCATCGCCGGCGAGCGCTCCATGCGCTCCATCCAGGTCGCCCGCCAGCCGTCGCCGACCGCGGCCGGGTCGGGCGGCATGGCGGTGATCGTGAGCATCGTGGCCGCCCACTGGAGCATGTCGACCCCGAGCACGCAGCCGCCGATGTAGTGGACGTCGTCCGCATAGCGGTCGTCGGTGGAGCACATCGTTACGACGGCCTCGAGCGCCGGCGGCCGGCGCGCCGCGATCTGGAGCCCGTTGAAGCCGCCCCACGAGATGCCGATCATGCCCACCGCTCCCGAGCACCACGGCTGGTCGGCCAGCCACGCGATGACCTCGAGCCCGTCGTCCTGCTCCTGCGGCAGGTACTCGTCGAGGAGGATCCCGTCCGAGTCGCCGCTGCCGCGCAGGTCCACTCGCACCGAGGCGTAGCCGTGGCCCGCGAACCAGGGGTGGTGGTACGAGTCGCGGCGGGCCATGGCGTCGCCCTTGCGATAGGGGAGGTACTCGAGGATCGCGGGCACCGGGTCGTGCCCGGCGTCGTCGGGCATCCAGATCCGCGCCGCCAGCCGCGTGCCGTCGGACATCGGGATCCACGTGTGGTCGATGCGCCGCACTCGGCGGGGGAAATCGGTGCGTGCGCTCACGGGTGGCGGCAGTCTACGATCGCCCGATGAGCACGCGGCTGACGTACACGAGCGGCACCCTCGGCGGCGAGACCGACACCGAGTTCGAGGAGCGGCTGGCGGCGGCCCGCGCCGCCGAGGTGGCGCCGCTGCCGCATCTCATCGGCGGCGAGGGCATCGACGAGGGCGAGCCCTTCGAGCGCCGCGATCCCTCGAGCGACGGCAACGTGGCGAGCCGTGCGCACGAGGCGTCGCCCGGGGTCGTGGGACGCGCCGTCGAGGCCGCCAGGGCGGCGGCGCCGGCGTGGAGGACCGCGCCCTACCGCGAGCGCTGCGAGCTGTTGCGCGCCATGGCGTCCGGCATCGGCGACCGCCACATCGAGCTCGCCGCGGTTGCCAGCCTCGAGGTCGGCAAGTCGCGGGCGGAGTCGATCCTCGAGGTGCAGGAGGCAGTGGACCTCATCACCACCTACGCCGACCTGATGGAGCGCAACGAGGGCTACGTGAAGCCACTCGACAGCTTCGTCGAGGCGGAGAGCAACACGGACGTGCTGCGCCCGTACGGCGTGTTCGCCGTGATCTCGCCGTTCAACTTCCCCGTCGCCTTGGCGGTGAACATGGCGAGCGCGGCGCTGATCGCCGGCAACACGGTCGTGCTGAAGCCCTCGGAGGAGTCGCCCTGGACGGGCTCGATCCTCGGCGAGATCGCACGGTCGGCCGGCCTCCCGCCGGGCGTCCTGAACGTGGTGCACGGTGGCCCGGAGACGGGCCGGGCGCTGGTGGAGGGGGCGGTCGACGGCGTCGCGTTCACCGGCTCGGCCGAGGTGGGGCGCTGGATCGCGCGCACGATGCAGGAGGGCCCCTACGCGCGTCCCGCCCTCACCGAGATGGGCGGCAAGAACCCGGCGATCGTCACCGCGCGCGCCGACCTCGACAAGGCGGCCGAGGGCGTGGCGCGGGCGGCGTTCGGGCTCTCCGGGCAGAAGTGCAGCGCCTGCTCGCGGGCGATCGTCGAGGAGCCGGTGCACGACGAGTTCGTGGAGCGGCTCGCGCGCTTCACCGACGGGCTCGTGCTCGGCGATCCCGCGGAGCGCGACATGTTCGTCGGCCCCGTGGTCAACGAGGGCAGCGTGGCCCGCTTCGAGGACGCGGTGGCGGCGGCGCAGGCCGATGGAGCCGTCGCCGCGGGCGGCGACCGGCCCGGGCGGCCGGGGAACTTCGTGGAGCCGACGGTCGTGACCGGCCTGCCGCACGGTCACCGGCTCGAGCGCGACGAGCTCTTCCTCCCCTTCGTCACGGTGTCGCGCGTCGCCTCCCTCGACGAGGCGATCGCCGAGGCCAACGCCCCGGCCTACGGGCTCACGGCCGGCATCTTCAGCGAGGACGACGCCGAGCAGGAGCGCTTCCTCGACACGATCCAGGCGGGCGTGGTCTACGTGAACCGCCGCGCCGGCGCGACCACGGGCGCGTGGCCCGGCACGCAGACGTTCTGCGGCTGGAAGTCGAGCGGGTCGACCGGCAAGGGCGGGCTGGGCCCCTGGTACCTGCCTCAGTTCATGCGCGAGCAGAGCCGTACTGTCGTCAGCGGCTGAGCTCGGCGAACGTCTCCACGTAGCGGTCCACGTCCTCCTCCGTGTGGGCCACGCTCAGCGTCCATTCCAGCCCGCGTCCGCGGGTCATGAGGATCCCGCGGTTCATGCCCCACAGCCAGAACAGCTCGGCGAGCTCGGGGTCGTCCGCGCTGCCCGGCATGCACCCCTTGGCGCCCAGCGCGACGGCGCCCGGCGGGAAGCGCTCCGACAGGCTCTCGAAGCGCTCGTACGCGGCTGGGGTGAGCACCTCGAGCAGGCTGGCGCGGGCCGCGGCCATGCCGAGCGGGTGCCCGTTGTACGTGCCGAACACCGGGACCTGGCCGTCCTCGACGAGCCGGGCCACCGCCTCGGACATGCCGACCGCCCCGCTCGGCAGCCCGCCACCGAGCGACTTGGCGAGCGTGACGATGTCCGGCTCGAGGCCGAAGCGGCCCGTGGCCCCGCCCGGCGCGATGGTCAGGCCGGTCTTGACCTCGTCGAGCACCAGCAGCGCGCCGCCCCGCTCGGTGAGCTCCCGCACGGCCTGGAGGTAGCCGGGCGCGGGTGGGACGACGCCGCGGTGCGTCGTGGCCGCCTCCATGAGCACGCACGCCGGCCGGTGCTCCGCGAGCGCTTGCTCCATCGCGGCGGCGTCGTTGAAGGCGACGGTGTGAACCAGGTCGCGGGTGGAGCGCGGGATCCCCTCCGTGAATCCCCTTCCCGCCAGGGCCGCGTCGTGGTGGCCGTGATAGGCGCCCGCGATGGTGACGACGTGCTCGCGGCCGGTGAGCGCCCGTGCGAGGCGGACGGCGGCCATCGTCGATTCCGTGCCGGAGTTCGTGAAGCGCCAGTGCGGCAGGCCGAAGCGCCGCACAAGCTCCTCGGCGACCACGATGGCGTCCTCGGCCGGCCCTCCGAAGTGCGTGCCGCGGGCGTAGCGAGCGGCGACCGCGGCGCCGATCGCCGGGTGCGCGTGGCCCTGGACCATCGCGCCGAACCCGTTGTGGAAGTCGAGGTAGTCGTTGCCATCGACGTCCCACACGCGGGCGCCCTCGGCGCGGTCGAGGTAGATGGGCCAGTGGAACGACGAGGGCACCCCGCCGGGCAGGACCCGCGAGGCGCGCGTGAGCATGCGCTGCGAGCCGGGGGTCCGCTCCTTCAGCGCCGCGAGCTCGCGCTCGGCGAGCTCGCGGATGCGCCGGCGATCCATCGACTGCGAGCCTACCCGCGTTCTAGGCTTGCCCCTCGTGGAGCTGCTGGAGCGGGATGGCGAGCTCGAGGCTCTGAGCGATGCGGTGAACGGCGTGCGTGCCGGAGACGGCCACACGATCGGCGTGCTCGGCGAGGCCGGCATCGGAAAGAGCGCGCTCCTGCGGGAGGCAGCCGGGCGGGCGGAGGACTCCGAGCTGCTGGTGCTGGCCGGCAGGGCGGCCGAGCACGAGCGCGACGTGCCGTTCAGCCTCGTGGTCGACGCTCTCGATGACCACGTGGGCTCGCTGCATCCCGAGCGCGTGCGCTCGGCAGGCGCCGAGCTCGGCGCCGTGCTGCCGTCCGCGGCCGAGGACGCCGGCACACCTGAGCTTGCCGTGGGCGGTCCGGCGGAGCGCTATCGCTACCACCGCGCGCTTAGGGCGCTGCTCGAGCTGCTCGGCAGGGAGCGTCCCTTCGCGCTGGTTCTCGATGACCTCCACTGGGCCGACGACGCGTCGGTCGAGTTCGTTCTGCACCTGCTGCGCCGCACGCCGCGCGTTCCGCACCTGCTGCTGTTCGCGCTCCGGCCCGTGGACCCCGCGGCGCGGCTGCTCGACGCGGCGCGCGGCGCGCCCGGCTGGCGCGAGCTGCGGCTGGCGCCGCTGACCGACGGAGCGGCCAAGGCGCTGCTGCCGGACGACCTCAACCCCTCCCTCCGCGAGCGCATGGCGCACGAGGCGGGCGGCAACCCGCTCTTCCTCGGCGAGCTCGCCCG
>Ga0081538_10003591_pt1 | contig 14585 bp, 14 predicted proteins | sample TabmetS5T2R1_FD_71022 | JGI IMG/M metagenome (GOLD analysis project Ga0081538, IMG submission 71022) | Tabebuia heterophylla rhizosphere microbial communities from the University of Puerto Rico - S5T2R1 | ecosystem: Host-associated > Plants > Roots > Rhizosphere ... | reverse complement strand
CAGGGTTTTTTCTTTCAGGATCGCCTTTAGATAAATATTTTTCTCTTCGATATTGCGCTGGAGCTTTTCCTGAAACGTTTGTTCTTCCAGTAGATCGATGAATCGAATTCCCACGCGCGCCACTTTGTCTTCGTAGGCCGGACCGATGCCGCGTCCCGTCGTCCCGATCATCCCTTCACCGCGCAAGCGTTCACGGGCCTGATCGATTGCCTTGTGGTATGGCATAATCAGATGCGCTTGTTCGCTGATTCGAAGCTGGCGGTCATCCATGAAGTGGCCTTGGCTCTTGAGGGCGGTGATCTCTTCGAGCAGAACCTCGGGATCGACTACGACGCCGTTGCCGATAATGCAAAGTTTGTTGGGACGCAGCGCTCCCGAGGGAATAAGATGAAGGACGGTTTTCTTGCCGTCCACGACCAGGGTATGGCCGGCATTGTTGCCGCCCTGAAAGCGCACGACGATGTCAGCATCCTCGGTGAAGAGATCGACGATCTTGCCTTTGCCTTCGTCTCCCCACTGGGCGCCGATGATTGCGACGTTGGCCATCTTGTTATTTAGATCTGGATTTGGGATTCAATCGAAATCGAAAATCTAAAATCGCGTCACAGTTTTACCAGTTCCGCCGAAACGATTTCCGGTCGCTCGCGCAGCTCTTGGAGCGCCTTTTTGCTCACGGCATCGTCGACGTGGATGAAGGAAATGGCATTGCCTCCTTTTTCTGTGCGGCCCAGTTCCATGCCGGCGATGTTAATGCCGTTGCGGCCCAGAAGTGAACCGACGGTGCCCACGACTCCCGGTACGTCTCGATTGCGCAAAATAAGAATGTAGCCCTCCGGCACGGCTTCGAGATAAAAACTATCGACCCTGACGATACGCGGATGTTTGCTGCCGAAAACCACACCTTCGACCTCGATTTGTTTGCGGCCCGTATCGGCCTTGACCGTGATGTAGTTGGCGAAATCACCGGTGCGGCTGCTTTTAGCTTCCACGACTTTGATGCCCCGCTCGCGGGCGATCAAAGGAGCGTTGACATAGTTAATCGCCGACTCCATGATCGGCGTGAGAATTCCCTTGAGTACTGCTAGGGTCAGAGGAGCCAGATTAAACTGCATGACATCTCCGCCGTACTCGACGGCGACCTCCTTCGGAAGTGCGCCCGCCATCTGGCTGACCAAGCTGCCAAGCTTTTCGGCAAGCAGGAGATACGGTCGAAGGACATCCAGAAGTTCTGGACTGACTGAAGGCACATTGAGGGCGTAGCGCACGACTCCCTGGGCGAGAAAGTCGACCATCTGCTCCGCGACGGCGATGGCGACATTGAGCTGGGCTTCGTCCGTGGAGGCGCCCAGATGAGGTGTGGTGATGACCTGATCCATTTTGAGGAGCGGATGATCGGGCGGCGGCGGTTCATCCACATACACATCCAGCGCCGCTCCTGCTACTTTGCCTTCGCGAATCGCATCCGCGAGATCCTTCTCATCGACAATGCCGCCCCGAGCGCAGTTGATAATGCGGACGCCGGTCTTCATCTTGGCAAAGGCGTCCCGATTAATCAGCCCTTGGGTCTCGGGCGTAAGCGGCACGTGGACCGTGATGCAATCCGATTTCATGAAAATCTCTTCCAGGCTTGCCGGTTCCACACCCAAACGCGCGATAATCTCTGGAGCAATGAAGGGATCGTAGCCGATCACCTTCATTCTCAGGCCGGCAGCCCGTTCAGCGACGATCCGGCCGACATTGCCCAGACCGATGATGCCGAGGGTTTTGTTACATAACTCCATACCGACGAATTTGTTGCGGTCCCACTTGCCACTTTTGAGGGAAGCAACGGCTTGAGGAATATGGCGCGCCAGCGCCATCATCAGTGAAATCGTATGCTCACCCGTGGTCACGTTGTTGCCGCCCGGGGTGTTCATCACCACAATTCCCCTTTTGCTTGCGGCATCAACGTCGATGTTCTCGAAACCGACGCCCGCCCGGCCAATGACTTTTAAATTTTTGGCCGCTTCGATGAGCTCCGCTGTGATTTTGGTGCCGCTGCGTATCACCCAGCCGTCGTAGCCGCCGACGATCTCTTTAAGCTCTTCGGGTTTAAGCCCGATACGAACATCTACTTCAAAACCTGGAGCGTGCCGGAAGACCTCTAATCCCTGGGGAGCCAAGGAATCGGTGACGAGAATCTTCATCGACTAGTTCAAAGCCTCCATCAGCACTTCTTGCGCCGCAGCGACGCCGCGGCCGAAAGGAATTTCGGCGCCGAATTTTCTTAACGCCATCTCCAGAGCCGCGATGGCGGTGATCACATCGAAAGCTCCCATGTAGCCCACATGGGCGATACGAACGACTTTACCCTTGAGTTGATCCTGCCCCTCGGCCAGGGTGACTCCCATCTGATCCCGTAGGTAATCCAGAACCTTGTCCGCGTCGATTCCTTCGGGTAGAAAAATGCCAGTTGCCGCCGGGCTAGGATTATCGGGCGCCAAAAGTTTCAATCCGATGGCGGTCGCCGCCGCGCGTGTTGCACGCGACATCCGCGCATGCCTGGCGTAGACGCGATCGAAACCTTCCTGTGCCATCATATTGAGCGAAGCGCGCAAACCGAAAATCAACGAGACCGCCGGCGTAAAAGCACCGGAACCTTTCGCTTGATTCTTGCGCTCAAGATTAAGGTCGAAATAGAAACGCGGCAGCTTGGCTTTCTTGGTTTTTTCCCAGGCCCGTTCGCTAAGGGCGATAAAGCCCAAGCCTGGAGGCAGCATGAGCGCTTTTTGCGAACCCGTGACCAGCGCATCGATGCCCCATTCGTCGAGAGGAACCGGAAGCACTCCGACGGCTGTGACGCCATCGACGAGAAACAACGGCCCATTCTTCGTTAGCTTGGCAATTTCCTTGACCGGATGGAGCACGGTGGTGGAGGTCTCGCTCGCCTGAATCATGACTCCTTGGATGCCTGGATGGAGCTTCAGCTCTTTCGCGACCTCCTCGACTTTGACCGCCTGGCCCCATTCGACTTTAACCTCGATCGGCTCCAGCCCGAAAGCGTTGGCGATATTCGACCAGCGCTCGCCGAACTTACCCCCGTTGACGACCAAAACTTTGTCGCCTGGCGAGAACAGATTCGATACTGCTGCTTCCATCGCGCCAGTGCCCGAGGAGGCCAACATCAAGACATCGCCGTTTGTCCCGAAGAGAGTTTTGAGTCCCTGGCGCGCTTCTTCGAAGACTTGATTAAACTGGGGTGTGCGATGATGGATCATCGTCTCCGACATCGCCAATGCGACCTCGTTGGGGATCGGTGTAGGGCCCGGTGAGAGGAGATATTGTTTGATCATGAGTGTCCTTCTTGCTGGCGGCCTACTCGAACCCGGATCACGATGCAAGACCGAGGCAGGCGAAGGGTGTGATAAAGGCGTCAACAAAACCCAACGGCGCCGCATCATAAAAAAAGCCTGAACCTCTTGGATTAAGAGACCCAGGCGTTCGGCCGTCTTAACGCTTTGCACTCCCTCGTGGTCGATTCCACGCTGACGCCAGTCGCGCAAAACCTAAAAAAATTTAGCTTAGAAGCATCGGCTTGTCAATGGTTTGGCGTTTTGAGAGGCTAACAATTTGCCAATATCAGCTTGATTGTGCAAGTATCCGCATACCTTATGGAACGACTTGTCCTATTCGACCTCGACGGCACGCTAACCCGTACGCAGGGCGGTTACCTTCCTTTCAACGAAGCGATTTTCAAGACTTTTGGTGTCGTCGGCGATATCCGCTCGGTCATTCCCGACGGCAACACCGATCCGCAAATCGTGCGCGAAATTTTTGCCGAAGCCAAGCTGGAAGCCGCAATTGATAACAACCAATGGGAGCAATTTGCCGCCAACTTACGATGGAGTTATTCGAGTGCGTTGCAGGAGGGGAAAACGACGGTTCGGGCTCTTCCCGGCGCCAAGGAATTGCTCGGAGCGCTTGCGGCAAGGGAGGATTTTAGTCAAAGCGTGGTTACCGGCAATTTCGAGGTGACCGCGCAGGTTAAGCTCGCAGCCGCAGGGCTAGATGCTTATCTTTGTCGCGGCGCTTACGCAAGCGATTCAGCCCATCGCCCTGATCTGCCCCGGATTGCCAAAGAACGTTGGGAACAATGGACAGGAAAACCGTTGCGTGCTGAACAATGTGTTATCGTCGGTGATACCCCGAAAGATCTCGACGCTGCCAGACAAAATCATATGAAGTGTGTCTTAGTGGGAACGGGAAGGTATCCTTGGGAAGAGCTTCAGTACTGGAGGCCGGATGCTTGTTTGGCGGATCTCACTGATACCCTGGAAGTGATAAACATGTTTCTTAATCTGTAGTTTGAAAGATGAGGTGAAAGGATGCAGTACCGTACAATTGGCAAAACGGGAATCAAGGTTTCCGAGATCGGTTTCGGCTGCGGCAACAATGCGGTTCTCATGGTGAAAGCTCCTTACGAAGACCAACGGCGGGCCGTCCGCCACGCGTTGGATCTGGGAATCACCTTCTTCGATACAGCGTTTGCCTACGGTTTGGGAAAGTCTGAAGAGAACCTGGGACGGATACTTAACGATCTCGGTGCAGAGCCCGTGATTTCCACCAAGATTCGCTTAGAGGCCGATGCCGTTAGCGATGTCGGAGCCGCCACGATCCGCGCGGTAGAAGCGGGCTTGAAAAGACTCAATAGAAATCGCGTTGATTTTATCCAGCTTCACACCCGAGTCACCTTGGAACGGGATGCGGGTAAGCGGTTCAGTCTGACGCCGCAAGATGTTCTCGGATCCAGAGGTGTAGTCGAAGGCTTCAAAACGATGCGGGATCGAGGCAAGGTGGGCTATTTCGGTTTTAGCGGCTTGGGGGAGGTGGCGGCGCTGCACGAGCTTGTTGACAGCGCCGAGTTCCATGGATTTCAGGCTTACTATAACTTGCTTAATCCCAGCGCTGGCCAGCCGGTGCCGCAAGGTTTCAGCGCGCTCGATTACCGTCTCATTATCGATCGGGCAGCGGCCAAAGGAATGGGTGCCTTTGTGATTCGCGTCTTGGCGGCAGGTGCGCTGACGTCGGATCCCGGCCCGGGCGGGGGCAGCAGTTCGGAACCCCTGTCACCGGGATCCGAGTATGCTTTGGATATTGAGCGTGCCGCGAAGGTGAAAGCTGCGGTCGGTGTCGATGGAAAGAGTTTAACGCAAGTGGCAATCCGCTTTGGTTTAATGAAGTCAGAGGTATCCACAGTGCTCGTGGGTTTTTCTAACACAACGCACATTGACGAAGCAGTGGCGTGCTCAGGCTCGGGCGGACTGTCCCAGGAGACGATGGCGAAGCTGAGACAACTTTGGGATGGGGACTTCGGTCATTCGAACCGTTAAAACATTTTTGCTTCTGGGGTGAACACAAGCATGAAAAGGAGTGGCCGATGAAAAAATTGTTCATCGCTTTCTTCCTCCTTATCGCAACCGATGAACCGAATGCGCAAAGCTCCTTCTATCAAGGTAAAACGATCAGAATTATTGTCGGATATCTTCCCGGTGACAATCATGATCTTTGGGCTCGCGCCTATGGTCGATTTATGGGAAAGCATATTCCCGGCAACCCCGACTTCGTTGTCCAGAACATGCCGGGCGCGGGCTCCATGATCGCGGCTAATCACGTCTATAACTTGACGAAACCTGATGGCTTGACCCTCGGTGCCATCGGTGGCGCACTCTATTACGCCCAGCTCACGGGCCGCGGGGAAGTTAAATTCGACTGGGCGAAATTCACCTGGATCGGAACTGCCGATCGCAACGGAACGCTATTATTCATGCGCTCCGATGCTCCTTACAAGACGCTTGAAGACATTCGTAATGCTAAAGAGGGTCCGAAGTGTTCCGCTACGGGAGTCGGCAGCGCTGGGTACGATGTACCCAGGCTTTTGGGAGAGACCCTCGGTTTGAAATTCAATGTCATCAGCGGTTACCCCGGAGGCGCGGAGCAAGACTTGGCGCTTGAAAGAGGCGAGGTCCAGTGCCGCGCGATAACCGTCGATGGTTTTTTTGGGCGCGAGCCGTTTCTTACCTGGTATAAAACCGGTTTCGTCCGAATTCTTCTGCAAACCGGTCGCCAACGTAACGCAAGAATTCCGGAGGTCCCCACTTTGTATGAGTTGATGGACCAATACAGGATACCGGAAGCGCAGAAGCGTCTGGCGACGGTATATTTGGGCGCCGGCGGTTTTGGCTCGCGGCCCATCGTGGCTACGCCAGGCGTGCCTGCAGAACGCGCGCAAACTCTCCGGGAGGGTTACGCCAATACACTTAAAGATCCGGAGTTTGCCGAAGAAGCAAGGAAAAAACGCTGGCCGGAGATACAGTTTTCCAGCGGCGCAGAGTTAGAAGTACTGGCCAAAGAAGTCATCGATCAGCCGCCCGACGTAATCGATTGGTTAAAGAAACTCTTGGGAAAGTGATTATGCTTTTTCCTCAACAGGAGGCCAAATGAGATGAAAGGATACCTGATGCCCCGACCATCCACGAGCTCATGGACAAATATAAAGCGCCGGAATCTGGACGGCGCTTAGCGACAGCGTTGCTTGCTTCGGGTGACTTTCATCGGCCCTATCTCGGGCCGCCGAATATGCGCCCCGAACAGGTGAAAGTTCTCCGTGAAGCCTTTACAAAAACGATGAAAGACCCGGCGTTTTTGGTAGAGACTAAAAACAAAAAACTCGATATCGATCCGAGCAGCGGCGACGAAGTGGAGGCGCTAGCGAGGGAAGTGATGTCCCAACCGCCCGAGGTGATTGAACGATTGAAGAAGCTTATGGGAAAATAGAGTCAATCTTCGGGAAGATGACGCGGTCGAGCCGCGCGTAGACCCGATGGAATCAGCCGGGTTTGCCAATAAAGTTCGCTGGGCTCTCGCCGATAGTGGTTCTGTAAAAGGCAATCAAGATTGGGCTTGGTTTCCGCCCGACTTTGAGAAGGGAAACTCGATGGCCTTTAAGCAGAGTCTCAACCGTGCCGTGAAAGCTCTATCTGCGTATCGTCGCTTTCCTGATGACATGTCACCGACTTCTGTAAGCGACGTGATGACCCGAGACGTGTTGTCAGTTTATCCCAGTCAGTCCTTTGCTGAAACGGTGGGCCTGATGGCGAATCGGCCTTTCCGGCACGTTTTGGTGATCCATCCAAACGGCAGGCTGGCCGGCGTGATCTCAGACCGGGACCTTCTGCGTGCCATGGGAGCGACCTGCGATTGGAAAGAGAAAAAAGTCAGCGACGTCATGACCAGGGACGTTTTTACGGTCACTCCTGAGACTCCACTTTCGGCTGCTGCCCGGGAAATGTTGGCGCGTCGAGTAAATTGCCTGCCCGTACTTTACGATGGAAACAAGCAGGTTTGCGGAATCGTGACGTCCACGGATTTACTGACCGTGTTTGAAAAATTGCAGACGTCCGTTGAAAAAACAACGCGCTAAACCATTAGCAAACCAGCAACAGACTATAAGTCCATCTCCGACCCCCGGCGCTTGGCATCTTACGGCTTGATATCTTGAAGGAACCAATCGGTCGGAATCTCGTGCCCTAGCCCTTTTTCTTTAGCCCCTTTATAGGCGCAGTAGCCCATAGCTGCGAATTGAACCCCGGTGCCGACGTTGTTGAGAAAGAAAGTGATCTGTTTGTCATCGGTCCGGCCGCAAACTTTGCCTGAAATAAGATCGGAAATCTCTGGATAGCGGCTCCAGTCTCGCGGCTTCTCACGCCGCACGCCGGGCATGTCGTCGACAATGCCGACTGGCTGAAAATGTTGAATGCCGCCAAATTGGGTGTGAATCGCGACCACGTCGCATCTGTCCAAAGCGGCGAGGTCGGTCTCGAACTCGCGGATCGAGTTGTAATGCATCCCCGTTACCAACCAATCGAGTTTCAAAACCGGTCGGGACGAATTTGTTGCAGTGCAGACCACGTCAGAGTCTTTCACGGCTTCTTCGGCAGTGCTGACGGGTTCCCCAGGGACGCCGGTTTCCTTGGCCATCTCCTCGGCGATGGTTTTTCGGTGCTCGGGATTGGGACTAAAAATTTTCACCCTCTTGATGGGTAGCACCGAAGTCATGAAACGGTAGTGAGCCCGTGCCTGGCCGCCGGAGCCTATGAGCCCTAAGATTTCGGAGTTCTGGCGCGCCATCACCTTCATTCCGAGTGCGCTGGTGACGCCGACACGGGTTTGTTGTATAATTCCATCTGGCATGATCGCCAACAGCTCACCCGTAACAGCACTAAAAAGCTGTACCAGCCCGACAAACATTCCGCTTCCTGCGAGCGGCAACTTCTCCAGCCGAACGGAGTGATGAATCTCTTGCTCTTGCACGACGTCAGAAGTAACCCGCAGGGCCAGTACTCCCAATTTCCCCACACCGCCGTCAACAGATTTAAAACTGTAAGTTGATTGCGGCAGCGAGTGAGGAAGGTAAGAATGAGAGGTCGGACGGTTGACTGCACGGCCAGCGGCTTGCTCTCGATAGGACTCCTCCATGACCTCGAGGCATTGCTTCACATCAAGTGATTTTTGGACGTCATCGTTGTTCAAAATGAGAGCCATCTCTGCCTCCGTTCCAGTGATTCCTATCGGATCGATAGATAATTGTCCAATCAAGCTGGGAAATCTTGAGTATGCGCTCGGGAGAGCCTTCGATTACGCTAAAGTCTTCCGCTCTTCTGCCGATAAAAGAGAAAAGATACGCACTTGTTACCTCGCATTGTCCAAGCCGCGAATTTTACAGCATGAAATCCATGAGAAAGAATCGTATCGAGCACAGCATTGAATTTGCAGCACACAATAGTCTTACTACAGGTGAATCCCGGCTGCCTCCGTCGGCTACTCGTGTGGCCGAGGTTATGAGCCGGAACCTGGTCACCCTTTCGGCACATCATACTTTCGGTGAAGCCGTGCAGTTGATGACCAATTCTCCCTTTCGCCACTTTCTCGTCGTGCACGCGGATGGCCGCCTTGCCGGTGTCTTCTCCGATCGCGACGTCCTGCGTGCACTCGGCCGTACGCCTAATTGGCAAGCCAAAAACGTCAGCGGAGTAATGACACATAACGTCTTCACCGTAACACCCCGAACACCCCTTTCGGTGGCAGCCTCGGAAATGTTATCTCGACGCATCAACTGCCTTCCTGTTATTGGGGACGACGGCAAGGTCTGCGGCATCATAACCTCCACCGACTTGCTGCGAAGCTATCAGAAGATTCAATCCTCGCTGGAAAATAATTCGTGCGGCACAAACGAGGGATCCGTTTGATTTTCAGGATGAGGCGGGTTTCATTGATGGATTTTGCATAAGGGGGTGTCGGTATGAATCATCGCAACCGGGAAATTACAGCAGATGAGTCTTTAATGGCGCAAAGTGGCCGATATAAAAGCGTCGCTGACGTAATGACTCGCAAGACGGTTACCCTTAGCCCTCATCACGGCTTAGCCGAGGCGGTGAGTTTGATGGCTGACCGTCATTTTCGTCATATCGTCGTTGTCGAGACCGGCGGACAGGTTCTCGGTGTCATCTCCGATCGTGACATCTTGCGTACTCTGGCGCGCACGAGCAACTGGCAAACGAAGGACGTGAGTCAAATCATGACGCGCGACCCATTTACCGTCAAACGTGAAACCCCGCTTTCGCTGGCGGTCGCAAAGATAGTCTCCAAACGCATCAATTGTCTGCCGGTGCTTGACGATGAGGGGAAGGTGTGTGGGATTCTCACGTCTACGGATCTGCTGAAAGCCTATCAGAAGCTCCTAGAGTCGCTTGAGAGCAATCGCGGTTGAGTCCAGTTTAGTCAGCTAGCGGCGACGTTTCCGAGCGGCTTTCCGAACCGGTTTTTCTTCTTCGCCGCTCGCGTCTGCCGAAGAGTCTAGCTTAGGCTGGATGTTATCTTTGATCCATTTAGGATCCCACCACTCCTTCGGCAAAACAGGTAGTCCCTGAAGCAGAGTAGCGAAGTGCAAATGATCGCCTACGGCCAGACCCGTTTCCCCGGTTTTGCCGATGACTTGTTGCTGTTTGATCGGATCGCCAGCCTTAACGTCAATGGAACTCAAGTGGCCGTACAGAGTAGAGAGACCCAGGCCGTGGTCGATGATCACCGTATTGCCGTAAATGCCCAAGTCGCCAACGAAACTTACCACCCCGCTGTTGGACGCTTCGACGGGATATCTCTTGGTTACTGAGAGATCAAAGCCAAGGTGATAGGCGGTGTCGATGGCTTCATCGCGATAGATGTAAGTCCTCGCGTCTGCGAAGTTGGCCTCGACCTTGGAGTTAGATAGTTGAACGAAGGGACCCTTCCAAAGTATGCTGTCGGTGGTTTTTTGTCCCACCTCAAGGATCTTGTCTTCGTTTTCTTTGCGTAGACCACGATTCACTTTGACGAAAATATCTTTAGGGCTTCCTTGACGCGCCCCAACGTCGTTCAACAGTGGCGCCACTTTGCCTTGAATGAAATCGTCCGAGATGGGAATGGTGCTCTTTTTGTATTTGACGTCTTTGAGTACATATGCAAGTCGCAGTTCGCGCGAGTTGCCAGCTTTGTCGATGGCCATCAGTACAGCTTTTTCATCCGGGGATGTGTTATAGGGATGAGCGAAAAAGACAATGTAGCTGTTGGGATCCTTGGTTTGTCCCTTATAACCAGGAAAGAAATAATTGCCGATCTTCACCCCGCTCTTCACCGCATCCGCTGATGTCTTATAGACAACCAATCCGCAGCCGCCGAAGTTTACGTAAGCGTCATCCGCGACCATTTCCATCGTTGGCGGCGTGATATCGATACTGACGTTCTTTTCGATAAGCGTCTGGTTACCTCTAAAAAAGTTCCACCACGAGCGATCACGAGCACTGACTCGGAACACGGCGGGGCCTTCCTTAATGCCTATCAGTTTTGATGAAGTGACCATCACTTTAGCTTGCGTGACCGGCGGGTCATATTGTTGCGCGAAAAGGGACTGTTCGGCGCCTCCCGCCGAAAGCGTCACGGCAACGGACTTCAGGCCAGCTCCCCTTTCATTGATCTCTATCTCAATGGGAGCGAGCCCAATCATATCCGTGTCGGGTACGAGTTTGACCTGCGGTTTGTGCCATTCAAATTTGGGGATTAGAACGTAACCGCCGCCGAGAACCCCAACCAGCAGGATGACAACGATGATATTTCTGAGAACGTTGGTTCGTCTGGGAGGCCTACCTAGATCCAGGGCAGTCATGCTTGAGTGATAAGAAGACGGGATGACTTCGCTTTTCGAGCCAAAATGATAAACTTCGCAGCAGTCGAAGTCAATGAAATAGAGGCGTTAAGGGTTTAAAGCATTCCTCTATCGCTAAAGCTGTAATAACGCTCGCGTCCGATCACGACATGGTCGAGCACCCGGATGCCCATGACCTCGCCGACTTCTTTAAGCCGTCGGGTGATTTCGATGTCTTCTTGGCTGGGAGCGGGATCACCGCTGGGGTGATTGTGGACGAATATGACCGCAGCGGCCGATTCGCGGATCACCGGATTGTAGACTTCCCTGGGATGAACCAAGGACGCAGTCAGCGAACCTTCGGAGATTTTGACTTCGCGGATTTTTCTATTCTTGTTGTTTAGAAGCACAACGTAGAAAAGCTCGCGTTTCTCTTGCTCCAGGCGCTCGCGAAAGTGCTGGAAGACGTCTTCGGATGAGCGCAAGGGTTGGCCCACCTCCCATTTGTGATTACCCAGCCGTCTGGCGATCTCCAAACAGGCTTTGATCTGGGCGATTTTCGCCGGTCCGATTCCGGCAATTTTCCCTAGTTCGCTGACGGAAGTTTCCTCGATTCCTTTCAAGCCCCCAAATTGACTCAGCAGGTGGCGAGCGTGATCGATGGCACTCTCGCCTGTGCTTGCATTGCCAATCCGTAGGATAATCGCTAGTAGTTCAGTATCCGTTAAGGCGTGAGCTCCGTACTCGAGGAGCCTTTCTCTTGGCCGATCTTCCGCCGGCCATTCCTTGATGCGGGTTGGATATCGAGTCATGGTCCCCCGAAAGCGGTTTTGCGGTTCTGAGGCAAATCTCAGGCCCCCGCTCGCCGGTCCCTTTACCACAACGGGCGGCTTAGTCCAATAGTCTCAAGACGAGGCCCTTGAGGTACTCGCCTTCGGGATGATGCAGGCTAACGGGATGGTCAATGGGCTGGCCGAGTCTCTTGAGGACGGCGACTTTCCGTCCCGCATCGATCGCGGCACCGAAAACGACCTTTTGGAAGAGCTCGATGGACAGATGCTGCGAGCAAGAGAAAGTAAGAAGGAAGCCGCCGGGCCTAATATGCCGCAAAGCGTGTAGATTGAGAAATTTGTATCCGCCGGTGGCTGCGCTAAGGTCACCGCGTTTACGGGCCAGCGACGGAGGGTCGAGAACGATAATGTCAAAAGCAATATCGCATTCTTTGACATAAGTGAAGGCGTCGCCTTTGAGTAGTTCTGAACCGCCGATTTCGAAACCATTCAGCACGAGGTTTCGCTCGGCCAGTTCCAGTGCGGGTCTCGATGAATCCAATGAGACGATTTCCTTGGCTCCACCAGCCCGGGCATAGACGGAAAAGGCGCCGCTGTAGGAAAAACAGTCGAGAATTTTCTTCTCCCGCGCTAGCGTTGAAAGAAAAGAACGGTTATCTCTCTGATCTAAAAAGAAGCCGGTCTTTTGTCCTCGCCTTACATCGACGGCGAACTTAAAACCGTTCTCTTCGATGGTGATCGTTTCAGGCGGTTGCTCTCCGGATAAAACCCCGACGGACGGTTCGATACCTTCTTCATCGCGAACTCTTCCTTCGCTCTTCTCGAACACGCCTTTCACGGCCACAAGACTTGAAAGTGAATCGAGAACCAGCGGTTTCAAGAAATCCATGCCGGCGGTGAAAAACTGGCAGACAAGAAATTCCCCATAGCGATCGACGATCAAACCGGGAAGAAAGTCCCCTTCGCCGTTGACGATCCGGTAGGCATTGGTTACTTCACGAAGCTTTTCTCGAACGGATAAGGCCTGGGAGAGACGCCGGAAAAAAAACGCGCGATCGATTTCCTCCATTTGCCAGCTGAGGACTCGAACTCGAATTTGCGATCCAGGACTGAACAGGCCGCGGGCAATCCAGCGCTTCTCAGAATCAAAAACATCCGCGATGCCGGCGGCGTCGGGATTACCCTCGATTACCTCTATGGCTCCGGAAAAAATCCAGGGGTGGCCGTTGCGTACGGGACGGTCTCGGCCGCGTTTTAGATAGACGCGCTGCATGGCGCAGTGACAGAGAATTCAAGGTTACAATCTAGATTTGCGATTTTAGATTGGTCAATTAGACAATCTGAGAATCATTCTTTTCTGATAAACGTTCCGCTTTTGCCGCCGCTTTTTTTGACGAGACGGACCTCGCCGATGGACATCTCGCGATCGATGGCTTTGCACATGTCGTAAATCGTCAACCCGGAGACCGATACCGCGGTCATGGCTTCCATCTCCACACCGGTTTTTCCGCTGACGCGCACTCTCGCCTCGATCTCCACGCGCGCTGGATTTTTAGCCGGTGTCAAATCAATCTCAACCGAGGTGATGTTTAAAGGATGGCACATGGGGATGAGTTCGGAAGTCTTTTTTGCCGCCATGATGCCGGACACGCGGGCCACTGAAAAGACGTCCCCTTTTTCTATCTTGTCGTCCAAAATCAACGCCAGGGTCTCGGCGCGCATGTTGATTGTTCCCCGCGCGACGGCGATTCTGCTGGTGATGTCTTTGTCGCTGACATCGACCATTTTGGCGCGACCTTGATCGTCTAAGTGGCTGAGTTTACCCATAAACTTTATGCTTTCTTTCTCCGTCAGATTTTTTATGTTACAGAAATTAAATGGAGAAAAAAAGCCACTATCGCGTCATCATTTTGGGCTCGGGCGCGGCGGGTCTTACGGCTGCGATCTATGCCGCTCGCGCGAATCTCGAACCCCTTGTCATCGAAGGTTCGCAGCCTGGCGGCCAATTGACCATCACCACGGACGTTGAAAACTATCCCGGCTTTGCCAAAGCGATCATGGGCCCGGATCTAATGGAAGAGTTCAAAAAACAAGCCGTTCGGTTCGGCACCGAGACGCTTTTCGGTGAAGTGACTTCTGTGAATCTAAAGCAGCGCCCGTTTCAAGTCGTCGTCGGCAAGGAAAATCTGACCTGCGATTCCTTGATCGTAGCGACCGGCGCCACGGCCAAGCTGTTGGGACTCGAGTCCGAGAGCAAACTCATGGGTCATGGCGTTTCAGCCTGCGCCACCTGCGACGGCTTTTTTTTCAAGAATAAGGACCTGGTGGTCGTTGGAGGAGGGGACACGGCGATGGAGGAGGCGATTTTTTTGACGAAATTCGCCAATCAAGTCACCGTCGTGCATCGGCGGGATACGCTTCGCGCGTCAAAGATCATGCAAGACCGTGCCGTGAAAAACCCCAAGATCTCTTTCATCTGGGACTCCATAGTCGAAGATGTTTATGGCGAGCCTAAGGCCGGCGGGGTTACGGGTGTCCGCCTCAAGAACTTGAAGAGCGGCAAGAGCGAAGACTTCAAA
>Ga0081538_10003590_pt1 | contig 14585 bp, 14 predicted proteins | sample TabmetS5T2R1_FD_71022 | JGI IMG/M metagenome (GOLD analysis project Ga0081538, IMG submission 71022) | Tabebuia heterophylla rhizosphere microbial communities from the University of Puerto Rico - S5T2R1 | ecosystem: Host-associated > Plants > Roots > Rhizosphere ... | reverse complement strand
ACCGGCTCGATGATCGATCCCGTGGCGGTCCTCTGATGCGCGCGCTCGTGCTCCACGCTCCCCACGACTTCGCCGTCGAGGACGTTTCCCGCCCCGCGCCCGGCCGCTACGAGGTGCTCTGCCGCGTGAGGGCTGTCGCGATGTGCGGCACCGATCCGCACATCATCTCCGGAGATTTCCCCGGCTTCTGGCCCAAGGAGTTCCCGTTCATCCCCGGCCACGAGTGGTGTGGCGAGGTGGTCGAGCTCGGTCCCGGCGCCGCCGACCTCGGCTTCGAGGAGGGCGCGCGGGTGGCCGGAACGTCGCACGCGGGCTGCGGCTTCTGCCGCCTCTGCGTGGAGGGCCGCTACAACCTCTGCGAGAACTACGGCGACGAGCGCCTCCACCGCCAGTACGGCCACTACACGCAGGGTGTATACGCCGACTACGCCGTCCACTCGATAAAGAGCGTCTTCCGCGTGCCGGACGAGCTCTCCGACGAGGAGGCGGCGATGCTCGATCCGGCGGCGATCGCCCTCCACACCGCCAAGCGGGCGGCGTTCGCCCCCGGCGACACGGTCGTCGTCGTAGGCCCCGGCGTGATGGGGCTGCTCGCGGCCGACTGCGCGAGGATCCTCGGGGCGGGACGGGTGCTGGTGGTCGGGCGCGGGCAGCGACTGGCCAAGGCCGTCGAGCTGGGCCACGAGCCGGTGGACTTCACCGCGGAGGACGCGGTGGCTGCCGTTCGCGAGCGCACCGGCGGCCGTGGCGCCGACTCCGTGCTCGAGTGCTCCGGCGATTCCGACGCCGTGGGCCAGAGCCTCGAGATGCTGCGCAGGGGCGGCCGGGTCGCCGTGGTAGGGATCCCGCTGGCGGACGCGGCCATCCCCGTCAAGCGGCTCGTGCTCGACGAGCTCGACCTCGTCGGCGTGCGCGCGGCGGCCGGCGAGATGCCCGAGGTCATGGCGCTGGCGGCGGCCGGACGCCTGCGGCTCGGTGCCCTCGTCACCCACCGCTTCGCGCTCGAGGACTTCGCCGAGGCCTATCGCGTCTTCACCGAGCGCGTGGACGGGGCGCTGAAGGTCATCGTGCGCCCGTGAACCGGGTCGCCCTGCTCGCGGCGCTGTTCCTCGGCGCGCTCGCCCTACGCCCCCAGCTCGTGGGCGTCGGGCCCCTCCTGCCGGACATCGACGACGACCTCCATGTCTCGCACGCGGTCGCCGGCCTGCTGGGCACGATCCCGGTGCTTTGCATGGGCCTGTTCGCGCCGCCCGCGGCCTTCGTGGCCGGGCGGTTCGGGACCCGCCTCGCGATCGGGGCCTGCCTGGCGGGGATCGCCGCCTTCGGGCTCGCGCGAGCCGCGGCGCCGGGCGCACCGCTCGTGCTTGCGCTGACCCTCCCGATCGGCATCGGCATGGGCCTTGCGGGCGCGCTGATGCCGGTGGCGGTGAAGGAGCGCTTTGCACACCGGCCGGCGTTCGCGAGCGGCGTCTACACGACCGGCATCAACATGGGGTCCGCGCTGTCATCCGTCCTGGCGGTCCCGATCGCGGCAGCCTGGGGCGGCTGGCGCGCCGCCCTCGCCGTATTCTCCGCTTGCACGATCGTGTTCTTCGCGGGCTGGATGTTGCTCACGCCGCCGGCGCGCGAGCGCGCCGCGACCTCTCCGCCGCGGCTTCCCTGGGGCCGGCGGCTCGTATGGGGGCTCGTTGTGGTGTTCGCGCTGCAGTCGATCGTGTACTACGGGCTCGTCTCCTGGCTGACCGACTCCTTCCAGGAGCGCGGCTGGAGCGACGCGACCTCGGGCGCACTGGTCGGGGTGATGAGTCTGGCCGCGCTGCCCGCGGGGCTGCTGGTGCCCTACCTGGCCGATCGCGGCGGTTCGCGCCGGCAGTGGCTCACCCTGTGCGCGGGGGCGCTGCTCGTGGCGACGATCGGGATCGCCGCGATCCCCGACGGCGGGTGGGCCTGGGCGACGCTGGCCGGGTTCGGCATCGGAGCGACGTTCCCGCTCACGCTGACGCTTCCCCTCGACGTGGCGCACGGGCCGGCGGAGACGGGCGCGGTGGTCGGGCTGATGCTCGGCGCGGGCTACACCATCACGGCGCTGGGACCGCTTGCTCTCGGTGCGGTGCGCGACATCACGGGCTCGTTCTCGACGAGCCTCTGGGTCCTGGTCGCCGTGGCGGGCGCGTTCCTGGCGTCTGTGCTGCCGCTGTCGCCCGAGCGCCTTCGCCCACCGGGGCGCGTCGAGACCGAGGCGATCGCGCGATGAGCCTCGCGCCGGTGTTTCTCTCCTGCGCGATTACAGGGGGGATGAGCGTGCCCGGCCAGAGCGCAGCGATCCCGGTCACACCCGAACAGATAATCGACTCCGCGGTGGAGGCGACCGCGGCCGGCGCGGCGATCGTCCACATCCACGTGCGCGAGCCCGAGACCGGCAAGCCGGCGGCCGACCTCGGGCTGTTCAGGGAGGTGCTGACGGGCATCGGCGACCGCTGCGGCGCCATCGTGCAACCCACGAGCGGCGGCGGGGTGGGCATGACGATCGAGGAGCGGGCGAGGGTCGTAACCGAGTGCCGGCCCGAGATGGCCACCTTCAACTGCGGCAGCTTCAACTTCGGGATCTTCCAGGTGCGCCACCGCCCGGACATGCAGCCGTGGGAGATCGAGTACCTGGAGTCCACGCGCGACTACGTCTTCCGCAACACGTTCAGGGACCTCCACCGCCTCTCCGAGCTGTTCCGCGAGGCGGGCACCAAGCCCGAGTACGAGGTCTACGACGTCGGCCACCTCTACAACCTCCACCACCTGGCCGACCAGGGGTTCGTGGACTTCCCCTTCCACGTGCAGTTCGTCCTCGGCGTGCTGGGCGCGAACGCCGCGACGCTCGAGCAGCTCGTCCACATGCGGCGCACGGCGGTCTCGCTGTTCGCAGAGGAGCGCTTCACCTGGTCGGCCGCCGGCGTGGGCTACCCGGGCCAGTTCCACCTCGCCGCCGCCGCGCTGATGCTCGGCGGCCACATGCGCGTCGGACTCGAGGACAACCTGCGCGTGACGTCGGACGAGCGGGCGGACTCGAACGCCGAGCTGGTGGAGAAGGCGATCACGCTCGCCCCCCTGCTCGACCGGGCGCCGGTCGGCGCGGACGAGGCCCGGGCGCTGCTCGGGCTGGTACCGGCGCGGGGTTGAGCCGCGGGGGATTCGCAAACGTTTGCAGGTGCTGGGACTCGGGGATTAAACTCGCCGGTTGGAATCGAGGACGGAGGCCGCGATGCCGCGAATCAGCTACTACCCCGTCGAGACGCTCCAGGATCCCGAGATGCGGGGGTACCTGGAGCACGCCGCGCGATACGGCACGCCGCGCCCCGAGAGCCAGGCGGTGCGCGCCCACGTCCCGGCGGTGCTGCGCTCGTTCTCGCGTAACTGGCAGCTGTCCTTCCGCGAGGGCGTGATGGATCACGCGATCAAGGAGCTGTGCCGGCTGTACGTCTCGAAGTCGGTGGAGTGCGACTACTGCGGCCAGCAGCGATCGGTCCCCGCCCGCGAACAGGGCGTCGGCGAGCCCGACGTCGACGAATTGCTCGAGTTCGAGAGCTCCGACCGCTATGACGAGCGCCAGAAGGCGGCGCTCGCCTACGCCAGCGCGCTGGTGTGGGCGCCTCACGAGGCGAACGACGCGCTGTGGGCGCGCCTGCGCAGCCACTTCAGCGACGACCAGATCCTCGAGCTCGGCTACTTCGTCGGCCTCACCTTTGGCCAGCAGCGCTGGATTCCCACGCTCGACATCGGGCACCGCGAGGTCCTCGACCGCACCCGAGCGGGACTCGCGCCGGACGCCGCCCATGCCTGAGCCCCGCATCATCGGCCCCGACGGCCCGGCCGACGCGCTCCGCGCCCGCCTGCCGGAGCTTTACGGCGCCTACGCCGAGACGCGCGCGACCGTGCTCGAGGACGGCATCGTGGATCGGGCGCTGAAGGATCTCTGCGCCCGCTACCTCGCCGAGGACGAGGAGCTCATGGACTTCGAAGGCTCGGACTGCTTCGACGAGCGCGAGCGGGCGGCGCTGCGCTGGACGCACGCTATCGCGTGGAGCACGGACGACGCCGACGACGAGCTGTGGGACCAGCTGCACGCCCACTTCGAAGAGGCGGAGCTGGTCGAGCTCGGTTACTTCGTCGCGTTCACGCTCGGACAGCAGCACTGGATGGCGACGCTGGGCCTGGGGCCCGACGGCCGGCCGCGCTCCTAGCCGCTAACAGCCGAGGCGCCGGCTACGCCGCGTACCGCTGGGCCGAGCGAGCGCGTCTCTTGGCCGCCTCCAGCTCGCGATCCTTGGGCGGGGCGTTGGTCACGAGCTCGTGGAGCAGCCGATCCGAGGCCTCGGTGACGGCGTCCACGGCGCGCTCGAACGCCTCGGCGTTGGCCTGCGACGGCTTCGTGAAGCCGCTGATCTTGCGGACGTACTGAAGGGCCGCGTCGCGAACCTCCTCCTGCGTCGCGGGCGGCTCGAAGTTGTAGAGATTGCGGATGTTGCGGCACATACCTTGAGGCTAGCGTTCCCGGAGCGCGCAACCTGCGCTGAAGCCCACCGACGAGCGTTAGCGCGGCCGGCGCTCGGCCCGCAGCGCGGCCGGCGCCCAGAGCAGATGCCGCACCGCGGGTGGCTCGGGACCGCGGTGCATCGCTTTCGCGCGCCGCTCCACGTCGAGGTCGGCGACGGTCAGGCGGGCGTGCTGGCGCAGGTGCTCCTCCCAGGAGTCGACCACGAACGTCTCGAGGTAGCACCCGGGAGCCTCGAGGTCCTCGTAGAGATTCCAGCGGTATGCGCCGTCGCGGCGTCGCACCCTGCCGAGCTCCTGCATCGCCGCTACGAACGTGTCCGCGTCGGAGGAGTGGATCGTGTACTCGACCGTGATCAGAACGGGGCCGTCGCTCGGGACCGGCTCGAGCGTGGCGGCCGGATCGGACCAGGTTCCGGCGGGGGAGAGGTCGGCCAGCTCCGCGTGCGCGAGCGGCCACCGCCGCACTCCGAGCACCCCGGCCGCCAGGCCGCCGGCGCCGATCAGCAGCGCGGCTCGCACCCCGGCTGCGCCCGTGACCAACCCGAGGGCGAGGCTTCCCAGTGCGAGACCGCCCTGCATCACCAGCTGAAACGTGGCGAGCGTGCGTCCGCGCACCCAGCCTGGCGCCACCCGCTGCGCCGCTGTGTTGAGTGAGGAGAGCACGGTCAGCCAGCAGCCGCCGGTGAGGAAGACCGCGAGCGCCACCAGCGGGACGCTGGGCACGTAGGCCAGAGCCAAGAGGCCCCCCGCCACCCCCAGCGTCGCGGCCACGAGCAGGTGATCGAGCGACCGCCGCCGCCGCATGCGCGGGAGGAGGGCGGCGCCGCTGATGGCGCCGGTCCCCACGCAGCCCATGAGGAGTCCGAAGCCGCGGGAGCCGAGGTCCAGGCGGTCGAGCGCGACCACCGGCAGGAGCGCCCAGAGCGCGCTGGCGAAGACCGAGAACAGGGCCCCGCGGACGAGGACGGCGCGCACCGGCCGTGAGAAGCGGACGAAACGCAGGCCGGCGCGCATCGCGGGCGCCAGCCGCTCGGGGGCGGCGCGGTTCCGGCCGGGTGCCCTGAGCGCGACCATCACCGCGATCACGAGCGCCATCAGCCCCGCCTCGACTGCAAAGAGGGCGCCGGCGCTGAGAATCGCGATCAGGAGCCCGGCCAGGGCGGGGCCGATCGCACGGGCAAGGTTGATGGCCACCCCGTTCAGGGCTACGGCGGCCGGCAATTCGGCGCGGGGCACGAAGTCGGGGGTCAGGGCCTGGTAGATGACGAAGGTGGCGGCCATCCCCGCACCGAGCGCGAAGGTGAGGCCGAGTGCGGCCGCCGCCGTCACCGTGTCCGTCAGGGTCAGCACGGCCAGTCCGGCAACGGCCGCGAGCATCATGAGCTGCGCCCCGAGGGCGAGTCGGCGCCGGTCGACGATGTCGGCCACGGCGCCCGTGAGCAGCGCCAGGAGGACCGCGGGCACGCTGTTGGCCGTCTGAACCAACGCGATCAAGGTGGACGAGTCGGACACCGCGGCGATCACGGTCACCGCCCCGACGGTGTTCATCCAGATCACGAGCTGCGAGCCCGAGAGCGCCGACCAAACAGCACGGAAGCCGCCACGGCGCAGCGGGGCGAGCGCGGACTCGCTCGCCGCGGGAGCCTGGGGCTGGGAAAGGGCGCTCCGTGTCATGGGCTCCGAAAACGCTGCAAACGTATGCATAATGCTGGACGATGGTCGCGCCCAACGCGAGACCCGGCGCCAGAACCACGCTCCGAGACGTCGCCCGGCTGGCCGGAGTACACCCGGCCACCGCCTCGCGCGCGCTCAACGAGGAGACGCGCTCGCTCGTCAACCAGGAGACGGCCCAGCGGGTGCTGCGCGCGGCCGAGGAGGTCGGCTACCGGCCGAACCCGATCGCGCGCGGGCTCAAGACAAACCGCTCGTACACGGTCGGCGTGCTGATCCCCGACCTCACCAATCCTCTCTTCCCGCCGATCCTGCGCGGCATCGAGGACCGGCTCGAGGTCGCCGGCTACACGTCGTTGATCGCGAACACCGACAACGACCCCGAGCGCGAGCTCCTCGACACGCAGGCGATGCGCGCGCGGCAGGTGGACGGGATCATCGCCGCGACGGCGCGCCGCGACCACGGGCTCCTGGACGAGGTCGTGGCGGCGGGACTCGATCTGGTGCTCGTGAACCGCTGGCTCCCCGAGGTCCCGATCAGCGCCGCAACGGCGGACGACCGCAAGGGGCAGCGACTCGCGGTCGAACACCTGATCGAGCTCGGGCATCGCAGGATCGCCCACATCGCCGGGCCGCTCGACTACTCGACCGGCTTCGATCGCCACGAAGGCTTCCTCGAGGCCATGCGGGACGCGGGGCTCGATCCCGATCCTGAGCTCATCGTGGTGAGCGAGGCGTTCACCGAGTCCGAGGGCGCGCGCCTCTGCGGACGGCTGCTCGACGGTCCGGGCGAGTTCACGGCGATCGCCGCGGCGAACGACCTGCTTGCGCTGGGCTGCCTCGACGCGTTCGCCGAGCGAGGAGTCGAATGCCCGGGGGAGGTCTCTGTGGTCGGCTTCAACGACATGCCGTTCGCGGCGCGGTTCCAGCCGCCCTTGACCACGATCCACATCCCCCACTACGAGATCGGGTCCGCCGCCGCGGAGTTGATGCTCGAGCGGCTGCAGGGCTCCGACGGTGAGCCGCGGCACGTCCGGCTCGAGCCGACCCTCGTGGTGCGAAAGTCCACAAGCACGCCGGTCGCGCCTTAATCGGCGTTAACACCGGCACGCTTGACGTGCCAAGCGGGTCGGGATACGATCGCAAACGTTTGCACCACAAACGTTTGCAGGCACCGCGATGTTGCGGATTGTGGGGAGGGATTCGCCCGGGTGCACAAGAGGAGAGGCGCGCTTGCCGAGCGGGGCGCCGCAGGTGCGGGCGGTGAGCGCGGCAGAATCACGGTCGCCGACGCGATCAAGGAGTTCGAGGGCGGAGTGCTCGCCCTCGATCGGGTCAGCCTCGACGCGAGAGCGGGCGAATTCGTCTCGGTGGTCGGTCCGAGCGGCTGCGGCAAGTCCACGCTGCTGCGGCTGATCGCCGGACTGATCCCGCTGACGGCCGGGACAATCTCGGTCAACGGGGTCGAGGTGACCGACCCCCGGCAGGACGTCGCGTTGATGTTCCAAAGGCCAACGCTCCTGCCGTGGCGGACCGCCTTGCAGAACGCGCTTCTGCCATCGACGCTTCAGCGCCGGGCGGACTCCGCCGCCGAGCGGCAGGCGTATGAGCTGCTCGACCTCGTCGGCCTGTCGGGCTTCGAGCACACGTACCCTCGGCACCTCTCCGGCGGCATGCAGCAGCGCGTCGCGCTGGCGCGTCTGCTCATGGTCGGGGTCGAGGTCCTTCTGCTCGACGAGCCGTTCGCGGCCGTCGACCAGCTCACGCGCGAGCGTCTGAACGTCGAGCTGCTCAAAGTCCACGAGCGGACCTCGGCTACGGCCTTGCTCGTGACACACAACATCGCCGAGGCGGTGCTGCTCGCCGACCGCGTGATCGTGATGACGCCCCGGCCAGGTCGAATCGCGGACGTGCTGAACGTCCCGTTCGAGCGCCCACGCGTTGCGGAGATGGCCGCCGAGAGCGAGTTCCAGGAGCTCGTGCTCCGGGCCCACCAGGGGTTGCAGGGACCGGGGGACGAGGACGTCGCCCGCGAGGACCGGAGCGTTCATGAGTCGTAACGCGCGGTCGAGGCTGTCGCCGATCCGGATCGCGAGGAGGCTGTGGCCGCCGCTGTTCTTCCTCGCGCTCCTCATCGCGCTCTGGGAGCTGGCGCTCGCGCTGGACTGGGTCGCCGAGACGATTCTCCCCCATCCAATCGACATCGCCGAGTCCTTCGTCGACCTCATCACGAGCGACTTCGTCTGGGACGACATCGGCGCGACGCTGTGGGAGACCGTCGCCGGCTTCGCGCTCGGCTCCGCGCTCGGCCTGGCCCTGGCTATCCCCTCGGGACTCTCGCCGATCATGCGCCAGATGCTCGGTCCCTATGCCGTGGCGCTGCAGGTGACGCCTCGGATTGCGATCGCCCCGCTCATCATCGCGTGGGCCGGGTTCGGCTACAGCTCGAAGATCTGGATCGCGGCGATCATCGCGTTCTTCCCCGTATACGTGAACGCGCTGACGGGCATCCTCACTGTGGACGAGGAGGCCCGCGAGATGTTCCGCTCGCTCGGGGCCAGCCGCTGGCAGACGTTCATGCGCCTGATGGTCCCGAGCTCACTGCCGGTTTTGTTCGCTGGGCTGAAGACGGCGGCGGGCCTGTCGTTGGTCGGCGCAGTCGTCGGCGAGTTCATATCGGCCGAGCGCGGGCTCGGGGTCCTCGTGCAGCAGTTCAGCAGCCAGCTCGCGATAGCCGATGCCTTCGCCGTGATCCTGATGCTGATGATCCTCGGCCTGATCCTCTACGGCGTGATGGAGTGGCTCGAGCGGACAACGGTCTTCTGGCTACACGACGGGCGGCTGGCCGCGCGCACGCGCCGCCGTGCCGCGCGGGCGCGCAGGAAGCTCGCGCGGCAGGACGTGGCGTCGGAGCCGCACCCGACGCTCGCAGGGAGGAAGTTGTGAGGGTTCCCCAGGAGAACGGAGGGATGCAGGTGTTCCGGAAACGCAATCGGATTGCACTGGCGCTCGTTGCCGTCGCCGTCCTGGCCCTGGCGGCCTGTGGCGACGACGACGATTCGGGCGGAGGCGACCAGGCCTCGCAGGGCGGCGGCGAGGTCGTGTACGCGCTGCCCACGCCCCCCTCGCAGCTCTTCTATCCGGCGCTCGTGGCCGAGGAGCTCGGCTTCTTCGAAGAGGAGAACGTCCAGCCAGACCTGGCGCCGGCGGCGGAGGAGATCTCCGCCACCGCCTTCCTGGACAACGGCGATGCCGACGTCTCGTTCGCCGACGTCGACGAGATCATCCTCGCGCGCTCCAAGGGCGGAGAGCATCAGGCGATCTTCAGCCCCCAGCACACGAACACGGCCGGAATCGTCGTGCCCCGGAACAGCGACATCCAGGACATCAACGGAGTCGCCGGGCAGCGGGTGGGGCTCGAGTCGGAGGAGAGCACCCGGTTCCTCGACGCCATGCTGGACGCGGCCGGCGTCTCGAAGGACGACGTTGACACCGCCGTGGTCGGGACCAGCGGTCCACTCGTCGCCAAGCTGTTCGAGGACGACGAGATCCAGGCCTACGTGGGGAACGCCTCCGACTTCACCGCGCTCGAGGCCAACGGCGTCCCGCTGCGCAACATCACTCCCGAGGACGTCGGCAGGATCGACGGCAACCCCCTGGCGACGCTGCCCGACACGCTGCAGGAGAAGCGGGGAGCGATCGTCGGTTTCCTGCGCGCCTGGGCGAAGGCGCAGCACGTCGGGCAGGTCAATCGCGAGGTCGTCGAAGCCATCGTCCGCGAGAAGGTTCCGGCGGAGTGGCGCAACGAGGCGAGCGGCGAGGCTGCGCTCGACCTGGCGATCGAGCTCATGAAGCCCGACGACCCCGAGCGCATCGGCGACCTGCGGCCCGACGTGTGGGCCACGGGGCAGGATGTCCTGTCGCGGGCCGGTGTCCTCGAGGAGACCGTGGACGTGAAGCCGGCGCTGAACGACGAGCTGATCGAGGAGATCAACGACTTCGATCGCGCCGAAGTGGAACAGGCGGCGGAGCAGTGGGCGCAAGAGAACAACTGATCGGCTACCAGCTCGACACCTCGTTCATCCAGCGGCCGCACCACACCGATCCGCGCCGCCTCTACAGCCAGACCTCGACCGACTGGCAGCAGCGGGTCGATCACGATCGCCTGCGAAGTGACCGCCTCGCTCGCGCGCGGGCGGCGATGGAGGCGCACGATCTCGGCGGCCTCGTCATGTTCGTCGGCGAGAACATCCGCTACGTCACGGGCACCTTCCAGGGCAACTGGAAGCACAACATCTTCATCCGCTACGCCGTCCTCCCGCGGGAGGGCGAACCAGTGCTGTTCGAGACGGTCGGGTCGGACCTCGAGTGCGCGAAGCTCGACGCGCCGTGGCTCGACGGAAACATCCGGCCGGCGTTCACGTGGCGCTGGGCGGAGGGCGCGGAGGAGATGATGGTCGGGCGCATGGCCGACTCGGTCGTCGAGGTGCTGCGTGAGGCGGGCGTGGAGAGGGAGCGGCTCGGCATCGACACCGCCGACATGAGCTCGATGGCGGCGTTTCGGCAGCGCGGGCTCGACTTGGTCAACGCCTGGCCGGCGCTGTCGAGCGCCCGGCGCGTCAAGACCCCGGACGAGATCGAGCTGCTGAAGATCAGCTCCTCGCTCGGCGACGCCGCGATGTGGAAGATCGAGAACGAGTGGCTCAAGCCGGGGGTGCGCGAGGCGGACATCACGGCGAAGGTCAACGAGTTCTTCTACTCCGAGGGGGCGGACTTCGTCTACGACATCATCTGCGCCTCCGGCGGCAACACCAGCCCCTACCGGCGCTGGCACACCGACAAGCTGATCCGCCAGGGCGACCTCGTGATCGTCGACATCAACGCCGTCGGACCGGGTGGCTACTTCATCGACTTCGTTCGCTGCTTTCTGGTCGACGCGGAGCCGACCGACGAGATGAAGCGGCTCTATCGGGAGTGTCACGAGTCTCTCTACGCGGCGCTCGCGGAGCTCCGGCCCGGGAACACGACGGCCGACGTGGCGGCGAAGTTCCCCGAGTACGACGACGACCGCTACGGCAGCGTCAGCCTGCAGCAGTTCGCCCACTCGATCGGCCTGTCCCTGTACGAGGGCATGTGGGTGTCGCGCGCGTACTCGCTCGACTATCCCGCTCCGATCGAGGAGAACATGTACTTCGCGATCGAGACGTTCGCCGGCCACCCCGGGCTCCAGCAGACCGTACGGCTCGAGGAGAACGTCCTCGTCGGCCCGGACGGTCCGGTCATCTTCACCCTGCACCCGATGGACGGCCGGATGCTGACGTGAGCGAGCCCGAGCCCGGGCCGGCGCCGGCACCGACCTACCCCGACCTCGCCGGCAAGGTGGCGCTGGTCACGGGCGGGTCGAAGGGCATCGGAGCCGCCACCTGCGTCCTCCTCGGCCTGAACGGCGCGCGCGTCGCGGTGGGCGGGCGCGACCCGGAGGCGATCGACACCGTGGTCGGCCGGACGCGCGAGGCCGGCGCCGCCGAGGCAGTCGGCGTCGCGGCCGACTGCACGGGACCGGAGGACGTGGCGCGCCTGCGGGGGCAGGTCGAGGATCAGCTGGGCCCGGCCGACATCCTCATGGCATTCGCCGGCGGGTTCGGCGCGCGCACCCCGCTGGTCGAGACGGAGCTTGCGGAGTGGAGCCGGGTGGTGGAGTCGAACCTGACGGCGACGTTCCTGACTCTCAGGGAGTTCGCCCCCGGCATGATCGAGCGGGGTTCGGGTTCGATCGTGACGATGGCGTCCAACGCCGCCCGCATCCTCGACATCAAGCTGACCGCCTCCTACGCGGCGGCCAAGGCGGGGATCATGATGCTGAGCCGCCACGCCGCCCTCGAGCTCGGACCCTACGGCGTGCGCGTGAACTGCCTGGCGCCCGCGACGATCCTGACAGAGCGCGTGAAGGGTGTGATGGACGAGGAGCGGCGCGCGAGCGTCGCCGCGCTGTCACCGCTCGGCCGGCTCGGCGCGCCCGACGACCCGGCGCTCGCGGCGCTCTTTCTTGCCTCCGAGTCCGCGCGCTGGGTGACGGGCGTGACGCTCGACGTCGCGGGCGGGCGGATCATGATGTAGAGCCGACCGCCGCCTCGAGCCCGAAGAGCCGGGCCGGGCTGTCTTCCATGATCGTCCTCGCTGTGTCGCCGTCCACGGCATCCTCGAGGGCGGAGACCGGGTCCGGGGTGGCCATGTCGAAGGGAAGGTCGGTGCCCATCACGACGGCGTCGGGTCCGGCGCGCTCGACGAGGTGACGCAGCGTCGCGGCGTCGTGAGTGATCGTGTCCATGAAGATCCGGCCCGGGTAGGCCCATGGGTCGGAGGGCGCCCCGGCCAGCTCGGCGCGGACCGTCGCCGCGTGGCGAAGGCGCCCCGCCTGCCACGGAACGTACGCGCCCGCGTGCACGAGTAGCAGGCGCAGTCGCGGATGGCGGTCCAGCGTGCCCGTGACGATTAGGCGCTCGGCCGCGATCGTGGTCTCGAGCTGATTCCCGATCACGTTCTGGAGGTGGTAGCCGCGAAGCCCAGGGTGGGGGTTGTTGTACGCGGGATGCAGCATCATCGCCAGGTCGAGCTTCTCGGCCTCCGCCCAGAAGGGCTCGAGCCCCGCCCGATCCAGCGGGATGCCGGCCACGGACGTGCCGATGTGCGCGCCGACAGCCCCACCCGCGGCGGCCGCGCCGAGCAGCTCCGCGGCCCGGTCCGGCTGCTGGAGCGGCACGTGCGCGAGCCAGCGAAGCCGGTGTGGATCGTGAGCGCACAGCTCGGCCAGGCCGGAGTTCACCGCCAGGCATAGCGCTGCGCCCCGCTCCGCGTCGGCCTCGTAGGCAAACAGCGGCGGCGCGCCCGAGACGACCGCGGCCTCGAGCCCGAGACGGCCCAGCTGATCGAGCTTGACCGCCGGGTCGAGGAACTCCGGCGTCAGGTCCGCGCGGACGCGATCCGCCTCGAGCGCCCGGCCGTCGATCCGGACCGGATACCCCGAAGCGGACCGAAGCAACTCGACCGCCTTGGGCGGCACCGCGTGGTTGTGGACGTCCCACCGCATCTAGATGTGCTCGGGCACGACCGGCAGCAGCAGGTGGGCCGGGTGGGTGCCCCCGATGTGTAGCGCGACCTTCCCCCCGAATACCTCGGCCGGACGGTCGTCGGGGTCGTCGTGCAGGAACGGCCCGGAGCCGCGCAGCTCGTTCCTGAAGGTGCTGATCCGGTCGCCGCCCGCCTTCGGGTGCTCGTAATCCCTGCCGCGCACGGTCAGGGCGAGGTGGTAGCCGGCGGGCACGACGAGGGACGTAGGCCAGATCTCCACGTCGAGCTCGTAGACCTCGCCCGGAGTCAGCGGCTGCTCCTCGTCGTGACTGTGGTAGGGGCGGTAGTCGGTGCTGAGCGGGGCGTCCAGTTTGCGCTGCGAGGCGCGCAACCATCCCTGCGCGACCGGCGTGTGCGGGTCTATCGCCCCCTGGAAGGTGACCTCCTCGCCGGCGGGATCGAAGGCCCGCACGACGAGGAAGAGATCCGCGTCGGTGGTGCTCGACGAGACGAACAGCTTGGCCGCCGAGGGGCCGGTGATCTCGGTCTGCACCTCCAGCGGAGGTGTGAGGAAGGTGATGCCGTCGCCGAGCGCCTCGTAGTCGAGTGCGATCTCTGCTCGGGGTGGCTCGAACGAGAGCGCGGGGCCGGCCCCGTGGAGGTAGAGCCGGGTCCAGCGCGTGCGCGCCAGCGGCCACTCGTCCTCCGCCCGCTCGGTGAAGGTCCCGTCCACGTGCCGGACTTGGAGAAGCACGGGAGGCTGCTCGTCCCAGCCCGTCTCCTCGCCCTTCAGGAAGTGGCCGAAGAAGCGCTGCTGGAGAGTCACGCCGTAGTCGGTGTAGAAGTGGGTCCAGTGTTCGAGTCCGTGGAGCTCGAGCCACTTCTCCCGTGACGCCGCGCGAACGTACGCCTCGACGTTCCCGCGCAGGTGGAGCCCGTGGCCGCCCCAGTTGCCCGCGGTCAGCAGCGGCACGTCGACGCTCGACCAGTCTGCCGAGCGCTCGCGGTGGTAGGCGTCGTCGAGGGGATGGCTTCTGACGTCCTCGCCGAACTCCGCTCGCCGTGCGGCCAGCTCCTCCGGGCCCAACGTCTCCGGACCGCAGACGAGCTCGCCGGTGTTCGGGTTCACGGGGCCGTTCTCGCCGCGGCCGTGCTGCACAGTGGCGACCTGCATCTCATACCAGTTGGCCCAGAACGTCGAGAGGATCCCGCCGTGCCGGGTTGCGTCGCGGTACCAGTCGGCGGCGCCCTCCCAGGCGCACATCGCGCTGAGCCCGGCCGGCGCGCGCGGCGCCACGTGC
>Ga0081538_10003589_pt1 | contig 14588 bp, 18 predicted proteins | sample TabmetS5T2R1_FD_71022 | JGI IMG/M metagenome (GOLD analysis project Ga0081538, IMG submission 71022) | Tabebuia heterophylla rhizosphere microbial communities from the University of Puerto Rico - S5T2R1 | ecosystem: Host-associated > Plants > Roots > Rhizosphere ... | reverse complement strand
AGCGACCACGCGACCGCGGTGGTCCGCCCGCCCGGTCGACCCGGCGCGCGCTTGTATCGAGGCGCCGGCTTGACAGCGCCATATCTAACGGTTATCTTATGCGCTAGATAACGGTTAGAGAGAGAGGCCTGTACTAGTGCCCGAAGCTGTCCGCGTATCGAGCAAGGAGCCATCATCCGGCTACCAGCTGCGGGTCGTGCAGGAGGTTCTGCTGGCCCTGCTGGCCAAGGAGGCTTCGCACGGCTATCAGCTGCGCGCCCGGCTTCAACTCGCGCTTGGGCCCCTGGCCGAGGCGCTTAATGCGGGCCACGTATATGTGACGCTGAATCGGCTCGAGAAGGCCGGCTTCGTGAGCTCGAAGCGGATCGGCCAGGCCGACCGCCCCGACCGCAAGGTCTACGAGCTCACCGCGGCGGGCCGCGCGCGGGTGATGGAGTGGCTGGAGGACACGAGCTGGCCGAAACCAGCGCCGGCCGAGTTCCATCTCAAGCTGGTCGCCGCCGCTGCGGCAGGACTGGCCGACCCGGTGCGGCTCGTGGACATGCAGCGGCACGAGCTCTTGGCGGGGCTGGCGGCGGCGCAGCGGGCCGCATTGGCGGAGCCGGACGGCTCGGTCGCGGGCCTTTTGCTCGAGGGCGTGGTGCTGAGGCTGCAGGCGGACCTGCGCTGGCTCGAGGCCTGCGCGCGCCATTGGAACGACACGAAGGGAAGATCATGAACACGGGCGACTCGCCACTACGCGTAGGGCCGGTCTTGCGCGCGCACGGGTTGGAGAAGGAATACGGCCAGGGGGCGGGCCTCGTGCGCGCGCTCGACGGAGTCGACCTGGAGGTCGCCTCAGGCGAGACGCTGGCCGTGATGGGACCAAGCGGGTGCGGCAAGTCGACGCTGCTGCACCTGCTGGGCGGCCTCGAGCGCCCCTCGGCCGGGGAGGTCTGGCTCGAGGGGCGCCGCATCGACCGGGTGAGCGAGAAGGCGCTCGCCAGGGTGCGTCGCCGTGCGATCGGGTTCGTCTTCCAGGCCTTCCACCTGATGGACGAGCTCACCGCCGTGGAAAACGTCGAGATGCCCGCGCTGCTGGCCGGGCGCGCGCCGCGGGCCGCGCGCCGCCAGGCCGCCGAGCTGCTCGAACAGGTCGGGCTCGCCGACCGGGCCGAGCATCTGCCCTCGGCGCTCTCGGGCGGCGAATGCCAACGCGTGGCGATCGCCCGCGCGCTCAGCAACGAGCCGCTCGTCCTCCTCGCCGACGAGCCAACCGGCAACCTCGACAGCGCCGCCACCCTCGACGTGCTGCGGCTGCTCGACAGCCTGCGCTCGGCCGGGCAGACGCTGCTGATCGTCACCCACGACGATCGGATCGCGGCCACCGCCGACCGGCTGATCTCGATGCGCGACGGCGCCTTCGTAGAGGAGACCCGGCTCACCCACGGCACCACCGGCCCTCTCAGCGAGCTCGCCGGACTGGAGGGCTGACCGCATGGGCCGCGTCCTGCTCGTCTGCCGCCTCGCCGCGCGAGACCTGCGCCGGCGGCCCACCGAGGCCGTCCTCCTGCTGCTGGCGATCATGGCCGCCACCACCACACTCACGCTCGGGCTCGTCCTGCGCGGGGTCATCGACAAGCCGTACCAGAGCACCCGCGAGGCGACCGACGGGCCCGATGTGATCGCGGCCCTCTTCCCGCGCATCGGCGGCGGCGTCGACCCTGCCGAGGTCAAGGCACTCACGGACGCTCCCGGCGTCGTCGCTTACAGCGGCCCCTACCCGGTGGCCGGGGCGGTCCTGGAGGCAAACGGCCGCACGGTGGTGGCCCAGGCACAGGGCCGCGACACCGCGGTCGCCCAGGTCGACCAGCCCAAGCCGACCAAGGGCGGCTGGGTCCGCCCCGGCGGCCTGGTGCTCGAGGCAGCCTTCGCGGAAGCGCTCGACATCAGCCCCGGTGACCGGGTAACCCTGAAACCGATCGACGTCGCCGCGTCAGGTACACAGCCATCGGTGCAGGGGCGGGGACCGGGCCGGAGCTTCCGTGTCGCCGGCGTGGCCGTCACCGCCGCCACGCCCCCCTATCCCGAACCGGCGTGCCTGGCCAATCTCTGCCAGGGTGACGCCGACACCGGCGTGGTCTGGCTCACCAGGAAGGAGGCCCTGAGCCTCTATCCGCAGCGCGACTCCTTCATCGACGTCTGGAACCTGAAGCTCGCCGATCCTGCGACTGCGCCCGCGTTCGCGGCCGAGCGCAATCCGCCCCCCGACGCACCCGAGGGCGCGCGCGGCTCCGGCCCGCCGCCGCCGCTCCTGGAGGCCTGGCAGGACATCCGCGACGCGAGTGCCAACCTGGTCGACAACCAGCGGCGGGCGCTGTTGACCGGGGCCTGGCTGCTCGCCTTTCTCGCCGTGGCGAGCGTCGCGGTGCTCGTCGGCGGCCGGATGGCCGATCAGCTGAGGCGCGTCGGCCTGCTCAAGGCGGTCGGCGGCACGCCGGGCCTCATCGCCGCCGTGCTGCTGGCCGAGTACGTCGCCGTGGCGCTGGTCGCGGCAGCGGCCGGACTAATGGTCGGATCGCTGACCGCTCCGCTGCTCACCGAAGCAAGCGCCGGCCTGCTCGGCAGCGCCGGTCCGCGAACGGTCACGCTGTCCACGATCGGCCTCGTCACGGCCCTCGCGCTCGCGGTGGCGGTCGCGGCCACGCTCGTTCCCGCCGTCCGCGCAGCCCGCACCAGCACCGTCCTCGCGCTGGCAGACTCGGCCCGCCCGCCTCGGCGAACGGGCTGGCTGATCGCTCTCTCGGCGCACCTCCCTGTGCCGCTGCTGCTCGGATTGCGCGTGGCCGCCCGGCGGCCGCGCCGCACCGTGCTCGCGGTGGTCAGCATCGCGATCACGGTCAGCGGGATCGTCGCCGCGCTCGCCGCCCACGCCGACCTCGATGGCTCGAACGGCGTCAGCGCCGACCGGATGGACCAGGTGCTGCTCGTGATCACGATCACTCTCATCGCACTGGCGGCCGTGAACGCGATCTTCGTCACCTGGGCCACCGCGCTCGACGCCCGGCGCTCTTCGGCGCTGGCCCGTGCGCTCGGCGCGACGCCGCAGCAGGTCAGCGCGGGTCTCTCGGCGGCGCAGGTGCTCCCGGCGCTCGCCGGCGCGCTCCTGGGCATTCCGGGCGGGCTCGAACTGATCGCAGTGGCGGACCCGGATGCGGCGACCCCGAGCCCGCCACTCTGGCAGCTGCTCGCCGTGGTGCCCGGCACCGTCCTCGTGATCGCAGGCCTTACCGTCATACCGGCCCGTATCGGCGCGCGCCGGCCCACCGCGCAGATCCTTCAATCCGAACTTGCCTGAGGCCTGCATCATGGCCGGCCAATCCGATGCACGGACGATCGTCGAGAGAGGCTACGACGTGGTCGCGGATAGATACGCGGCGTTGGAGGTCAACGAGCATCCGTGGCCGCGGATGCGCTGGCTTGGGAATCTGCTCGAACGCCTTGACCCGGGCGCTCGGGTCCTCGACGTGGGATGTGGCAACGGCGTTCCGGCGACGCGCGCGATTGCCGAGCGGTTTCAAGCCACCGGAGTCGACCTCTCTAGAGCGCAGATCGAGCGGGCAAAGCGCAACGTCCCGGGCGCCGAATCATCCATGCCGACTTCACCGAGGTCACGTTCGCGCGACCCTTCGCCGCCATCACCGCCTTCTACGTCGTCGAGCACCTGCCCCGCGCGCGACACCGCGAGGTCTTCGAGCGTCTCCGCGGGCTGCTCGAACGGCGCGGGTATCTCCTCTTCACGATCGAGGCGGAGGCCGCCGAGGACGTCGTGGGCGAGTGGCTGGGACGACCAATGTTCTTCAGTCAGTACGAGCCATCGGAGACGCTCCGGCTGCTGCGGGAGGCCAAGTTCGAGGTCATCGAGTCGTCAATCGAGACGCAGGTCGAAGGGGAGCGCGAGGTCGCCTATCTCTGGGTCCTGGCACAGCGAGACTGATCCCGCGCCAGGGCGCTCAGCTCGCGAGAAGCAGCGCCGCGAGGGTGTCCCCGATCGCGACGGGCTTCGGTTCGAAGCCGTCCGCGTCGGCGCGGCTTCCTTCCCCGGTGAGGACGAGGGCCGCGTCCAGCTTGGCGGCCGCCGCCGCGGCAAGGTCGCTGTCCACGCGATCGCCAACGACGAGGGTGCGCCCGTCTCCCATCCGGTCGAGCGCGGTCTTGAGGAGCTGGGGCTGGGGCTTGCCGACCACTTCGGCGGTCTTGCCCGTGGCGTACTCGACGGCGGCGACGATGGCGCCGGTGCCTGGCCACAGACCGTCCGGCTGCGGGAAGGTGGGGTCGCGGCCCGTGGCGAGGAAGTCGGCGCCGCGCCGAATGGCGAGAGTGGCCTGGCGCAGGTCGTCGTAGACGAAATCCTCGGTGCCCGCCACGACTACGACCTCCGCGCGTGAAGCGAGGTCGGTGCCGTTCAGCACCCTGAGGCCGGCATCGGCGACGTGACGCCGCAGCGGGGGCGTGCCGATCACGAATGCGGTGCGGCCCGAGCGCGTCTCGGCAAGTAGGTGCTGTACGGCCCCGCCGACGGTGACGACGTCGCGCAGCGACGCCCTCAGGCCCAGTTTCCACAGACGCGTCACGTAGTCCTCGGTGGCGCCGCGGGGGTCGTTGGTGGCGAAGGCCACCCGCTTGCCGGCGCCGCGCAGCTCCTCGAGCGCCTCCACGGCGCGCGGGGTGGGCTGGTCGCCGATCCAGACGCAGCCGTCGAGATCGACGATGAACTGGTCGTAGCGCGCCGCGAGGGGGGAGAGGGGCACGTCGCTAGCCTAGGCGTCATGAGCACTGAAGCGGCGATCTTCGATGTCGACGAGGAGCAGTTCGAACAGCGCGTGCTCGAGCGCTCACGCTCGTTGCCGGTCGTCGTCGATTTCTGGGCCGATTGGTGCGGCCCCTGCAAGCAGCTCACGCCGGCGCTCGAGCGCGCCGCAAACGCCCGCCCCGGCAAGATCGAGCTGGCCAAGGTCGACGTGGACGCCAACCAGCGCCTCGCCGCGGTGTTCCGCATTCAAGGCATCCCCGCAGTCAAGGCGTTTCGCGAGGGCCATGTGGCCGCCGAGTTCACCGGCGCGATCCCGCCCGCGGAGGTCGAGCGCTTCTTCGACTCACTCCTGCCTTCCGAGGCGGATGAGCTCGTGGAGGGCGGCGACGAGGCCGCGCTCCGGAGGGCGCTCGAGCTCGACCCCGGCCATGAGGAGGCACGGCGCGAGCTGGGGCGGATGCTCCTGCTGCGCGGGGAAACGGAAGAGGCCATCGAGCTGCTCGAGCCCTCTCGGGGCGACTTCGTGGCCGACGGGCTCGCGGCACGTGCGCGGCTGAACGGGGAGGAGGACCTCGCGGGCGCCTTCGAGGCCTGGGACGCCGGTGAACCGGCGGCCGCCCTCGAGCAGCTTCAGGCGGCCCTGCCGGACCCGGAGCGGCAGGACCTGATCCGGAGGGTCATGGTCGCGATCTTCACCGAGCTCGGCGCCGACCACCCGCTCGCGCGCGAGCACAGGCGCCGCCTCTCGGCTTCGCTGAACTAGGCGGGAGGGAAGGCCGTCCAGCGCGGCTTCCTCGTTCGGCCGAAAGCCAGTCTGGACCGAATCGGTCGATCGGCAGATACCGCTCGGGAGGTGTCACAGGCGGATGTGTCCGATTCGGCCTAGCCGCTCGCACCGCCCGCGGCGCGTGCGTCTCTGGCTCTCGCCTGGCGACGTCTCCCGAGCAGCACAAGCACCCCCAGCGCGATCACCACGACCAGGAAGCCGAAGAAGATGGCGGGTCCCGTGCCGATGCCGCCGAACGGCAGCGCGATCAGCTTGACGAGCCCGAGGCCGACCGCGAGCAGGACGATCACGAGCGCGATCAGCAGCAGAATCCCTCGCACGCGGGCCACGATGCCCGCGCTCTTCGGCGGGATCAGCAGGCCCATGACGCGCAGCATGAAGAGCTGGCGGCCGGGGGGCGCGTCCTGGCCCAGCCGTTCCATCGCTTCCTTCAACTCGTCGGGACGGCGCTCGGCGAGCGCCAGCGAGGCCTTCATCATCTGACGGAGCGCCGGTCGCTCCTGCGGATGGCAGCCCGCGAGCGCCTCGTTGAAGTACTGCCGGGCGGCCTTGACGTCGTAGCGCTCGGCCGCCCGGGCGCCGAGGATGGCCTTGGCAGCCACGCGGTGCTTCGACTCGCTCTGGAGCTGCTCATCGGTGCGCGACTCGAGTTGCGGAATCGCGGCGAGGGCCCCGACCTGCATCTGCATCTTGATCTGCTTCTGTTTCGGCACGGGGGAGGAGTCTCGCAGACGGCGAGCCAATCTCAGGTCTCGGGAGCGTCAGGCTTCGGAGCCGAGAAGCCGCCGGAGCTCAGCCGCGTCTATCCCGTCGATCTCTACGAGCTTGTCGCGCGACGCGGCACCGCGCACCACGGCGACCCTACGGGGGGCAACGCCCAACCGCTTGGCGATCAGCCTGCAGACGGCCGCGTTCGCCCTGCCCTCCACCGGCGGCGCCGTGACGCGAACGAGAAGGCCGCCCGCGCGTTCGCCGGCGATCTCGTCCCGCTGCGCCCGCGCCTGGACCCGCACCGCCAGCCGGGCCACGCGGATTATTCGCCGCCGGGCCTCGCCCCGCGGGGATCGGCGAGCGGGCCACCCTCGCCCGGCCGGGACTGCTCGGGCGGACCCTCGCTGTCGACGGGCTCCGACTCGTCGGTCGCTTCGGCTTCGGTCGGCTCTTCCACCGCCTCCAGCTCGTCGGTGCCCTCCGAGGCCCCGCCCGGCAGCACGTCGAGCTCGACCTCGGTGGTAGGCGAGTCGCCGCCGGGTCCGGGCTGGCGTAGCGGCTCGGGCATCTTGACCCGCTCCATCGCGTCGTCCGCGGTGGCGAGGACCTCGTCGGCAAGGTGGCGGACGTCTTCGATCAGCCGCTGCCGCTCCTCCCACAACAGGCGAGTGTCGACGACCACCTGCTCGGCGTAGGCGTCCGCCTCTCGCCGCGCGATGTCCGCCTCGCGCTCGGCGCGCTGGAGCCGACCCTCCGCCTGCGCGCGGGAGCGAGCGGCGATCTCGTCCGCCGTCTCGTGGGCCCGCTGGAGGATGCCGGCGGTCTCCTCACCGACCTCGTCGAGCGCACGCTGAACGACAGCCTCGCGGCTCTGGCGGCTTTCGAGCTCGCTTACGAGCTCGACCATCTGTTCCACGAACTCGTCGACCGCGTGGCGGTCGTAGCCACGCATCGCGACGACCGGGAAGGCGATCTCCCGAATGCGGTCCGCCGCGCTCGCGGGGCGCTGGAAGCGCTGTGTGGGGGTCTCGCTCGGATTTATGTCAGTCATGTTCATTCAGTATGCCCGGTAGGGGAGCCGGCCTCACCCAGCCCCTTGGTGCCTACCTTTTCGACGGGTGGCGGGGACGCTCCTCTACCTGGACCAGAATTACTTGTCCGGCATCGCCAAGCGAAAGCCGGGCTTTCGCGAGCTCGAACCCGTGCTCCGCGAGGCGGTAGCCGCCGGCGTGGTGCGGGTGCCGGAGTCGGCGGTCCATCGAATCGAGTCCGGGGCCCGGCCCGACCTGGGCCTGCTCCAGCTGCTGCGCGACCTCTCCGGCGGCCTGCGCCTGCCCGACCAGGAGGGCGCGGCCGAACGCCGCTGCGCCCGCTCCCTGCGAGCACTGCTCGAACGCGACTACCCGGACAGGACCCCGCTCGCGAGTGACGACCTCGACGTGGTGGCGCTGTCCCGCGCGCTGCCGCATTGCGAGCTCGTGACCTGCGACGCGTTCATGGCGGAATTGATCCGCCGCGCGCGGCTCGACACCTGGTGCGGCTGCGAGCTGTTCACCGGCCGCCGACCCGACGTGGAGCGTTTCCGCAGGCGGCTCGAGGGGCTTCTACGCGGCCGGCCGGGCCCGTGAGGCTCGGTAGCCGAGCCTTCTGAGGGTCACAGCGCCTATCCGCTGTCCGAGTGCCAACCCCGCATCGTTGTCGAAGCGGTAGTGGATGCCGCCGTAAAGCCGCGAGATCGCGGCCTCGTCGGCCATGGCGGCGAGCTCGCCCGCGCGATCCGGGAACAGCGCGCCGAGCACGGTCGCGGCGGCGCCGGACGTGGTCGAGTGCCCCGACGGATAGGAGGGGAACGGCGGCGTCGGGATCAGGGACAGATAGGTGGGGTCGATCAGCGCGCGGACGAGAGTCACGGGCCGCTTCGTCCAGTGCGTGTACTTCGCGCTCCAGCAGGCGATGAAGGCGTCGGCCTGCGCCGTGTTGAGCGCGGCGAGCACGAACGCCGCGCGCCGCGGGCTCGTGCGAGCTTGGTCGACGATCCCCAGGGCGATTCGGTTCCAGTGTCCCGGCGGGGTCTCGCTCCCCGGGCCGTCGTTCCAGAACAGAGCGATCTCACGCTGGCGGTCGGTGAGCGCGCCCGCGATGTCGTAGACCTCCTGGATCGCGGCGCGGTGGACTCTTCCCAGGTATGGCGGCGGTGCGGGGGGCCGGAGCTGGTCGCCGGCCCGCAGGTTCCAGGGCCGCCACGTGCCCGCGAACGGCTCCAGAGGCGGTGCGAACGCGGGCGGCGTCGGGATCCAGGTCGCGTCGCCTGGGGGCGGGACGGCGGCACCCTGGGTGTCGGAGCGGTCGTTGCGCGCACGTCCGACCACGAGCTCGCCGATAGCCCGGCCGAGGGCGAGCCCGGCGCGGACAGCGGACGGATATGCGGCGCCCGCGAGCAGGCGAGAGCGGATCGCCTCCTGCTCGAGGAGAGCGAGCTCGTTCGCGCGAGCCGGGAGCAGCTCACTGAGCACGCGGGCGGCGGCGCCGGCGGCAACGGCGGTCGTCGGCAGCGGACCGTCCGACACACAGCGGCCGAGGCTCAGCCAAGGCCGCCGCCGGCAGGGTGCTGGGCGCCCGCTCGCTCGCGGCCGGCTGCGTGCGGCGATGACGAGGGCATCGTTCATCGCGACGCTCGTCAGGGCGAGCGCGCGAGATGCGCGTGGCGGATTCACGCGGTCGGGGCTGATGGCGCCCAGCAGTACGTCGATCCACGACGTAACCCCACGCCGACCCTCCCACCGCCGGATGCTGGCGCGAGCCTCGGGGCTTCGACGGTCGAGGGCGGCCAGCTCGGCCAGTTCGCGCCGCGTGGCGCGCGGGCGCGGGCGCGCGGGCAAGAGGACAGCCCGCGACACGTCGGGACCCAGCCACGTGGTCGCCGCGGTCGGGCGGGAGCGCTCGTGGGCGCTCGCCGCGACCGGGGCGCACAGGGCAACAGCCGCCGCGACGAGGGCCGCGGTCATCGCGGCCTTCGTCGACCACCTGGCACGACGCGGTCCCTGGGCGAACCTGACCATTCTGCCCCGTATTCGTACGGATTGGCACGAACGGTTCACCTTCTGGTGCGCGCGGGGGGAGGTTTGGCGTCTTTGAACCGATGCCCTTCGCCGAGCCGACCAGGCAATGCACCAGAACCTGGCTTATGGAAACTTCTGCGAATCCCGGGCCTGGAAGGCGCGCGAACGTCCCGGAAGGGTCCCCATACGACACAACCCGGGACGTTCGGTGTCGCCGAGCTACGCCGCCAGCTCGGCCTCGAGGTCGATCGACCCGACTCCGCCCAGCGCCTTCGACACCGGACAGCCCTGCTTGGCGGCCTGGGCCTGCTGCTGGAACTCATCCGCGTCGATGCCCGGCACGCTCGCGCGCGTCCGCAGCAGGATGTGTGTAATGGCGAAGCCGTCGTCGACCTGGTCGATCTGAACGGTGGCCTCGGTCTCGATGCTTTCGGGCTCGTAGCCCGCCTGCCCGAGGAGCAGCGACAGCGCCATCGAGAAGCAGCCCGCGTGGGCGGCCGCGATCAGCTCCTCGGGATTCGTGCCGTCGCCCTGCTCGAAGCGCGACTGGAACGAGTACGGGCCCTCGTAGGCGCCGCTCGCCATCCGCATGGTCCCGGACCCCTCCTGAAGCGAGCCGTCCCAGCGGGCGCTTGCCGTTCTCTTCGGCATGTCCCCTCCTCCGTGGTCTTGTCAGCACGCAGCTTACGAAGCGCGGGTTTTCGACGCTTCCGCCCGGTCCGCGGCGCGCGTGACGGGACAGCGGCCCTGCTCGTGACCGCAGGCGTCCGCGTCGCACAGCCGGCAGATGCGGCCTGCGTCCGCCCGGCCCGAGGTAAGACCGGCGAGGAGCTTCTCGTGGAGTCGCGTCAGCGACTCCCGTTCCGCCGCGGTGAGCGGGGCGAGCACATCGGCCAGCCCCCGCATGCGGCCGTCCTGCACCTGCGCCGCGGCGCGCCGGCCGGCGGGCGTCAGGAAGACCGCCACCGAGCGACCGTCCTCCCCGGCCGCCCGCCTGACGAGCCCGGCGCCCGCGAGGCGGTCGACCAACCGAACCGCCGCCGAGTGCGTCAGCCCCAGCGGCTTGCGCATAGTGTCGATCGAGGACCCTTCCAGGAAGGTTTCGAGTGCCGTCAGCGCCGCGGGCGCCGACCCTCCGTGCGCGGCGGCCGCACGCGTTGCGGTCTCGAGGCGATCGGCGACGGCCAGGGACAGCGCGCCGAGCAGGTTGGCCTCGCGGCTGTCAGCGGTGCCGCCGTCAGCGGGGCCGCTGCCGAATCCCTCGTCCGGATCAAATGCATGAGGCATGCATGTATGCTACTGCGGATGCGTCCGGATCCCTCCCACGCCGCCGGCGACTCCTCCGGGGCGAGCGGCTCCTCCGGGCCGAGCGGCTCCTCCGGGGCGAGCGGCCATGCTTCCCACGTGCGCGGCGACCGCTACGAGCCTCTCCCCGGTCTCACACGTCTGCCCGGCTGGATTTGGCGGAAGCTGCCGCCGGCGGGGAAGGTGGGTGTCGCCCTGCTCCCGGTGGTTGCGGTCGCGCTCGTGCTCGTGCTGGGGCCCGGGATCGAGCGCGACAAGCAGGAGCGGGCCAGCGCGGAGGCTCAGCGCCAAGAGCAGGCTCGCGACGCTCGCATCGAGCGCCTGCGGCGCGAGCAGCAGCCCAAGTTCGGGCGCGGCGAGGCCGCGGCTGCGAGCCTCCCCGCCCGGGAGCGGCTCCTGGCCGAGACCGCCGCAGCGGTCCGCGATGACGCCCGCGCGCGCGTCGAGGCGGGTGCGCTCAGCGGGCCGATCCGGAAAGTCCAGTGTGAGCCCTACCCACGTACCGTGGAGGGAAGCGGCGCCCATGAGGACCTCTCCAGGTCCGTTGGCACCTACGCGTGCCTCGCGGTGACCACCGAGATCGGCGCCACCGCCGCGCACGAGGCCGGCTCGATCGGTCATCCCTACCGCGTGAAGATCGACTTCGAGAACGGGCGCTTCGCGTTCTGCAAGGTGTCGGGCCGCGCCGGAGAGGGATCGATCGGACAGGCGCCGGTCGTCCACGTCCCGGCGGCCTGCGGCGGCGACTGATCGGCAAGACTCCCGGGCGTGACGCCCGTCGAGGACCGTCCGCTCGCGCGGGACGAGCTCGAGCGTGACCCGCTCGCACAGTTCGCCGCCTGGTTCGACGAGGCGCGGAAGGTTGGCGCCGTGGAGCCGCATGCGATCGCGCTCGCCACGGCCACCCGAGACGGCGAGCCGTCGGTGCGAATGGTGCTGATGAAGGACTTCGACGTGGGCGGGATCACGTTCTTCACCAACTACGGGAGCCGCAAGGCCGTCGAGCTCGAGGGCAACCCACGCGCCGCGCTCCTGTTCCACTGGCCCGAGCTGGGACGCCAGGTGAGGATCGAGGGGCCCGTGCGCCGCGCCGAGCGAACGGAGAGCGTCGCCTACGCGCACAGCCGCTCCCGAGCGAGCCAGCTGAGCGCGCTCGCCTCGCCGCAGAGCCGGACGGTGCCGAGCCGGGAGTGGCTCGAGGAGCGCGTCGCGGCGCTCGATCGCGAACACCCGCGCGGGGAGCTGCCCGTGTCCGACGACTGGGGCGGGTACCGGCTCGACCCGGAGGCGTGGGAATTCTGGCAGCACCGGCCGAACCGGCTGCATGACCGCTTTCGCTACGAGCGCGCAGCCGCCGGGGTCTGGACGATCGCGCGGCTGGGGCCGTAGCGGCCGCCGTCCCGATGTTCGTTCGGGGGCTGCGTCTGCGAAGTCCGGCCGGCTGTCCTGGATAGGTGGCGCAGGAGACCACCAGGGCAGGACAGCGGCGTCAGAGCCCGCGCGGGCCAACAGCTACCCGTCGGGGTACGGCTGCATCGCCATCCCGTGGTCGCGCTCGCGCATGCCGAGCTCGTAGGCGGCCCCGTTCGGCACCGACAGCTCCAGTGGGGGCCGTCCCTTTCTCTCCACGGACAAGCGCATGTCCGCGATCGAGCAGTTCACCGTCTGATGCTCCGAGCCGTCGGGGTCCGCGTAGACCCAGCCGACGAAGCGCTCCCGGGGCGCGGACACCGCGCCTCGTACCGCGATTCCCGGCCCGCGCAGGAGGAACCCGCAGCGGGCGGGAGCCTCGTGCACCTCGACGCGCGGACCGCCGAGGGAGTGCCGACCGCCGTCGACGCTGATCGCGCCGTTCCCCACCCACGGGGTGACCAGCGGCCCGATTCTCACCTTCCCGATCGCCGCGTCGAGCCACGCGCCGTCCGGCGTCAGTCCGTGGAGCCAGATCCAGCGTTCGGCGTGCTGCGCCCCCCAGTTGTGGCCGACCATGCCGCGCCACCCCTCTACCGCGATCTCGCGTCCGTCCACCGACAGGCGGCCGTCGAAGCGCGCCGCCGGCGCCGGGCTCAAGAGCTTCGTGCGCGGCAGCCTCGCTCGATACATCCAGCCACGGGGCAGGTGGAATAGCGGCGGCTCTTCCGTCTCGAAGCGAAGCTCCCACCCGACTCCGGGCTCTGCCTCGCCGACAGCCACGCCCTCGCCGAGGTAGGCCTCCCCCAGCCGGATCCAGCGCCCGCCGCCGGTCGCCGGGGCCGGCAGCGTCACCTTCGACGCCCGCGGTCCACCCGCCTCGAAGAGCGTGAACCAGAGTGAGCCCACCGGCACCTCACCGGGACGCTTGTGGACCGTGTAGCGGATCCAGGCGCCGAGCGGCTCTTCCGCCCGGCCCAGCTTCAGATAGAAGCTCTCGTAGTGCCCTTGCCCCGCTGGCACGGCCGGGAACCGCGCCTCGCTGGGATTGACGGCCACGGCCACGGCGGGCGCACACTATCCGGCCTGGTAGAAACCCGCCGCATGGCGGACGAACCCGTTCTCGTCATCACCGGCGCCAGCACGGGCATCGGAGCGGCCACCGCGCGGCGCGCGGCGGAGTTCGGCTATCGAGTGACGATTGCCGCGCGCTCCGAGGACAAGCTCGCGGCGTTGCGCGACGAGCTCGGCGACGGGAAGGCGCTCGCCGTCCGTTGCGACGTGAGGAGCTGGGAGGACCAGGAGGCGCTCGTGCGGGAGACGCTCGACCGCTTCGGCCGACTCGATGCGTTCTTTGCCAATGCGGGCTTCGGCGCGAAACGGGGCTTCCTCGAGGAGTCGGTCGAGTTCTGGAAATCGATGATCGACACGAACGTGCTGGGCGCCGCTCTCTCGATCCGGGCCTCGCTCGGGCACTTCAAGCGGGAAGGTCGCGGGCACCTCTTGCTCACCAGTTCGGTCGCCGGCCGGCGCTCGCTGCCGGGCTCCCTCTACTCGGCCACGAAGTTCGCGGTCACGGCGATGGGAGAGGCGCTGCGCCAGGAGGTGGCCGACACCGACATCAAGGTGACTCTGATCGAGCCCGGAGCGGTCGACACGCCGTTCTTCGAGAACCGCCCGAGTGGCGCACTCGACCCCGACGACGTCGCCCGGGCGGTGATGTTCGCCCTCACCCAACCCCCGCACGTGGCCGTCAACGAGGTACTGGTGAGGCCGATACATCAGGCGAGCTAGGATGCCGCGTCCATGCGTCGCCTGACCCTTCTCGCCGTCGCCGCATTGACCCTGGCCGCAGTCGCGGTGCCGGCCGCTCCGGCATCGGCAAAGCCCTGCGGCAAGGTGAGCGTTGGATTCACGAATGCGACGGTCACGGGCGAGCGCGTCACCTGCCACTTCGCGCGCACCCTCGTACGGCGCTGGCGGCGGGTGATCGAGGGCCGCGAATGCAACCGGCAGAACGATTTCTGCAGGGTCACCCGCGTGCGTCGGTGGCGCTGCGTGGTAGGCGGGAGCGAAGCGATCGTGCGCCTGCGCTGCACCGGCCCCAGGGGCAAGCGGGTGCGCGCCCACTGGGGCGACTGACACCCGAAATTGGGTGACATACCGGCCCGTCCCGGGTATGGCGATCGCATGTTTCGTCGATCGCTCGTCTTTACGCTCACCGCCGCCTTCCTTGCCGCCATCCCGGCGGCTGCGACCGCCGCGCAGCAGCGGACGGCCTCGGCCACCGGCGTCGCGAATGTCCAGGGGAAAAACGTCTTCGTCGAGGTCTTCGTAGTGGTGCCGCAGGGACAGAGCGCACGTCAAGCCACCACCGCTGCGCTGGCTCAGCAGGGAGCCCAGCCGCAGCCGCCCCCGGGGCCGGGTGGCCCGGGGTTCACCGGCCTGGTCTGGGACGACTCGCACGTCGAACAGAGCTACAACCCTGGTGGCGAGCCCGCGCCGGCGGAGTCCCTCCTGACTG
>Ga0081538_10003588_pt1 | contig 14593 bp, 13 predicted proteins | sample TabmetS5T2R1_FD_71022 | JGI IMG/M metagenome (GOLD analysis project Ga0081538, IMG submission 71022) | Tabebuia heterophylla rhizosphere microbial communities from the University of Puerto Rico - S5T2R1 | ecosystem: Host-associated > Plants > Roots > Rhizosphere ... | reverse complement strand
AGAGCCGGCGCATATCGTCGGCATATCGAAAACCACATACGTGCTGGCAACACCACGCTGCCTTGACTGGAGGCATGAGCTACAGCGAACCAGCACGAACAACGACCCGTCGGATTACCAGGATCCTTGTTGCCGGCCTGCTAGTCGTCATCGCGGCGGTCGGCGCAGCCGTCGGGCACCACTTGCTGGCGTCCTCGTCCTCGACCGCCGCGTCACCCACCGACTTCTTTCGCAGTGAGCACCGTGGTGCGCTTGGCGAGGCTGGCGGTGCAGTCCCCGACGGCACGACGGTCTTTGATGACGGGATTCCGGGTGTAGGCAACCTTGATCCAGCTCTCCTCGGTGCCCTGCGCCAAGCCGCAACTGATGCCGCCGACGACGGGGTCGAGTTCCTCGTCGATAGTGGCTGGCGTTCCCCGGAATACCAGGAACAACTACTCCATGAGGCGGTCTCCAAGTACGGCTCGGAAGAGGAAGCTGCCCGATGGGTGGCCGCCCCCAACACGTCTGCTCACGTGTCGGGGGACGCGGTCGACATTGGACCCTTCGATGCCACGGCGTGGCTGTCCGAGCACGGCGCCGAGTACGGCCTGTGCCAGATCTACAGCAATGAACCCTGGCACTACGAACTGCGCCTCGACGCCATCGATCACGGCTGCCCTCCCGCGTACGCCGACCCTACGCACGATCCAAGGATGCAGCACTGACCAGGGATGAGCTGCCCGCGACCAGCCGGCGGCGCTCAGCGCCGCGCCGCGCGGGTGATCATCGCCGAGGTGAGCTGACGAGTGCGGTCAGTGGGAGGTCATCTCGCCGACTTCAGCAGCGATTTGAAGTCGCCGACCGGCCCGAGGTGCGCCAGCTTGTCCGGGTTGACGATCCCGCTGATGCTTGTGATCTGACCGCCGGCGACGTCGAGGGCGCACACGCCGATCAGCCGCCCCTCTCCGTCGAGAATGACCGCTCCCGGGCCGCCGTTGACCTCGACGGCGCGCAACGAAACGCCCGGAAGGCGCGCGACCCGCCCGACCCAGTTCATCACCGTCCGGGCGACACGGTTGCGCCCTCGCATGGACCGCGCGAGCGCCGGGACCTTGCCACCGCCGTCGCCGGTCAGCTCCACGTCATCTGCGAGCAGCGCCTCGAGTCCGGCGAGATCGCCTTGCTCGGTGGCCTGAAAGAACCGTCGTACCAGCTCGTCGCGCTGCTCGCGAGTCGTTTGGAAGCGGGGCCGGCGGTGCTCGACGTGACGTCTGGCGCGGGTCGCGAGCTGGCGCACGTTGTCCTCGTTCTTGCCGACGATCGCCGCGATCTCCGGATACCCGTAGTCGAACACATCGTGAAGCAAGAGCACGGCCCGCTGCTCGGGCGAGAGGCTCTCCAGCAGCACCAGCATCGCCAGCGACAGGGAATCGGCTGTCTCAGCGTGCCGGGCCGGATCATCCTCGCCGTCGGTGATGATCGGCTCTGGCAGCCACTCGCCCACATAGCGCTCCCGACGGGCCCGCGCGGAACGCAGCTCGTTGATCGCCAGCCTCGTGGTCACGGTGGCGACGAACGCGCGCGGGGATGCGATCTGCTCGCCGGCCTCGAGTTCCTGATGCACCCGCAGCAGCGCCTCCTGAACCACGTCCTCGGCCTCGGAGACGCTGCCGAGCATCCGGTAGGCGATCGCGAACGCGACCGGGCGCAGCTCGTCGAGCAGTCGCTCGCGATCGGTCACGCCGCTGCGAACCCCTCCCGCCAGCTTGGGTGTGCCGGGCGCCACCCAAGCTCGCGCTTGGCCTTGGCGTTCGAGGCGCCGCGGATCTCCGTCATGAACGCTGCCCCGGTCTGACCGGCGAACAGCCGCCCGACGAACCGCGGCACGCGCATCGGCTTCCCCGCGCCCAGCGTCTCCGCCAGCGCCGGCAGCCACTCCGCGACCGGGGCGGGATCGTCATCGACGACGTTGTAGATACCGGGGCTTCCGTGGTCAACGGCGGCAAGCGTCGCCTCGGCGGCGTCGGCGATGTGGACGAACGACCACACCCCTGCGCCGTTGCCGACCAAAGGGAACTTGCGCTTCCGGATCAGATCGAACTGCTCCGAGCCCGGTGCCATCGACGTGCCGGGCCCGTAAAAGGCGCCGTACCGCAGCACAATCCCCTCCGTCCACTGGGCACCCAGCACCCGCTGCTCCAGATGCCGGATCGCGGCCAGGGACTCGCGGCTCTCACGGGGGGGTGAGGGATCGAGCGGGTCCTCCTCGCTCTTGACCGGACCACCGGTGCGCGCGTAGAAGCCGTATATCGCGCTCTGCGCCACGAACCGCCGCACTCCCACCGCCTGCCCGGCCGAGAGCAGGTAATCGGTGCCCTCGGTGCGCAGACGGTTGGTCAGCGCGAAATCGCGATCGAAATGACGCAGGTCCAACGGCCCAATCGCGGTCAGCTCATGGACGATCACCTCCGGCCTCGACCTGCCTACGGCCTCCGCGACCTGATCGGGGTCAAGCGCGTCCGCGACCACCGGCACAGCGCCCAGCTCGTCGAGGACCGCCCGCTTCGACTCGCTACGCGTCATGCCATGAACCTCATGACCCGCGGCTACCAGACGCGGCACGAGCTGCTGTCCAATCGCTCCCGTCGCACCCGCAACAAACACTCTCATGATCAACTCCCTGATTGAGGGCTACCTGTACCCCACAAGACAAGACGGCAGCCCCCGCTGTGACACTGCAGGGAGGTCTAGCTTGATCCGCTCGCCGGTTGGGCGACGATCACCCCGTGCATGAACGGGTGGATGCTGCAGTGGTAGGCAAAGCGTCCCCCCTTGCTGATGGTGACCGCTTTTGACGCACCCGGGTCGATGTTGCCGGTGTCGAAGCTCCCGTTGTCCGCGGTAGCGGTGTGCGTCGTCGTGTCGCGGTTGGCGATGGTGATACGGGCGCCGCTCTTCACCGTGATAGTCGCGGGCACGAACTTGAAATCGCTGATGTCGACCGCTTGCCGGCCGGGCGACGATCCCGCGTTGTGTGCCGCACGGGTCGATCCCGTGTCGGCACTGGAATCCCCTCCACCACCGCAGCTCGCGAGTGCGACTGCGATCGGCACGACTATCAAGAGGCTCACTAGCGGGTGGCGGTGCTTCATCCAGGTCCTTTCGCGCAAAGGGTGTCGCTGCGAGCAGGCCCCTCGAACCTAGGCGGTGCTCTGGCCGAGTCGATAGGAATCTCTTCAGGTGTGATCGCGTTGCGCTATGGCACGGCCCTCCCACGCTGAGAAGCGGCAAACTGAGAGCCGGCCGATCCCGCGGATCAGTCCGCAAGACCGGCTCGGCATACGGGGGCCTAGGGTGGGAGCCCGAGCTGGCTCCGGCTCTCCGGGGTGTCGTCATACACGCGCCACTCCGAGACTCGGTCGCCCTCGGTTCGGGCGGTCCAGATCGCAGGTCCGTCCAGCGCCGCCTCGGTGGAGCAGACCGATCGACCGATTGCGACCACAGTCCCGCCGATCGTCAGGACGTCCGCCCACTCGTTTCGATAGTCGGGGAAAGCGGCGAAGAAGCCGTCCCAAGCCCGCAGCACCCTTTCCCTGCCGGAGAAGACCGCGCCGCTCGAGTCAATGAAGGTGTGATCGTCGGTCATCAGCTTCCCGAGCGTCGCGAGATCCCGTCCGTTGACGGCCTCGTTGAACCGGACCACGATGTCATCGGGCAAGGCACTCACATCACCCAAGCCTGGCAGCGTCACCGGTCGTCTGCTAACCCTTGGCGGAGGATCGTGGCGATCGAGCAGACGGCAACACCCACGCAGATTCGAGCCGAGCAGTTCCCTGACCTCGATGACGAGGTGATGTACCCGCGCCTGTCGGAGGCGAAGATCGAGAAGTTTGCGAGGCTGGGCACGCGGCGGACGTTCGCCCCGGGCGAGACGCTGTATACGCAGGGCCAGCGCGACGCTCCCTTCCTCGTCATCGAACGCGGAAGGGTGCGGGTGCTCGACCGCAAGCCCGGCAAGGTCATCTGGATCGCGGAGGCTGACGCGGGCACGTTCCTCGGCGACATCGCGACCTTCACCGGCGAGCCTGCGATCGCCGAATGCGTCGCGGACGAGCAGACCGACGTGATCTCCTTCGACCGCTCGGAGCTGCGCGCGATGCTCGCGGCGTGGCCCGAGATGGCCGAGCTCGTCTTGCGCACGATGACGGCACGCCGGGAGTGGCACGCGAGCCACGGGTACGGCGTCCTGCGGCTGATCGCGCCGCGCGGCTCACGGCGCGCGTTCGAGGTGCGCGATCTGCTCGAGCGGAATCTCATCCCGGTGCGCTGGTACGACGTCGACACCGACCCCGAGAGCGCTTCGATGCTCGCTTGGCTTCAGATCCCGCGTGAGGAGACGCCGCTTCTCGTGCGCAACACCGCGGTGCTCCGCAACCCCTCGGCCGCCCAGGTCGCCCGCGAGCTCGGCCTGCGCGCGGAGATCGACGGGCAGCGGTTCGACGTGGTCGTGCTGGGCGGCGGGCCCGCCGGGCTCGCCGCCGCCGTGTATGGCGGGTCCGAGGGCCTGCGCACGCTTGTGGCCGAGGCGTGGGCGCCGGGCGGACAGGCCGGCACCAGCAACCGCATCGAGAACTACATCGGCTTCCCGACAGGGATCTCCGGCGGCGAGCTGGCGCGCAAGGCGACGCTGCAGGCACGCCGCTTCGACGCTGTCCTCTCGAGCTTCCACCGTGCCGTCGAGCTCGCGCGCGGCGAAGAGGGCCTCGTGCGCATCGATCTCGACGACGGGCAGCACGCGCTCGCCCGCACGGTCGTCGTCGCGACCGGCGCGCGCTGGCGCACGCTCTCGGCGGCGGGCGTCGAACGCTTCACGGGCGCCGGCGTGTACTACGCAGCCATGGCGTCCGACGCCGAGCGATGCCGCGATGAGGATGTGATCGTGGTCGGGGGCGGCAACTCCGCCGGGCAGGCGGCGACGCACCTCTCGCGCACCGCCCGCAGCGTCCGCGTCGTCATCCGCGACGACGGGCTCGCATCGACAATGTCGCGCTACCTGCTCGAGCGCATCGAGTCCCGCTCCAACATCGAAGTCATCCCCCGCACGGAGGTCAGCGCCGTGGACGGGAACGGGAGCCTCGAGTACGCCGAGCTGCGTAACCGCGACGACGGGAGCCTGGACCGCGTCGCGACTTCGGCCGTTTTCGTGATGATCGGCGCCGAGCCGTGCACCGAGGCGGTGCATCTGATGCTCGAACTCGACGAGGCCGGCTACATCAAGTGCGGCCAGTCCGCCGCGGCGTGTGAGGGACCGTACGGGTGGCCGCTCAGCGACCGGCAGCCCCACCTGCTCGAGACGGTCTGGCCGGGTGTGTTCGCCGCAGGTGACGTCCGCGCGGCGGCCACGAAGCGCGTGGCGGGCGCCGTAGGCGACGGCGCGCTGGCTGTGCGGTTCGCGCACCAGGTACTGCAGGGCTAGGCCCTACGCGCGCCCAGATCGCCAAGCGCTCAGTCGCGCGCGATGTAGGCGAGCACCTCCTTTTCGTGGTCGACGTATTGCTCACCGCTGACGTCGACGATGACGCGTTCGATCGTGCCGCCCGCGAAGGCGAACGGCGCCGAGTAGTCGGCGGTGACGGGCGAGCCGCTGTCGCGGCCGATGGTGAGGCCGTCGCCGGTAAGCGAGAAGTTCCCGGGCTGAGTGACGATCTCGCCGTCGGCGACCGCTTCAGTGTCCACGTAGAGGGTGAGGGTGCCGGTCGCGCTGCCGGTCTCGGGTTCGTCGCCGGTCTTGCTGAACTCGGCCGTGACGACGCGCTTGCCTGTGGGAAGCGGGTCCGGAGAACTTACGGTCTGGACGCGCTCGCCCAACCAGTTGTAGACGTAGTGGGCGCGGCCGTCCTTGACGTAGAGGCTGTGACCGCCGGCTACGCCCCCGTGCGCGAACAGCACGCCTTCGGCCTCGGGCGTGTCGATCGTGACCCCGGCGGCGATCGTGAAGGAGCGGCGCCGGACGTTGACCGCGACCGATTCCGGGACCTCGGCGGTGCCGGGGTAGTAGACGTACCGTCCGCGGGGCTCGCTCGGCTGTGGCCGCGGCGAGGTGAGGATTTCGCGTGCGGAGCGGTCGTCGAGCGGCAGGCCCTTGTAAACCCCCGCGTAGTAGAACCACAGGCCCTTGAGCTCCTCCAGCCGCTCGGGGTGCTCCGCGGCGAGGTTGTGAATCTGGCTGCGGTCGGAGCGCAGGTCGTATAGCTCCCAGACGTCGTTCTCGAAGTGGCCCCAGCCGGAGAGCGGCGGGTGCAGCGCGGTGGCGAGCCAGCCCTGGTGGTAGAGCGCGCGCATGCCCAGCATTGAGTAGAACTGGGTCTCCCGGCCGGGCGTGTCCGGGGCGGTGAACGAGGCGGCGAAGCTCTCGCCCTCGATCGGCGCCTGCGTGTAGCCCTTCAGCACCTCTGGCGGGTCGATGCCGAGCAACTCGTAGATCGTCGGCACGACGTCGACGGCGTGCACGTACTGGTCGCGCACTTCGCCGCGCGCCGCTATGCCCCTGGGCCATGCCACGATCAGCGGGTCGGCGACGCCTCCCTCGTAGCCGGCAAAGCGCTTCCAGTACGGGAACGGCGTGTCGAATGCCCACGCCCAGCCGGTGTTGTAGTGGTTGTACGACGTCGGCCCGCCGAGCTCGTCGAGTCGCGCGAGGTTCTCCTCGATATCGTCGGGCACGCCGTTGAAGAACTTCTGCTCGTTGAAGGACCCGTTGGGGCCGCCCTCGCCGCTGGCGCCGTTGTCGGACACCACGACGACGATCGTGTTCTCGAGCTGCTCCGATTCCTCCAGGTAGTCGACGAGGCGGCCGATCTGCGCGTCGGTGTAGGAGACGAAGCCCGCGTAGACCTCGGCCATGCGCGCGAACAAGCGGCGCTCGTCATCGTTCAGCGAGTCCCACGGCCGCACGAAGTCCAGCTTCGGCCAGGGCTGTCCGTCCGGACCCGTCGCGTCGGGCTCGCCGTGCGGGTTGATCGGGGACAGCTCGACCTCCTCGGGCATCAGTCCGAGTCGCTTCTGGTGGGCGAGGATCCCGGCCCGGATCGCCTCGTAGCCCTCGTCGAAGCGGCCCCGGTAGCGCTCCGCCCACTCCTTGAAGACATGGTGCGGCGCATGCGCGCAACCGGGGCAGAAGTACATGAACCACGGCTTGTCCGGGGCGACCGCCTTGGCGTCGCGCACGAACTCGATCCCCCGGTCGGCCAGATCGGCCGACAGGTGGTAGCCGTCCTCCGGCTTGCCCGGCGGCTCGACGATGTGGTTGTCGTACACCAGGTCCGGATACCACTGGTTCGTCTCGCCTCCGAGGAACCCGTAGAAGCGCTCAAACCCTCGCCCCAGCGGCCAGCGGCCCTTCCACGACGAGAGGTCGATCTCGTCACCCGGCGTCAAGTGCCACTTGCCCACCGCGTACGTGTTCCACCCGCGCTCGTTCAGCACCTCGGCGATCGTCCCGTTCTCGAACGGGATCCGCGCCGAGAACCCGGGGAAGCCCGCCGACGCCTCGGTGATGCACGCCATGTTGTTCGACGTTGCGTTGCGCCCGTTGAGGAGGCTCGACCGCGTCGGCGAGCACAGCGCGGTCGTGTGGAAGTTCGAGTATCGAAGGCCGCTGTCCGCGATCCGGCGCATCGTCGGCGTCTCGATCGGACCGCCGAAGACATCCATCGCGCCGTATCCGACGTCGTCCCAGACGATCATCAAGACGTTCGGCGCGCCGTCGGGGGCCTGCGGCTGCAGGAACGGCGTCCAGTCGGGCTCCGAGTCACGGATGTCGACCTCGACGCGCCCACTCCACTTCTGCTGGGTCATGCGAGTCCTCTTCTGCCGGGGTCCCCTCCCGCCGGCGAAACCTACTGGGTTTGTCGCCCAGCGGCGGGGTGCTGGCACCTTTCGCGCTGTAGCCTGCGCCGGTCCACCTACTCCGTACGACCTCCGCCGACGGAACCGTGATCGCCTACGAGGCGGGCGGCTCGGGCCCGTCGGTGGTGCTCGTGCACGGGGCGCTGTCGGACCGGCGGCATGCGTTCGGCGCGGTGCGTCCGCTGCTCGAGCGCCGGGTGACCGTGTACGCGCTCGACCGCCGCGGTCACGGCGGCAGCGAGGATGCCTTCGAGTACGCGGCGCGCCGCGAGCACGAGGACGTGGCTGCCGTGCTGGCCGCGGTGCCGGGACCGGTCGACCTCATCGGGCACTCCTTCGGCGCCCTGTGTGCGCTCGAGACCGCGCGCGCAGGCTCCGAGATTCGCAGGCTGGTGCTCTACGAGGGCGTGCCGCGCGACGGGCGAACTATCAGTCCCGACGGCCTCGCCGAGCGGGCGAACGTGTTCCTGCATGAGGGCCGGCCGGAGGCGGCGCTCGACCTGATCCTGGCTGAGGTCGAGCATCACGGGCCGGCCCAGCTGGCCCGCGACCACCGGGCGCCAAACTGGTCGGCGTCGGTGGCGGGCCTGGCGGTGCTCGACCGCGAGCTCGAGGTCGAGAACGAGTACCGGTTCGTGCCGGCGCGCTACACGGACGTGACCGCGCCAACCCTCGTGCTGGCCGGCGCCGAGAGCGCGCCCTCGGTCCGGGCCGACGCCGAGGCCGTGGCAGCCGGTCTACCCGACGCGCGCCTGACCCTGCTCGCGGGACAGCGTCACGGCTGCCTGCACCGGGCGCCCGAGCTGTTCGCCGACACGGTTCTGGACTTCCTCGGCCACTAGAACCTCGTCGAACGTCCCGCGTCATCGCCTATAGGCCCTTGGCCTCAAGTGGTCGTTGCACGATCATTGGGGGTGTTTGGTGTCCGGGGGGCGGTCGAAGTTTGCGCGCATGACGCGCGAGGAGAGGTTGTTGGTGGTGGCGCTGGTTTCGTCCGGGGTCGGCGCCGAGGAGGCGGGAGCGGCGGTCGGTTGCACCGCGCGTTCGGTCAATCGGCTGGTGGTGGCGCTGGGCGGGGTGAGGGCGAGGAAGCGGCCGCGGTCGCCGCGGCGTCTGTCGCTCGAGGACCGCGAGGAGATTCGCGCCGGCCTGCAGGCCGGCGCGTCGCTTGCTGCGGTCGCCCGCCGCATCGGCCGCTGCCCGTCGACGGTGAGCCGCGAGGTCAACCGCAACGGCGGCCGCCGCCGCTACCGGGCGGTGGCCGCTGACGGCGCCGCCTATCGGCGGGCGCTGCGACCGAAGCCGTGCAAGCTGGCCCAGAACGCGCGGCTGCGCGGGCGGGTGGAGGAGCTGCTCGGCGAGCGCTGGTCGCCGCAGCAGATCGCTGCCAGGCTCAGGCGCGAGTTCCCCGATGATCCGGGCATGCAGGTGAGCCACGAGACGATCTACCAGTCGCTCTTCGTCCAGGCTCGCGGGGCGCTCAGAAAGGAGCTGGCGCGCTGCCTGCGGACGGGGCGCACGCGCCGGCGCGTGCGCGGAAGGCCCGACGGCCGCGGCCGGCTGCGCGACATGGTGGTGATCTCAGAGCGCCCGCCGGAGGTCGAGGACCGCGCCGTCCCCGGCCACTGGGAGGGCGACCTGCTGCTGGGGGCCGGTGGGCAGTCGGCGATCGTGACGCTGGTCGAGCGCCAGACCCGCTACCTGCTGCTGGCCCGGATCGGCACCGACAAGACAAGCCCCGCCGTCTGCGGGGCGATCGCCCGCAAGATCCTCGAGCTGCCCGAGCAGCTAACGCGATCGCTGACCTGGGACCGCGGGCGCGAGATGGCCGGACACGCCCAGTTCAGCGTCAAGACCGGGCTGCCGGTCTACTTCTGCGATCCCCACAGCCCCTGGCAACGCGGCTCCAACGAAAACACCAACGGCCTGCTGCGCCAGTACTTCCCCCACGGCACCGATCTATCCCTCCACAGCCAGGACGAACTCGACCGCGTCGCCGCCCAACTAAACGGCCGTCCCCGCCAAACGCTCGGCTGGGACACCCCAGCTGAGAAACTGAGCGAGCTCATTGCAATGACTGCTTGAGACCACCGCGTCACTGCGGGACGTTCGACGGCGGAGTCGCCGGCTCCTGCCGCGCATCCTCCACCGCCCGCCACAGCAGCCAGGCGAGCAGCGCCGTGCCGATCGTGATCGCGATGAAGTCAAACGGACCCAGCCATTCCGGGTCGGCGTCGCCGATGTCGAGCAGATGGCTCACAGTGTGGAGCGCCCAATGGAGAACGCCGAACACGAGCGCGGGGATCCGCCAGCTCGGCCTGCGCGCCGCCACAAGGAACAGCACGCCGAGCGGCAGTTCGAACGTTGCCAGATCCTGGATGTAGTGGTCGTTGCGGGTGCCGAAGGCGGCCACCTCGTCGAAGAAGGTTCCGGGCGCGATCACCATGAAGAGCCCGAGCGCGATCTGGTAGACGCCGAATACCAGAAGGCCGACCCCGACGATGTCGGCCCGGGCTGCACCAGCGTCGTCTCTGCTTGCCCGCGCATCCATGAATCCTCCTTGGGGTCTCTGCGCGCATCGTTGGGCCGGCGAGGGTAGTTTGAAGCCAATGGCCCACGCCGACGACATTCACGCGCTCCCGCCCGACCTCCCGGCTCCAGAGGACGACGGTGCCGCCGCACATCTGCCGGGGATGAAGATCCCTCCCGTCGCTCTGCCGTCGACCGCCGGCGGCGAGGTCAGGCTCGATGTGCTGCCCGGGCGGACCGTGCTGTTCTGCTACCCGCGCACCGGTCGCCCCGACCAGGAGCTGCCGCCGGGCTGGGACGCCATCCCGGGCGCCCGCGGCTGCACGCCGGAAGCGTGCGGCTTCCGCGACCGCCACGAGCAGTTTGCCGACGCGGGAGCGCGCGTGCTGGCCCTCTCGACGCAGGACACCGACTACCAGCGCGAGATGGCGGGGCGGCTCGAGCTGCCGTTCGAGGTTGTGAGCGACGCCGAGCTCAGGCTTGTCCAGGCGCTCCGGCTGCCGACCTTCGAGGTCGATGGGATGACGCTCGTCAAGCGACTCACGCTGATCATCAACGACGGCCACATTGAGCGCGTCTTCTATCCGGTGTTCCCGCCCGACACGCATGCGGGCGAGGTCCTCGATTGGCTGCGGCAGCACGCTTAGCCGGATCCCAGCCGCACGTTTTCTGGCTCGACTCGCCCGAGTCCCCCGAGCTGTTGCCTCCGCTTGAGGGCGAGCGGCGCTGCGCGCTGGCGGTGGTGGGCGGAGGCTTCACCGGCCTGTGGGCGGCGCTGCTGGCCGCCGAGGCCGGCGAGGACGTGACGCTGCTGGAGGGTGATCGCTGCGGCTGGGGCGCCAGCGGGCGCAACGGCGGGTTCCTGGAGGCGTCGCTCACACACGGGCTCGAGAACGGACTCTCTCGCTGGCCGGACGAGATCGACCGCCTGCTCGAGCTGGGACGCGAGAACTTCGCGGAGATCCGCGAGACAGTCGAGCGGCGCGGGATCGATGCCGCCTGGCAGGAGAGCGGAGTGATCGAGGTGGCCACCCGGCCCCACGAGGTCGGCTGGCTCGAGGAGGCGGCGGCGACCGCACTGGAGCATGGCGAGGACGTGCTGCTGCTCGATCGCGATGCCACGCGGGCCGAGGTCGACTCGCCGACCTACCTGGCCGGTCTCTGGCAGCGCGGCTCGAGCGCGACCGTTGACCCTGCGCGCCTCGCCTGGGGACTGCGGCGAGCGGCGCTCGAGGATGGCGTGCGGATCTTCGAGCGCACCGCCGTCCGGCGGCTGAGCCGTGAGCCGGCCGGAACGCTCCTCGAGACCGACCGGGGCCGCCTGCGCGCCGACCGCGTCGTCCTCGCCACGAACGCCTATCCGCCGCTCGTGCGCTCGATTCGCCGCTACGTGATCCCGGTGTACGACTACGTGCTGGTCACCGAGCCGCTCAGCCCGACCCAGCGAGCAGCGGTCGGCTGGGAGCGCCGCCAAGGCGTGTCCGAGTCCGGCAACCGCTTCCACTACTACCGGCTGACTCCGGACGACCGCATCCTGTGGGGCGGCTACGAGGCGATCTACCACTTCCGCAACGGGATGGAGACTCGACTCGAGGATCACCTGCCCACGTTCGAGCTCCTGGCCCGCAACTTCGCCGCCACCTTCCCGCAGCTCGAGGGGATCCGCTTCACGCACCGCTGGGCCGGGGCGATCGACACCTGCTCGCGCTTCTGCGTCACGTTCGGCCGGGCCCTGGGCGGGCGGGCCGCCTACGCCGTCGGCTACACGGGCCTGGGTGTCGGCGCCAGTCGCTTCGGGGCGCGCGTCGCGCTCGACCTGGTACACGGCCGCGACACCGAGCTGACACAGCTCGAGCTGGTTCGAAGCCGGCCGATCCCGTTCCCGCCCGAGCCGTTGCGCTACGCCACCGTCCAGGCCACTCGCCGCGCGCTCGCCCGCGCCGACGAGCGCGGAGGCCGCCGCGGCCCCTGGCTGCAACTGCTTGATCGCATTGGCGCCGGCTTCGACAGTTAGCGTGTAGCCGGAAATGGCCGAGTACCGACCCAAGGGACGCGGCCTGGAGCGGGTGCTGGGGAGTGGAGCGCTCTTCTCGACCGCCTACGGCAACGTCGGCTCGTCGATCTACTACGCGCTGGGCCTGGTAGCGATCTTCGCCCTCGGCATGACGCCCGTAGTGTTCGTGATCGCGGGCTTCATCTTCGCCTGCACCGCGGCCACGTACGCCGAGGCAACGACGATGTACCCGGAGGCCGGGGGGTCGTCGAGCTTCGCCCGCCGCGCCTTCAACGAGTTCTGGTCCTTCTTCGCGGCCTGGGGCCAGATGCTCAACTACATCATCACGATCGCCATCTCGGCCTTCTTTGTGCCGCACTACCTGGGGGTGTTCTGGGGCCCGCTGGGGGAGTCCCCCGCCGACATCGTGGGCGGCATCGTGGTGGTCGCGCTCCTCGCTCTGCTCAACGTCGTAGGCCTCAAGGAGTCGGCAGGTCTCAACGTCTTCCTGGCCCTCGCTGACTTCTTCACGCAGCTCGCGCTCGTCGTGGTTGGACTGGTGCTGGTCTTCTCGCCCGAGACGCTCGTGAACAACGTCGACTTCGGGGTCTCGCCGACGATCACGGACTTCCTGATCGCCATTCCGGTGGGGATGGTCGCCTACACCGGGATCGAGACGATCTCGAACATGGCGGAGGAGGCGCGCGACTACGGCCGCACGATCCCGCAGGGCATCGGGGGCGTCGTCGTCGCCGTCTTCGCGATCTACGCGTTCCTGCCCTCGGTCGCGCTGTCGGCGATGCCGGTGCGCGACGGCGAGACGCTCCTCGCACAATCGAAGGAGGACGGCGGCTACGCCGACGACCCGATCCTGGGTGTGGTGGCCAACTTGGACCTCGGCTCGCTGCAGGACCCCGCCGAGATCTACGTCGGCATCCTCGCCGCCACGATCCTGTTCATCGCGACCAACGCCGGCATGATCGGCGTCTCGCGGCTGACGTACTCGATGGGTCAGTATCGCCAGCTGCCCGAGGGCCTGCGGGCGCTGCACCCGAGGTTCCGCACGCCCTACGTGGCGATCGTCGTCTTCGGTCTCGTGGCCTGCATAACGATCCTGCCCGGCCAAGCGGACTTCCTGGGGACGATCTACGCCTTCGGGGCGATGCTGTCGTTCACGATCGCCCACCTGGCCGTGATCGCCCTGCGGGTCAAGCAGCCCGACAAGGAACGGCCGTACCGAGGGCCCGGCGCGATTCGCTTCAGGGGCTACGACCTGCCGCTGTTCGCGCTCGTGGGCGGCCTCGGGACCGGCATCGCTTGGATCGTGGTGACCGTGCTGAACGTCGAGACCCTCATCGCGGGCGCGCTCTGGCTGACCCTCGGAATCGGGACGTATGTGATTTTCCGCCGGCGTCAGGGCCTGTCACTGACTGAGACCCACAAGGTCGTGCTCCCGAAGCCCGTGGTGGAGCACGAGGTGGAGTACGAGTCCGTGCTGGTGGCGTTCGAGGACGGCCACTACTCGCCGGATGCCGTGGCAGTGGCGGTGCGCCTGGCTGCGCGCCGCCGCCGCGGCATCCACGTCCTGGTCGTCATCACGGTTCCCCCGAACTCGCCGATCGACGCCGACATGCCCGAGCAGGAGGCGCTCGCCGCCTCGCTCATCGACTCGGCCCGCGTTCGGGGCGGCCGGCGGGTCACGGGCCACTGGGAGAAGGTGCGCCCGGGCGGGGGAGGACGCCGGATAGTGGAGGAGGCGAAGGACATCCGCGCGCGGGCGATCGTGATGTCGCTGCCGCCGCGACGCGCCGCATCGTCGCTGTTTGGCAGGACGCTCGAGACCGTCCTCGCCGAGCGCCCGTGCCGGGTAATCATCGACTCCACCCGGGGAGTCGACGGGCGGCGGGGCGGAAATCACAGGCCCTGACCACGACTACGATACGAACGTGCAACGCGCGTATCTCGCGTCCACCCGAGCGCTCAGCGGTTTGCTTGTACTGGTCGGCCTGGCGATGGTCGTGTCGGCGCTCGCGCGCGGTGGCGGGGCGCTGGCGCTCGGGGTGATCCTCGGGACGATGTTCGCCCTGCTGGGCGCGGGGCGCTTGTGGCTCCCCCGCGGCGGAAAGCGGTGAACGACAGCGGCGGCGACCGCGCGCCGGTGGCGAGCCGCGCGCGCTCCCA
>Ga0081538_10003587_pt1 | contig 14593 bp, 11 predicted proteins | sample TabmetS5T2R1_FD_71022 | JGI IMG/M metagenome (GOLD analysis project Ga0081538, IMG submission 71022) | Tabebuia heterophylla rhizosphere microbial communities from the University of Puerto Rico - S5T2R1 | ecosystem: Host-associated > Plants > Roots > Rhizosphere ... | reverse complement strand
TCGCCCGCCGCCCGCGCCGTCCCCGGGTCGAGGATGCCGAGGACGTGGCGCAGCAGGAGGTCCTCGGCGTCCATGGTGACGTTGGTCTCGAGCTCGCCCTTCCACCAGCCCTCGGGATGCTGGAGGCCCAGCAGGTGGTCGCGGGCCCGCTCGACCGCGCCGACCACGGATGCCGCAGCCGGGGCGATCGCCGGTGCGCCGATCGCCATCAGAACTCCCTCTCGACGACGAACCGGGCGAGGTCGGCCAGCTCGGCGCACGCCGTCGCGGCCAACCCCGCACCCGCCAACGCCCGGCAGGCGGCATGGAGGTGCTCGCGGGCAAGCGCCTCGGTGGCCTGCCGGGCACCGCAGGCCTCGACCAGCTCGCTGGCCCGGGACACGGCGCCGGCGTCGAGCGGCCCGTTGAGCAGCAGCCGCCGCAGCTCGCCGGCGCTACCCCGATCGTCGCCGCCCAGGGCGAAGACCACCGGCAGCGACTTCTTGCGGGTGGACAGGTCGTTGCCCCGGGGCTTGCCCGTCCGCTCGGGGTCGCCCCAGATGCCGAGGATGTCGTCGACGGCCTGGAAGGCGACGCCCAGGTGGGCGCCGTAGCTGCGCAGCGCCGCGACCATCGGGGCCGGCGCGGCCGCCAGCACCGCGCCGATGGCGGCCGCACAGGCCAGGAGGGCGCCGGTCTTGCCGGCCACCATTCCGAGGCACTCGTCGCTGGTGACGTCGGACCGGCCCTCGAAGGCCATGTCGTCGGCCTGCCCGCCGATCATGGCCGCCACGGCGTCGCTCAGCTCGGCGCTGGCGGCGGCCCCGGTCCGGCCGTGTTCGAGCAGGACCTGGTGGCCGAGCGTGAGCAGGGCGTCGCCGGCCAGCACGGCCGAACCGACGCCGTAGAGCGCCCACACGGTGGGACGGTGACGGCGCTCGCGGTCGCCGTCGATCACGTCGTCGTGGAGCAGCGAGAAGTTGTGGACCAGCTCGACGGCAACGGCGCCGGGTATTCCCGCGGCGGCGTCGGCGCCCGCGGCCTCGGCCGAGAGCACGGCCAGCGCCGGGCGGACGCCCTTGCCGCCGGCGCGGGCGCTCGGCGCACCGTGCTCGTCGCACCAGCCCAGGTGGTAGGCGGCGACCCTGCCCAGCTCGGGGTTGAGCCGCTCGACGGCGGCGACCATGGCGGGGTGCACGACGTCGCGGGCCCGCGCCAGGGCATCGGGGACCGATGTCAACGTGCTCACACAGCGACCTCCTCGTCGGCCGGCCGTGCCGATGGCTGGCGGGTGTGGCCGGCGGCGACGAGGGCGTGGCGGGCGGCGGCGTTCCCGCTGCGCACCGCTCCCTCCATGGTCGCCGGCCACCCGGTGGCGGTCCACGCCCCGGCCAGCACCAGCCCGGGGACCTCGGTGGTGCTGGGCGGACGGGCCGAGCGGGAGCCGGGCCCTCCCCGGAACGTCGCCGCCGGCTCGCGGGAGACGAGGGCGTCGACGACCCGGGCGGCGCGCGCCCGGGGGAACAGGTCGGCGAGGCCGGCGATGACGCTCGCCTTGACCTCGTCGGACGACCGGTCCATGTAGAGGTCCGCAGCCGACAGCGACACGGCCAGGTACTGACCCCGCTCGAGCCCGGCGCCGGCGGTCCGGTCGAACACGAACTGGACGTCGGTACCCACGCCGGCGACGAGCTCGAGGTCGGTGACCTTCCGGTCGTAGACGACGTGCACGTTCACGATCGGCGACACGCCGAGCCGCTCGCCCACGAGGGCCAGATCGGCCAGCTCGTCCAGCCCCGTCACCAGGCCGGCGACGGCGGTGTGGGGGACGGCGACCACGACGGCGTCTGCGGCCCGCTGGCCTCCCGCAACCGTCACGGTGAACCCGGCCTGCCCCGGCGGCCGGTCGACAGCGGTGACGGGCGCGCCCGTCATGACCTCCACGCCCGCCCGTTCGAGCGCCCGCAGCCCGGCGTCGCCATGCAGCTCCCCCAGCGGCACCGACGCCCAGCCGATGTCGGCGGCGCCGGCGTCGGTGAGCAGGCCGGTCTGGAACACCATCGCCGCCAGTGCCAGCGACGCCTCGGTCGCCGGCAGGTTGACGGTCGGGCGGCAGATCAGGTCCCACAGGGCCGCCTGCGCCGCCTGGGACTGGCCGTGGCGCGTGAGCCACTCGCCGAACGTCCGCTGATCGGTGTCCGCCGCGTCGACGTCGACGCGACTGAGCGCGAGCGCCGCCGGACCGAGCCGCACACGGTCGCGGAGGCGGAGGTGGCGGTACGTCAGCAGCGACCGGCCCAGGTGGGCGGGCGCCGGAAGGAGGTGGCTGCGGCGCAGCCGCGCCGTCCGGCCACCGGGGGCGAGCACGGGTAGGTCGAGGCGCGACTGGAGCCGCACCCGGTCCGCCACCCCGAGGCGCTCGAGGAACGCCCGGTAGGCCGTGCAGCACCGCAGGAACACGTGCTGGCCGTTGTCGAACCACAGGCCGTTGTGGCGGAACGACCAGGTCGCCCCGCCCAACCGGCGGCGCCGCTCGACGAGGGTCACGGCGGCACCGGCGTCCGCGCACGCGAGCGCCGCGGCCATCCCGGCGAGCCCCCCGCCGACAACGCAGACGCGGCGCCTGCTCATCCGCCGAGGCCACCCCGCGACGACAGGAGGCCGTGGACGGCGACGCTCAGCTTCTGTCCGGTCGTGAGCGAGATGCGTCCTCGGAGGACCGCGCCCGGGTCGCGCTCGATGTGGTCGAGCACGCGGCGGTAGATGCCGGCCATGGCGGCCACGCAGGCGCGGGAGCGGTGGTCGAGGTGCGGTAGGAGGCCGAGGCCGCGTTCGTACCAGGCGCGGGCCCGTTCCGCCTCGAACGTGAGCAGCGCCGCCAGCCGATCATCCGGTCCGGAGGCGTCGGGCGCGCAACCGAAGCGGGCCAGGTCGTCGGCCGGCAGGTAGACCCGGCCGAGCTGGTCGCGGTCCTCGACCACGTCACGCAGGACGTTGGTGAGCTGGAGGGCCACGCCGAGGTCGTCGGCCAGGGGCGCCGCCACGGCGGGCCGCTCGGTGCCGAAGATCGCGAGGGAGAGCCGCCCGATCGATCCCGCCACCTGCCGGCAGTAGGCGACCAGGTCGTCGAACGTCGCCATGCGTGCCAGGACGAGGTCGCGGCGGCAGCCTTCGAACAGGTCGGCGACGGCGTCCGGTGGCAGCGGGTGCTGGCGCACCACGTCCGCCAGCGCGATCAGCACCGCGTCGTCGGGGTTCGCCGGGGCGCGCTCGGCCATGGTGCTGGCGACGCGGGCCTGCAGCTCGTCGAGGGAGCGCGCCCGGGCTCCGATCGGGCCGGGCTCGTCCACGACGTCGTCGACCCGCCGGGCGAGCGCGTACACCACCGCCATCGCGCGGCGCTTCGCCGGGGGGAGCAGGGCGATGCCGTAGGCGAAGTTCTTGGCCTGCGTGCGGGTGACCTGGGCGCACGCGGCGTATGCCCGGTCCAGCTCGGGCTTCGGGCGGACCTCGCGCCGGGGTCTCGCCGCCGGGGACGCCAGGACCCGGAGCCCGTGGCGCAGCGTGCGGGCCCGGCGGGGTCGCATCGAACCGGCGAGCACGTCGTAGCCCGCGGCCTCGATGGCGTCCGCCGCCGCCATGCCCCCCGCCACGTAGCCGGCCACCGCCAGCCGGCACCAGCCCCGCAGCGACCGGGTCAATGGGATCCCCGCAGCCAGCAGGTGCCGCGCCCGGGCCAGCTCGAAGGCGACGAGGGAGCGCAGGGCGGGTGAGGCCTCGGCCGCGATCAGGTCGGCATCGACCACGCCGAAGCGCTGCAGGTCGTCGGCGGGGAGGTAGACGCGGCCGGCGGCGGCGTCCTCCCCCACATCCTGGAGGTGCTCGACGACCTGGAGGCCGCTGCACACACGATCGGACAGCGCCTCGCGCTCGGGCGTGAGGGCGCCGGCGATCCCCAGCACGGCTGCGCCGATGGGGTTGGCCGACAACCGGCAGTAGTCGAGCAGGTGGTCCCAGGTCGCCTGGCGCACGATCGTCTGGTCGCGCCGGTTGGCGGCGATGAGGGCGAAGAACGGGGCGGCGGTCATGTCGGTGTCGGCGATCGCCCGGCTCAGCCGGGCGGTGACCGCATGGCTGGGCCGACCCTCGAGGGCGGCCCGCAGGTCGCCCTCCAGCCAGTCGAGGGCGGCGGATCGATCGCCGCGATGCTCATCGCCGAGGTCGTCGGTCAGGCGGGCGAAGGCGTAGACGGCGAGCAGCTGTTCGCGGGCCTTCCTGGGCACGAGCCGGGTGACGACCGGAAAGTTCTCGTGGTCGGCGTGGGCGAGGAGCTGCGCCTCCGGCGGCAGGGCGGGCCGGGGTGTGGCGCGGTCAAGTTGGATCGCCACCCCGATGTCGCCCATGCGCCGACAAGTCCCCGCTTTCGTACAAGTATCTGACCCGACGGTCAGAGATGTTGTACGTAAGTAAGCGCATGGGGGCCCCGACTACGCAACCCCTTCCCGATCATCCGGTCCCGAGGACGGCGCGCATGGTCTCCCGCGCCAACTGCGCGATCAGCGCCACGGCCCGCTCGCGAGGGGTCCCGGATCCCGCGAGGACCGGGCCCACGCCGTCGACGAAGCAGGCGAGCGCGGCATCCGCCAGCTCCCGGTGCCCGGGTTGGCCGCGCAGGCTGCCCGCCGTCAGCTCCAGCAGGAGCATGAAGCCGGGCGTCGCCGACATCACCAGCGTCACCATCGCCGCCGGCGGCTCCAGCTGCCCTCCGGCCCGGTCGGCCGCGGCCCGCAGGTCCCCGACCACGCCGGCGACCACCGACTCGACTGCGGCCGCGAACAGCGCCTCCTTGGACTCGAAGTGCCGGTAGACGCTGCCCTTGGCCGTCCCCGCCCGGGCCGCTACGTCGCTGACCGCGACGTCGCCGTAGCCGCGGGCCGCGAACAGTTCGACGGCAGCCGCGACGATGCGCTCGCGGGCGGCGTCGGGCACGTCGGAGCGGCCGGTCAGTGCCGCCTCCCAGGTGTCGGCGTGGAACGCCTCGGCGTCGCCGCTGGCCAACAGCTCGGGCAGGACCTCGCGGATTGTGGGCAGCGGCAACCGCCGCCGGTCCCGCAGGAGCCGGATGAGCCGCAGCGCCTGGACGTGGCGCTCGCTGTACCGGAAGCGGTTGGCGCCGACGCGCTCCGGCGGGGGCAGGAGCCCGGCATTGCGATAGTGGTGGATCGTCGTGGCCGGGATCCCGGTCCGCTCGACCAGTTCGGCAATCGTGTAGCGGCCGGCCCCCGTCATGCGGCTACCTTCCGCAGCGCGGCGGTGGGACGCTGGGACGACCGAGGAGGCACCGCAGCATGAGGACCGTGGTGGTCACCGATTCGAGCGGCCGGCCTTCGCGGCCCTCGGGGAACGAGGCGGCGATGGTCGTGGTGCCGATCACGATCCTGCTCGCCGACCGTCAGGTTCCCGACGACGAGATCGATCCGCTCGTCGTGGACGAGGCCCTGGCCCGGGGCGAGCCGATCAAGACCCGCGCCCCCGGCGTGATCGACTACCTCGACGCGGTCGAGGGCACGGATGCCCAGGCCGCAGTGATCCTCACGCCGGCCGCCGAGCTGACTGCCATGTGGCGCCACGCCTGCCACGTCCCGTGGCTGGCGGACAGGCCGGTCGCGGTCGTGGACACGCGCACGGCGGCGTCGGGCCAGGCACTGGTGGCCGAGGTGGCATCCGAGGCCGCCGGGGACGGCCGCCGGTCGCTGGCGGACGTGGTGGCCGCGGCGCAGGGGGCCGCCGCACGCGCCCGCGTCATCGGGGCGGTCGGGACCGCCGAGCCACTGGTGGCCGCCGGCATGGTCGAGATCGAGCGCGGACGCGGACGGCCGACCATCTTCGAGGCGCGTCAGGGGGCGATCGAACCGCTGCGGGTGCTCGACCACGAGGATCCGGTGACGGCGCTCGCCGACCTCTATGGCCGGCAGCGGGGTGCCGGTGACCCGGTCGCTTTCACGGGGGCCGGCGCCGGCCGCGGCGGGCGGGCCATGGCCGAGCGCCTCGCCGGGCTGGTGGGCTCCGACCGACCGCCGGAGGTGTGCAGCGCGGCGATGACCGTCTACACCGGTCGCGGAGTGATCGGCATCGCCTGGCTCGACCGGGCCTGACGCGTTCACGCCGGCAACCTACGCGGCCCGCGACCGGCATGACGGCATCCGCCGGGCGGCGCTCGCGTGCCACGCCGCGGCACAGGCGCGTCACGCCTGGCGGGCATGGAGACCACGAGGCGACATGCGGAGTACGCCCAGGTCGGACCCTTCGGCGATTGGTGCGGGCCACGGCCGCCACCCGACCGGTGACATGGGTGGCCGTCCGCATCCAGGAACCGCTCGACCGCGTCATCTACGGGGCTACCCGCGGCAGGGCGACCCGTGATCGCCTCCAACTACGGGCGCCCCCACCACCCCGACTGGTACCACAACCTGCGGTCGGACCCGCGAGCCGCCATCACCGTCGACGGCACGACACGCCGGGTGAAAGCCTACGAGCTCATCGGACAGGAGCGCGACCGCTGCTTCGAGCGGGCGGTCGGCATGCATCCCGGCTTCGCCATCCATCGCACACGTGCCACGAAGCGGCGTATCCCGGTGATGCGGCTCGACCCTGCATGAGCGAACCCAAGCTCAGCCGGTCGACAGCCCCAGCACCTTCTCCGCGTTGTGCCGCAGGAACTTGGGCCACACCTCGTCCTTGAACTGCACCCCGGGCAGCTCGCCCATGATGCGCTCGAGCGACAGCCCCATCGGGAAGTAGCCGGCGTAGATGATCTTGTCGGCCCCGCGGGTGTTGGCGTAGTCGATGATGGCCTTGGGGTAGTACTTCGGCGCGAAGGCACTGGTCGAGTAGTAGAGGTTGGGCCACTTGAGCATCAGCTTCACCGCCAGGTCGGCCCAGGGCTCGCAGCCGTGCCGGGTCACGAAGACCAGCTCCGGGAAGTCGTAGCAGACCTCGTCGATCAGCTCGACGTGCTGGCAGGCGAAGGGCAGCCGCGGCCCCGGGATCCCGGCGCAGCAGAACACCGCGATGCCCAGCTCCACGCACTTGGCGTACAGCGGGTACATCTTCTTGTCGTTGATCGGCACCTGGGGGAAGGTGCCGGCGGGGAAGACGCCGATGGAGCTGATGCCCCAGCTGTCGTGCGCGTCGGCGATGGCGCGCACGGCGTCCATGCCGTCGTTGGGGTCGACCGACAGCTGGGGGATGAACCGGTCGGGATGCTCGCGCACGGCCCGCTCACCGATGTCGCCGTTGACACCGATGACGCCCCTCTCGACGCCCCAGAGGTCCATCTCCCGCAGGGTGATGCTCAGGGGATCCGCCTCCTTGTCGAGCATCTTGTCCGGAACGTCCTTGAACATGTACTCGACCGGGAACTCGAAGTCTTCCCTCGACTCCCGGTCGTGCGTCTGCTTGGTGATGAACGCGTACTGCTTGCGCATGTTGCGAGCCGGGAACCCGATCATCGTGTCGATGATCCCGACGTCTAACGGGGGCGTCATGTCGCTGGTTCTAGCAAGGGTCGGGCGTCGATGCCCGATCGAGGGCTAGGAAGTGTCCATGACGAGCGATACCGACCCGACCACCCCCGCCACCACATCCACGGCACCCGAGGCCGATGCCGAGCCCACGCGTGGGCGCATCGTCGTGGGCGTCGACGACTCCGAGCAGGCAGCCGCGGCACTCCGCTGGGCGCTGGCGGAGGGGGTGCTGCGGCAGGCGACGGTGGAGGTGGTGCACTCGTGGTCGCCGCCGATGTCGGCCATGCCCTTCGGCGCAACGTTGCATCTACGGGCCAACGAGGGCGAGATCGACGCCGTCGCCCGGCAGGCGGTCGACGAGATCGTCGACGCCGCGCTGGCCGAGATGGACGACCAGCCGCCCGAGGTTCTGCGCACGATCCTCCCCGGTGCCCCGGCGCTGACGCTGGTGGAGGTGGCGGAGAGCGCGGATCTGCTGGTCGTCGGCTCCCACGGCCGGACCGGGCTCAGTCGCCTGGTGGTCGGCTCGGTGGCGATGGCGTGCGTGCAGCACGCACCCTGCCCGGTGGTGGTGGTGCGGACGCCGTCCGAGGACTGAGGCTCGTCCCACCCGCCGCCGTCATCCCTCCGGGGGGCGGGAGCTACCTTCGAGCGCGATGCGGACGACCAGCCGGCGCAGGCTCGACACGGCGCTCGTGGCCGGGGGCAGCTTGGTCATCGGCGGCGTGGCGCTGGTCGGTGCCGTCGTCGGCGACACCGAGCGGGTCGAACGCCTGTGGGCCTCTGCGGAGCTGGCCGATGACGGTTCGGCTCAGATCACCGAGGTGATCGACTACGACTTCGGCTCGATCAACGAGCGCCACGGCATCTTCCGCTACGTGTGGGACCTGTCGCCCGAGGCGCCCATCACCGTCGACTCGCCCGACGCCCCCGACGCGATCCAGGTGACGCCCGAGGCCAGGGACGGTCGTGAGGGTGCCATGATCCGCATCGGCGACCCCGACGTCACCGTCCGGGGCCGCCACCGCTACCGGATCGAGTACCCGCTGCCCGGCGTGGCCCGGGGAACGACGCTCGATTGGGAGGCGGTCGGCGTCGGCTGGGAGGTCGGCATCGAGCAAGCCGAGATCCATGTGATCGCCCCGTACGAGCTGCTCGACGCGACGTGCTCGGTGGGGGTCACCGGCTCGCGGGGAGGGTGCGACGTCACCGAGGCGGAGCCCGGTCACCTGGTGACCACGGTGAAGGGTCTCGACTCCGGCGAGGGCGTGTCCATCGAGGCCCGGACCGGCAGCGACCTCGCGTCGCCGCCGGCGGCGCCCGAACCACCGGCCACGCCGCCGGCCGATCCGGGGACCGGGCTGGCGCCGCCCGCCGGCACCGCCGCCGCCGCAGCGCTGCTGGGGGCGGGATCGGCGGGATGGCTGGTGCGACGGGCGGGTCGCGAGCGCGTGGGCGCCGGCGGCCCGGCCGACGCCGCCTGGGCCGGGCCGGACGCGTCGACGAGCTGGACGCGTGTCGACCAGCAGGAGCTTGAGGCCATGGCCACCATCGAGTTCGCGCCGCCGGCCGAGCTGGACCCCCCGCACGGCGGCATCGTGCTCACGGAGGAGGTGCGGCCCGAGCACAAGGTGGCCTGGCTGATCCAGATGGCGATCGACGGCACCGTCGACATCGGTGGCAACGGCGTCGACGCCCCGGGAGCCTCGGGCACCGCCGGCCCCTGGATGCCGAGCGGCGACGACCTCCGCCTGGTCCGGACGGGGCACGGCACGCCCGATGCCGCCGCCATCCTCGACACCGCGTTCGCCGGACGCGACGAGGTCGAGCTGGGCAGCTACGACTCGAACTTCGCCCGGGCGTGGCAGCACCTGCAGGGCCAGCTGCTGGCGTGGCGCGACACCAGCGGCATGTGGGATCCCGGCGGCGGCGCCCGCAAGATCACCGCCCGCGTGCTGGGCATCATCGGCGTGGTCGTCGGGGCGCTGGGTGCGGCCGGCGGCGGGGCGCTGGCCAACCAGCGGGGACCGGCGTGGCTCATCCTGGCGGCGGCGGGCGGCGCCGTGGCCGGCGCCGGGCTGGCGGCCGCGCTGCGGGCCTGGGAGCTGCGGGTCCGCACCCCGGCAGGCTCGGCGGCGTGGTTGCGGGTCGAGTCGTTCCGGCGGTTCCTGGCGGAGTCCGAGGCGTACCACGCCGAGGAGGCGGCGAAGCGCGGCCTCCTGCGGGAGTACACGGCCTGGGCGGTGGCCGTGGGCGAGATCGACCGCTGGCAGCGGGCGGTGTCGGCGGCGTCGATCGCGCCCGAGACCGCCGGCTTGTCGTACGCCTTCGTCGCGCCGCTGCTGCTGTCGTCCACCACGTCGGCGGCCACGGCTCCGTCGTCGAGCGGCGGGGGTGGCTTCGGCGGCGGGTTCGGCGGCGGTGGTGTGGGCGGCGGCGCCGGCGGGGGCGGCGGCGGCAGCTGGTAGCGACGCGGACCGCGACCCGCCAGCAACCCGAACCGGCGTCCGAAGGCGCCGAATTCCGGCGCATCCGAACGCCGGAACGGGTACCGGCCCGGACGGGCGCCCCCCGCCCCCCGCACACAGCCCGGACGCGCCGGAGCCCCCCGGGGGAAGGGGGCTCCGGGGCCCGGTGGCGGGTTGGGGGACCACCGGGCGATCGGCGACCGCTCGCTAGTCCGTTGCGATCGCCTGGAGGACGTCGAGCTTGCCGGCCCGGCGTGCGGGGCGGACCGCCGCGACCACCCCGACGATGGCGCCGAGCGCCACCACCACGCCGAGCTGCCCCGCCGGGACCGCAAATGCCCCGAGTCCCTCCGCCGCCTCGATCGTCTTCACCATCGCCCAGCCCAGGAAGGTCCCCAGGCCGAGCCCGCCGACCGTGCCGAACAGGGCCACCACCAGCGCCTCGCCGCGCACCATCCGGCGCAGCTGCCGCCGGCTCTGCCCCACGGCCCGGAGCAGGCCGAGCTCGCGGGTCCGCTCGTGGATCGACAGCGACAGCGTGTTGGCGATGCCCATGAGGGCGATCACGATGGCCATGACCAGCAGCACGTAGATGATGGTGAGCATCTGGTCGATCTGGCCGGCGACGGAGTCGACGTACTCCTGGCGGTCCTGCACGTCGGGCGCCCCGAACCGGTCCGCGACCGGCTGGATCGCGGCCTCCCCGTCGGCCGTCGACACGCCGTCGACCAGGCCGATGAGCAACACGACGTCGCTCGCCCGGGTGGCGGCGTGCGGGGCGTAGGCCGCCTCGGGCAGGACCACGCCGTCCACCAGCTCGTCGTTGTCGAAGATCGCCACGACCGTGAGCTCGTCCGTGGCGCCGTCCGAGTAGGACACCGGCACCGCATCGCCGAGGGCGAGGCCGTGGTCCGAGGCGTAGTCGGCGACCAGCGCCACCTCCCCGTCACCCAGGTCGTCGATGGACCCCTGCGAGACGTCCACGTCGAGGACCCGCCCGAACGAGGCCGGGTCGATCACCGAGGCCACGGTGTCGTCGCCGTCGACGGCGATGGGGGCGACGCCCATCCCGGTGGCCACGTCGACCTCGGGGAGGGCACCGACGGCGGGCTCCAGCTCGGGCGTGAGCCCGGCGCCGCTGAAGTCCGTCTGCGCGATCACCAGGTCGCCGGCGAACTGCTCCGACACGGTGTCATCGATCGACTGCTTGACGGACGCCGCCACCACGGTGAACAGCGTCACGACGGCGACCCCGACCATGAGCGCCGACGCGGTGCCGGCGGTGCGGCGGGGGTTGCGCATGGCATTGCGCCGCGCCAGCGTCCCGCTCATCCCCCGCCGCAACGTCAGCGGCCCGCCCACGACGCCTGCGACCGGGCGAGCCACCACGGGGCCGAGGAGCACGAAGCCGACAACCACCAGGAGCGCACCCAGGCCGGTCAGGGCCAGCGAACCGGCGCCCGCAGTGCCGCCCACCGTGGCGGCGATCCCCGTGCCGGCAACCACGACGCCGAGAAGGCCACGCACCCATGAGGCGCCCGACCGGTCGACGGCGACGTCGCGCAGGGCGGCCAGGGGCGCGACGCGCGAGGCCTTGACGGCCGGCGCGACGCTGGCGACCAGCGTGGCCACCACGCCGACGACGGCGGCCAGCACGAGTGCCGACGTCTCCACCACCAGGGCGGTTCCGGCCACGGCGAAGCCCGCCGACTCGGTGAGCGCGCTGAGGCCCGCGGCCAGGCCGACGCCGGCGGCCACGCCGATGGCCGACGCCAGGACGCCCACCACCAGCGCCTCGACCACGGTGGCGCCGAGCACCTGGCGGCGCGAGGCGCCCAGGGCCCGGAGCAGGGCCGACTCCCGGCTGCGCTGGGCCACCAGGATGGAGAACGTGTTGTAGATGCTGAACGTGGCGACCACCAGAGCGATCCCGGCGAACACCAGCAGGAACGCCTTGAAGAACCCGAGGAAGTCGCTCTCGAGCTCGGACTGCTGCTCGTCGGTGAGCGCGGCCCCGGTGAGGGCCTCGGTACCGTCGGGCAGGGCCGGCTCGAGCCGGTCGACCAGCTCCTGCTGGGTGAGGCCGTCGTCGGCCACCACCAGGACGTCGGAGATCCGGTCCGGCTCGGGCAGCAGCGTCTGCTGGGCGAACTCGGTGGTGAACGCGGCGTAGGTCCGCGGTCCGGCGCTGTCGGCGCCGCCGTCGCCGAAGGTGGCGATCCCGACGACGGTCACATCGACGGGATCCGGGGTGCGGATGGTGGTGGCGTCCCCGACCTGCAGGTCGCCGTCGTCGGCCGACGCCTTGTCGATGACCACCTCGCCGGGCCCCTCGGGGGCGCGGCCGTCGGCGATCTGCCAGGCGTTGATCTCGGGATCCGCGATCCAGTTCCCGGCCTGGGTGGGGGGACCGTTGCCTCCGAGCGGATCGCCGTCGGATCCGACGATCTGACCGATCCCGGAGATCTCCGGCACCGCCGTGGCGACGCCGTCGACCGCCGCGACGCGGTCGACGACCGAGGCGTCGAGCAGGCCGCGCTCGCGGTCTTCCTCGTCGCCGACCTCGATGCTGCTGCGGACGATCGCGTCGGTACCGGCGTTGGCCTCGTCGAACATGTCGCCGAAGCCGGTCTCCATCGTGTCGCCGAGCACCAGCGTGCCCGACAGGAACGTCACGCCCAGCACGACCGCCGAGCTCGTGGCGAGCAGGCGCCGCTTGTGGGCGCCGATGCTGCGGATCGTCGTCCTCCACATGACGATCAGCTCCCGAACGCCTTGAGACGCTCGAGCACCCGCTCGGCGGTCGGGGCCGGCATCTGGTCGACGATGCGGCCGTCGGCCAGGAACACGACGGCGTCGGCGTGGGCCGCGGCCACCGGGTCGTGGGTGACCATCACGATTGTTTGGCCGAGGTCGTCGACGGCCCGGCGCAGGAACGCGAGGATCTCGCCGCCGCTCCGGGAGTCGAGGTTGCCGGTGGGCTCGTCGGCGAAGATCACGGATGGCCGGCTGGCCAGCGCTCGGGCCACGGCCACCCGCTGCTGCTGGCCGCCCGACAGCTCGGCGGGACGGTGCTTGAGTCGATCGCCGAGCCCGACGGTCTCGACGATGCTGCTGACCCAGCGCCTGTCCGTTTTCCGGCCGGCCAAGTCGAGAGGCAGGGTGATGTTCTCCCCGGCGCTGAGCATCGGGAGCAGGTTGTACGCCTGGAACACGAAGCCGATGTGGTCGCGCCGCAACCTTGTCAGCTGCTTCTCCGAGAGCCGGCCGAGCTCGACACCGCCGATGAACGCCCGCCCCGACGTGAGCGTGTCGAGCCCCGCCAGGCAATGCATGAGGGTGGACTTGCCCGACCCCGAGGGTCCCATGATGGCGGTGAAGCGCCCGGCCGGCAGGGCCAGGCTCACGCCGTCGAGGGCGCGCACCGCCGTGGCACCCTTGCCGTACACCTTCACCGCTTCTTCGGCACGAACCGCGAGGGGAGCGGGGGACGCGCCCAACCCGGCCGTCACTGTGGTCATCACGTCGCTTGCACTCATGATCCCGACGGTACGGACGCGCCCGCTTTGCGTGAATGGAGCGCCCCGGCGTCTTCCCGGTGGGGGTAGCCCCACCCCGCCGGTGGCGCCCGCTCCACCTGTGCCGTTGCGTGGCACGGCGCGTCACGCGCTCCCGGTATGGCCGAGAACATCGAGAGAATCGACACGCTCGTGATCGGGGCCGGGCAGGCCGGCCTGGCCACGAGCTACTGGCTGACGCAGTCGGGCGTGGAGCACGTGGTCGTGGACCGCCGCGACCAACTGGGCGGTGCCTGGTTGGACCGGTGGGACAGCTTCTGCCTCGTTGCGCCCAACTTCACCCTGCTGCTGCCGGGCATGCCCTACGACGGCCCCGACCCCGACGGCTTCATGCCCCGCGACGACGTGGTGGCGCACATCCAGCGCTACGCGCGCACCGTGGAGGCGCCCGTGCGGCTCGGCACCGGCGTCGAGCGCCTGTCGGCCTCGAACGGCCAGCTCGAAGCGCAGACCGACGCCACCACCTTCAGCGCCCGCAACGTGGTGTTGGCGACCGGGCCCTACCCACAGCCCAAGGTGCCGACCCCATCCGGCGGGCTGGCGGGCTCCATCCAACAAGTGCACTCGCACGACTACCGCCGGCCGGACGAGCTCGCCGACGGCGCCGTGCTGGTGGTGGGTTCCGGTCAGTCGGGCGTGCAGATCGCGGAGGAGCTGCACTCAGCCGGTCGGGACGTGCACATCGCGGTGTCGATGTGCCCTCGGGCGCCGCGTCGCTACCGTGGCCGCGACGTCGCGTGGTGGTTGGTCCAGTTCTTCCAGCACGCCGCCGAGCACGGGATCCCCGTCCCAACGGTCGACGACCTGCCGTCCCCCGCGGCGCGCTTCGCCTGCCAGCCGCAGGTGTCGGGCAAGGACGGCGGTCACGACATCGACCTGCGTGAGTTCGCCCGTCGTGGCATGCGGCTGTACGGACGGCTCGAGTCGGCCCACGGCACCACGGTGCGGTTCAGCGACGACCTCGCCGACCGGCTGGCGTTCGCCGACCGCTGGTTCGACCAGCGCTTCCGCCCTCTGTTCGACGCCTACGAAGCCGCCGCCC
>Ga0081538_10003586_pt1 | contig 14595 bp, 18 predicted proteins | sample TabmetS5T2R1_FD_71022 | JGI IMG/M metagenome (GOLD analysis project Ga0081538, IMG submission 71022) | Tabebuia heterophylla rhizosphere microbial communities from the University of Puerto Rico - S5T2R1 | ecosystem: Host-associated > Plants > Roots > Rhizosphere ... | reverse complement strand
TCCGGCGACGGGCACGGGCTGGTGACCGTGTGCGCCGCCGACCGGCCGGGGACGCTGGCCCGGACCACCGGGGTGCTGGCCCTGCACCGGGTGTCGGTGCTCCGGGCCCACGTCTGGTCGACCAGCGCCGGCCTGGCCCTGCAGCGCTTCGCCGTCCAGGCGCCGGCCTCGCTGCGCTGGGAGCGCCTCGCGGCCGACCTGGACGCGGCCTGGGCGGGCCGGCTGGCGGTCGAGGCGCGCCTCGAGCGCAAGGCCCGCGACTACCGCCCGCCCGCCCCGGTCGAGCCCGACGTGCGGGTCCTGCCGGTGGATCGCAGGACCGGCGCCTCCCGGCCGCCCTCGCGGTTCGAGCTTGATGTGCGCGTGCTGCCGGACGAGTCGGCGCACTCGACCGTGGTCGAGGTGCGGGCCGCGGACGCCCTCGGCCTGCTTCACGCCCTCGCCGCCGCCCTCGGTGACCTCGACCTGGACGTCCGCGTGGCCAAGATCGACACCCTCGGCGACCGGGTCGTCGACACCTTCTACGTCCGCTCCCCCTGGGGCGCCAAGCTCAGCCACGAGCAGGCCGACGAGCTCATCCTGGCCATCCGCCACCGCACCACCCGGCTCCTCGGCGGCTGAACGGCTGCTAGGCTCCCGTCGCAGCGAGCCCTGGCCGGCCAGCGAGGAAGGAGCGCGTCATGTCGGAGCAGGCCCCTCCGCCCCAACCCCCCGGTGGTCCGCCCCCCGGCGGCCCGCCGCCCGGCGGCCCTCCCCCTGGCGGCCAGCCCCCGAGTGGTCCGCCGCCGGGTGGTCCGCCCTTTGGTGGTCCGCCTCCGGGTGGCCTCCCGCCGGGGCAGCGGCCGCTCCCGCCCGACCAGGAGCGGCTGTGGGCGATGCTGGCCCACCTGCTGTCGTTCGTGGCCGCCTACGTGTTCCTGGGGTTCGTCGCCCCGCTGATCGTGCTGCTGGTGTTCGGCCAGCGCTCGGCGTACGTGCGAGCCCACGCGGTCGAGTCGCTCAACTTCAACCTGAGCTGGCTGCTGTACGCGATCGTCGCCGTGATCCTGGTGGTCGTCGGGATCGGCATCCTGATCCTGATCGCCCTCGGCATCGCCTACCTGGTCCTGGTCGTGATCGCCTCGATCCGGGCCAACAACGGCGAGTTCTTCCGCTACCCGCTGACCATCCGGTTCGTCCGCTAGGCGGGGGAGCAGGCGCAAGGGGTGGCGCCGCAGCGCGGGCAGTCGCCGGCGGCGTAGCGGCCCACCGCCTTGGCCAGGTCGACCCCGACCAGGTTGGCCACGCTGGCCAGCCAGGCCAGGGCGTCGCCGAGCTCGTGCTCGAGGGCGGCCCGGTCGCCGCCCCGCAGCGCCTTGGCGACCTCGCCGACCTCCTCGACCCACCACCGGAAGGTCCCGTCCACCCCCCGTGCCCGGTCCCGCGCCCCGTACAGGGCCTCGATCCGGTGCTGCAGCTCGGCCAGCTCCACGTACCCTCCCGTCCTGTCGGCCACGGCTCCTATCCTCCCCCCATGGTGCCGCTCAAGGACGAGACGCTCAGCCGCCTGGCCACCGAGGCCAACGTGGCCCAGTTCGTCAGCTTCGGCCCGGGCGCCGACCTGCCGCAACGGCACTCGCGCCTGCGGGGCCACCGCCCCGACCACCGCTTCGCCACCCCCGCCGACGCGGTCGCCGCCCTGCTCGCGCTGGCCCCCGGCGGCTCGGTCAACGTCAGGAGCTTCCGGGCCGGGGCGCCAAGGGGCGGGCCGTTCAGCTACGGCCTGACCCACGGCGGCGACGTCCTGGCGGTGCTGCGGGCCCGCGCCCTCGACGGCCTCCACACGATCGCGAACGAGACCGTCGACGTCGACGACGGCGGTGTCTCCGGGGTGGCGATGGGCGGGCTGGTCGAGTTCGCCCCCGGGGACACGCCCCGGTCGGTCGAGCGGCCCGGCACGGTCGCCCTCGGCCACGCCGACGCCGTCGCCCTGCTGCGGACCGTGTACGGATTCCCACCCGACCTGGACGGCCGCCTCGACCAGCGGGTCGAGTTCAGCCTCCATCCCCTGGCCGCCGGCGTCCGCCAGACCCACACCATCCTCTGGGAGGCCGAGCCGGTCGTGCCGGTCCGGTTGGCCAAGCGGCTGACCTGGCCCAACCGGTTCAGCCGCCACCTCGGGGACAAGGCCTTCGGGCTCCTGGTGGCCGACCTGCTCGGCCTCCCGGTCCCCACCACCACCGTCGTCGCCCGCCGGGTCGCCCCCTTCCGCTTCGGCCGCCCCACCGGCAGCGGCGAGCCGTGGCTCCGCACCTGCCCGGCCGAGCCTGTCCCCGGCAGGTTCCTCACCCGGCGGGGCTGGCGGGACCCGTTCGCCCTCCTGGCCGAGGACCCGTCGGGAACGGCCGTGGTGGCCGTGCTCGCCCAGGAGGGCGTCCCGGCCCGGTGGTCCGGCGCCGCCCTCCCGGCCGCCGACGGCGGCCTCCTGGTCGAGGGCGTCCCCGGCTTCGGCGACGACTTCATGCTGGCCAGGGCGGCCCCCACCCCGCTCCCGGACCAGGTGCTCGCCGACGTCCGCCGGGTCGGCGGACGCGCCGCCTCGGCCCTCGGCCCGGTCCGCCTCGAGTGGGCCCACGACGGCCGCGACGCCTGGGTGCTCCAGCTCCAGCCGACCACCGTCGCGTCCTCCGGCACCACCATCCACCCGGGCACCCCGTCGCGCTGGCACCGCTTCGACCCGACCCTCGGCCTGGAACGGCTCCGCGACCTGATCGAGGCGGTCGCCCCCGGCGAGGGCATCGAGCTCACCGGCGACGTCGGCGTCACCTCCCACGCCGGCGACCTGCTCCGCCGGTCCGCCATCCCGTCGAGGCTCGCCCGCTGACCCTGGTAGCCTGATCGTCCCCCGACGCGCAGGAGGGCCCCATGACCGAGCAGCCCGCAGCCGGCAGCCCGCTCGATGCGATCGACCTGACCTCGTTCAGCGACGAGGAGCTCCAGCGCCTGACCCAGCGCATCATCAGCGAACGCGAACGGCGCATGGGCCTGGAGCCCGGCCCCGAGGACCCGGCGGAGTGATCCCGCTAGCGGATCCGGCTCCGGCGTTCAGTCAGGCCCAGGGCCAAGGCCCAGCTCGGCGTGGGTGGCCCCCATGCACCGGTCCATGACCACGGTGAGCCCCGCCGCCTCGGCAAGGCGCCTGGCCTCCTCGGACTCGATGCCGAGCTGCAGCCACAGCACCTTGGCGCCGATCGCGACCGCCTCGCGGGCGATCCCCGGTGCCTCCTCGGCGGGGCGGAACACGTCGACGACGTCGACCGGCCCGTCGACCTCGGCCAGCGAGCGGGCCACCGGCTCGCCGAGCAGCTCGCCGCCGTGCGGGTTCACCGGCAGGATGCGGTACCCCTGGCGCTGCAGGTAGCGGGGGATCTGGTGCGCCGGCTTGGCGGGGTCCGTCGAGGCGCCCACCACCGCGATCGTCTTGGTCTCGGCGTAGATGCGAAGCAGTTGCTCACGCAGGGAAGGGTCCATTGCAGGCCTCCGAGCCCACTCCCGCTCACGCGGCTAGGCCAGGAACGCATCGGCGGCGTACTGATCCCCCGAGAATAGCCACGTCTCGCCCAGCTTGCCGTTGCGGACATGGGTCACCAGCACGTTCCTGGCGTCAAGGGTGCTGCCCTCGCGCTGGCCCCGGGCCACAAACAGCGACACCGCATGCTCGTCGTTGGCCACCACATCATGAAGCTCGGTCCGGAAGGTGCCCCCGGTGAGCTCCATCGTCCTGGCGAAGTAGCCCAGGATCGCCTCCACGCCGCGGTGGTCACCCGCCAGCGGGTTGCGGCCAGGCGCATGCCACACGGCGTCCTGGTCTATCAATGCCCGAAGCGTGTCCACGTCACCGCTGGCGAAGGCGTCGAAGGCCCGGCGGACCAGCTCCTCGTTCGGGTGGGTCATGGCTCCCCCTTCGGCTCGACGGCGGCAGGAGCCTACGACCTGCCTCCCGTGGCCACAAGCATCGACCGCATGACGATCCGTGGCCTCTGGCGTGGAACCGGCACGGCCGTGGTCGGGATGCCGGGATGCGGGCACAACCACTTTCGGTGAGGCGCATTGACCGGGCTTGGCGGCCCGGCTAGGTTCGTCCCCTGCGCCAGGAACGCCGCCCTCCCGACCGCCGGTCCTGCATCGGAGTTCTGCGATGCGACGACTCCGACCGCTCCCCTGCATCCGTGGCCCACCCTGTTCAGGCCCGGGTTTGAGCCGGCCGGCCCTGCCGGCGGCCGCCACCGACCAGTGCACCGGCTCCCTATCGCTGCCCAAGGGCCAGGTCACCGTCCGGGCGATGGGTCGCTCACCCTGACGCTCATCCGGGAGGAGCCATGAGAAGGACCATTCCCCCCTTGGCCGTGGTACCACTGCTGTTGATCGCGCTGCTCGCCACCACGACATCAGCTACGACAGGGAATCCAGGCAGTCCCGCTCACTCGAAGGATGTGTTCTACACCACTTCTGGTGGCGGCTTGGGACTGCCGAACGGGGCTGAGGTGTTCGCGATCGAAGTACGGGGTCGCAAGGTCACCACCAGGCATATTGGGACCACATTTGGAGGAGATTGCCTTTCATTGGCGCTGTCGCCTCGGGGGACGTTGTACAGCATGTGCGGCCCCCTTTTCGGGGACCAGCGGCTGGCAACGATCGACCTGAATACCGGACGGGCGGATCTGTTCGGCGTGCCTGTTCCCGGGCTCGCGGTCATGGCCATGGCCTTCGCCGCCGATGGAACCCTGTATGCGGTTGGGGATTGCAACCCTGATCCGGCTTTCGAATGTACCCCCGACGCCGATCCAAATTACAATTCACTCTATACGGTCAACGTGAGGACCGGAGCGTTTACCCGCGTCGGCTCGACGGGCGCCCCCGAATTCTTCATGGACCTGGAGTTTGATCGCAACGGGAACTTGTTCGGTGTGACGTCCACGTCCAATCCTTCTTTCGTGCCTGCCGTCCTGTACCGCATCGACCGCGCGACCGGGAAGGCGACGAAGATCGTCAATCTCGTAGGAAGTAACTTGGTCATGGGGCTGGCCTTCGGCCGATCGGGGAAACTATTCGCGACCGATTTCATGCAGAACCCGGGTCTCTACCTGATCGACATGAAGACAGGCTTTGAGACCGCGATCGCCGCCCTTCCCTTTGGTTTTTCAAGTGGTCTCGAGTTGATACCGCAGAGGAAGGCGAGGAAGACGAACAGGCCAGGGTGAACGGTGATGCCGGCGGAGCCCCAGGTCACGGGGCTCCGCCGTGGTCGGGATGCCGGGTTTTGAACCCGACCAGCCTGTCCCACGAGGTACAGACGTGTCCAGCGTTGCGCGCCTGACCTGCACCCTTGCCACGGACGTGTGCTGGGGCGTCCGGGTGTATGCGCACCGTCTGTGAGCAAACTGTGAGCAGTAGGGCCCATGCTCCTTGCGCTGTTGCCAGATGTCGTAGATGTGATGCCCGATGATCGCAAGCTGGGCTGCTGCCCGGCAAACCAGTGCTGACCTGCAGGTTGACCCTCAGCCTCTGCCGCTGTCTGTCACCAATCGTTGACCTCGGACGGCCTGGTGACGCCTGGGAAACCCGGCCCGCTCCCGCGCTCGCGCTCGGCAGGGAAGGCACCTGGTTTCTGGCGGCTGGTTAGCGGATCACTCGCAGCCGGGTCAGGATGTTCCCGCCGATGGCGCGGCCGCGGTCCCATCGGCCCGTGGTCATCCGGTAGTCGCGACCCCTGGCGCCGATCCCAAACAAGCCGCCGGTTGGAGCGGGGCCATACTCTGGCGGCGAGGCGTCGGGCGGCGAGCCGTAGTCGCCCGGTCCGGCCGGGCCGGACGGCCAGCTCCAGTACGGATACTCCACCACGCCACAGCGCAGACACATCGCGATACCTCCTGGCACCCTGCTCAGCTGGCGCGCTCCGGCGCGCTGCTGGCGGGCACCGCGGAGCGTGGGGGCCAGTCAGCTCGGCTGGGCGACCAGGCCGCGATCCGGGGAGGCGACCTGCTGTTGCCGGATGGTCTCGGCCCGTGGCGTGAACCAGTGCTCGCTCAGGCAGCCGAGCTTGAGGTGCTCGACGGGGCCGTCAGTGGAGTCGAGCCAGAAGCGCTCGGTGATCCGGGCTGGGGCGCCGCACTGGGGACAGGGGACGGAGTCGGGCATGGCGTGCTCCTCGCTTGCCGCGTGTCGCCTTGTGGATGGTTGGGCGACTTCCTCCCAGGGAGGATGCGCGGGGCAGGAGCGCCCGAGCAGTGCCGCAGAGCACCTGATCCGCGTGCCAGGCGTCACCCTGCAGCGGTCACGGGGTCGGAGATCAAAACGGGCCCACGCCCGACTACAGGTGCACGACCGGACAGGTGAGGGTCCTGGTGATGCCGTCGACCGCCTGCACGCGCGCGACCACCAGCTTGCCGAGCTCGTCCAGGTTGCGCGCGCCGGCGCGGACGATCACGTCATAGGGGCCGGCCACAGCCTGGGCCTGCTGCACCCCGGTGATGTCGACGATGGCGTTGGCGACCTGGGCCGCCTTGCCGACCTCGGTCTGGATGAGGATGTATGCCGTCACCACCAGCAACCGACCTCCTCGCCTCATGCCGCCCGCGGCGCCTTGCAGGGACTGGTGCCGATGGGATGGTGGCATGCGGGGGCCGGTCAGGCGATCACCTGCCGCCAGGAAGGGTCATCACGGAAGCTGACCGGTCCCCATCGGATGCATAGGATCAGCAGACCAAGAACCCAATCGGCCATGGCATGGAAGGAGGCCGGCATGGGGGAGCAGGACGCGATTGTGGTCGTGGCTCCCGGCGACCGGAAGCCGGGGCCGTCGACGCCGGGGATGGAGCGTCAGCAGGCCGTCGCCACCGACCACATGTGGTCAGGAGTTGCCCGCACCGAGGCCGGCATGGTGTCCGGTTGGCATCATCATGGCGAGTACGAGACGACGATCTATGTCCTTACTGGCGCGCTGCTGCTGGAGTTCGGGCCGGGTGGCTCGAGCACTGTGGCGGCCGGTCCTGGCGATTTCGTCTACGTTCCCAAGGGCGCCGTGCATCGGGAGAGCAATCCTTCTGCGGAGCCGGCCGACATCGTCGTGGTGCGTGCTGGCCAGGGTGAGTCCACGATCAACGTCGACGGCCCGGCGTAAGCCGGAAGGGCGGTGGGGACCGGCGGGCAGGTCGGTGCCCTGGCAGAGAGTGCCGCCACTGCCGGCGGCGCCGTTGCCTAGAGCGCCGGATGGCCGGCCCCGGGGCCCGGTTGCACAGCATCGCAACAGCCGCTGGCCAGGCGAGGGCCCAGACAAGGGACCGGCGAACTTCTACTAAGCCGTTCACAAGTAAGTTGACTTGTGGTCGGGATCGGGTCGAGTCCGCGCATGCGTGATGACGACGGCCGCAGACTCGACCACCAGACCTGGAGCAGCTGCGCCTCCGGGCCGTCCGCCAGATCGAACAGGGCGCCCATCCCGAGCAGGTGGCCGCTGGGCTGGGCATGACCCGGGCGGCGGTCTATGGCTGGCTGGCCAAATACCGTGCGGGAGGCTGGAGGCCTCAAGGCCCGCCCCGTCCCCGGACGGCCACCACCCTGTCCGGGGCCCAGCTGCAGCGGATCTACCCCCTGGTTGTCGGCAATGACCCCCGGCAGTTGCAGTTCAGCTTTGCCCTGTGGACCCGGGCGATGGTGCGGGAGTTGATCGGTCGGGAGTTCGCGGTGCGGCTGTCGGAGGTGAGGGTGGGGCGGCTGCTGCGCGGGCTGGGGCTGTCCCCGCAGCGGCCGCTGTCCCGGGGCTATCAGCAGAACCCGGAGGCGGTGGCGCGCGGGAAGGCCGAGACCTACCCCAGCTCCGTCGGGAGGCCGCCGAGGTGGGGGCCACGGTCTACTTCGTCGACGAGGCCGGGGTGCGCTCGGACGACCACGCCGGCACGACCTGGGCGCCGGTCGGGCAGACCCCGGTGGTGGCCGCCACCGGCGACCGGTTCGGGATCAACCTGCTCTCTGCGGTCGCCGCCAAGGGCAAGCTGCGCTTTGCCGCTTACGAGGGCGGCTTGAATGGCTCGGTGTTCTCGATTTCTGCCGCCGGCTGCTGGGTGACAGCCCTGGCCCGGTGTTCCTGGTCCTGGACGGTCATCGGGTGCACCGCTCCAAGGCCGTCAAGGCGTTCGCCGAGTCGACCAATGGGCGGCTGCGGCTGTGCTTGCGGCCCGGGTAGGCGCCGGAGCTGAACCCGGGCGAGGGGGGGTGGAAGCACGTCAAGCATGATCGGATCGGCCGTGCCGGCGTCAGCGGCCCGAAGGGCCTCAAAGCCAAGGCGCTGGCTGCGCTGCATCGGCTGCAACAGCTCCCAGACTTGGTGGGTGGCTGCTTCCGGGATCCGAACCTGCGGTACAGCACCGCCTGAGCAGTCCACCTACTTACCTTCGCCTTGGTAACTCTTCCCCGCCCGTTCAGGCCGGTCCGTCGCCGTCCATATCACCAGGTCATTGACTTGCACCCGTCCGGTGCTGTCCAGGCTGAACAACGCTCGTACAAACGGTTGGCGGTCAACTTGGCAGTCACCCGGCCGCACGGCGATGGTTGTTCCCACCCGTGTGGGGAGGCGGATTTCCGTGAAGCCATTCGGCAGATCGTCGGGCGCGCTAAGGCTTCGCGTACTGGGCGTAGCCCCCGAAGTCAACGGCCATACAGGGCTCGTCGCCGACGACCCACGCATCGTGGCCCGGCTGGATCGCGGCGACGTCGCCGGGGCCGATCTCACCTTCCTCTCCGCTGTTCGTCTGGACGCGCATGCGGCCAGAGAGGCAGTAGAGAAGGTGCGGCGCCTGGCAGCTGTCGGTCCCTGCAATCGGCTTCAGATGCTCCGACCACCGCCAGCCGGGCTCGAACGTCCCGTACAGGACTGGGTGCTCTCCGACATTCACCACCGCTGCCTGGCCGTTGCTTGTGAAGGGGCGGGTCTCGTCGGGCTGCCCTACGTTCTTGATCTCGAGGTCGGCCACGGCAATCCTCCTCTGGGGCGTGCACAGGTTGGCAAGACAGGGCTGTCTAGCTGGGCGTTCGCGAACCGTTGTTGTCCACTACTGACCGAGCGTTCTCCTCATCTGCGGGCCAACGGCGGGCGACAGGACCGTCTGGGGTGGCGAGATGTGCGTAGATCAGGAGGGCGTCTCAGGCAGCAATCCGAGCTGGCCAAGGAAATCCATCTGGTCGAAGTAGAACCGGTGGCTGGTGATGACGCCGTTTTGGACGGTCGCGATGTCGCAGGCCCGGACCCGTACCTGCTTGCCAGTGGCCGGGAGCTCTTCCCCGGTCGGCAGGGGCAGCGGCGCGGTATTGGTACCGACAAAGTACCCTTCGTCAATCGCGGTGTCGCCCGACTCGTGCGCATAAGCCGGTTCGTATCTGTTATCCGGGAAGGCGTCGTTGAACTGCTTGAGGTAGCCGATGATCTGCTCGCGACCCCTGAGCTCCCCCTGGTCGGGCGTGGCCATAATGGCATCAGGGGCGTAGAGGTTTGCGGCTGCCTCTAAATCCTTTTGGAACACCGCCTCGGTAACGGCATCCATCACCTGCCGAGCCTCTCCCATTGCTCGCCCCCTCTCGGACGGGACCGCCCGCCAACCTGGTGTGGGAACCTAGCAGTAATAGACCAGCTGGCCAAGGCCTTCCAGGGTTCAAGCCAGGAAGGCCCTTTACTCTTACCATGCTTTGGTAAGTCCTGACCGAGGAGTCCAGCCGTGGCGGTCAAGCAAGTTCGCGTGTCGGATCTATCTGGTCAGTAGGCCAGTGCGGAGCAGTTCGCCAAGCTGATCGTGCACGAGCACCCCAAATATCAAGGACGCCGCGTCGAGTTCGGCAAGGTCGCGCGCGACCAGTGCTTGCAGCAGCCGGTCTTGAGACAGCAGGTTACGCAGCTTAGCCCGGTCTACGCGCACCCCGCCGCGCGCAGCGCTGGCAGCAGCGATGCGTGCGACTCGGTCGAACACCGACCGGTCCCCGCTCGCCTTACGCTTGAGGAAAGGGAAGACCTCTTGCCCGAGCGGCGCCCAAAGGACGGTGTTCCAGAACTCCGCCTCGCTGAACGGCGGTAACCCCACCGCCGTGTTCCTCCCGGCCCTCCCGCCCCACTCCACATCCCCAGCCACCCGGCTGCCTGGACAATTCCCGAGACACGTGACCTAGTCCGTGTGGAGAGGCATCGAGTGGTAGCCGCAATCGTTACGCGCATACGACTAACCGAGAGCCTAACACTCCACGAAGCGGCCAGCGGTGTCTGCCGGTGCACCGCCTCATGCCCGGTACGGTGGTTTCGGCGGCATGCCCGGGCAGCTGGGCTGCCGGCCATCCGGCTGCACGACATGCGCCACTCCTACGCCACTGCCGGGCTGGCTGCGGGTGTGCCCCCAAGGTAATGAGCGAGCGGCTTGGGTACGCCACCGTGGCGTTCACCCTCGACACCTACACGAGCACGCTGCCGGCGATGGACAAGTCCGCCGCCGATGTGGTTGCCGGTCTCATCCTCGGGACAGGGGAAGTCGGCGGTCCAAGGACCGCGACATGACGAGTGGACGAGCTGTATCACAAACCCCCACGAATCGACTTTAAGTTTGTCGGGTCGGCAGCTGGCCGGTCCTGGGCTCCCCCGATCTCTCGAGGGAGGGTCGAAGCCACAGCGAGGCGCTGGTCGGCTGCATGGTCTGGTCGACCACGCCTAGCAGCTCGGCCGAGAGCGTGTCCAGGTCGACCTCGTCGCGCAACCGGGTGCTGAACGCGTCGATGGTCTTTGCTGCGTCGTAGCGGCGCCGGTTGAAGCGCCGATCCACCACGGCCTGGATGCGGCGGCGGGCCGGTTGGAATAGTGCGGCGACGGCCAGGGTGGCGCCGGCCACCGCCCAGCTTGGTGGCTCGGCGCCGATGCCGCCGAACAGCTGGCCGAGGGTCAGGACGACACCGGCGTACACGGCGGCGAGCAGGGCGGTGAGCAGCCCGTAGACCAGGGTGCGGTTGATGATCCGGTCAATGTCATACAGGCGGTACTTAAGGATGGCGATGCCAGCAGCGACCGGAATCGCGTCAAAGGCGACGACGACCAGCACCGCGAGCACCCACGGGGTGGTCCCGAACAGCAGGAAGGAGACGATGCTCCCCACCGCAGCAGCAGCCGCGAGCGCGGCCGCGTAGGCAAGCCACTTCAGCTGCTGGCGCCGCTCACCGCGGGCACGGCGGAGCCGCATCACCAGTGACGCGCCGGCGGCCAACAGGGCGAGCCCAAACGCCAGCATCCCGGCCACCGTCACCAGCTCAGCGACCTGGCCGGCGTCCTCAAGCCCGAACGGGTTAGGGACAACCGCGAACTCATCCAGTGGCCCGGGGGAGAGCGCGATCCCGGCCGCCGCGGTCGCCGAGCCGATGCCGGCGGCCCAGACGATCGGCCGCCAGCGGGGCGATAGCAGCCGGCCGTCGGGGAACACCAGGACCATGCACGTCAGCGCACCAAGGGCCGGTGGCCAGATCCAGTTGGCAACCCAGGCGGCCTCGAGGCCCAGCACCGACCCCGGGTGGGCAAGGACGCCAAAGACCGCGTACTCGTACGCGAACGCTGCGACGGCATATCCCAGCCCGGCAGCGAGGAACAGCCAGCCGACTGGATTGTGCGGACGCCGCATCGCGATCACGGCCCCAACGGTTGCCGCCGTCACCGCGAAGATGGCGTCCGCTCCTCGGGGTCCGAAGCGCGGTGGGATTGGGGTCGATGCGCTCAGAACGAGGAACACGATGCCAAGGGCCGACAACAGCAGCGAGAGCGCCAACAGGGTGGAGGCGATCCAGGTGACAGCTCGCTGGTTCACCGGTCCACCTGCCCACGCTCGGGTGAGCCGGCACTGCTTAGCCGCCGCAACCACAGTGACGCCTTGGTCGGCTGCATGGTCTGGTCGACCACCGCCAGCAGTTCGGCCGAGAGTGTGTCCAGGTCGATCTGCTGGTGCAGCCGGGTGCTGAACGTCTCGATGGTCTGGGCCGCGTTGTAGCGGCGTCGGTTGAAGCGCCGGTCGACCATCTCCTGGATGCGACTCCGGGCCGGCTGGAACAGTGCCGCGACGGCCAGGGTCGCGCTGGCCACCACCCAGCTCGGGGGGTCCTCGGTCATCCCGCCGAACAGCTGCCCGAGAAACAACACCAGGCCGGCATAGACCAGCCCCAGCATGGCCGTCAGCAGGCCGTAGACCAGGGTGCGGTTGATCAGCCGGTCGATGTCATACAGCCGGTACCTGAGGATGGCCACGCCGATGGCGGCCGGGATCGCCCACTGGGCCAGGTTGACGGCCGTGCTCGCCCATCCCCCAAGCCAGGAGTCCGGGACCACCGGAGCGATCATCAGCACGCCTGCGGCGTAGGCCAGCCACTTCAGCTGCTGGCGCTCCACCCCCCGAGCCCGGCGGAACCGCACAATCAGCGAGGCGGCCCCGGCAACCGCCACCACCGGCAGCCCGACAAACAGCTTCGGCAAGCCCTCCTCGAGCCTGGCGCCCGCCGCGCCAGGCAGCCCCAGCGGGTTCCGGAGCGAGGGCGCATCGACGATTCCGGGGATCAGTGCCGACCCGACGAGGGAGACCAGCGCCCCGGCCACGATCGCCCAGACCAGCGGCCGCCAGCCCGGCGACAGGGGCTGGCCGTCGGGGAACAGCACCGGCAGCAACAGCAGCATCAGGATGGCGGGCACCCATGCCCAGTTGCTCACCCAGCCGATCCACTCCAGCCCGGGGACGGCGCCCGGGTGACCAACCCCGTACTGGACCAGCTCCTGGGCGACCTTCTCGACGCCAATGGCCAGGGCACCGACAAGCAGCACACCGCCAAGGCGGTTGCCCGGGCGATGCACGGTGATCAGTGCACCCACGACGGCGAAGGGGACGGCGACCGCCGTGAAGGACCAATCCTGGATCCGGAGCGACAGCCGCTGGGACTGGCCTGGCAGGAAGTCAACGACGATGGCGGCCACGGTGAGCGTGGCGACGAGCAGGCAGATGGCCCGCGCCGCCCACACGGCTGCCCGCTTCTTGACCGCTTGGTTCATGCGTCAGCGTCCCAGGAAGCCCGTCGTCCTTGGTCCGATGGCCGAAGCCACAGCGAGGCGCTGGTCGGCTGGAAGGCGGCGGCCACGGCCAGGGTGGCGCCGGCCACCGCCCAGCTCGGCGCCTCAGCCCTGACCCCGCCAAACAGCTGCCCAAGGACGAGGACCACGCCAGCGTAGACGGCGCCGAGCAGCGCGGTGAGCAGCCCGTAGACCAGGCTGCGGTTGAGCAGCCGGTCGATGTCGTACAGCCGGTAGCGCAGGATGGCGATGCCGATCGTCACCGGGATCATGGCGAAGCTGATCCCAAATAGAAGGTCGGAGACGGGCGCCGGGACCCAACCGTCCCAGATCCCCGGAGCGGCCAGGGCGGCGGCGAGGAGCAGCGCGAGCTGCCCAACGCCAAAGGCGAACCACTTGAGCTGCTGGCGCTCCACGCCACGGGCCCGCCGGAAGCGTGCGACTACCGACCATGCACACAGCAGCACCAGTAGCACGAAGCCCAGGAGAAGCAGTGCGTCGATCCGCTGCAGGATCGCCCCGGCGCTCTCGATCCCCAGCGGGTTGTGGGGCTGGCCCGGTGCTTGTAGCGGTCCCGGCATCACGGCGGCGACGATGCACGTAGCGGCCAGGACGATCCCGCACGCCCAGGCGACCGGCCTCCAGCGCACCGATGGGGGCCGACCAGCAGGAAACAGAAGCGGCAGGAAGGTCAGCGTCAGCGCCGCCCACAAGGACGATGACCACGAGTTCAGCCATGCCATCGTCACGCCGCCGGGCAGCCACCCCTGTGACCCAAGCGCGTAGTTGACGTACTCCTGGGCAAAGACGGCGCCGAGGATGCCGAGGAGTCCGATGGTGCAACAGAGCCAGCCGATGGTGTTGTGGGGCTGCCGGGAACCCACGATGGCGCCGACCGTCGTGAAGGGCCCCATGATCAAGATGGCGACCCAGGCCTCGGCAGAACCTTCCGTGGTCTGGGTATCCAGCAGGATCGCCAGCCCGGCCAGCAGCGCCCAGGCCAGCCAGGCAGCCCAAGCAACCCGGGTGGCGTGCGTTCTCATGGCCCCCCGCCCGTTCTCCACAGCAGCCAGCCTGCCGCCCGACCCATCTGGCACGGCGGCATTACCGGCCGCCGTCGATTCGCTCGCTCCGACCGCCACCATTGTCCGTTTCCCAGCGGGCCCCGGGTGCTGCAGGTCTTGGATGATCCGCTGAGACCGTTCCGGGATCGTTACGGGCAATGCAACGGGACCAGGGCGACGGGGCATCGGGGTTCGGTTCGGTGTCCAAGGATGACTGTGCCGACCGAGAAATCTCGCCGCCCTCCCGGATGTGAGCAATCGGTGAGCATCGATAGCCGACAGCAGCCCAGATGTGAACGGAACCCCAGGCCAGTGGGGTTCCGTGGTGGTCGGGATGCCGGGATTTGAACCCGGGGCCTCCACGTCCCGAACGTGGCGCGCTGCCAAGCTGCGCTACATCCCGTTTCGAGGTGGCAGTGTACCGCAGGC
>Ga0081538_10003585_pt1 | contig 14599 bp, 11 predicted proteins | sample TabmetS5T2R1_FD_71022 | JGI IMG/M metagenome (GOLD analysis project Ga0081538, IMG submission 71022) | Tabebuia heterophylla rhizosphere microbial communities from the University of Puerto Rico - S5T2R1 | ecosystem: Host-associated > Plants > Roots > Rhizosphere ... | reverse complement strand
GCTCGCGGACGATGGCCCGGCCCATGGCGACCCGCTGGCGCTGGCCGCCCGAGAGCTGCTTGGGCTTGCGCTCCAGCAGCGGCGCCAGCTCCAGCATGTCGGCCACCCTCTTGACCCGGCGGTCGATCTCGGCCTTGTCCATGCGCCGGATCTTCAGCCCGTAGGCGATGTTGTCGGCCACGCTCATGTGCGGGTACAGGGCGTAGGACTGGAACACCATGGCGATGTCGCGGTCCTTGGGGGACAAGGTGTTGACCACCCGGTCCCCGATGCGCAGGGTGCCGCTGGAGATGTCCTCCAGCCCGGCGACCATGCGCAGGGCGGTGGACTTGCCACAGCCGGACGGGCCCACCAGGACCAGGAACTCACCGTGCTTGATGTCCAGGTCCAGGTCCTGAACGGCGTGGAACCCGTTCTCGTACTGCTTGTTGACCTTGTCGAGCACGACCTCGGCCATGGTGTCCCTCCTCGGGGGTCGGCTGGTCAGGCGAGCTGCCAGAGCTGGAAGGTGGGCCCGTCGCCGGGCAGGGTCAGGAAGCCGTCGGGGTCGGGTCGGAGCGGGTCGGCGTTGCCGTACAGGTTGGGTGCCTCGCCGCCCAGGCCGAGTGCGCTGGTGGGAAGGCGCAGCGGCTGCTGCCCGGCCCGGGCGGCGAGGACAAGGAGCCGCTGGCGTTCGCTCTCGCGCAGGAACACGAGCGCGTCGCCTTCGGCGTGGACCCAGCGGAGGCCGCCGCGGCGCAGCGCGTGGTTGGCGCGGCGTAGCCCGGCGAGCTCGCGGTAGCGGCCAAGGGTGGTCCGGTCCCAGATCTCGGGCCGGTGCCACGGGAACGGCTGGCGGGCGCCCTCCCCGCCGACGCCCTCCCCGCCGACGCCCTCCATGCCGATCTCGTCCCCGGCGAACACCATCGGGGTGCCGGGCATGGTGAACAGCAGCCCGGCCGCGACCTCGACCAGGTCGGCGTCCCGGACCACGCTGCGGATCCGGGTCGAGTCGTGCGACCCCAGCAGCGACCACGACGTCGCCGACGACCGCCATGGGGCCGCGCTCAGGAAGGCGCGGACTCCTGCCAGCAGCGCCTCCGCGGGAAGGCGAGGGATCGCTAGCGGCAGCCCGCCGTACGGCAGGTTGACCTCGGGGTGGCGCAGCCAGGCCCACACCGGCTGGGTGAACCCGGCGTAGTTCATGGTGCCCTGCCAGCCGTCGCCGGCCAGATCCAGGGAGGCGTCGTGACAGTGCTCGGCCAGCAGCAGCGCGCCCGGCCGGACCTCGGCCAGGGTCGCCCGCAGCACGGCGGCGACCTCGGCGTTGAAGTCGTCGCCGGCGTGGCGGCCGGTCATGTTGGCCACGTCGACCCGCCAGCCATCCAGGTCGAACGGTGGCCGCAGCCACCTCCCGGCGATCGAGGCGGGACCAGCCAGCAGCCGGCGGCGCAGCTCGGCCGAGGAGAAGCGGAACTTGGGCAGGGTGGAGTGCCCCAGCCAGCTCTCGTAGCTGTTGTCGTGGGGGCCGGGGAAGTAGAAGAACTCCCGTTCCGGCGCGCCGGCGACCTCCAGGGCCCGGCGGAACCAGGGGTGGGTGTCGCCGCAGTGGTTGGTGGTCAGGTCGCCGAGCAGGTGCCAGCCTCGGGCGTGGACCTCCTGGGACAGGCGGGCCAGGGCCTTGTCGCCGCCGAGGAGCGGGTCGACCTCCTCGAACGAGGAGGCGTTGTAGCGGTGGTTGGACTCGGCCGGGAAGAACGGGGTCAGGTAGAGGACGTTGACGCCGAGGTCGGCCAGGTGGTCGAGGCGCTCGGTGATGCCGTCCAGGTCCCCGCCGTACAGCTGCAGGGCCGTGGCCGGGCCGCGGGAGACGACCGGGTCGTCCCAGGCGGCCGGCCGGGCCCAGGACGGCAGGCGCCGCTCGTCGGCGGCCGGCGAGCGGGCGAACCGGTCCGGGAAGACCTGGTAGACGACCGCGTCGCGCGCCCAGGCCGGGGGCGGAGCGGCGGTCGACAGCCGAAAGTCGGCGGCGTCGGTGACGTCGTGGCTGTGGATGCCGGTGCCGTTGAGCCAGCGGTAGCCGCGCGGGCCGCCGCCGAGCAGGAACCGGTAGCCGGTCAACGGGTTGTGGATCTTGATGTCGCAGCGCCACCAGGTCTCCGACGCCGTGGTCCGGTCGACCCGGCCGGCCACGAAGTGGGGCTCGGCGTTCGGTGTCGTCCGCACCCAGACCCCGACCAGGCCGTCGTTGTTCGGCACGCGGACGAACACCGGCACCGTCTCGCCGGGCACGGGGGCGTCGTTAGCGACGTGCAGCGCGGCCCCGTCGTGGTGGGGCTGCGCCAGCAGGGAGGCGACCAACGGTCAGCCCTTGACCGCGCCGCCGGTCAGGCCACCCACGATGTAGCGCTGCAGGAACTGGAACAGCGCCACGACCGGGATGGCGAGGATCAGGGTGCCAGCGGCGAACACCCCGAAGTTGTTGTTCCGCTCCTCCGACACCAGGCCGTACAGACCGACCGCGGCGGTCTTGGCCGAGTCCTCGGTCAGGAAGATGCTGGCGATGAGGAACTCGTTGACCACGCCGATGAAGGCCAGCAGACCGGTCACGGCGAGGATCGGCGCCACCAGCGGCAGGATGATCCCGAAAAAGATCTGGGCGTGCGAGGCCCCGTCGACCTTGGCCGACTCGTCCAGGTCCTTGGGGATGGTGTCGAAGAAGCCCTTCATGAGCCAGGTGTTGACCCCCAGGGCCCCGCCCATGTACAGCAGGAACAGTCCCCACACGGTGTTGAACCCGATCGGGGGCCACAGGTCGGTGATGGTCGCGAACATCAGATAGAGGGCGACGATGGCCAGGAACTGCGGGAACATCTGCACCAGCAGGATCGACAGCAGCCCGAACCGCCGGCCCTTGAACCGGAACCGGGAGAAGCCATAGGCCGCGCACGACGAGATGAACAGCGACACCGCGGCCGAGGCGATCCCCAGGATCATGGTGTTGAGGAACCAGCGCGGGAACGAGGTGTCGAACAGCTTGGTGAAGTTCTCGAAGCTGGCACCGGTGGGGATGAGCTGCGAGGAGCTCAGCGTGCCCAGCGGGTTGAGGGCCGCCGAGACCACGAACAGGATCGGGAAGATGGAGAAGGCCAGGGCGAGCAGGCCGACGATATGGCGCCACCCGACCCGGCGGAACCATCCCCCCCGCGCGCTCCCCAGCCGCACCACCTCGTGCCGGGGTTCCTCGACCTGCTCGCCAGGAGGACGGATCGGGGTCGGCTCCATCGTCTCCGAGGGCGGAATGAGCTCGGACATCAGTTGATCTCCTCCAGCGCGTGGGTCCGGCGGAAGCTCAGGATCGAGATGACCGCCACGATCAGGAAGATGAAGACCGAGATGGCCGCCGCGAGGCCGTACTGCGCCCCCGCACCACCGAAGGCGAGCCGGTAGGTGTAGGTGATGAGGATGTCGGTGTTGCCGGCCATGGGATTGTCCGGCGGGAACGGGGCGCCTTGGCTGACCAGGTAGATGGCGTTGAAGTTGTTGAAGTTGAAGGCGAACGACGCGATCAGCAGCGGGGCCAGCGCGACCAGCAGCAGCGGGAAGGTGATGGTGCGGAACGCGTAGAACGGCTTGGCCCCGTCGACCTGAGCCGCTTCGGTGAGGTCGGCCGAGATCGACTGCAGGGCGCCGGTGCACACCAGGAACATGTAGTTGTAGCCGAGCCAGAGCTGGACCAGCAGGATCGCGAACATCGCGCTCGCGGTGGACCCGAACCAGTTGATGTGGGTGCCGAGCATCCGGTTGAGCAGTCCGAAGTCGGTGTTGAACATGTCCCGCCACACCAGGTACATCGCGACGACCGGCATGGCGTAGGGCAGGATGATCAGCGACCGGTAGATGCGCCGCCCCTTCAGCTCCTCCTTGTTGAGGACGATTGCCACCAGCAGTCCCAGGGCGAAGGTGATAACGACCGTGCCGATGGCGAAGCCGAAGTTCCAGATGAGCATCTTCAGGAACGAGGCCCGGAGAGTCTGGTCGCTGAGGACGTCGGTGAAGTTGCGCAGGCCGACGTTGACCTTCCAGCCCTGGGCCAGGGCCTGCCCCTCGCTGTCGACGAACAGGCCGTTGGAGTCGTCCGCGGTCCAGGTCTGGCCCGACTTGGCGTCCTTGATGCAGTCGCAGCTCGCGTCATAGGCCTGCAGCGGGGTCCCCTCGAAGGCCCGGGACAGGCCCTGGTTCTTGATGGCGCCCCTGTCGGTGGGCACGCTGAACTGCGAGATGTCCTCGGCACGGGCACTCGCCTGGCCGATGTTGAGGACGGTGTAGCCGGGCGCTTCCACGACCTTGCCGTCTGGCCCCAGCTGGATGTCGTCCGCCGCCAGCTCCTCCAGCCCCTGCGAGGTACCGACGAACGACTGCTTGGCGGCCGGGTCGGTGAGGAGGAAGACGATATCCCCTGTTGTCGGGTCTCCCTTGGTGGCCAGCGACAGCACGTACTCCGGCGTGCCGGGCACCTGTTGGACCGAGGTGCCCTCGATCGCCGCGATGGCTTCCTGCTTGCTGCCCCGGTGGGCGTCCCCGAAGTTCGTGAACGCGGTGGACATGGTGTAGAGGACCGGGACGATCTGGAACGCGATGAGGAACAACGTGCCCGGGATCAGGTACTTCGCCGGCACCGTTCGAGGTGACAGGTAGATGTAGAACAGAAGCGCGGTGACCAGGACCACGATGGCCAGCCCGACCCAGCGGTCGTTGGCCAGCAGCGGCAGCGCCGCCCAGACCGCGATCCCCAGAACCATGGCCAGGACGGCGATCTTGATGATCAGCCCCGCCGGAGAGCTGGTCCCGTCCGCCTCGAGGCCGAACCTCGGTGGCTTCTTCACGGGCGGTGTGGGCGTCAGTTCCTCGCGAACCTCGGACTTCGCCACGTCGACCTCCTACACAGCGAGGGAGAGTTCATGGGTGCGGGACGGTCACTTGAGCGAAGCCTGGATGGCCTTGCCTGCGGCTGAGACGCTGGAGTTGGGGTTGGCACCGGCGATGACCGCGGCCTCGGCCTTGCCGAGCGGGTCCCAGACCGCCGCCATCGCGGGGATGCTGGGCATGATCTCGCCCGACGCGCGGCCGGCCTCGGCCACCTTCACCACCAGCGGGTCACTCGCCTTGATCTGCTCCAGCGCCGCCGTGAGGGCCGGGACGTTCGGGCTGGCCTTGAACAGCGCCAGGTTTACCTCCGGCGTCGACCAGTAGTTGGTGACGAACTCCTGGGCCAACAGCTTGTTCTGGCCCTTGCTGGCTACATAGGCCGCGTCGACGGTGATGAACGGCCTAGCCGGCTTCCCGCCCTCGAAGGGCGGCACCGGCGAGACGTCATAGTGGAGCTTGGTCTTCTTGAGGTCGGCGAACTGCCACGGCCCGCTGATCATGTAGGCGGTCTTCTTGGCCGTGAAGAGGCTGAGGATGTTGTCGGTGGTGATGGAGCGTTTGAGCGCGCCCTCGCCCTTCTCACCCAGCGCGCCGATCTTCTCGTAGGCCTGGACGGAGCTCGGCTTGCCGACCCCGAGGTCCTTGGGGTCATAGCCTCCTTCCGGCTGCTGGCCGAACATGTAGCCGCCGCCGGAGGTGTAGAGCGGGTTGATGTGGTAGGCGTCGCCGATGGGTCCGACCGGGAGCGCGAGGATCTCGCTCGTCTTGCCGGCGGCCTTGAGCTGCTTGCCCGTGGCGACCAGGTCCTCGATGCTCGACGGCGCTTGCGGTGCCAGGTCGGTGTTCCGGAACAGCACGATGTTGTTCATCGTGAACGGGACGCCGTAGGTCTGGCCGTTGAAGGTCACCGCCTCGATGGCGAGCTTCTCGTAGGCGGCCCTGGTGTCCTCGGTCATCTGGATCGGGTCGATGGCGCCGTTCTGGACCAGGTTGCCGATCCAGTCATGCGCGCCCATCACGACGTCGGGGGCCTTGCCGGCCTGCGACGCCGTGACGAACTGCGTCTGCAGATTCTCGGGGATGATCTGCACGGCGACATTGACGCCGTTCTCTTCCCCCCAGGCCGCGCCGAGCTTCTTGGTCGCCTCGCCGCTGGGGCCGCCCCCGACCCAGATGGTCAGCTGGGCGCCCGAGGTTTCGGCGTTACCGCCGCCGGTCCCACCGGTACCCCCGCCGCCGCAGGCGGAGACAACCAGCGCGACCACCGCCAGCAGTACCGCGACCCTCACGATCGGCAGCTTCCGCTTCATGGGCCCACCTCCATGGGCATCTGTGGTTGATCGATTTGGGTCGGCAAGCCCCGCCGGTCATGGCCGGACGGTGGCCCGCGGTGGTCTGGCCTTCGAACTTCGGCCTCTCTTAGCGTCCAGCGCACCGCTTGATCGTTCAAGCTTGGGCAGGGTAACATCCCGGAGTTGATCGTTCAAGTAGCTACTTGCGTGGTATTGCTGCGCTCGCTGGTCTGGGGTAAGCGTCCCCTATGTCCGCTTCGACGGCGAACGGTACCCAAGCCAAGCGATCCGCTAACGTGGCCGACACACTCTTTTTTGGCCGGAGGTGGACGTGGCCAGGAAGCGGACCAAGGACCAGGCCCCCACGCCGGAGGGCAAGGCCCGCAGCGACATCAACGACGTGGCCAGGCTGGCCAAGGTGTCACGCCAGACCGTGACCAACGTGCTCTACAACCGGACCGGCTACTACTCCGAGGACACCCGCGCCCGGGTCCTACGGGCCATCGAGGAGCTGAACTACCAGCCCCACCGGGCCGCCCGCAGCCTCCGCTCCCAGCGGACCATGCAGCTCGGCTACCACATGCCGGGCGAGCAGCTGGCGGCCGAGAACGCCTTCGTCCTCGGGTTCATCCAGGCCCTGGTCCGTGCCGCCGCGGACCGCGGCCACCACGTGCTCGTGTTCACCGAACGCGGCGACGAGCTGGAGGTGTTCCGCGAGCTGGTGGCCATCCGCGGGGTGGACGGGTTCATCCTGTCCGGGTCGCGGGTCGACGACCCCCGGGCCCGGTTCCTCCACCAGGCCGGCATCCCCTTCGCCATGTTCGGCCGCATCGCCCCTGGGCTGCCCCAGACCTGGGTCGACACCGACGGCGTGGCCGCGACCAGCTCGGCCGTCGGCTACCTGGTCGACCGGGGCCACGAGTCGTTCGCCTTCGTCGGCTACACCGCCGTCCACTACTGGGACATGGAGCGCCTGGAGGGGTTCCGCAAGGGCCTGGCCGACCACGGGATCCGGGTCGCGGAGCGCTCCATCATCCAGGGCGACACCCTGGAGGCGGTCCACGCCGACATCCTGCGGCTGCTCGGCCGCAAGCGCCGCCCGACCGCCATCGTCACCTCGAGCGACGTGCTGGCCGCGGTGGTCGTGAACGCGGCCAAGTCCCTCGGGCTGCGCCCCGGCCACGACCTGGCCGTGACCGGCTTCGACGGCGGGTTCGTCCGGAGGCTCACCGAGCCGATGCTGACCAGCGTGCGCATCCCGGTCGACCGCATCGCGGTCGAGCTGATCAGCTGCGTCCTGCGCGAGATCGACGAGGGCCCGACCAACGCCCGCGGGGTCGTGATCCCCACCGAGATCGCCGTCGGCGGCAGCGCCTGACCCCGGGGGGTGCATCCCGCCCTCCCTTGACACCTCTCCGTATGGCGGATAGCGTAAACCGCGATACGGAAAGCGAAGGGTTGGGCCGGCATGACCAGGTTCGACGTCAACTTGTCCATCCTGTTCACCGAGCTGCCGCTGCTGGAGCGCCCGGGGGCGGCCAGGGCGGAAGGCTTCGACGCGGTCGAGTGCTGGTGGCCCTTTGCCGAGGCCGTGCCGCCCGACCGGGAGGTCGACGCCTTCGTGGCCGCCGTCCGCGACGCCGGGGTCGCGCTGGCCGGGCTGAACTTCTTCGCCGGGGACATGGCCGGTGGCGACCGGGGGCTGGTGTCGTGGCCGGCCAGGGCGGCCGAGTTCCGCGACAACGTCGAGGTGGCCGTGGCCATCGGCGAGCGGCTGGGCTGCCGCGCCTTCAACGCCCTGTACGGCAACCGGGTCGACGGCGCCAGCCCCGAGGAGCAGGACGAGCTGGCCGCCGGCCAGCTGGCCCTGGCCGCCGCGGCCGCCGGACGAATCGGGGGCGTCGTCCTGGTCGAGGCGGTCTCCGGCGCCCCCCGGTACCCGCTGAAGTCGGCCGCCGACGCCGTCGGGGCCATCGACCGGGTCGAGCAGGCGACCGGCGCGGCCAACCTCCGCTTCCTCTGCGACCTCTACCACCTGGCGGTCAACGGCGACGACCTCGACAAGACCATCGAGCGCTACAGCGACCGGATCGGGCACGTGCAGATCGCCGACGTGCCCGGGCGCAACGAGCCCGGCACCGGCTCGCTCGACCTGGACCGCCTGCTGGCCGAGCTGGCCGCGGCCGGCTACGACGGCTGGGTCGGGCTCGAGTACAAGCCGAGCGGGACCACCGCCGACAGCTTCGGCTGGCTGCCCCGCGAACGGCGGGCGGCCCGGCCCTAGGCCGCGAAGAAGGAGAGCGACATGGCTCGGATGACCGCGGCCGAGGCCGCCGTCGCCATACTCGAGCGCGAGGGGGTCACCCACGCCTTCGGCCTCCCCGGCGCGGCCATCAACCCCTTCTACGCCGCCATGCGCCGGCGCGGCGGCATCACCCACGTGCTGGCCCGCCACGTCGAGGGCGCCTCCCACATGGCCGAGGGCTACACCCGGGCCGGGGCCGGCAACATCGGGGTCTGCGTCGGCACCTCCGGCCCGGCCGGCACCGACATGCTCACCGGGCTCTACTCGGCCGCGGCCGACTCGATCCCGATCCTGTGCATCACCGGCCAGGCGCCGGTGTCGCGCCTGCACAAGGAGGACTTCCAGGCGGTCGACATCGCCGCCATCGCCAAGCCGGTCACCAAGCTGGCCATGACCGTGCTGGAGGCGGCCCAGGTCCCGGGGGCCTTCGCCCAGGCGTTCCACCTCATGCGCTCCGGCCGGCCCGGCCCGGTCCTGCTCGACCTGCCCTTCGACGTCCAGATGACCGAGATCGCCTTCGACGTCGACACCTACCAGCCCCTGGCCGTCCACCGGCCGGCGGCCACCCGGGCCCAGGTCGCCAAGGCCCTGGACCTGCTGGAGGGGGCCGAGCGGCCGCTGATCGTGGCCGGGGGCGGCGTCGTCAACGCCGACGCGGCCGGGCTGCTGGTGGAGTTCGCCGAGCTGGTCGGGGTGCCGGTGGTCCCGACGCTGATGGCCTGGGGCACCATCCCCGACGACCACCCGCTGATGGCCGGCATGGTCGGGCTGCAGACCTCGCACCGCTACGGCAACGCCACCATGCTGGCGTCCGACTTCGTCCTCGGCATCGGCAACCGCTGGGCCAACCGCCACACCGGCGGCCTGGAGGTCTACCGGCGGGGCCGCCGGTTCGTCCACGTCGACATCGAGCCGACCCAGATCGGACGGGTGTTCCCGCCCGACTACGGCATCGTCTCGGACGCAGGGGCCGCCCTGGAGCTGTTCGTCGAGCTGGCCCGCGAACGCCGGGCGGCCGGTCGGCTGCCCGACCGGAGCGCCTGGGCGGCCAGCTGCGCCGAGCGCAAACGGACCATGCAGCGCCGGACCCACTTCGACGACGTCCCGGTCAAGCCCCAGCGGGTCTATGAGGAGATGAACCGGGCCTTCGGCCGGGACGTGCGCTATGTCAGCACCATCGGCCTGTCCCAGATCGCGGCCGCCCAGTTCCTGCACGTCTACCACCCGCGGCACTGGGTCAACTGCGGCCAGGCGGGCCCGCTGGGCTGGACCATCCCGGCCACCCTCGGGGTCTGCGTGGCCGACCCGGAGGCGACCGTGGTCGCGCTGTCGGGCGACTACGACTTCCAGTTCATGATCGAGGAGCTGGCCGTCGGGGCCCAGTTCAACCTGCCCTACCTGCACGTGGTGGTGAACAACGGCTACCTGGGCCTGATCCGCCAGGCCCAGCGGGGCTTCGACATGGACTACTGCGTGCAGCTGTCGTTCGACAACGTCAACTCGCCCGAGCTGGGCGGCTACGGGGTCGACCACGTCAAGGTGGCCGAGGGGCTTGGTGCCAAGGCGCTGCGGGTGCAGCGGCCCGAGGACCTGCTGCCCGCCTTCGAGCAGGCCAAGAAGCTGATGGCCGAGTTCCGGGTGCCGGTGGTGGTCGAGGTCATCCTGGAGCGGGTGACCAACATCGCCATGGGCACCGAGCTCGACAACGTGACCGAGTTCGAGGAGCTGGCCCGCCGGGGCGAGGACGCCCCCACCGCCATCTCGCTGCTCGACTGACGGTCAGGCGCCCAGCAGACCCGCGGGGCGGGGGAGCGCGGCCAGGTCGGGGAGCGGCCGGGCCGCGGCCAGCCGGGCCGCCTCGGCCTCGTCCAGGCCGCCGTCGGCGGCCAGGACCTGGCGGGCGTGGGCCTCGGGGAGCTGGTTGAGGAAGCGCAGGGCCAGCTCCTCCCTGGCCGCCGGGGCCAGCTCCCCGAGGAGCCGCACCCGGGCCATGCCGCCGTCGGGGTACACGTCCAGGCGGACATGGGTGGCCTCGGCCCGGCCGTCCAGCCGGAACCGGTGGCGGGTGTCGGGGAGCAGCCGGGTCCGCGCCAGCAGCTCGGTCCAGGCGGCCGGGTCCTCCGGATCGGCGGCGCGGGCGTCGACGCCGCGCAGGCTGGCCCATCCGGGCGCGTTGCCGAGGAACCAGGAGGTGTCGAGCTCCGCCAGCCGGACCGCCCCGGCGCCGGCCAGGCGGAACTCGACCCAGTCGTTGCCCTCGTCGCGGCGGCGGGCCGTCTCCCAGCCCTCGCCCATGACCCGGGCCAGGCCGGGCGAGATCAGGTTCCGGGGCGAGGAATAGAACATGTTGCTGCAGCCGGTCACCTCGCCCCCGTGCTCCAGGGCGGCCAGGTCGAGGGCGCCGGCGATCAGGTGGCGCGGGTCGGGCACGCCCCTGCCGTGCACGCGCAGGCGGGCCACGCCGCCGTCGGGGTACATGCACAGCCGGACGTGGGTGAACCGCCAGGGCACCTCCACGTCGAAGCGGTTGGGGGCGTCGCCCTTGGCCGGCGACCGGGGCACCAGCGGCACCCAGGCGGCCCGAGTGAGCTCCTCGGGGGTCGGGTAGCCCTCGACCGAGGTGCCCTCGACCGACACCTCGGGCGGGTAGTTGCCCTTGAAGAAGGCGGTGTCGATGACCACCCCGCGGACCACCCCGGGCAGTCCCAGACGGACGATGGCCCAGTCGTGGCCGGGCTCGCGGCGCCGGCGGGTCTCCCAGCCGTCGTACACCTGCCCCTTGTGGCCGAAGGTGTAGGTCCGGTAGCCGGGCGCCTCCGGCTTGACGAGGTTCTCGCGCTCGGCGAACAGCTCGTCGTTGGCGGCCACGACGCTGCCCCCGAGGCTGCGCACGGCCAGGTCGGGCAGGATCGTGAAATCGGTGCCGACGCGGTAGTTCATGCCTCTCCCCTGGTGAGCAGGGTTCCCTGTGGGTCGTCGCCGGTCACCTCGCGGCCGCGCAGCCAGGTGCCGCGGACCACCCCGGCCAGTGGACGGTGGGCGTAGGGGGTGACCGGATGGCGGTGGCGCAGCCGGCCCGGGTCGACCACGAACGCCTCGTCGGGGGCGAACACACAAAGGTCGGCGTCGCCGCCGAGGGCGATGCGGCCCTTGCCGCGCAGGCCGGCCAGCTCGGCCGGGCGCTCGGCCATCCAGCGGACCACCTCGGCCAGGCGGCGCCCGCGGGCCCTGGCCGCCGTCCAGACCGCTGGCAGGCTGAGCTGGAGCGAGGCGATCCCGCCCCAGGCGACCCCGAAGTCGCCGGTGTCGAGGCGCTTGAGCTCGGGCGGGCAGGGCGAGTGGTCGGAGACGACCAGGTCGATCACGCCGTCGCCGAGGCCGCGCCAGAGCCGCTCGCGGTTCTCGGCCTCGCGGATGGGCGGGCAGCACTTGAACTGGGTGGCCCCGTCGGCGATCGTCTCGGCGTCGAAGCTCAGGTAGTGGGGGCAGGTCTCGACGCTGACCGCCACCCCGTCGCGGCGGGCGCTGGCCAGCATTCCCAGCGCGTCCGAGGACGACAGGTGCAGCACGTGCACCCGGCAGCCGGTCCGGCGGGCGCGCTCGATCAGCTGGGCCACGGCCAGGTTCTCGGCGCCGCGGGGCCGCGACCGGAGAAAGTCGGCGTAGCGCCCGCCGTGGGCCGACGGGGCCCGGGCCACCGCCTGGGCGTCCTCGGCGTGGACGGCCAGCAGCGCCGGGAAGCCGGCCAGCACCTCCAGGTGGCGGTCGAGCTCGGCCGCGTTCAGGTGGGGGAACTCGTCGACCCCGGAGGGGAGCAGGAAGCACTTGAAGCCGAACACGCCGGCGTCGTGGAGGCCGCGCAGCTCGCCGAGGTTGCCGGGGACGGCGCCGCCCCAGAAGCCGACGTCGACGTGGACCTGGCCCCTGGCCGCCTTGCGCTTGACCTCGAGGGCGGCCACCTCGGTGGTCGGCGGGACCGAGTTGAGCGGCATGTCGAGGATGGTGGTGATCCCGCCGGCGGCGGCGGCCCTGGTGGCCGAGGCGAAGCCCTCCCACTCGGTCCGGCCGGGCTCGTTGACGTGCACGTGGGTGTCGACCAGGCCGGGCAGCAGGACCTCGTCGTCGGCCAGGGTGATGGTCCGCGCCCCGGCCAGGCCGGCGGCCAGGGGCTCGATGGCCGCCACCCGGCCGTCGCGGACGCCGACGCACCTGGCCGCCTCGCCGGCCCCGGTGACCACCCGGGGGGCGCGGAAGACCAGATCGAAGGCGCCGGCGTCCGGGTCGGGAGCGGTCACGGGCCGCCGCCCAGCCAGTCGGCGGCGATCCGGGCGGCCAGCGCCCGCAGCAGCGGCGCCGGGTCGCGCATGCTCCGCTCCGGGTCGGGCTCCAGGTCGGAGAGCACGTAGGCCCGGGCGATGCCGGCCGGCTCCAGCGCCTCCGGCCCGAGGGTGCTGCGCCCGGCCACGGCGACGGTGGGGACGCCGGCGTCCCGGGCGGCGGCGGCCACCCCGGCCGGGGCCTTGCCGCGCAGGGTCTGGTGGTCCAGCGAGCCCTCCCCGGTCACGACCAGCCGGGCCCCGTCGATGGCGGCCCGCACCTGGAGCAGGTCGAGCAGGTAGTCGATGCCCGACCAGAGCCTGGCCTGCAGGAACACCACCGCCGCGAACCCGACCCCCCCGGCCGCCCCGGCGCCGGGCAGGCCGGCGGCGTCGACGCCGGTGGCCGCCCCGGCCACGGCCGCCCAGCGGGTCAGGGCGGCGTCCAGCAGCGCCACGTCGGCGGGGGTCGCGCCCTTCTGGGGCCCGTAGACGGCCGCCGCCCCGTGGGGGCCGAGGAGGGGGTTGTCGACGTCCGAGGCGACCACGAACTCGGTCGCGCCGACGCGCTGGTCGAAGCCGGACAGCTCGAGGCGGTCCAGGTCGGCCAGGGCGGCCCCGCCGGGGGACAGGTCGGCCCCGGCCGCATCCAGCAGCCGCCCGCCGAGCGCCTGGACCATGCCGGCGCCGCCGTCGGTGCAGGCGCTGCCGCCGATCCCGAGGACGACCTGGCGGCAGCCCAGGTCGAGGGCGGCCCGGACCAGCTCGCCGGTGCCGCGGCTGGTCGCGGTGGTCGCCGCCTTCCGCCCGCCCGGGAGCCGCCGCAGCCCCGACGCCTCGGCCAGCTCGACCACGGCCACCTCCCCGGCGACGGCCAGGGCCGCTGTCACCGGTTCCCCGGTGGGGCCGGTGCAGCGCACCTGGTGGCGGTCGTAGCCGGCCTCCACGGCGGCCTCGACGGTGCCGTCGCCGCCGTCGGCCACCGGGTGCTCGCGGACGTCGACGCCGGGGACGGCCGCCCGCAGCCCGTCGGCGACCGCCCTGGCCACCCCGGCGGCGCTGAGCGACCCCTTGAACTTGTCGGGGGCGACGACGACGTGGCCACCCACGTCCTAGCTGCCCCGGTAGGTGCTGTAGCCGTAGGGGCTGAGCAGCAGGGGGACGTGGTAGTGGGCCCCGGGGTCCTCGATCCGGCAGACGACGGTCACCTCCGGGTAGAAGCCGGCGACCCCCGCGGCCTCGAACCAGGCCCCGGTGGCGAAGGTCAGGCGGTGCACCCCGGCCCGCAGCGCCCCGGAGGCGACCAGGCCGGGGACCCGGCCGTCGGCGTCGGTGACGCCGCCGCCCACCCCGGTCCAGCCGTCGCCGTCGCGCGCCTCGACGGTCACGGCCATGCCGGCCGCCGGCCGCCCGCTGGCGGTGTCGAGCACGTGGGTGGTGAGGCCGCTCACCGGCGCACCCTCCGATCCATCGACGTCTCGTATGCGCCCGCCCACCTCATCGCGCCATCAGCCGCTCGATGCGCAGCCGGGTGATGCGCCGGTGCTCGCCGGCGGCCACCCGCAGCTCGGTGGCCGGGTCGTTGCCGAGGCGCTCGGTGAGGGCGGCCAGGATCTCGTCGGCGTCGCGGCCGGCGGCCGAGATGAGGAACACGTGCCCGAAGCGGGCCTCGTACTCGGCGTTGCCGCGGGCCAGCCGCTCCCGCACCTCGGCGTCGGCGCCGCCGACGCCCGCCTGCTCCCGCCGGGACCAGCCGGCCGAGGCGCCACCCTCCTCCC
>Ga0081538_10003584_pt1 | contig 14601 bp, 12 predicted proteins | sample TabmetS5T2R1_FD_71022 | JGI IMG/M metagenome (GOLD analysis project Ga0081538, IMG submission 71022) | Tabebuia heterophylla rhizosphere microbial communities from the University of Puerto Rico - S5T2R1 | ecosystem: Host-associated > Plants > Roots > Rhizosphere ... | reverse complement strand
CTCGGCCGGGGACAGGCTGTCCAGCACGACCTGCAGGGCGAGGCCGACCGAGTCGGCCAGCAGCGCCTCCTCCTCCGGCTCCAGCGGCCCCTCGGGGCTGATGACGGGGTCGGGGAGGCGGAGACCGAGGGTCTCCTCGTGGCGGGCGCGGGACCGCAGCATATTCAGGCAGACGCGGGCGACGACGGTGGTCAGCCAGCCGCCGAGGTTCTCGATCTCACCGGCCCCGGCCCGGCTGAGACGCAGCCAGGTGTCCTGGACGGCGTCGTCGGCCTCGGCCAGCGAGCCCAGCATCCGGTAGGCCACCGCCCGCAGGCGGGGCCGGTGCTCCTCGAAGCGGTCGGCCAGCCACTGGCTCTCGTCCATCGTCACATCTTCGCCCTCCCGGGTGTCAGAGAGGTGACCCCCCACAACGCGCGGATATGACAAGGAGACACGCCATGCAACCCATTCTGGTCACCGGCGGCACGGGTGCCCTGGGCCGGCTGGTCGTGCCGCGGCTGCGGGACGCGGGGCGGCCGGTGCGGGTCCTCAGCCGGCGCGGCCACCAGGCCACCGACGGGATCGAGTTCGCGACCGGCGACCTGGCCACCGGCGAGGGCATCGAGGCCGCCACCCGGGGCGCCGAGGTCGTCGTGCACTGCGCCGGCAGCAGCAAGGGCGACGAGGTCAAGACCCGGCAGCTGGTGGCGGCGGCGGCGCGGGCCGGGGCGCGGCACCTGGTGTTCATCTCGGTCGTCGGGGCCGACCGGGTCCCGGTGACCAGCGGCCTTGACCGGGCGATGTTCGGCTACTTCGCGTCCAAGTTGGCCGCCGAGCGGGCCGTGGCCGGGTCCGGCATCCCCTGGACGACGCTGCGGGCGACCCAGTTCCACACCCTGTCCCTGCTGACGGCGCGGCAGCTGGCCAGGCTGCCGGTGATCCCGGTGGCGGCCGGGTTCCGGTTCCAGCCGGTCGACCCCGGCGAGGTGGCGGACCGGCTGGTCGAGCTCGCCCTCGGCGGCCCCGCCGGCCTGGTCCCCGACCTGGCCGGGCCGCGGATCTACGGGATGGGCGAGCTGTTCCGCGGCTACCTGCGGGCCCGCGGCCTGCGCCGGCCGATCGTCCCGCTCCCGGTCCCCGGCCGGGCCGCCCGGGCGCTGCGGGCGGGGGCCAACCTGGCCCCGGACCGGGCGGTGGGCCGCCGGACCTGGGAGGAGTTCCTGGCCGACGAGCTCGGCCCGGCCCGCGACCGGCCGGCGGCCACCACCGGGCGCCGCTAGCCGGCCGGATCCGGGAGCAGGACCTGGAACGACGCGCCGCCGCCGGGCCGGTCCTGCACCCACGCCCGTCCGCCGTGGAGCTCGGCGAAGCGGGCCACCAGCGACAGGCCGATGCCGACCCCGGGAGCGTGGGGGGACGCGCCCGGCCCCTGCCAGAACGGCTCGAACAGGCTGGCCCGCAGCTCCCGAGGCACGCCGCCGCCGGCGTCCTCGACGGCCAACAGGACGCCGTCGTCCCGGCGGGCGACCCTGACCCACACCGGGGTGTCCGGGGTGGTGTGGCGGCCGGCGTTGGCCAGCAGGTTCTCGACCACGCGCTCCACCTTGGCCGCGTCCACCCAGGCCACCACCGGCTCGACCATCAGCTCCAGCCGCCGCCCGCTGCGCTGCCGCCACTCCTGGGCGATCCGGCTGACCAGCGCGGCCAGGTCGGTGGGGCTGCGCTGCGGGGTCACGATCCCCTTGCTCAGCCGGTCCAGGTCGAGCAGGTCGGCCAGCAGCCGGTCCAGCTTGCCGGCGTTGGCCACCAGCCGGTCGACCAGGTCGGCGGTGTCGGCCGCGGGCAGGCTGGAGCCGGCCCGCTGGAGGGTCAGGGCGATGCCGATGACCGTGGCCAGCGGGGTGCGCAGCTCGTGGGAGACGGCGTCCAGGAAGGTGTTCTTCATGTCGTCGAGCGCCCGTAGGTCCCTGGCCGCCTGCCGCTCGCGCTCCAGCGCCTGCCGCTCGCGCTCCAGCGCCTGGCGCAGCGCCTCCTCGGCCTGCTTCTGCTCGGTGATGTCGATGTAGTAGCCCTGCCAGTAGTCCGGCTCCCCGGGCCGGCCTCGCACCAGCACGGCATGGTCACGGAGCCACATCACCTCGCCGTCCTTGGTCAGGACCCGGTACTCCACGTTCCAGGGATCGCCCGTGCGGTCGACGCGCTCGTTCTCGGCCAGCACCCACTCGCGGTCGTCCGGGTGGACCAGCGACTTCCAGAAGTCCGGCTGGGTGGTCTCCTCGGGCGCGTAGCCGAACAGCTTCTGGTGCTGCGGGCTCTCGTAGACGACGGCGCCGCCGGGGTTGTGCACCTCGGAGTAGAGCACCGCCGGGACCTGCTCGGACAGCACCCGGTAGCGCTCCACGTCCCCCGGCAGCCATCCCTGCTCGCGGGCCCGCCCGCCGGGACCGGCGGCATCGGCCCGGCGGGCGCGGTCGACCATGGCCGCCGCCAACTCGGCCCAGCCACCCAGCAGCTCGGACTCGGCCTGGCCGGCCACCCGTCCGGGGTCGCTCCAGGCCACCCCCAGCAACCCGACCACCGACCCGCCGGCGGCCATGGGCACGCACAGGTCGGCCTCCACCGCCTCCTCGCCCAGGCGGCGGCCGACCGCCGCCGAGAAGCGGCCGATCCCGCGGCGCACCACCAGCTCGCCCTCGTCGCCGGTCAGCCACAGCAGCGCGTCCCGGGCGCCGACCAGCCGCGCCGCCCGGGCCACGATGAGGTCGTACAGGTCGGACCAGGCGTCGACCCCCATGGCCGGCACGCCCCTTCCTGCGATGAAGTTCCGCCGATACGCTATCGCGAGCGCCGGCTAGCTGCCCGGCCGGGTCCGGGGACGGCCACCGGTGGCGTAGGCGCCACCGATCTTGGCGTAGACCTCGGCCATCTCCGCGTCGCCGAGGACATGGGGGGTGAAGGCGGGCAAGGCGTGCGCCCGCAGCCACACCTCGGCGACCCACTCCAGGTAGAGGGCGCGGTCGTAGGCCACCTCCATGGTGGGGCCGTAGGTGACCGCGCCGTGGTTGGCCAGCAGCACGCCCGAGCGGCCCTCGATGGCGGCGAGCACGTTGTCGGCCAGCTCCTGGCTGCCGAAGGTTGCGTACGCGGCCACCCGGATGGGGCCGCCCATGACGGCCAGGATGTAGTGGATCGTGGGCAGCTCCTCCACCAGGGTGGAGACGACCGTGGCGGCCGTGGAATGGGTGTGGACCACGGCCACGGCGTCGGTGTGCTCGTAGATGAGCTGATGGATCGGCAGCTCGCTGGTCGGGGCGAGCTGCCCCTCGACCTGCGAGCCGTCCACCTGGTTGACGCATACCAGCTCGGGGGTGAGCGTGTCGTAGGCGTGGCCGCTGGGCGTCACCGCCAGCAGGTCGCCGTCGCGGATGCTCAGGTTGCCCGACGTCCCCACGACCAGCCTGTCGCTGGTCATGCGTCGCCCGAACCGGGCGATCAGCTCGCGCTCGTTGGCCAGCAGCATGCAGTACCCTCCCGACGAAATGGGAACCTGAGTTTATTCGTCCGCCAACCCTCGGGAGGCGATGGGTCGTGAGCCGCCGGCACTGTTTCCTGCTCCGCATCCGCCCCGAGCGAATGGACGAGTACCGCCGGCGTCACCAGGCCGTCTGGCCCGAGATGCTGAAGGCCCTGGCGGAGGCGGGCTGGCGGAACTACAGCCTGTTCCTGGCCGACGACGGGCTCCTGGTCGGCTACGTCGAGGCCGACGACCTGGAGGCCTCGCTGGCCGCCATGGCCAGGACCGATGTGAACGCCCGCTGGCAGGCGGAGATGGCCCCCTTCTTCGTCGGCCTGGAGGGCGGCGGCCCGGACGAGGGCCTGGTCCTGCTGGAGGAGGTCTTCCATCTCGAGGACCAGCTCGACCGAATTCGTCGATCGAAAGCGTAACGCTTTCGAAAATAAGACGGCCAGGGGCTATTTGTTCCCGCTCCATTGACGCGCCCGTAAATGCCCATTTACGTTTCGGGAGCGCACCTCGTGCAACCCACGCCCCATGAGGTACCCCGATGCCGGGTAACAGTGAACGCGAACGCCATCATGCGGTCATGCGCCTCCTCGAGGACGCTGGCCGCGTCAGCGTGCCCGACCTGGCCGAGCGGTTCGGGGTTTCGCTGGTGACGATCCGAAAGGACCTCGAGCGCCTCGAGCGGCGGCGCCTGCTCCGCCGGGTCCGCGGCGGCGCCGTCCCGGCGCCCACACCCGACGAGGGCGCCTTCGAGCTCCGGCTGCACCTGCGCACGGCCGAGAAGATCGCCGTCGCCCGCGAAGCCGCCCGCATGGTCAAGGACGGCGACGCGATCGCCGTCGACGGCAGCACCACCTGCTACTACCTGATCAAGGAGCTGCGGAACCGGCGCGGCCTGGTCGTGGTCACCAACGGGCTGCCCGCGGCCGAGGCCCTGGTCGAATCGGACGCCACCGTGGTCATGCCCGGCGGCACGCTGCGGCGGTCGTCGTGGGCCCTGGTCGGCGACATGGGCGCCACCCTGGCCGGCCGGGGACGCCTGACCTACGGGTTCTTCGGCCTCCGGGCGCTGTCGCCCGAGCTCGGCCTGCTCGACCTGTCGCCGGAGGAGACCGCGGTCAAGCGGCGGCTGGCGTCCATCTGCTCCACCGTGTACGGGCTGTTCGACTCCAGCAAGATCGGGCGCTTCGCGCTGCACCCGTTCGTCGAGACGGCCGGGGTCACCGGCCTGTTCTGCGACGACGGCATGCCCGACGAGGAGGCGCTGGCCTGGAAGGACGCCGGCGTCCCGGTCCAGCGGGTCCCGGTGGAGGCGAGCTGATGGCCGCCCGCGACGTGGTCGCCGTCGACCTGGGCGCCGAGAGCGGCCGGGTCGTGCTCGGGCGCTTCGACGGCGCCAGGGTCGCGCTCACCGAGCTCCACCGCTTCCCCACGCCGCCCCGCCGGCGCGACGGGCACCTCCGCTGGGACCTGCGCGGCCTGTGGTCGCAGATCCAGACCGGCCTGGCCGCCGCGGGCGCGGCCGCGGGCGCGGTCGACGCCGTCGGCGTGGACGCCTGGGGGGTGGACTACGGGCTGCTCGGCCGCGACGGCGAGCCGCTCGGCGACCCCGTCAGCTACCGCGACCCCCGCACCGCGGGCATGGCCGGCGAGGCGATCACCCGGGTCGGCCGGGAGCGCCTGTACCTGGCCACCGGCATCCAGATCCTGGAGATCAACACCATCTTCCAGCTGATGGCGGAGGCCCGGACCGGATCGCTGCATCGGGCCGAGCGGCTGCTGCTGATCCCCGACCTGTTCCACCGCCTGCTGTCGGGCGCGGCGGTGGCCGAGTACACGGTGGCCAGCACCACCGGCGCCTACGACATGGCCGGCAGCCGCTGGGCCACCGAGCTGCTGGAGGAGCTGGGCGTCCCCACCCACCCGCTGCCCGAGGTGGTGGACGCCGGCACCGACCTCGGCCCGGTCCGGCCGGAGCTCCCCGGCTACGCGGCCGCGAAGGTGATCGCCCCGCCCAGCCACGACACGGCCAGCGCCGTGGTCGGGGTGCCCCTCACCGACCCCGACGCCGCCTACATCTCCTCCGGCACCTGGTCGCTGGTCGGCGTCGAGACCAGCGAGCCGGTGATCAACCAGGCGGCGATGGCCGCCAACCTGACCAACGAGGGCGGCGCCTACGGCACCATCCGGCTCCTGCGCAACACCGCCGGGATGTGGCTGCTGCAGGAGAGCCGGCGCCAGTGGGCCCGCGAGGGCCGCGAGTACAGCTACGACGAGCTGGTGCGGCTGGCCGGCTCGGCCCCCACCGGGGTCAGCATCGTCAACACCGACCACCCCGACTTCGTCGCCCCCGGTGACCTGCCGGCCCGGATCCGGGCCTACTGCGCCCGGACCGGCCAGCCCGTGCCCCAGGAGGAGGCGGCCCTGCTGCGCTCCATGCTGGACAGCCTCGCGCTCAGCTACCGGAGCACGGTCGAGGACCTGGCCACGGTCACCGGCCGCCCCGTGACGGCCGTGCACATCGTCGGCGGAGGCTCCCGCAACCGACTGCTCAACCAGACCGTGGCCGACGTCACCGGCCTGCCGGTCATCGCCGGCCCCGTGGAGGCGACCGCGCTCGGGAACATCCTCGTCCAGCTGATCGCGCTGGGCGACGTGGCCGACCTCGCCCAGGCCCGCGCGGTGGTCCGAGCGAGCGCCGGGCCGGAGATCCGCCGGTTCGAGCCGTCCCCCGCCGATCAGCTGGCCGAGCGCTACGGCCACTATCGCGACCTGGTGGCGGCCGACCGGCTCGAGGTCGGCGTCTGACGCCGGAGAAAGGGAGTGCCCACCAATGACCCGGACAGCTCCAGTCGGAAGCAGGGAGGAAGGCCCATGAGAAGGAAGCTCGTCGCCAGGCCGATCCTGGTGTTCGTGGTGTGCGCGGCGCTGGCCCTGGTCGGCTGCAGCAAGAAGGAGGAGGGCGGCTCGGCGGCCGGTGGCGACTCCGGCCAGCAGATCAAGGTGGCGTTCGTCCCCAAGCTCCAGGGCGTGCCGTACTTCGAGGCGATGAACACCGGTGGCAAGCAGGCCGCCCAGGACCTGGGGCTGGAGTGGATCTACAACGGCCCGACCACCGCCGACCCCGGCGCCCAGACCGAGATCGTCAAGTCGCTCATCCAGCAACAGGTGGACGTGCTGGTGGTGGCCCCCAACGACCCGGACTCGATGGCGCCCATCCTGGCCGACGCCAAGTCCAAGAACATCCGGGTGATGACCTCGGACACCGACGCCCCCAACTCGGTCCGGGAGCTGTTCGTCAACCAGGCCACGGCCGAGGGCATCGGCCAGGCCCTGACCGACGCCCTGCTCGAGCAGGCCGGCGCCGACGCCGAGTACGCGATCGTGTCCTGCGGGCAGACCGCGGCCAACCTGAACTCCTGGATCGAGGTCCAGAAGCAGTACACGGCCTCCAAGTACCCCAACGCCAAGATCGTCGACATCGTCTACGCGGGCGAGGACGAGGCCAAGGCCGTCTCCATGGCCAAGGACCTGATGAACGCCCACCCGAACCTCAAGGGCCTGGTCGGCGAGTGCACCTCGTCGGCCCCCGGCGTGGCCAAGGCGGTCAAGGAGTCCGGCAAGGTCGGCGACGTCTTCACCGTCGGCCTCGGCACCCCGCAGGCGATGAAGCCCTACCTGGAGGACGGCTCCTCCAGCGCGGCCATCCTCTGGGACGTCGAGCAGCTCGGCTACCTGACCGCCTGGTCGGCCAAGCAGCTGTACGACAACAAGGAGCTGCAGGCCAAGAACCAGGTCAACGACAAGCTGACCGCGGTGGAGTACTTCCCCGAGGAGAAGATGGTCCTCCTCGGGCCGCCGCTGCGGATCACCAAGGACATCGTCAACCAGTTCAACTACTGAGGCCACTCGTCCGCGCCCGTGGCCACCAGCCCACCAGTGGCCACGGGCAGCGGCAACGCCCAAGGCGGGGAAGCCGTGACCGAACCCGAGACGCTCTTGCGCCTGACCGGCATCCGCAAGCGCTACGGCGGCGTCCAGGCGCTGCGCGGTGTCGACTTCGACGTCCGCTCCGGGGAGGTGCACGCGCTGGTCGGGGAGAACGGCGCGGGCAAGTCCACCCTCATCAAGATCATCTCCGGCGCCGAGACCGCCGACCAGGGCACCGTCGAGATGGACGGGCAGCGGCTGGGCGGCGGCAACACCTCGGCCGCCCTCGACGCCGGCATCGCCACCGTCTACCAGGAGCCGCAGCTGTTCGGCGAGCTGTCGGTGGCCGAGAACATCTTCATCGGCCGCGAACTCACCAAGGGGGTGCTGGTCGACCGGGCCACCCAGCGGGCCAAGGTCGACGAGCTGCTGGACCGGCTCGGCCTGGACCGCACCCTGGCCGACGTCCGGGTGGCCGACATCCCCGTCGGCGAGCAGCAGCTGGTCTCCATCGCCAAGGCCTTCTCCCACGACCCCAAGATCCTGATCCTGGACGAGCCCAGCGCGATCCTCACCGACCGCGAGATCGACACCCTGTTCGAGGTCGTCAAGGGGCTGCGCGAGCACGGCGTGGGGATCATCTACATCAGCCACCGCCTCGACGAGCTGTCGGTGATCGCCGACCGGGTGACGGTGCTGCGCGACGGCGAGAAGGTCGCCGCCCACCCGATGCGCGAGGTCACCATCCGCAAGATCGTCGAGCTGATGGTCGGGCACGTGCCCGGCGGGCCGCCGGCCGGCCACACGCTGGCCGCCGACGCCGAGCCGGCCCTGGAGGTCAGCGGCCTCGGCCGCCGCGGCCGCTTCCAGGACGTCAGCTTCGCCGTGCGGCCCAGCGAGGTCGTGGCCGTGTACGGGCTGATCGGCTCGGGCACCGGGCCGCTGGCCCGCGCCCTCTACGGGATCGACCCCGCCGACACCGGGACCATCAAGCTCAACGGCGAGCCGGTCAGCCTCCCGACCCCCCAGGCCGCCGCCCGGACCGGCATCGCCCTGCTCCCCGGCAACCGCAAGGCCCAGGGGGTCTTCGCGATCAAGAGCATCGCCTTCAACATCTCGGTCGCCCACCTGCACCTGCTCCGCAAGCTGCGGATCTGGGTCGACCGGCGTCGTGAGCAGGAGGTCGCGACCGACTTCATCAAGCGTATCGCCATCAAGGCGCCCGGCCCCCAGACGCCGGTCAACGCCCTGTCCGGCGGCAACCAGCAGAAGGTGGTGCTGGCCCGCCAGCTGGTCGAGCGCCCCGGGGTGCTGGTGCTGGAGGAGCCGACCCAGGGCGTCGACGTCGGCGCCAAGGAGGAGATCCACAAGCAGATCCTCGCCCTGGCCGACCAGGGCACGGCCGTCCTGGTGGTCTCCTCGGACCTGCTGGAGGTGCTGGAGCTGGCCGACAGGGTGCTGGTCGTCCGGGCGGGGTCGATCGTCGCCGAGTTCGGCCGCGGCGCCTCCCAGGCCGACGTGCTGGCCGCCGCCGCCGGCGACGACTCCGGAGAAGCGCACGTGCTGGACGCGGCCCGGGCCGCGGTCGCCCAGGAGGTGGAGACCAGATGAGCGCCATCGCGACCACCGCCCGCCCGCGGCGGGTCACCGCCCGGGCCATCGAGGGCCAGGAGCTGGTGCTGCTCGGCGTGCTGGCCGTGCTCTGGCTGGTGCTGTCGTTCTCGGTCGACACCTTCTTCACCGCCTCGACGCTGCAGAACCTCATGGTGGCGGTCGCCCCGGTGGCGATCGTCGGGGTGGGGATGACGGCGATCATCGTCACCGGCGGCATCGACGTGTCGGTGGGCAGCGCCGTCGCCGTGGCCATGGTCATCGTCGGCAAGCTGGTGCGGGACAGCGGCCTGGAGCTCCTTCCCGCCATCGCCGTCGCCGTGGCCGTCGGCGCCGTGCTCGGCCTGCTCAACGGCGTGCTCGTGGCCTACGGCCGGGTGCACCCGATCATCGTCACCTTCGCCACCCTCAACCTCTACCGCTGGCTCGCCTTCCAGATCTTCGGCGGCGAGGAGGTCAACAACATCCCCGGCACCCTGGCCGCCCTCGGCGGCGGAGGCGAGGGCCGCAGCCTCGGGATCCCCAACGCCTTCCTGCTGGCGGTGGTGCTGGCCGCCCTCATGTGGGCCTACATGCGCTACTCCCCGACCGGCCGGCACCTGTACGCCATCGGCAACGACGCCCACGCCGCCCGGCTCCAGGGGGTGCGGGTGACCCGCCGGCTGGTGTCGGTCTACCTCATCACCGGGGTGCTGGTGGGGCTGGCCGCGGTGGTGCTCATCGGCGGCGGCGGCCGCATCGGCCAGTCCGTCGGCACCGGCCTCGAGCTCCAGGTGATCGCGGCCGTGGTCATCGGCGGCACCAGCATCCTGGGCGGCCGGGGCACGGTGCTCGGCACCGTGCTCGGCGCCCTGCTGGTCGGGACCGTCAGCGCGGCGGTGACCCTGCTCGGCTGGCCGAGCGAGCTCACGGCCCTGTTCATCGGCGTGTTCATCCTGGTGGCGGTCGGCGTCGACCTGCTCCGCCAGCGAAGGAGGCAGGCGCTGTGACCACCGACACCCAGGCCCCCGAGACCCAGGCCCCAGCCCGCGCCGGCCGGCCCTCGATCGGGTCGCTGCTCCGCTCGGTGCTGGAGGACCGGGTCGCCCTGCTCATCATCCTGCTCGTGGTCATGCTGGCCTGGTTCTTCGCCCTGAGCTCGGGCGGGTACCTGGTCGCCCCCTACGACCTGTCCTACCTGGCCTCGGCCCTGGAGTCGATGGTCCCCCTGGCCATCCTCGGCCTGGCCCAGCTGCTGGTGATCGTGTCCGGCCGGGGCGGCATCGACCTGTCCGTCGGGGCCATGGTGAGCCTGGTCGGCATGCTGTTCGGCTTCGCCTACGGCATGTGGGAGTGGCCCTTCCTGCCCGCCCTCCTGCTGGCCCTGGCGGCCGGCGTGGTCCTGGGCGCCGTCAACGGGCTCCTGGTCGCCTACCTGCGGGTCCCCGCCCTCATCGCCACGCTGGCGACCTACTACGCCTACAGCTCCCTGGCCCTGATCAGCAACGACAACGCCCCCATCTCCACCCGGCCACTCCAGGACCTCAACTCCATCACCCGCGCCGTCGACCTCGGCGGCGTGGCCATCCCCAGGCAGGTGTTCACCTTCCTGCTGCCGGTGGCGGTGCTCATCTGGCTGCTGGTCAACCGGGCGCCCTACGGCCGCCGGCTGTACGCGGTCGGCACCAACGAGGTCGCCGCCCGCTACGCCAGCCTGGACGTGGCCTGGGTGCGCTTCGGCGCCTACACCCTGTCCGGGCTCCTGTCGGCCGTCGTGGCCGTGGTCACCGCCGCCCAGTTCGCCTCGGCGCGGCCGGACGCGGGCACGGTCGGCAACGGCATGGCCCTGCCGGCGATCACCATCGCCGTGCTCGGCGGCGTGGCCATCGCCGGCGGGGTCGGGCGGGTCGGCGGCGTCCTCATCGCCGCCCTGCTGATCGTCTGGCTGAACGCCGGGATCCTCCTCTACTTCGAGGGCGCCCAGGGCAGCCAGTACCAGCTGTTCGCGCTCGGCGCCGTGCTGCTCGTGTCGGCCCTGTTCAACGCCCTGGTCCTGCGCCGCCGAGGCGGCACCTGAGAACGACGAGGTAGCCATGACCCAGCAACCTGACGCCAACGGACCCAGCCGCGACGACGTGCCCGCCGGCATCCCGGCCGATGTCACCGCCATGCTGAACCGGGCCAACCGGCTCGGGGCCGACCCCACGGTGACCAACTACGGCGGCGGCAACACCTCCTGCAAGGTCGAGATCACCCACGCCGCCACCGGCGAGCCGGCCACCCTGCTGTACGTCAAGGGCTCCGGCGGCGACCTGGGCACGCTCCGCTTCGGTGGGCTGGCCGTGCTGGAGCTGGACCGGCTGCGGGGGCTGGACGGCCGCTACCGCGGCCAGGCCGCCGAGGACGAGATGGTCGAGCTCTTCCCCTGGTGCGCCTACGGCCCCGGCGGGGCCGCCCCGTCGATCGACACGCCCATGCACGGGCTGGTCGACCGGCCCCACATCGACCACCTGCACCCCGACAGCGTGATCGCGCTGGCCGCCTCGGCCGACGGGGAGCGCCTGACGGGCGAGTGCTACGGAGGCCGGGTGGCCTGGATCCCCTGGATCCGGCCCGGCTGGGAGCTGGGCCGGCTGCACCGCCAGCTGCTGGAGGAGAACCCGGAGCTGGAGGGGGTGGTGCTCGGCGGGCACGGGCTCACCTGCTGGGGCGCCTCCAGCGACGAGTGCGAGCGGCGCGCCATTACGCTGATCCGCGAGGCGGCCGAGTTCATCGAGCGCACCGGCCGGCCCGAGCCGCTGGGGCCGGTGCGCGCCGACCGGGCGCCGCTGGACGAGGCGGAGCGCCGGGCCCGGGCCGCCGCCCTGGTCCCGCTGCTGCGCCGGGTCGCGTCGGTGGACGCCCGCATGGTCGGCCACTACACCGACAGCCAGGTGGTGCTGGACTTCCTGTCCCGGGAGGCCCTGGACCGGCTGGTCCCCCTCGGGACCTCCTGTCCCGACCACTTCCTGCGCACCAAGGTGCGGCCGCTGCTGCTGGACACCGCCCCGGACGCGCCGCTGGAGCAGGTCGAGGCCCGCCTTGAGGAGCTGCACGCCACCTACCGCGAGGAGTACCGGGCCTACTACGAGCGCCACGCGGGCCCGGACAGCCCGCCGATGCGCGGCGCCGACCCGGCCATCGTGCTGGTCCCGGGCATCGGCATGTTCTCGTTCGGCAAGGACAAGCAGACCGCCCGGGTCACCGGCGAGTTCTACGTCAACGCCATCAACGTGATGCGCGGCGCCGAGGCCGTCTCGGTCTACCAGCCGGTCGACGAGGCCGAGAAGTTCCGGGTCGAGTACTGGGCCCTGGAGGAGGCCAAGCTGCGGCGGATGCCCAGGCCCAAGCCCCTGGCCGGCCGGGTGGCCCTGGTCACCGGCGGGGCCTCGGGGATCGGGCGGGCGACCTGCCACGCCCTGGCCGCCCAGGGGGCGTGCGTGATCGTGGCCGACCTGGACCTGGCCGGCGCCGAGGCTCTGGCCAAGGAGCTGGGCGGGCCCGACGTGGCCGTGGGGATCGAGATGGACGTGGCCGACGAGGCGGCCATCAAGGCCGGGACCGCCGCCGGCAGCCTGGCCTTCGGCGGCCTCGACCTGGTGGTCAACAACGCCGGCCTGTCCAAGTCGGCCGCCCTGGAGGAGACCACCGCCCAGCTGTGGGACCTCCAGCACAACGTCATGCCCCGCGGCTCGTTCCTCGTCTCCCGGGAGGCCGCCAGGGCGATGCGCCAGCAGGGGCTGGGCGGCGACATCGTCTACATCGCCAGCAAGAACGCCGTCGCCGCCGGGCCCAAGAACGTCGCCTACTCCTCGGCCAAGGCCTCCCAGGCCCACCAGGTCCGGCTGCTGGCGGCCGAGCTGGGCGAGCACGGCATCCGGGTCAACGGCATCAACCCCGACGGCGTGGTCCGCGGCTCGGGGATCTTCTCCGGGGGCTGGGGCGCCGACCGGGCCCGCGTGTACGGCGTCAAGGAGGAGGACCTGGGCAAGTACTACGCCCAGCGGACCCTGCTCAAGCGGGAGATCCTGCCCGAGCACGTGGCCGAGGCGGTGCTGGCCCTGACCAGCGGATCGCTCGAGGTCACCACCGGGCTGCTGGTCCCGGTGGACGGCGGCGTGCCCATGGGGTTCCTGCGCTGAGGCGGCAAGGAGGAGCGAACATGACCACCGATCTGCACGGCGTGAAGGCCGCCCTGGCGACCCAGCGCATCGAGCTCCCGTCCTGGGCCTTCGGCAACTCCGGCACCCGCTTCAAGGTGTTCGGGCAGCCGGGGGTGCCCCGCAACGCCTTCGAGAAGGTCGAGGACGCCGCCCAGGTCCACCGCCACACCGGGATCGCCCCCAGCGTGGCCCTGCACATCCCCTGGGACAAGGTCGACGACTACGGCCAGCTGGCCAAGCACGCCCAGGACAACGGCATCCAGCTCGGCACCATCAACGCCAACGTCTTCCAGGACGACGACTACAAGCTGGGCAGCGTCTGCAACCCCGACCCGCGGATCCGCCGCAAGGCCCTGGATCACCTGCTCGAGTGCGTCGACATCATGGACGTCACCGGGTCGCGGGACCTCAAGCTGTGGTTCGCCGACGGCACCAACTACCCGGGCCAGGACGACCTCCGGGACCGCCAGGACCGCCTGGCCGAAGCCCTCCAGGCGACCTACGAGCGGCTCGGCGACGACCAGCGCCTGGTGCTGGAGTACAAGCTGTTCGAGCCGGCCTTCTACCACACCGACGTGCCCGACTGGGGCACCGCCTACGCCCACTGCCTGGCCCTCGGCCCCAAGGCGGTGGTGGTCGTGGACACCGGCCACCACGCCCCCGGCACCAACATCGAGTTCATCGTCGCCTTCCTGCTGCGCGAGCGGAAGCTGGGCGCCTTCGACTTCAACAGCCGCTTCTACGCCGACGACGACCTGATGGCCGGGGCGGCCGACCCCTTCCAGCTGTTCCGGATCATGTACGAGGTCGTCCGTGGCGGCGGCTACGAGCCCGAGGCCGGGGTCTGCTTCATGCTCGACCAGTGCCACAACATCGAGCGCAAGATCCCCGGCCAGATCCGCTCGGTCCTCAACGTCCAGGAGCTGACGGCCAAGGCCCTGCTGGTCGACCGGGAGGCGCTCACGGCCGCCCAGCGGGCCGGCGACGTCCTCGGCGCCAACGGGGCGCTGATGGACGCCTTCGCCACCGACGTCCGCCCCCTCCTGGCCGACCTGCGCGCCTCCCACGGCCTCGACCCCGACCCCATGGCCGCCTATGCCCGCTCCGGCTACGACGAGCGGATCGTGGCCGAGCGCGTCGGCGGCAGCCAGGCCGGCTGGGGCGCCTGAGGCGCCGGCCGGCCCCCCACCCGGCCGGCCGCGCCCCGCGGCCGTCGCGCTGTGCCGGAGGTCACCGCGCCGATGTGACCTCCGTGGACGGGCGGCACCGGGAGTCGTACTCCTGGGGCGGGCTCACCTCGGGGCGGGCCAGCCGGGCCCTGTGGCTGCTGCTGCTGCCGTTCGCGCTGGCCCACCCGGCCGGGTGGATGCACTG
>Ga0081538_10003583_pt1 | contig 14601 bp, 10 predicted proteins | sample TabmetS5T2R1_FD_71022 | JGI IMG/M metagenome (GOLD analysis project Ga0081538, IMG submission 71022) | Tabebuia heterophylla rhizosphere microbial communities from the University of Puerto Rico - S5T2R1 | ecosystem: Host-associated > Plants > Roots > Rhizosphere ... | reverse complement strand
GCTCCCCCATCGGCGGGGCGGACGGAGCCGGCCGGTCGCCGTCGCCGCCGGGGCGCTTGGCGGCGTCGTGGTGTTCGCGGTGGCGGTGCTGCTGCCGGTCGGCGACCCGCGCCTGGCGCCGGCGCCGGTGGCCGCCCAGCGGCTGTGGGCGCTCCCCACCGGCTCGCGGATCGCCTACGTCCACCTGCCCGCCCGCGGCGCGCGGCGGCCCAGCCCGGTGGTGTTCCTGCACGGCGGCCCCGGCATCGCCGACATGGCCGGGGATGCCGCCTACTTCGGCCGGCTCACCCAGGACGGTTTCGACGTGTGGGTCTACGACCAGGTCGGCACCGGCCGCTCCTCCCGGCTCGAGGATCCCCGCGGCTACACCATCGCCCGCAACGTCGCCGACCTGGAGGCCGTCCGCGAGCGTATCGGCGCCGAGCGGCTGGTGCTGGTGGGTCATTCCTGGGGCGCCCAGGTCGCGGCCGGCTACCTGGCCGCCCACCCCGACCACGTGGCCAGGGTGGTGTTCTCCTCCCCGGGCGCCCTGGCCCCAGCCCTGGACGACGGCAGCGACGCCGGGGTGCGCCGCCGCCTCACCCTCGGCCAGCAGCTTGGGCTGTACCGGCTGCTGGCCCGGCCGCGGGTGCTGCTGGCGTGGACGCTGCTGCAGGTCAACCCCCAGGCCGCCCACGCGTTCGCCGGCGACGCCGAGATGGACGCCCGCAACGACCGGGTCTACAACGCGGGCCGGGCGGGCGCCCACTGCCGCGGCGCATCCCCTGGGCCGGCCCTGCACGGGCTGGGCTTCTACGCCTACCAGTTCCCGCAGTCCGCCGCCGCCGGCCCCTGGGCCGACCCCCGCCCCCAGCTGGCCCGCACCCGGACCCCGGCGCTGGTGATCAAGGGGTCCTGCGACTACCTGTCGTGGGCCTCCGGTGTGGCCTACCGGCAGGCGCTCCCCAACGCCCGGCTGGTCTACCTGGAGCGCGCCGGTCACAACGCCTACCAGGACCAGCCCGCCGCCTACCTGGGGGTGGTCCGCGCCTTCCTCACCGGCCGGCCCCTGCCCATCGCCCCGTGGGACGGCGACGGCGTCCCAGCCGACTACGAGGGACCGCCTTGACAGCCTCGACCTGCCGGCGCACCCTCCGGGTGGCTGCCACGGCTTGCCGTTGGAGGTGGCACGGTGCAGGAGCAGGAACGGCCGGACGCCGACGAGAACGAGGACCTTGCCCGCTCGGTGCTGGAGGGCCCCGGCATGGAGGCACCCAGGGACGAGGTGGCCGACAAGGTCGAGGAAGGCAAGGCCGCGGCTGGCGGGCGCCTGGACGACCTCGACGAGGTTGAGCAGGCGGCGCGTGAGGCGGAGCAGGAGCCCTAGCCGCTGACCCTCGGGTCGCCGTAGACGACGGGGATGGCCTGGGTGTAGGCGACCCGGCCGAAGTAGGTCACCTTGACGAGCGCCCAGACGTGGCTACCGGGCCGCGCCGTGGCCGGCGCCTGGACGGTGTACCGCAACGTCCGCGCCGCTGCCGGCTCGACGGCGAAGCCCCAGGTCCGCGGCGTCATCGTCTCCCAGGTGCCGTAGGGGCTCACCAGCTGGGCCTCGCCGCGGATCTCGGAGCGAGCGCGGTTCTCCAGCCGCACCAGGATCTCGCCCCGCTCGCCCGGCGCCAGGTTGACCGCGGCCGGCTGCAACGTCACCAGCAGCGGCTGTGCGCCCGGCGGGTCGGGATCCCCCACCGTCAGTGCCGCCACGTCCTCCAGCGTCTGGCCGAGCTGGTCGTGGATGCGAGCGGCGACGAAGTAGCGGCCGGTGGGCGCCTCTGGCCGGGGCCGCACGGTGACGTCGAAGGCGGCGTGCTCGCCGGGTGCCAGGCGGTAGCGCAGCGCGGTTGCCGGCTCGGCGACGATCCCGGCGGGGACCGCCAGCTCGACCTGGCCCGCCGCGCCGGCTGGCCCGCAGGCGACGGTGATGCGCAAGGTCGCGCCTGCCTGGTCGGTCGCCGCCATGACCAGCTCCACCGGCCGCAGGTGCACGCTGGTCGGCAGGTACCCGAACGGCGCCGCCCCTTTGTTGTGCAGCCAGTAGCGGGTGAACACCGGCTGAGCCGGCTCCGCGCGTGCGCCGAGCTCGCCCGGCCGGCCGCCGCGAACCACTGCCGGCCGTGCTGTCACGGTCACGGTCTGCGCCGGTCCGATCCGGAAGCCAACCGCGCCGGCCTCGACGCCGGCCAGGCCGTGGCCGGGCTCCTCCAGCAGGTCGGCGATGGCCGCTTCGGCGAACCCCTCGGGGCAACGGACCGTCACCTGCGCGGGCTGCCCGGTCGACTCGAAGCAGCGCAGCGTGAGGCCGGTCGCGCGCACGTCGACGTCGCCGGGGCGGCCGGAGGCCAGCGGGTTGCCGCGCGGCTTGAGGGCGGTGAGGACCACCCGGGCGGGGTGCACGCGCAGCAGGCTGGCCGACGGCGGCAGCTCGCCCGGATGCACGCCGAGCACCCGTGCCTGTAGCCCATGGTTGTAGGCGTGCCCGGCGGCCACGAACCCGGCCTCGCGCCAGTCGCCGGCACCGGCGACCAGGGCGTAGTCGAACGTGTGGCTCCAGTGCTGCCAGGCGAAGCTGGAGCCGTCGGGCATGGTGCGGCGCGGCCCGTCCAGCCAGACCCCGGCCGGCCAGCCGCTGCACGCGCGCATCAGCGAGATCGACAGCGACCCGTCCACCTGGGCGACGCCGCTCGGCGTGCCCCGGTTGAGCAGGGCCACCGAGTAGTCCCCGAGGGGCTCCGCGGTGCCGTCCAGCGCGGCCGGCTGCGCGACCTCGACGGTCGCGTCGTCGAGGTCGTCGGCGAGCGCGCCGATCGCGGCGCCCAGGTCGTCGCCCGCCACGACCAGCACCGGCAGGTCGCGCGGCCCGCGGAGGTCGGCGCCCGGCAGCCACGCCCGCCGGTGGGGCTCGGCCGCCGGCACCCAGATCCGCGCGGAGCCGTGACGGGCCAGTTGCTCGCGCAGCCGCCTGGCGTACGCCGGGTCGGCGGCATCCAGCACCTGTGCGACGAAGGCGTTGCGCTCGGGACCGCCGAGCGCGACGCGGACGTCGGGCAGGTTGGAGTCGGCGTCGAGCGCCCCGTAGCGAGGCCCGTCCGGCCGGGTGCAGGTGGCGGTCACGCCCTGGGTGGCCAGCCGGGCGACCAGGTCGCGCACGGGCTGGTGGTGGCCGTCGGCGGCCACGACCTCGGCGACCCCGATCGCCACCAGCCGCCGCAGCGCCGCCTTGCCCGCCGGGTCGCCGGGCTCCTCGGCCAGCGCCACCCGCGCGGTCGCGCCGAGCCCGAACCAGGTGTCGGCGGGGTTGTCGAGCGTCCAGGGGTGCTCGGCGGCGTCCTCGTCGGGAAAGCCGAACGGCCGTCCGACGACCGCGTGGCCGACGTCGTACACGGGCAGGGCCCCGGGGAGGTCGAGCGGGAACCGTACCCGCAGCAGCCGGTCCTGGCCGATCGAGCCGTCGACGTGGGTGCGGAAGTCCACCCGGTCGACACCGTCCCACAGCAGCACCTCCTGGGTGACGCGCAGCCCGTCCAGCGTCCAGCTCGACACCAGCCGGCTGCCGACCGGGCAGCGCTCGGCCCGCGTCGTGGCCCGTACGCCGGCCGACCCGCGCCCCGGGCCCTTCGGCAGCAGGTGCCACGGGCCCTCCCCCCACTTGGGATGCGTCGCGTGCTCCTCCTGGAGGACCAGCTCGTTGCCGACCGCGCCGGCGCGCAGCAGCTCCTTGCCGCAGCGCCGGTCGAGGATCCGGCTGAGCGCGCCGCCGCGGTCGGGGTCCGCCTCGACGCGGTACACGCCGTTGTCGATGACGGTTCCCGCGATCGGCGCCCAGCCGTCCGGCGGCAGGGTGGCCGGCCCGGCGCGGTAGCAGCGATAGCCCAGCGCCGGGACGTCCCGGGCCAGGAAGGTGAGGGTGACTTCGGCGAGGGAGCCGTCCGGGCGGCGGCGCATGCCCTCGCCGAGCGCCGGGACGGCCGCGCCGCGCTCGTCGAGGAGCTCCACCCCGGTCGGTCCCGGCTCGGGGAAGCCCAGCGTCACCCGCGCCAGCCCGTCCCGGGACCACGACAGGGTGTTCACCACCAGCACCGGCTGCGCGTTCCCGTCCGCGCCGCACACCGCCGCGGTGTCGACCTGCGCGCCGAGGTGGTCGATGGCGGCGGCGCGGATCTCGGCGCCCAGCTCGTAGGCCTCCCGCCAGCCGCCGAGCAGGTCGACGTAGACCTGGTCGGACTCGGTGCCGGTGATGCCGTCGTGGTGGGCGCCGAACAGCAGCTGCCGCCACGCCTTGTCGAGCGCCTCGCCGGGGAAGCTGGCGCCGCGCAGGGCCGCCAGGGTGGCCAGCCGCTCGCCGTCGAGCACGGCCACCTCGGCCGCGCGCTGACCCTGCTTGGTGTCGACGTAGGAGACGTCCTTGCCGGTGTAGACCGGGTTCATGTCGCGCGACTGGGGCGTGAAGGCGATCCGCCGCTCGGCGGCGTCGCGGCGGACCGCGGCGAAGAAGTCCCTGGGCAGCCCGACCAGGAACCGGGGCCACAGGTACCGCTTGTTCCAGTCCCGCTGGACCTCGGTGGACCAGCGCGACGGGAGCATGTGGTCGTTGCCGACCGGCAGCAGCGTGACGCGGGTCGCCGCCACCTCCTTCAGGTCGCGGAACAGCCGGTAGGCCTCCGCCTCGGCCTCCTGCAGCGTGGTCAGGCCCTCCATGCTCCAGCCGGCGACGTAGTGGTTGGGCATGTAGCTGGTGAGCAGGCCGCGCCCGCCCGGCGAGATCCACTCGAACTCGCTGGGGAACTGCATGCGCCGGTTGTCGCCGACCGTCGTCTTGGGGCCCCACTGGTGGAACGGCCCGCGAGCCCAGGCGCTGGAGGTGAGCCCGGCGTCGGCCATCAGCCCGGGGTAGGCGGGGTGGTGGCCGAACACGTCGAGCATCCACGCCGACCGCGGGTCGGCGCCGACGACGTCGCGCTGATAGCCGATGCCGTAGACCGCGTTGCGGATGGTGCTCTCGACGCTGGTGAGGTTGGTGTTGGGCTCGTTGTAGTTGCCGCCGACGATCTCGACCCGGCCCTCGGCGATCAGCGCGCGCAGCTCGGCCCGGTCCTCCGGGTGGGCGTCCCAGTGCGGCTTGAGGTAGTCGACCTCGGCGAGCACGAACTTGAAATCGGGGTCGTGTCTGGCCGCCTCCAGATGGGCGCGCACCAGGTCGAATGCGGTCCGGACCTGCGGGGGCCGGTCGCGCTCGGCGGCCGGGATGTCGTACCAGGCCTCGGTGAACGCCCCTTGGGTGTTCCACCACACCGGGTCGTAGTGGAAGTGGGGCACCATGAACATCGTCCAGCCCGGGCCCGCCACCACGATCTCGCCGGCCGCGCTGGAACGCTCCTCCCCGGCCTCGGCCAGGACCGTCACCGCCCGCCGGGTGCCCTCGGCGAAGGCCGCGTCGACGGCGACCGGTACCTCCACGACGTGCTGCTCCCACGGCACAGGGTCCTGTACCAGGACCGGCCGCGGGGTGGCCACACCGGCGCCCTCGACGCGCACGGCCACCGCGACGGGTCCCCTCGCCATGCCGGCGCCCAGGTTGGCCAGCGTCACCCGCACCACCTGCAGCGGCCGTCGCTCGCTGCCGACGAACAGGTCGGTCCCGGCCACCTCGCCGATCCGCATCCCCACCTAGCCCTTGGTCGCGCCGGCGAAGCTGAAGGCGCCGCTCAGCGTTCGCTGCACCGCCAGGTACAGGGCGATCACCGGCAGCGAGTAGAGGATCGAGTAGGCCGCCAGCGGCCCCAACGTCACCTGCCCGTACTGGCTGAAGAACTGGTAGATGGTCACCGCCGCCGGCTGCTTCTCGGGGGACAGCAGCAGGACGAACGGGACGAAGAAGTTCCCCCAGGCCAGGATGAAGGTGAAGATGAAGACCACCGCCGCGCCCGGCAGCATGAGCGGCACCACGACCCGCCGCAGCGCCTGCATCCCGGAGGCCCCGTCGACCCACGCCGCCTCCTCCAGCGACACGGGCACGCCGTCCATGAAGTTCTTGGTCAGCCAGATCCCGAACGGCAGCCCGGTGGTGGCGAGGAACAGCATCGTGGCGAGCTGGGAGTCGACCAGGTCGAGCTGCACGAACAGGCCGTAGACCGGGACCATGATGGCGGTGATCGGCAGCCCGGCGGCGAACAGGATCGTGTACAGGAAGGGCCGGCCGAAACGTAGATTAAAGCGGGACAGGGGGTAGGCGGCCAGCGTGGCGACCAGCACGGTGAGCAGCCCCGCGCCGGCGGACAACAGGATGCCGTTGCCGAACGCGCGCAGGTTCTCCCGGGTGAGGACCTGCTGGAAGTTGTCCAGGGTCGGCCGCTCGGGCAGGGCCGCCTTCAGGGTGGCCGCCTCGTCGACCGAGGCCAGCAGCATCCAGGTGAACGGCGCCAGGAACGCCAGTGCGACCGCGGCGAGGGTCAGGTTGGCGGCGACCGCGGCGGCGGCCCTGCGGGGTGACGTGACCGCCACCGCTCACACCTCCGGGCGCAGCGCCCGCACGTACACCGCCGAGAACAACGCGCCCAGCAGCAGCAGGACGAGGGCGACCGCGGTGCCGTAGCCGAGCTGGAAGAACTTGAAGGCCTCCTGGTACATGTAGATCGGCATGGTCTGGCTGCGGGTGCCCGGCCCGCCACCCGTCATCACGAACACCAGCGTGAACACCGCCAGCGTCTGCAGCGTGATGAGCATGAGGTTGGTGAGCACCGACCGCCGGATCAGCGGCAGGACCACGTACCGCAGCCTGGCCAGCGGGCCGGCGCCGTCGACCGCGGCCGCGTCGACCAGGTCGGTCGGCACCTCCGACAGCGCGGCGGAGTAGACCAGCACGGAGAACGCCGTGCCGCGCCAGACGTTGGCCACGATCACCGACATGACCGGGAGGTTGTAGAGCCAGCTCGTGCCCTCCAGCCCGACGCGGCCCAGGAGCACGTTGAGCGTCCCCTCGTCGGACAGGAACGCGTACCACACGAAGCCGGCGACGATCTCCGGGACCACCCAGGCGCCGACCACGACGACCCCGACCACGCCGCGGACCAGCCCGCTGCGGCCGCGGAGCAGCAGCGCCAGCAGCAGCCCGAGGCAGTTCTGCCCGATCACCGCCGACCCGATCACGAACCAGACGGTGATCAGCACAGACTGCCGGAACGCCGGGTCGGACAGGAGGCGGGAGAAGTTCTCCGTCCCTACCAGCCGCGGGCTGCTCGCGCCGGCTCCGGTGAGCGCGATGTCGGTGAAGGCCGCCCACAGGCACCACAGGATCGGCCCGGTGAAGAACAGCAGCAGCAGCAGGACCGCCGGGCTCATGGGGACCAGCCACCGCAGCACGCCGCCGCGGCGGGCGGCCCGGCCTGACCGGGCCGCCCGTCCCGACAGCGCCTCCGCGGTCATCAGGTGGCGTCTTCAACCTGGTCGGCGCCTGCGATGCTCCTGATCGAGTCGGCGAGGTCCCTGGCCGCCTCCTCCGGCGATGCCTGCCCGGTCATGACGGCCTCCATGCCCGCCTGGATCTCGTTGGACACCTTCGGGTAGGCGCCGTAGGTCGGCCGGTAGTTGGTGACCTCGACCAGGTCGGTCCAGAACTTCACGGTCGGGTTGCTCTTCAGGTACTCGGGGTCGGCGGCGACGTCCTTGCGCGGCGCGATCTGGGAGGCGATGACGTCGAGGTAGCGGGAGTTCTCCTGGTTGAGTGCCAGCTCGATGAGCTTCCAGGCGGCGTCGGGGTTGCGCGACTTGGCGCTGATCGCCAGCGTCCAGCCGCCGGACATGCTCACCCTGCCGGGCGCCTGGCCCTGTTGGGTCGGCATCGGCGCGGTCCCCAGGACCTGGCTCCACTCGGACCACGGCTTCTGGCTGGACTCCAGCCACGACTGCGGCAGCCAGGAGCCGTCGAGGGCGATCGCCAGCTTGCCCTTGGGCAGCAGGTCGGTGGCCACCACCGTGCCGAAGTTGGGGTTGAGCGCCTGCTGCGGCTTAGGGGCGAGCCCCTCCTTGAACACCGTCTCGATGAACCGGAACGAGTCGGTGGTCCCTGGGCTGGAGGCGACCCAGCGGTTGGTGTCGTGGTTGTAGAGCTTGTGCCCGGTGCCGTACAGCAGCATCTCGAAGCCCTGCATGGAGGAGGCCTCGCCCATGGGCTTGCCGGAGTAGATGTTGAACGGGATGACGCCGGGCACCCTGGCCTTGATCTGCCGCGCGGCGGCCAGGACGTCCTCCCACGACCCGGGCTGCCAGGGCACGGGCAGCCCGGCCTTGCGCAGGAGCTCCTTGTTGTACCAGAGGCCGCGGGTGTCGGTGCCCATCAGGACGCCGTAGGTCTTGCCGTCCTGGGCGCGCCCGGCCTGCTTGGCGGCGTCGAAGTACTGCCCCCAGTCCTGCCACTTGGCCAGGTAGTCGTCCAGCGGGCGCAGGTACCCGGCCTCCACGTCGGAACTGATGCGGAAGCTGTCCTCGTACAGCACGTCGGGAGCGGTGGACTCCGACCGCTGCATGAGGCTGAGCTTGGTGTGGTACTCGGTGTCGATCGGCGCCTCGATCGGGATCAGCTCCAGGGTGACCCCGGGATTCTGCTGTTCGAAGGTGGGCTTGACCTTCTTGAACAGCTTGTCGTTGGCGTCGAACGTGCCGAACTTCAGGTAGGCGACCTTGACGGTCCTCGACTCGGCGCGCTCCTCGCCGTCACCACCGCAGGCGGTGGCGGCCAGGGCGGCGGCCAAGGCGATCGCCAGGATGGCGTGGCGCCGGCGCATGGCACCCCCTTGAGGGACCCCCCCGACGGTTGCTCTCGAGATGGTCTCCGCGCGGGAGCCGCATTTGCCACGGCTCAGTAGCAAATGCTCGTCCGTTCCAGTCGGCGTGTCAAGCCACGCCGGCCGGACGGCGCCGCACCGGCAGGCCGGTGATCGCACCGATCATGTCGGCGGCGCGCGCCACCGCCGCGGCCGGGCCGCGCTGGCGGGTCAGCACCGCCTCCAGCATCGCCTGGAGCTGGGCGGACACCAGCGCGTACGACGGCGTCGCCGGGCGGACCACCGCCTGGTGCAGGAGCGCGGCGGTATGGGCGTGGAAGGGGGAGTCCGGGGCGACGAGGTCGACGGCGGTGCGGCGCGGCGGGATCTGGCCGGTTCCCAGGCACAGGCGCGCCAGCGCGTCGGGGGCGACCGCGCCGCGCAGCAGCCGCATGGCGAGGAGCGGATGGTGCGCCTGGCGGGGGATGCTGTAGACCATGCCGCCGGCCAGGACGGCGGCGCGGCCGCGCGGCCCGGCGGGCATCGGCGCGAAGCCGAACTCCCGTGGCACCTCGTCCAGGGAGATCCCGGTGGCCTGCGCGAGCATGTGCGCCTCGTAGCTGCCCGCGAAGCACATGGCGGCCTGGCCCTGCGCGAGCAGCTTGATCGGGCGGTCGCTGCCGTAGCCGACGGCGTCCACCGGCAGCGTCCCGTCGTCGACCAGCCCGCGCAGGAACCGCATCGCCTCGACGGTGGCGGTGCTGTCCAGCGTGACACCGTCGCCGGACAGCACCGTGGCGCCATTCGACGCCAGCAGGGTGACCAGGCAGTACGTGGTCGTCTCCGCCGCCCGCGATCCTCCCGGCAGCGCGACCGCGTGGCCGCGGGTGGCGCGCTCGGCCATCAGCCGCCGCCCCAGCGCGCGCAGCTCCCTCCAGGTCGCCGGCGGCTCGACGCCGAGACGGGCAAGCGCGTCACGGCGGTACCAGAGGCCCGCCAGGTCGGTCTCGGCCTGGACCGCCACCGTCCCGTTCCCGTACCGGTAGGCGTCGACGAACGGCGGCAGGAAGTCGCCGTTGTGCTCCTTGGCGATCCAGCCGTCGTCCAGCTCCTCCAGGGTGGTGAGGAAGCCGTCGGCGGCGAACTCCGGCACCCACACCGAGTCGAGCACGGCGAGGTCCGGGCCGCGGCCCTCGGCGACCGCGTGCACGAACACCGAGTGGAGCTCGGTGAGGTCGACGGTGACGAACGACAGGTGCAGGTCCCGCCCGGCGGTCGCGCCGAGATGCTCCACCCAGGGGCCCTCCGGCACCAGGACCCGGACCTCGGGAGCGCCTGGCTGGCGGCGCAACCAGTGCGGGTTCACGAAGGTCCCCCGGCGCCGGTGCCGCAGCACGACGCCCTCCTCAGCCAGCTCCGACAGCGCGCGGGTGACCGGCGTGCGGCTGAACCCGTACTGCTCGCACAGCTCGTGCTCGGTCGGCAGCCGTCCGTCGGCGCCGTACCGACCCTCGAGAATCTGCTCGAGCAGCCGCCGCTTGAGCTGGTAGTACAGCGGGATCGGCTGGTCGGCCATCCGTCGTCCCCGGTCTTGGTTCACTCCACGCTCGTCTTGCTGCCCAGAACCCGACCCACGATAGCGACCCGCCTCCCTGATGTGGCCATGAGGAACGCGCTGAAGGTCCTGACTGATCCCCGGCTTGAGTGGGAAGACCGCCATTGCAACCACCAAGGCGAGCCGAGCAGGGAGCAGCGGATGAGCGCGGGACAGCAGGCCAGGCGGGCGGAGCGGGCGGCCGTGCAGGCGGCCGAGAGCGGACCGATCAAGACCCTCGGCCGGGTCGGCCTGATCGCCTACGGGGTGGTCCACCTGCTGGTCGCCTACCTGGCCGTCCGGGTCGCCTTCGGTGGCGGGGGCAAGGCCGACAAGACCGGAGCCCTGCAGACGATCGCCGAGCAGCCGGCCGGACGGTTCCTGCTCTGGGTGCTCACCGCCGGGCTGGTCGCCCTGACCATCTGGCAGCTCGCCGAGGCCGGCTGGGGCCACCAGCACCGCCGCCCGCAGCGGCGGCGCACCCTGCAGCGGCTGGTCAGCCTGGGCGAGGCCGCGGTCGCGGGGGCGCTGGCGTTCAGCTCCTTCAAGGTCGCCTCGGGCGAGGGCGGCAAGTCGAAGCGCGAGAAGGCGGCCTTCGTCGACAGGGTCTTCGACTGGCCGGCCGGGGAGCTGCTGGTGGCCGTGGTCGGCCTGGGCATCGTGGCCATCGCGGCGTACCTGATCCACCGGGGCGTGACCAGGCGGTTCGTCGAGGACCTCGACCTGGCCGGCGCCGAGCCGCACGCCAGGGACGTCGCCATCCGGTTCGGGCAGGTGGGCTGGACGGCGCTCGGCGTCGCCTACGGGATCATCGGCCTGCTGATCACCTACTCGGCGGTCACCTACGACCCCGAGAAGGCCACCGGCATGGACACCGCCCTCAAGACCCTTGCCGGGCAGCCGTACGGCTCCATCCTGCTGCTGCTGGTCGCGGCCGGGCTGGCGTGCTTCGGCGTCTACTGCCTGTTCGACGCCCGCTATCGCCGCGGCTGAGCGGAGTTCGACCGGGCTAGGCGACCCCGCGGTAGGCGGCGTGGCGCAGCCGGCCCGCCTCCCAGCCCAGGTGGCGGACCCGCACCGTCAGCTTGGGGGTGACGAACACCACCGCCGGCTCCGGTCCCTGCCCCCAGCGGCCAGCGGCCGGGAGCGGACGCTGGAACGGGCTGGTCGGGGTGGTGGAGCCGGCCAGCAGCTCGGCCAGCCGCCGGCGGGTCGGGGCCAGCAGCCCGTGGTCCACGCGGCCGACGAACCGCAGCCGCCCGGACTGGGGGTCGGGGTCGCCGACCAGCAGCGCGGCCACGCCGCCGGGGCCGGGCACGTACCCGCCGACCACGAAGGTGTCGTGGTGGTAGTTGAGCAGCTTGCGCCAGTCGGCCGAGCGGCGCCCCGGCCGGTACGGGCTCGCCAGCCGTTTGACCACCACGCCTTCCAGGTCCTGCTGGCGGCTCGCCTGGAGGAGCTCGGCGGCCTGGCCGGGGAACAGGCTGGTGGTCTGCCAGCACGGGCCGGCCAGCCCCAGCTCCTCCAGCAGGCCGCGGCGCTCGACCAGCGGCAGGCCGGTGACCAGCCGGCCGTCCAGCCACAGCACGTCGAACACCAGGTAGACCACGGGCGTGACCTCGGGTGGCCGCCGGCGGTGTGTCGTAGGGCGGCGGCGCATGCGCTGCTGGAGCAGCTCGAAGGCCGGGCGGCCGTCGGGGCCGAGCGCGACGACCTCGCCGTCCAGCACCACCTGGTGCCCGTCCAGGGCGTGGTGGAGCCCGCCGAGCTCACCGAACCACGGGACCATGTCGGTGCCGCGGCGGCTCAACAACCGCAGCCGGTCATCGTCGCGCAGGCACAGCGCCCGGTAGCCGTCCCATTTGACCTCGGCGGCCCAGGCGGCCGGGTCGGCCGGCAGCGCGGTGGCGGTGACGGCCAGCATGGGACGCAGGCCTTGCGGCAACGGCGACATGGGGGTCAGGCGCTGGCGGCGGCAGCGCAACGCGCAGGCCAGCACGGGTCCATGCCAACCCATCGACCGCTGGAGGACCGACCTGTACGGCGACGCCGGCGGCTATCGACGGCGCGGCCGCTCGCCCCCTACCCGGGCAGCACGGCGAAGGCGCGGACCGGGAAGGCGGTGAACCCGGCGATGGGTGGGGGCACGGCGGTGAAGCGGGCGCCGGCGGGCGGGAGCTGCTCCAGACCGGTGAGGTGCTCCACGATCGGGATGCCGGCGGCCAGCAGCGTGGAGTGGGCGGGCCGCTCGCCGCCCTCCACCGCGTCGTCGATGTTGATGGAGTCGATGCCGACCAGGCGGGCGCCATGGCCGGCCAGCCAGCGGGCGCCCTCGGCGGTCAGGTACGGGGCAGGGTCGCGGTAGGCGGGGGTGCCGAAGTGGCGATCCCAGCCGGTGTGCAGCAGCACCGCGCAGCCGGTGACCTCCACGGCGGCCAGGGCGCCGACGTCGATGCCGCGGCTGGCGCTCCCGGTCACCCGGACGACCACGGCCGGCAGGTCGGCCAGCGCATCCAGGGGCAGGCCGGCCAGGTCGGCGCCGTCGGGGTAGCGGTGGTAGGGGCTGTCGAGGTAGGTGCCGGTGTTGCCGACCATCGAGATCCGGCCGATCTCGAACTCGGTGCCGGGGGCGTAGTGGGCGCGGGACGCCTCGCGGGTGAGGTGCCGGCTGATCTCGGGGCCTGGCAGCCCGGGGTAGGTGGTCATCCCGGCGGTGACGACGTGGCTCAGCTCCACCATCCGTCCCGGCCGGCCGGTCGCGGCCGGCACGGGCTGCCCGCGCCGGCCCTTGTGCGGCTCCTGGAGGATGCGCACCGAGCTGAGCCGGACCTGGTCGGTCATGAGCAGCCCGAGCTGGTGGACGAACGCGGCGGCGAGCTCCTGCTCGCTGACGCCGGCGGCGGGGATGTCCAGGCGGAACCCCTGGGCCTGCAGGCCGCCGCCGTTGAGGAACGTCACCTCGGCGTCGAACTCGGCGCGGTACTCGACCCGGCCGGCTGGCGTCACGGCCCGAGCAGGCGGACGCGGTCCAGCCAGAAGTCCAGCAGGGCGCGGTCGCCGAGCACCTCCACCCGCTCGCTGTCGGCGGGCAGGCGCCGGTAGAAGACCAGCAGCACGTCGGCGATCGGGCCGCGCAGCGCGACGGTGGCCTGCTCGTGGCCGCGGCGCCAGGTGAAGCCGTCCGCCCCCAGCTCGATGAGCCACTCGGCCGCCAAGTCGGCGTCGGTGTCGGTCGCGTGCAGGTGGATGCTCTTGCCCGGGCCGCGCAGCTCCGCCAGCCGCGGCGAGGAGCCGGCGAGCCCCGGGTCGCTGATCAGCTCCAGCAGCTCGTCGATGCCGTCGGCGGCCAGCTCGGGAGCGACGGTGTAGTCGGCGTGCACCGTGCCGGCCGCGTCGGCCCGGTGGATCACCCTGTCGTGGGCGGCCCGGCGGGCCCAGAAACCGGTGGGCAGCCGCATCGTCCAGATCTGCGCCTCGGCGGCGGGGCCTGCCCTGCGCAGCGTCTCGGCGAGCCTCGCGGCCCCGTCGGCCAGCCAGGCATCCAGCGCCGGCAGGTCGTCGCCGGGTGGTCCGGCCGCCTCGGGAACCTGCTTGGCCGGTTCGACGATGGCGGTCCCGGTCCGTACGGCGGCCTCGGCCGCGCGGCCGAGGCCGCCGACGTGGCGGAGGAGCTGGGCGAGCGTCCAGTCGGGGCAGGTCGGCACCATCACCGACAGGTCGGCGCCCTTCACGACCTCCCTGAGCAGGTCGGTCTGGTGGATGACCTCGTCGCAGTAGCGGTCGTGCCCCAGCTGTGTCATGCGCCTCCACCGTCCTCGATGCGCCTCCGGCCGGCCGGCCGCGCGCCGGGCGCATGATACCGGCAGGCCGCGACCATCCCGCGGTGTCGCCACGATCCCCTACCATCGGGGCGTGACAGAGGCGAGCAAGCCAGTCCTGCTGACGGTCGACGACGACCCGGGGGTCTCGCGCGCGGTCGCGCGCGACCTGCGGCGGCGCTACGGGCAGGACTACCGGGTCGTGCGGGCCGAGTCGGGGCGGCAGGCGCTGGAGGCGTTGCGGGAGATCAAGCTGCGTGGCGACGTGGTCGCGGTGCTGCTGGCCGACTACCGCATGCCGGAGATGAGCGGCCTGGAGTTCCTGGAGCAGGCCATGGACCTGTTCCCGCACGCGCGGCGGGCGCTGCTGACCGCCTACGCCGACACCGACGCC
>Ga0081538_10003582_pt1 | contig 14603 bp, 12 predicted proteins | sample TabmetS5T2R1_FD_71022 | JGI IMG/M metagenome (GOLD analysis project Ga0081538, IMG submission 71022) | Tabebuia heterophylla rhizosphere microbial communities from the University of Puerto Rico - S5T2R1 | ecosystem: Host-associated > Plants > Roots > Rhizosphere ... | reverse complement strand
GGGATCCTCGCCGTCCTCTTCGTCCTCTCCTTCACGCTCGAGCGGCTCGGCGAGTGGCCGCGCACCCTCAACCGAACCGTCGCCGTCCTGCTCCTCTTCGCGGCGGCGTTCCTCGTCGTCTACCTCGCCGGCTTCTACAACATCGAGAGCGAGCAGGCCGTGGCCCAGTGGGCCAAGGGACTGGCGCGCTTCGCGATCACGTTCAGCTTCGCCGCCGTCGGGATCGCGTACCTCGCCCGCCGACCGCTGCGCTTCTACTGGTTCGCGCTCGGCGCGCTCTGCGCCGGCATCGCGCTCAACGGCGTGTACGGCGTCGCTCAACTCGCCTTCGCGGAGACGGGGCGCGATCTCGACCAGACGCTCCTCGGGCCGCTGCTTGGAGACGCGCGGTCGATCAACTTCTACGGCTCGGTGGAGGGCGCCGACGTCTACCGGCCGAACGCGCTCACGAACGACCCGAACCATCTGGGGATCGTGCTGCTGCTTCCGATCCTGATCCTGACGCCGATCTACCTGCGGCTCGAGCACGGACACCGGCTGCGGATCCCGCTCATGCTCCTGCTGCCGTTCCTCGTGCTCGTCGAGCTCGCGACCCTCTCGCGGAGTGGGCTGCTCGGCCTCGCAGTCGGCGTGCTCGTGCTGCTCTTCCCCTACGGCCGGAAGTTCGTCTCGGCCGCCGTGCTCGTGCCGCTCGGCGCGCTTGCGCTCGTGCTCGCCTACATCGTCTCGCGGCGGGTCGACTTCTTCGAGACGGTGGTCCGCTCCCGGCTCGACACCGAGACCGGCTCGACTGCGACGCACTTCGAGGTGTACGAGCTGATCCGGCCGGCGCTCGACGGCCACGCGCTGTTCGGCCTCGGGCTGAACACGTTCTCCGTGTACTACGAGGCCGTCACCGGGCTGACGAACTGGGGCCCGCACTCGTTCTACGCGGCGCTCGTGATCGAGACGGGGATCGTCGGCGCCGCGCTGTTCGCCGTCTTCATCTGGTGGCTCTTCCGGCGGCTTCGCGCCGGCCATCGGCTCGGGAAGACGCTCGCGCTCATGCGCGACCCGCTGGCGGCGCGGGTCCGGCCGCTCGCCTGGGGCCTGACGGCCGCGATCCTCGGCGTCATGGCCGCGAACGCCTTCTACCTGACGATGCAGCAGTCGTACTTCTACGCGCTTGCGATGCTGGCGCTCGCCCTGCCGGTCGTGTTCGGGCGGCGGCTCACCCCCGCGTGAAGGTCGTCGTCCTCGCGACGTCGTATCCGCGCTCGGAGGCGGATACGGCGGGACGGTTCGTCGCCGACGCGGTCGACCGGCTCCGGGAGGCCGGGACGGAGATCGAGGTCGTCTCGCCCGCCTCCTTCCCGCATTTCGGGCTCGCGTACGGCGCGGGGATCGTCGGCAACCTGCGCCGGCGGCCGTGGCGTGCAGCGCTCGTGCCGCCCTTCATGGCCTCGTACGCGCGCGCGGCGCGCAGGGCGGCACGCGACGCCGACCTCGTGCACGCGCACTGGCTGCCGTCGGGGATCGCCGCGTTGGCGACGCGCAAGCCGTTCGTCGTCCAGTTGTGGGGGACGGACGTCGAGCTGGCTCGGCGGGCGCCGTCCCTGGCGCGCGCGGTGCTGAAGCGGGCGGAGGCGGTCGTCTGCCCATCTTCGGCGCTCGCGGGGGAGGCGACCCGGCTCGGCGCCCGGCAGATCGAGGTGGTGCCCAGCGGCGTGGACCTCCCGGCGGAGGTCGGCGCGGAGGCCGATCCGCCGGAGGTGCTCTACGCCGGTCGCCTCTCACGGGAGAAGGGCGTGCTCGAGCTCGTCGAGGCGGCCGGCGACCTGAACCTCGTCGTCGCGGGCGACGGCCCGCTGCGCGACCGGGTCCCGATGGCGCGCGGGTTCGTGCCGCCGGCCGAGCTCGCCGGGCTCTACGCCCGTGCGGCGGTGGTCGCCTGCCCATCGCACCGTGAGGGCTTCGGCGTCGCGGCGCTCGAGGCGATGGCGCACGGACGGCCCGTGGTCGCCGGGGCCGTCGGCGGACTGCTGGACCTCGTCGTGAACGGCGAGACGGGGATCCTCGTCGAGCCCGGCAACGCCCCGGCGCTCCGTGCGGCGCTCGACCGTCTGCTCGCCGACCGCGAGCTTCGCCGGCGGATGGGCGACGCGGGCCGCAGGCGAGCGGCCGAGCACTTCGGCTGGGACGCCGTCACGCGGAAGACGCTGGACGTCTACGCGCGGTACGCGGGGAAGAAGTCCGGCCGGAGCGGCTCGGGCTCCTCGGCCCGGCGCGCGACGAGCGAGTCGTAGCGATCCCCGTCGGCGACGACGGTGGCGAACGAGTACGTGTGCTCGTCGCCGCCGAAGCTGCGCTTGAAGGCGTAGAGGCTGTCGGCGCCCGAGGTGCCGCCGCCGAGGTGGAGCCTCTGCGCCCTTCGTGCGGCCGCCCAGACCGCGCCCTCGTGTACGAGCAGGGTCCCGGCCTTCAGCTCCCGGCCCGCCTCCGTCGTGCCGCTCAGGTGGTAGTGCGCGAACGGCCCCGCTAGGTCGGCGAGGAACAGCGAGCCGCCGACGACCTCGTCGCCGCGGAGGGCGAGCGCGACGCCGAGGCCGTCTCCCAGCCCGTCCGCGAGTGACCGGTAGTACTCGGGCGGGAAGAAGTAGCCGCCCGCCGCGCCGATTCGGGCCATCGTCTCGTCGTAGACGGCGCGGAAGCGGTCGAGCGCGTCGTCGTGCTCCCAGGAGACCTCGAGGTCGCGCCGGGCGACGGAGAGGTCGGCCTTCCTGCCCTTGCTCATCCCGGCGAGCCGGCTGTCCTCGACGCGCGAGAGGTCGACCGCGGTCGTCGGCCCGTGCTCGCGGATCTCGATGCCGTCCGCTTCGGACAGGTCGCCCGGACCCCCCAGGAGGGGGTGTAGCCGAACGAGCGCGGTCGCGACACCCTCCGCGGCACACCAGTCGCGAAGTTGGCGCAGTTCCGTTGCGGGATCCGCGCCCGCGGCGAGCGGCAGGAGGCCGCCGTAGCCGTAGGGCGTGACCGCATCGAGCCCGTCCGCCCCGAACGGCAGCTCGCGGAGAAGCAGCGGGAAGAGCGCGCCCTCGGTCCGCACGGCCACGAGCCGACCCTCGCCCGTCGCCTCGTACGCACGGCCGTAGCCGGGCCGGAAGTAGACGTCGGGCGTCGGCGCCGAATCGACGAGCCCGTCCCACCGCCGGTCGTCGGCGGCGAGCGTCTCGCCAGTCACAACCTCGCTGCGGCCTCGCGCAGGATCGACGCGACTTGCTCCATGTCGGCGTCGGTGTACCGCCAGTCCGTGGGGATCGTCAAGCTTCGCGTCGAGAGATCCCGCACGCGCTCTGAAACAGGTCGCTCGATCGGCCAGTGCACCGGGCAGTAGACGCCCGCCTCTCGCAGCGTCTCGCGAACCGCGTCGCGGGCCGACTCGGACGGAACCGTGAGCACCACGCCGAGCGGCGCCGCGCCGGCCGGCCACTCGTCGAACACCGGCTCCACGCCGTCGAGCCCGGCGATCAGCCCGAGCAGATGGACGGCGTTGTCCGCGCGACGCACCCGCCAGGGCAGCGGTGCGCCGCCGATCACCGCCTCGCGCGCGGCCGGGGAGGCCGCCGCCAAGGGCGCTCGGCCGAGAAGCTCCTCGCCGTCCGTCTGCAGCTTCCTGAACCGCGCCTTCAGGTCGTCCCCGCCGCCGGCCTGGAGGTACCGCCCCTTCAGGAGCATGGCGGCGAGCTTCAGCTCGCTGCCCTCGGCGGAACCGCGCGGCTGCGGCGGCAGGTCGAGGTCGCGCGGCGACCAGAGGATCCCGCCGTCCGGCGCCGGAAGCGTCTTTCGCAGCGAGGCGAACGCGTAGTCGGCGTCCGACCCCACGGCCCAGGGCGAGAACGGGTCGTGCGAGTGGTCCTCGAGGAGCGTCCAGTCCGATTCCGCCCGCTGCTCGCTCCAGCGGTCCCCGCTCCGCGCGCCGAAGTAGTTCACCGCGAGGACGGCGTCGCCGCGTCGCGCCTCGAGCGTCTCCCAGCGCGGCTCCTCCCAGCGCGGGTCGTCCTCGTACGTCCGCACCGTGACCCGCTCCTCCCAACCCACCGCCACCTCGTGGCAGAAGTAGTCCGGGAGCCAGAGCGTCCGCACGCGGAGCAGGTTCACGAGCCCCTCCACGGCGTGCCGCCCGAGCGCGTACCAGACGGCCGGCCGGGGCCATGGATGAAACGGTCGTGGCGTCTCGACGGGCGAGTGGAACTCGCCACCGACCTCCCAGACGGCCTCGGTCACCGTGGTCACATCAGGCCACGTTCGCGGCGGACGGCATCGTGGAGACCTACGTCGTCGACCTCGGCGTCGGTTTGCGCCGGCTGCGCGTCCCGCATCGAGAGCACCTTGAGGACCGTCAGGCCGACGATCTTGAGATCCAGGCGGAGGCTCCGGTTGTCGACGTACCAGACGTCGGCGGCGAGTCGCTTGGAGAAGGGGATGTCGTGCCGGCCCTGGACCTGCGCCCAGCCGGTCACGCCGGGCTTCACGTCGTGCCGGCGCATCTGCTCGGGCGTGTACCACCTGAGGAACTCCATGAGCAGCGGCCGCGGCCCGATGAAGCTCATGTCGCCCTTGAGGATGTTCCAGAGCTGCGGGAGCTCGTCGAGGCTGAGCTGGCGCATGAAGACGCCAACCTTCGTCAGGCGCTCCTCGTCGGGCAGCTGCTCGCCGTCAGGGCCGGCCTCGTCCTTCATCGTCCGGAACTTGTAGACCTCGAACGGCTCGCCCTTGTAGCCGGGCCGTAGCTGCCGGAAGAGGATCGGACGGCCCATGCTCACCCGAATCGCGAACGCCAGCGCGGCGAGGATCGGCGCGAACAGGACCGACAGGATCGAGGCGCCGATGAAGTCGACGAGGCGTCGCATCGCCAGGGAACTATGGCGTCCGCGAGCGCAGGTAGGCGAGGGAGGCGACCGCGGGCCACGGATCGTCACGCGCGAAGACGGCTCGGGCCTTCGGGCGGCGCAGATACTCGCGGAGGAAGGCGCGCGGCCCGAGCTCGCGCCGTCGCGCCATCTGGAGCGAGACATAGGCGTCCTTCGCCAGGTAGACCCAGGTCAGGTCGTCCTTGAAGGTCGGGAGCGGCGAGACCTTGCGTCCCGTCAGGTCGTCGTAGGCGATGCGCGGGAGGTCGAGGTGCCGGTTGGCGGCGAGGGCGGCCCAGACTGGGAGCCGCGTGTTCACCTCCAGCACGCGATAGGCGCCGTCGCGGGCGTCGTGCGCGAACTCGACGTGGGCGATGCCCGTGTACCCCGCTGTCTTCAATAGCCGAAGGCCCTGCTCGAGGACGGTCGGCTCGTAGTCGACCTCGAAGACGGCGCTCGTCCCGAACCGGAGCGGGCCCTGCCGCACCTTCCGTCCGACGAGCGTGACCAGCGGACGGCCGTCACGCGCGATGTACGCGAGCAGCGAGTAGATGCGCTCGTGCGAGTCGGGGACGATCTCCTGGACGATTGTGCGGAAGCCGCGTTCCTCAGCCTCCTTGGCGACCGTCAGCGCCTCGTCCACGGTCTCCGCGACAACCGCCTTGTGGCCGAACGTGAGCGCGAACTCCTGCCCCTCCACTGCCTTCACGACCATCGGGGGCCGCAGGCCTGCGGCACGGACGGCGTCGTCCCCGTCGGCGAGGACGGTGCCGGGAGACGGCACCTCGGCCTCGGCCGCGACCTGCGGGAGGACGTCCTTGCGCCGCAGCCGCACGACGGCCTCCCGGTCGGGCGGCAGCGGCAGATCGGCGAGCCCGTTCACCTCGTCCCAGTGGTCGAGCGCCCACTCGACGTGCTCGTCGCGGTCAGGAAAGAGGACGACCCGGTCGTCGGCCGCCTCGGCGTGGACTGCCTCCAGCGCAGCCCGGTCGCCCTCCACGAGGTGCTTCGCCGTCAGGTAGCGCGAGCGGAGGCCGAAGTCGTGCGGGCTCCAGGCGACCCCGACGACCGGGATCCCGGCCCGTCCGAGGCTCCGCGTGACGGCGAGCCCGGCGTGGAGCAGCCCGAAGACGACCGCTTTCCTCAACCGACGGCCTCCTGGAGCGTCCGCTCGAGCCGCTCGGCCATGAGGTCGCGGGAGAACTCCCGCTCGGCGAGCGCGCGTGCGTTCCGGCCCATGCGCTCGACCCGCTCAGGGTCGCCGGCGAGCGCGCTCAGTGCCCAGGCGAGCGCCTCGGCGTCGCCGGCCTGCACCCAGGCGCCGGCGTCGTTCTCCCCGACGAGCCGGCGAACCCAGCCGTCGAGGTTGACGACGGCGGGCTTTCCGGCGGCGAGCGAGTCGAAGAACTTGTTCGGCGAGTTCGTCTCCAAGACCGGGTAGGGCGCGAAGATCGTGAGCGTGACGTCGGCGGCGCCGACGATCCCCGCCAGCTCGTCCTTCGCCACGGGCGGGAGGAAGCGGAGGTTCTCGAGCCCGAGCTCCCGCGCGCGCTCCTCCAGGCGCAGCCGTTCCCCTCCGTCGCCTAGCGCCACGATCACGACCCGCTCCTCGCCGCGCTTCCGAAGCGCGGCCGCCGTGTCGACCAGCTGGTCGAGGCCGTTCGCGCGGCCCATCGCGCCGGCGTAGAGGGCGACGAACCGGCCCTCGAGCCCGTGCTCGGCTCGAAAGCCCTCGTCGACCACGTCCGGCCGGAAGACGTCCAGGTCAGCCGCGTTGGGGATGAGCGAAAGCTTCTCCCGCGGGATCCCCCGTCGCTCGAGATCCTGCTGCGCGCCCTCGCTGAGGACGACGATCCGCTCGGCGCCGTCGTAGAGCCGGCGCTCGAGCCACTCGGCGCTCCGCACCGCCGGAGGGCTCTTCAGCGCGCCCAGCTGGACGGGCACCGCCGGCCAGAGATCCCGGATCTCGAAGACGAACGGCACGCGTTTCAGCCGCGCCGTCGCCAGGCCGGCGATCCCGATCGTCAGCGGCGTGGACGACGCGAACACGACGTCCGGCTTCCGCTCGAGCGCACCCGCGACGCCGGCGGCCACCGTGAACGCCGTGAACGACGCCAGGCGCAGCGGTGTGGGGTAGCGGTTCGCGTAGGGGACGTTCAGGAAGAGCACGTCGATGCCGTCCACCCGCTCGCGCGCGACGAGCCTCCCGGGCGGCCGTCCGTCCCGTCCCGACTCGAGCATCCGCGTGTCTCGGCTGACGATCGTGACGCGGTGGCCGCGTTCCACGAGCCGCCGTGCGAGCTCGTACGAGCGCGTCGCGGTCGATCGCCGCCGGGTGGCGAAGTACTGGTGGAAGTAGAGGACGTCCAAGGCGTACGGCCCCTAGAGTGACAGTCCCCCATGCGGATCGCGCTGCTCGACCCGCCTTCGTACTCGCCTGCGTACGACCATCACCTCGCCTCGGCGCTCGCCGCGCGCGGGCACGACGTCGAGCTCCTGACGTCGCCGTTCGCCTTCGGCGCGCCGCCGGAGCCGGACGGCTACCGCCGCTCGGAGCTGTTCCTGCCCGTCAGCAGCCGGCTCGTGCGCCGCTCGCCGCGTTCCCGGCTGCGCGTGCCGCTCAAGGCGGTGGAGTACGGGCCGAGCGTCGCTCGCCTGCTCGTCCGCCTGCGCCGGTGGGAACCCGACGTCGTCCACGTCCAGTGGCTTGCGCTCGGACGCCGCGACCTCGTCTGGGCCCGGCGGCTGCCGCGCCCCCGCGTGCTGACGGCGCACAACGTGCTCCCGCACTCCGGCGAGGCCGACGTCGAGGAGCGAAAGGCGCTCTACAACGCCTTCGACGCGGTGGTCGTCCACACGCGGAGCGGACTCGAGCAGCTGGCGCGGTTCGGGGTGACGGCCGACCGCACACACCGGATACCGCACGGGACCTTCGACGCGCGTCCGGCGGCCGCGATCGACCCTCCCTCCGGCCGCAGGCTCCTCTTCTTCGGCCTGATCCGGCAGTACAAGGGCCTCGACCTGCTGGTTCGCGCACTGGCCGAGGTGCCGGACGCGAGGCTCGTCGTCGCCGGAGACCCGCTCGACCCGGTCGAGCCCGTGCAGCGGCTCGCTCGTGAGCTCGGCGTCGAGGGCCGCATTGACTGGCGGCTCGGCTACCTGCCACAAGCCGAGGTCGAGCGGCTGATGCGCGACGCCACGCTGACGGTGTTCCCGTACCGGAGCGGCGACTCCGCCTCCGGGGCACTTGCGACCGCGCTCGGCAACGGCCGCCCCGCCGTCGTCAGCGACGTCCTCGGCGAGCTGGTCGAGGAGTACGGCGCCGGTGCGGTCGCGGGGAGAGAGGATCCGGCGGCGCTCGCCGAGGCGATCCGCTCGCTGCTCGACGACCCCGCGGCGCTCGAGCGCGCCTACCGCGGCACCGAGAAGGCGCGCCGAGCCCTTTCGTGGGACGGGATCGCGGAGGCTCACGAGCAGCTTTACTCCGGGCTCCTCGCTAGGGTCCCTGCGCGATGACGGTGACCGAGCGACGCATGCCGCCGGACGAGCTCGATCTCGAAGCGGAGCGCGAGGTCGACGTCCGCGGCTGGTGGGAGGCGGTCAAGCGCCGCTGGTGGCTGCCGGTGCTCGGCCTCGGGCTCGGGCTGGCGGTCGGCTACGCCCTCGCGCTCGGCGGCGGCGACGTCTACCGCGCCGAGGCGACCCTCTACCTCGGCCAGCCCTTCTCCCCGAACGGCGGCGCGCCGGTCCCGGGCCTTGCGACGAACCCCTCGACCGTCAACGAGATCGTCCACAACGAGGCGGTGCTCCAGCGCGTGGCCCAGCGAAGCGGGATGGACCTCGGGAAGCTGCGCGCGAACGTCTCCAGCAGGCAAGTCTCACCGCCGCCCGGCCGCCGCGCCGTCGTCGGCACGACGCCGCTGATCGAGGTCGGGGTCACCGGCCAGAACGCGCGGGTGACAGCCCGCGCGGCCAACCTGCTCGCCTCCGAGGTCGTGAACGACGTCAACCCGTACGTCCAGGACAAGATCGCGGCGCTGCAGGAGCGGATCACCGCGGACGAGCAGGAGCTCCAGGAGAGCGAGCGCCGGCTCGATGCTGCGTCGGCCGAGCTGGCCCGGCTGCAGAACGACCGCAGCCTCGCGGCCACCGATCGCCTGATCGGCGTGACGACGCTCAACGCCACGATCGGGTCGCTCACCGAGCGCCGGGGTCTCGTCACGCAGGATCTGCTGGAAGCGAGGCAGGCGCTCTCGCTCGCCGAGAACGTGGAGGCGCCGAGCATCGTCGAGCAGGCGGCGTCGAGGAAGACCACGGCCCGGAGCGTGAGCCGTTCGCTCCTCGTCGGCGGGCTCATCGGCCTGATCCTCGGCCTGCTCGCGGCGATCCTCTGGGAACCGGCCGAGCGCCGCTTCCGCGCGCGACCGGCGTAATGCTCGACGGCAAGCGGGTCGCAGTCGTCGTCCCGGCGCACGACGAGGAGGAGCTGATCGGCCGAACGATCGCCTCGATCCCGGCGTTCGTGGACCGGGTCTACGTCGTCGACGACGCCTCCTCCGACGCGACGGCGGAGCGGGCCGCGGGCGACCCGCGCGTGGAGGTGATCCGCCACGACCGCAACCGGGGCGTCGGCGCGGCGATCGTCAGCGGGTACAAGCGAGCGCTCGACGAGAAGGTCGACATCACCGCCGTGATGGCGGCGGACGGCCAGATGGACGCCGACGACCTCGAGACGATCACCGCGGCCGTCGGGCGCGGCGAGGTGGACTACGCGAAGGCCAACCGCCTGTTCACGGGCCAGGCGTGGGAGCTCATGCCGCGGCACCGCTACCTCGGGAACGCCGTCCTCTCGATGCTGACGAAGATCGCGTCGGGGTACTGGCACGTCGCCGACTCGCAGTCCGGCTTCACGGCGATCTCGCGGCCGATGCTCCAGCAGCTCGACCTCGACCGGATCTACCCGCGCTACGGCTTCCCGAACGACATGCTCGTCCACCTGAACGTCTGGAACGCCCGCGTACGCGACTTCCCGTCCCGCCCGATCTACAACGTCGGCGAGCGCTCCGGGATCAAGCTCTGGAAGGTCGTCCCGTCGATCGCCTGGCTGCTCTTCAAGGGGTTCTTCTGGCGGCTGCGCGAAAAGTACGTCATCCGCGACTTCCACCCGCTCGTCTTCTTCTACGCGCTCGGTCTCCTCTTCACGACCCTGGGTCTCGCGCTCGGCGCCTGGGTCGCGATCGAGCGGATCTTCCTCGGCGGCGACATCACGGCCGGTACGGCGACGCTTGTCGCGCTGCTGCTGATCTCGGGCACGCAGTTCACCTTGTTCGCCATGTGGTTCGACATGGAGTCGAACAAGGACCTCAGGTAGCGGGCTTCTTTCGCGCAGTTAAGCGTTCGTAAGGATCGCCGGACCCCCGCCGGGGCGGTCGATAGCCTAGGCGACTTGGCCACTGCCGTCGTGACCGGCGGAGCCGGATTCCTCGGCTCGCACCTCTGTGAGTACCTGCTGACGCAGGGCCACAAGGTGATCTGCATCGACAACCTCGAGTCGAGCTCGCTCGCCAACCTCGAGCACATCCGCGACGAGCGCTTCACGTTCGTTTACCACGACGTGATCGAGCGGATCGAGATCGACGAGCCGGTCGACCTCGTGTTCCACCTCGCCGCGCTCGCCAGCCCGATCGACTACCTGCGGCAGCCGTTGCACTCGCTCAAGACGGGCTCGTACGGCACGCACAACGCCCTCGGCCTCGCGAAGTGGAAGCGCGCACGCTTCCTCCTCGCCTCGACGAGCGAGATCTACGGCGACCCGGAGGTGCATCCGCAGCCGGAGACCTACTGGGGGAACGTCAACCCGACCGGCCCGCGCGGCGTCTACGACGAGGCGAAGCGCTACGCCGAGGCGATGACCATGGCGTACCACCGCCAGCAGGGGGTCGACACGGCGATCGTGCGGATCTTCAACACGTACGGCCCGCGCATGCGCCCCTACGACGGCCGGGCAATCCCGACGTTCATGCGCCAGGCGCTCGAGCACAAGCCGCTCACCGTGTTCGGAGAGGGCGCGCAGACGCGCAGCTTCTGTTACGTCGACGACCTGATCCGCGGCCTGTACCTGCTCGCCACGAGCAACGAGCACATGCCCGTGAACCTGGGGAATCCCGGGGAGTTCACGATTCTCGAACTTGCAGAAACGGTGATCCGGGTAACAGAGTCGAAGAGCGAGATCGTCCACGAGGCTCTGCCCGTCGACGACCCGCAGGTCCGCCAACCCGACATCACCCGCGCGAAGGAGATTCTCGGCTGGGCCCCCGAGATCGAGCTGGAAGAGGGCCTCCGCCGGATGTTGCCGAGTCTAGGAAGGGAGCAAATTCGTGTTTAGACGTGTCGCCCTGTTACTCGCCTTAAGCCTCGTCGCAGCCGTCGCCGCAGCTTCTGCGACGCGTGACGCCGACTCCGCGTCGAAGCGCACAAGCGCCACGCGCATGCTGTTCGGCTTCTACGACGACGCCCAGGTCTACGGGAACACAACATGGGCGTTCACGCAGCTCCGCGCGCTCCGCGCCGGCATCGTCCGGACGACGCTCGACTGGGGCTCGGTCGCGAGGCGCCGGCCGGTCAAGCCGGCCGACCCCGCCGACCCGGCGTACAACTGGACGGCCGTCGACCGCGTCGTCGACGAGGCGGACCGCCGGGGAATCCGCGTCATGCTCGCGATCTACGGGACGCCGAGCTGGGCCGGTCGCGCCCGCAACCGGCTTCCGCGCCGCGCGCTCGACCTGAGGGCGTTCGCGACTGCCGCCGCGCTGCGGTACAGCGGCACGTACACCGTCAAGGAGGGGGAGAACGAGCCGGAGCGCACGCTTCCGGCCGTCCGGCACTGGCTCGCGTGGAACGAGCCGAACAACCCGGTCTTTCTGCGGCCGCAGTGGAGGATGGTCGCCCGCAAGTGGCGCGTCCAGGCGGCGTACGACTACGCGAAGATCTGCAACGCGATCTACGCGGGGGTCAAGGCGGTGCGGCTCGCCGGCAACAGGGTCGCCTGCGGCGCCACCGGGCCGCGGGGCAACGACGCGCCGCGCAGCTCCCGGCCGTCCACCTCGCCGCTCGTCTTCATGCAGTGGCTGCGCCGCGCCGGCGTCCGGCGGATCGACGCCTACGCGCACCACCCGTACTACGGCCACCGAACGGAGAAGCCGAACACGGTCCCCAGGTCGAAGAAGTCGGTGACGATGGCGAACATCGGCCTGCTGATCAAGCAGATCAACCGCTTCTGGGGCCGCAAGACGAGGCTCTGGGTCACCGAGTACGGCTACCAGACCAATCCGCCGGACCGCCTCTTCGGCGTCTCCTACGCGAACCAGGCCCGCTACATGAGGCAGGCGATCGCGATGGCGCGGAAGACGCGGCGGATCGACATGTTCATCTGGTTCCTCGTCCGCGACGAGGGACGGCTCAGCGGCTGGCAGTCCGGGGTCGTGACCCGGCGCGGCCAGCGGAAGCCGGCGTTCAGGACCTTTCAGGTCTTTAGCCGGTAGCTGAGACAGCGCGATTCCGGTGGCCGCGGGGCGGCGAGCGTAGAATTCGTCGCTCCGTGGCCACCAAGGAAGCGCCGAGGGACGCCGCGCCGCCCTCCGTCGGCGACATTCGCTCGGCGCGCCCCCTCGTCCTCGGCACGCCGTTCCGGGGCTTCCTCCGCCGCGCGTTCAGCATCCTCTCGCTGATCGCCCTCGATCTCTGCGGGCTGGTCCTCGGGCTCTACGGCGCCTTCGTGCTGCGGGCGATCTACTACGGCGACGAGATCCTCTGGGGTGCTCTCTGGCGCGCCGAGTCCGAGTGGCTGCCGTTCCTCGCCCTCGTGATGATCCTCGTCTTCTGGCGCGCCGGTCTCTATGCGGAGCGTGAGCGGCGCGGTGGCGGCGGGAGGATCATCGGCTCGCTGATCCTCGTGGGACTCGTCGGCGTCGTGTACGGCATCGGGACGAACCGCGACTTCGGCACGTACGGACTGGCGCCCACCGCGGTGGTCCTGACCGCCGTCTTCGTGGGGCTCCTGCGGTCGAGTTACAACGTCATCACGGAGGACCTGCTGCGCGCAGCCGGCGTGCGGCGTCGCGCGCTCCTGATCGGCGACGACGAGCGGATCCACCACCTGCGACGGATCCTCGGCGAGGCCAGGAGCGGCATCCGCTACGACTTCGTCGGCTCGGCCGAGCCGACCGAGCTCCCCGAGCGCCTCGCCGAGCACACGGTGGACGAGCTGATCGTCGCCGAGGCCGACTTCGACGACCGGGAGCTCCTGGAGATGGTCGACGTGGCCCACCGGCAGGGCGTGCGCGTCCGCCTGGCGCCGACGACGACGGAGCTCCTGACTCAGCGCGCCGACTACATCGCCGGCCAGGGCGTGCCGCTCTTCGAGCTCCGGCCGCCGGCGTTCGTCGGCACCGACTGGCTCGTGAAGCGGTCGTTCGACATCGTCGTCAGCGCGCTGATTCTTGTCGTGGGCCTGCCGATCTGGCTCCTGCTCGCCGCCACCATCAAGCTGACCTCGCACGGCCCCGTGCTCTACCGCGACCGTCGCGTCGGCCTGAACGAGCAGGAGTTCGAGATGCTGAAGTTCCGGACGATGCGCGCGGACGCCGCGGAGCTCCAGTCGCAGCTCGAGGCGGAGAACGAGGCGAAGGGCGCGCTCTTCAAGCTCCGCGACGACCCGCGCGTCACACGCGTCGGCTCGTTCCTCCGGCGCCTCTCGATCGACGAGGTGCCGCAGGTGCTGAACGTTCTCCGCGGCGACATGAGCCTCGTCGGCCCGCGTCCGCTCCCGATCCGCGACTACCAGCTGCTCGAGGACTGGCACCGCAAGCGCTACCGCGTCCTGCCCGGGATGACGGGCCTCTGGCAGATCGCCGGCCGGTCCGACCTCGAGTTCGACGACCTCGTCCGGCTCGACTTCTATTACCTGGAGAACTGGTCGATCTGGCTGGACATCTCGATCCTGCTGCGGACGATCCCGGCGGTCGTGGCCGGGAAGGGCGCGTACTAACCGCGTCGGTCATCTCGGTGGAGTACCGCTCGGGCGAGGCGCTGGGGCGGCTGCTCGAGTCCCTTCGACCGGAGGAGCCGCACGAGGTGATCGTCGTCGACAACGGCGGCGATGCAGAGGTCCCGGAGGGCGTGACGCTCGTCTCGCCCGGCGAGAACCTCGGCTTCGGCGCCGGCAACAACCTCGGCGCGCGCCGGGCGACCGGCGACGCGCTGGTCTTTCTGAACCCGGACACCGTCGTGCGGCCCGGTGCCCTCGCGGCGCTCGTGGCGCCGCTCGAGGATCAGACCGTCGGCATCGTCACCGCACGGCTGCGGCTGCTCGACGACCCGGAGACGCTCAACTCCGCCGGGAACCAGGTGCACATCACCGGCATCGCGTGGGCGGGCGGCTACGGCCAGCCGGCTTCGAGCGTCCCCGAGCTGGTGGACGTCCCGTTCCCGAGCGGCGCCGCGATGGCGATCCGCCGCGACCTCTTCGAGGAGCTCGGCGGCTTCACCGAGGAGCTCTTCATGTACCAGGAGGACCTCGAGCTCGGCTGGCGCGTGCACCTGCGCGGCCTCCGCGTCGTCGTCAATCCCCCGGCGGACGTCCTCCACGAGTATGAGTTCGGGCGCAACCTCGACAAGCGCTACCTGCTGGAGCGGAACAGGCTCGTGTTCGTCCTA
>Ga0081538_10003581_pt1 | contig 14605 bp, 15 predicted proteins | sample TabmetS5T2R1_FD_71022 | JGI IMG/M metagenome (GOLD analysis project Ga0081538, IMG submission 71022) | Tabebuia heterophylla rhizosphere microbial communities from the University of Puerto Rico - S5T2R1 | ecosystem: Host-associated > Plants > Roots > Rhizosphere ... | reverse complement strand
CGAACTTCGGGCATTGAAGGGTGGCGCGGGCGGGACGGCTGCGGATCGTGGAAGCCCGCGCCCCGACGGCCCGGTGCTTGGCGTTTTGATGTCGCTATGCGACACAAAAACGCCCCGCGCCTCGCCAGCAGGCCCCGCGCGACCGCCGAACCCGCCGATCGTTGCGCATCGCGGAAACCGCCCCCGCCGGCCGGCCGAACCCGCCTCCCTCAATGCGCAGTTCGTGCCGACAGGGCTGCGATCCCGGCCTCCCTCAATGCCCGCAGTTCGTGCCAGCAGGGCCGCGATCCCGGCGCCCTCAATGCCGCAGTTCGAGACCGCCGCAGCGCCTAGACCGACAACACGCGCGCGGCATTGCCGCGGTAGATCGCGGGCAGGACCTCGGCCGGCAGATCGAGCGCGGAGATCTGCCAGCGCCCCTGCGGCCACGGCCGCTCGGGATCGACCCAGTACGGGAAGTGCTCGTCGGCGGTCTCGAGGAAGCGGAAGTACGTCTCGTACGCCGCGCGCGAGGGCGGGAGCTCGTCGGTGCCGAACAGGATCCGGTCCGCGTGCTCGACGAACAGCCGGCGCGCGGCGCGCGGCTGGCGGCCGAGCTCGGCGATCCGCTGCGAGAAGTCCATGTGCAGGTTGGGGTAGGTCGCGAGCATCCGCCCCACCCACGCGAGATCCTCGGCGCAACAGCACACGTGCGCGCCGATGAAGGTGGTGCCCGGGTGCGCCGCCACCATGGCCTCGAACGCCTCGAGCAGGCGCTCGAACGGCGGGACGCCCGTGCCGTGCAGCGCCCACTCCGGGTGCACCGCGAGCTCCTCCAGGCGCTCGTTGGTCGCGTCCGCGGGCTGGAAGAACGCGATCGGATCGGCGGTGTGGATCAGCACCGGCAGCGCGAGCTCACCCGCCGCCGCCCACAGCGGCTCCAGCCGCGGGTCGTCCGGCAGGATCAGCGCGCCGCTGCCGTCGCGCACCGACAGCCCGAGGTCCTTCCACACCTTCAGCCCGCGTGCCCCGGCCGCGTGCGAGGCCTCGAGGCTCTCCACCAGTCGCTCCGGCTCGCCCCAGTCGACGTGGCAGAACGTCAGGAACCGGCCCGGGTGCGCGCCGTCGTAGCGCTCCAGGTTGGCCTCGAGCTCGGCGCCCCAGCGGCCGTCGAGGTTGACGATCGCCTCGATGTCGAGCCCGTCCATGAGCGCCAGCAGCGCGCCGACGTCCTCCGCCATCCAGCCGCCGCCGGGGCGGACCCAGTGCGTGAGCCAGCGGCCGAGGTGGTTGTGCGCGTCGATCGCGCGCGCCGCCGGCCGCTCCACGCGCGTCGCCGGCAGCTTGACCGCGGCGCGCGGCCGGTAGTCCGCGAGCGGGATGTCGACGGAGGAATCAGACACAAGCGCGCACGCATTATGCCCATTTCTGCGCGATAACCGGTAAGCTGCGCGGCGTGGTTGACGAGGTGAGCGGGTCGCCGTCGCTGACGGAGCGGGAGATCGCCGACCAGCCGGCCGCGTGGGAGCGGGCCACGGCGCTCGCGTCGGCGGCCGAGCTGGTGCCGGACGGCGCCCGCGTCGCGCTGATCGGCTGCGGGAGCTCATGGTCGGCCGCCCAGGCGATCGCGGCGCTGCGCGAGCGTCGCGGCCACGGCGAGACCGACGCGTTCCCAGCCTCCGAGGCCCCGGTGGCGCGCGCGTACGACCGCGTCGTCGCCATCTCGCGGTCGGGCACCACGAGCGAGCTGCTGTACGCCCTCGACCGCGTGCCCGGCGACGTGCCCACGGTCGCGATCGTCGGAGTCGAGGACAGCCCGATCGCCCGCAGCTGCGACGTGGTGGTGCCGCTCGAGTTCGCCGACGACCAGTCCGTGGTCCAGACCCGCTTCGTCACGACGACGATCGCGTTCGCGCGCGCGTCGCTGGGCGAGGACCTGGAGCCGGTGATCGGCGCCGGCCGGGCGGCGCTCGAGCAGCCGCTGCCGGCGGTCGCCGATCGGCTGCATCACGTGGTCCTCGGCCTCGGATGGTGCGCGGGGCTGGCGGCGGCCGCGGCGCTGATGCTGCGGGAGACGGCGGGCGTGGCGTCCGAGGCGTACCCGGCGATGGAGTACCGACACGGCCCGATCGCGTTGGCGGGCCCGGGCACCGCGGTGTGGTTCCTCGGGCCGGAGCCGGCAGGGCTTGCCGACGAGGTGGCGGAGACCGGTGCGGCGGTCGTCCGGTCCGGTCTGGACCCGCTCGCCCAGCTGGTGCAGGTACAGCGCGTCGCCGTTGCGCTCGCGCAGACGCGCGGCCTCGACCCGGACCGCCCGCCGAACCTCAGCCGCTCGATCGTGCTGGAGGCGCCGGGAACCGACGGCGTATGAACTCACGACGGCCTCTCACGGCCAGGGGAGAGAGGACAGATGAGAAAGTGGACGCTATTCACCGCCGCGCTGTGCGCGCTCGTGCTCGCGGGCTGCGGCGGCTCTGACGAGGAGTCGGGCGACAGTGCCTCGGGCGCCGTCGAGGGCGAGATCTCGCTGCTCGTGCCCGAGTACTCCAAGAACACCGAGCCGTTCTGGCGCGACCTGATCAAGAGCTTCGAGTCCGAGAATCCGGGTGCCAAGGTCGAGCTGCAGACGGTCAGCTGGACCGACATCAACCAGAAGGTCACGACGCTGATCTCGACCAACCAGGCACCCGACATCCTGAACCTCGACGCGTACGCGAACTTCGCCGCCGACGAGCTGCTGCTCCCGGCCGAGGAGGTCCTCTCGCCCAAGACGCAGGAGGACTTCGTCGACGTGTTCGCCGAGAACGGCAAGCTCGACGGGACGCAGTACGGGATCCCGTTCGTCGGCTCGGTCCGCGGGCTGTTCTACAACAAGCAGCTGTTCAAGCAGGCCGGTGTCAGCGAGCCGCCGAAGACGTGGGACGAGCTGCGCGAGGCGGCCGCGAAGATCGACGCCAAGGGCGCGACCGGCTACGGGATGCCGCTCGGACCCGAGGAGGCGCAGGCCGAGTTCTCGCTGTTCATGTGGGGCAACGGCGGCGACTGGGTCGACGGCGACACCTGGACGATCGACCGCCCCGAGAACGTCGAGGCGGTGGAGTTCATGAACCAGCTCGCCAACGAGGATCAGGTCACCCAGCCGAACCCGGGGACGACCAACCGCACCGACCTCTGGAAGGTCTTCGGGGCCGGGAAGATCGGGATGGTCATGGGCTCGAACTTCTACCCGGTGCTGCTGCGCGATCAGAACCCGAAGCTCGACTACGGGGTCGCGCCGGTGCCGGTCAACGGCTCCAACGAGCCGGTCACGCTCGGCGTCGAGGACTACTTGATGGCGTTCAACACGACCGAGCACAAGCCGGTGGTCAAGGCGTTCCTCGACTTCGTCTACCAGACGCAGAACTACGGCCGCTTCATCGACCGCGAGGGCTTCCTGCCCGTCACCGAGTCGGTGTCCGACCAGGTGGCGAAGGACGATCCGCAGCAGAAGCTGTTCATCGACTCGGTGGCCGACGCGCGGTTCTACCCGACGACGAACCCGACCTGGGGCGCGATCGCCCCGCAGGTCAAGGAGCGCCTCGGCACCGCGGTCGAGGGCAAGGACCCGGCCGAGGTCCTGTCCGGGCTGCAAGAGGCGGCCGAGAAGGGCACGTGACCACTGCGGTCCGGGAGACGACGCCGGCCTCGCGCACCGCGCGACGGCCGGCACCGCCCCGGCGCCGGCGGCGGCTGGCCCGCGCGCTGGAGCCTCTGCCCTGGCTCGCGCCCAGCCTGCTGCTGATCGCCGGGGTCGTGATCTACCCGGTGGTCGAGATGGTCCGCACCTCGCTGTCGGACGTCAACATCTCGGGGCTCGTCACCCGGACCGTCGGCCTGCGCAACTACGGCTGGGTGCTCGAGGAGGACGGCTTCGGCCAGGTGCTGCGCAACACCGCGGTGTGGGTGGTGCTCGTGGTCGGGCTGACGGTGCTCGTCTCGCTCGCGCTCGCCCAGCTCCTGAACGAGCGCTTCCCGGGCCGCCGGCTCGTGCGCTGGGCGCTGATCGTCCCGTGGGCGGCCTCGCTGGTCATGACGGCGGCCGTGTGGAAGTGGATGCTCAACTACTACTACGGGATCGTCAACGGAGCGCTCGGCTGGGTCGGCCTGATCGACGAGCCGCGCGACTGGCTCGGTGACCCGTCGACTTCGTTCTACGCGATGGTCCTCGTCGGCGTCATCGTCTCGGTGCCGTTCACGACCTACGTGATCCTCGCCGGCCTGCAGGGCATCCCGCGCGAGTTCTACGAGGCGGCGCGCGTCGACGGCGCCGGGCCATGGCGGACCTACCGCGCGATCGTCCTGCCGCTGCTGCGGCCGGCGCTGCTCGTCGGGGTGGTGCTGAACGTCATCTACGTCTTCAACTCGTTCCCGATCATCTGGATCATGACCCAGGGCGGGCCGGGCCGCGAGACCGACACGACGGTCACGATGGTCTACAAGCTCGCGTTCAAGGACCGGGCGATCGACGAGGCCGCGGCCCTCTCGGTGCTGAACGTGATCGCGCTGGTGCTCGTGGTCGGCGTCTACGTCGCGATCGTCGGGCGGCGCTCGCGCGAGGTGCAGCTGTGAGCCGCCCGCTGCGCTCGAGTCTGCTGACCGCCGTCGGCGCGCTGATCGTCGCGTTCTTCCTGTTCCCGTACCTGGTGATGCTGTTCACGGCGCTCAAGCCGGACGGCGAGCTGGTCACGATCCCGCCGCGGCTGCTGCCGGAGCACTGGACGCCGGCGAACTTCGTCGACGTGTGGGACGCGGCGCCGCTCGCCCAGCACCTGAAGGTGACGCTGATCGTGGCGTCGGTGTCGACGGTGCTGACCGTCCTCGCCGCCGCGCCCGCCGCGTACTACACGGCGCGGCACGATTTCCGCGGCCGGCGCGCGTTCATGCTGCTGGTCCTGATCACGCAGATGTTCTCGCCGATCGCGCTGCTGATCGGGCTCTACCGCGAGTTCCTCCAGATCGGCCTCGTCGACAGCTACTGGGCGCTCGTGCTGACCAACGCCGCGTTCAACCTGGCGTTCACGATCTGGATCCTCAACGCCTACTTCAGGAACATCCCGGCCGAGCTCGAGCAGGCGGCGTGGATGGACGGCTGCACCCGCCGCCAGGCGCTGACGCGGATCGTGCTGCCGCTGGCGGCCCCGGGACTCGTCACCGCGGTCATCTTCTGCTTCATCGCCGCCTGGAACGAGTACGTGATCGCGCTCACGCTGATCAACACGCCCGAGAACCAGCCGCTGACGCTCGGGGTGACGTCGTTCATCGGCCTCAACGAGACCGAGTGGCAGTTCCTGTTCGCGGCGTCGCTGATCGCGGTCGTCCCGGTGGTCGTGCTGTTCGGGCTCATCGAGCGCTACCTGATCGCGGGGTTGACCGCCGGGAGCATCAAGTAGTGCGCCAGAGCGAGCGGCTGGACGCGATCCTCGAGCGCCTGTCGGAGAACGGCTCGGTCGCGGTGCAGCGGCTGGCCGCCGACCTCGGCGTCTCGACGGCGACGATCCGCCGCGACCTCGAGCTGCTCGAGTCGCAGCGGCTGCTCTCGCGCACGCACGGGGGCGCCGTGTCCGGCGGCGTGCTCTACGAGCTGCCGCTGCGCTACCGGGCCGGCCGCCACGAGGCCGAGAAGCACCGGATCGCCGAGGCGGCCGCGGCGCGGCTCGGCGACGCCCGCGTGGTCGGCTTCACCGGCGGGACGACGACGACCGAGGTGGCGCGGCGGATCGCCGGCCATACGCTGACCGTGGTCACCAACGCCCTCAACATCGCCTCCGAGCTGGCCGTGCGCCCGAACCTGAAGCTCGTGGTGTCGGGCGGCGTGGCGCGGCCGGAGTCCTACGAGCTCGTGGGGCCGATGGCCGACGCCACGCTCGTCGGGCTGAACCTCGACATCGTGTTCGTCGGCGTCGACGGGGCGTCGGCGGCCGGGCTGACGACCCACCACGAGGTCGAGGCCCATACGAACCGCCAGATGATCGCCCGCGCGCGGCGGGTGATCGTGGTCTGCGACGCATCGAAGATCGGCCGCTCGGCGCTCGCGGTGATCTGCCCGGCCGGCGATGTCGACGAGCTGATCACGGACTCCGGGGTCGCCGAGGAGTCGCTCGACGAGCTGCGCGCGGCCGGCATCCGGGTCAGCGTCGTGTGATGACGGCCATCGTCGCCGTCTCCACGAACCCGGCGATCGACCGCATCGCGCTGGCCGCCGGCGCCGCGGGCGGCGGCCTCGTGCGGGCGGGCGAGCTGCTGGTGACGGCGGGCGGCAAGGCGGCCCACGTCGCCGGCGTCGCCACCGCGCTCGGAGCGGACGCTCTGCTCGTGGCGCCCGCCGACGATCGCTTCCGGGACCTGCTCGACGGCGTGCCCGCCGACCTGGTGCCGGTGGCCGAGCCGACGCGCGGGACGTACACCGTCGTCGACCCCGACGCCGGCGATGTCCTCGAGGTGCACGAGCCGTCGCCGGCGCTGAGCGCCGCGGAGTGCGATGCGCTGGTCGCGGCCGCGGCCACCGCTGCCGAGGGCGCCGCGGTGGTCGTCGTCGCCGGCAGCCTGCCGGCGGGCGCGTCGCCCGACCTGCACGCGCGCCTGCTGCGTGCCGCCGGGCCGGCGTTCACCGTGCTCGACACGTCGAGCACGCCCGCGCTGGAGGCGGGCCTCGCGGCGCGGCCCGATCTCGTCAAGCCGAATGCCGCCGAGGCGAGGGCCGTCGCCGGCGCCGACGACGCGGTCGTCGCCCTGCGCGCTCGCGGCGCCGGGGCGGTGTGGCTGAGCGCCGGCGAGCGCGGCTCCGTGCTGGCCACCGCGGATGGCACGTGGCGCCTCGCCGGCCCGCGTCCCGAGGCGGTCGTGAACGCGGTCGGGTGCGGCGACGCGCTGGTCGGCGGCCTCGCCGCGGGCCTCGCCCGCGGCCTCGGGCTGCTCGAGGCGGCCGCGCTCGGCACCGCGGCGGCCACCGACAAGCTCGGGCACCTGCACTCGGGCCGGGTCGACCGCGAGGCGGTGGAGCGGCTGCTGCCCGCCGTCACCCGGCGCCCGGTCGCATGAGCTGGGACCTGCTCGTGCTCGGCGAGCTCAACGCCGACGTCGTCGTCTCCGGCTCCGACGTCGAGCCGGTGTTCGGCGAGGTCGAGCGGATCGTCGACGACGCCCGGCTGACGCTGGGCGGGTCGGGCGCGATCTTCGCCTGCGGCGCGGCACGCCTCGGCCTCTCGGTGGGCTACGTCGGCGTCGCCGGCGACGACGCGGTCGGCCGGTTCGTGCTCGACGAGCTCGCGGCGCGCGGGATCGACACCAGCCTCTGCACGGTCCACGCCTCGCGGCCGACCGGCATGAGCGTGATCCTCTCCAGCCCCGGCGATCGGGCGATCCTCACCGCGCTCGGCACCATCGACGCGCTCCGCGCCGCCGACGTGCCGGCCGCCGCGCTGGCGCGGGCGCGCCACGTCCACGTCGCGTCGCTCTACCTCCAGCACGCGCTCCGGCCCGACGTCCCGCGCCTGTTCGCCGCCGCGCGGCGCGCCGGGGCGACCACGTCGCTCGACACGAACTGGGATCCCAGCGAGCGCTGGGAGACGCTCGAGTCCGCGCTCGCGGAGACCGACGTGTTCCTGCCCAACGCCGCCGAGGCGCGCCGGATCGCCCGCACGGAGGACGTCGACGAGGCGCTCGACGTGCTCGCCGGGCGGTTCGGGACCGTGGCCGTCAAGCTCGGGGCGGACGGAGCGATCGCCGGCCGCGGCGACGAGCGGGCGGCCGCCCGCGCGCCGACGGTCGACGTCGTCGACACCACCGGCGCTGGCGACACGTTCGGCGCCGGGTTCCTCGCCGGCCTGCTCGGCGGGCGCTCGCTCGCCGTGGCGCTGCGGCTCGCCGTCGCGTGCGGCTCGCTCTCCACGCGAGCGGCCGGTGGGACGGCGGCCCAGCCGACGCTCACCGAGGCTGAGGCGGCCGCGGGGCCGCCGTAGATCAGGCGCCGCTGCCGGCCGGAATCCGCACTGGATTTCCGGGTACGATCGTGGAGGCGGAGCATGAGCCAGATCGCGAAGCGCCCTCGCACGAAAGTTCCCGAGCGGTACCAAGCCGTGACGGCGGCGCGTGAGCGGTTCCTCGCCGGGGACGACCGCGTTCGTGGGGTCCGGCCCGAGGTGGCCACGTCCTGGTACCGCTGCCGCGAGCAATACCACGTCGACCCGACGCTGAGCATCGCGCCGCCCGCGTCCGCGCAGGAGGAGTCGTCGGCCGAGCACGCGCTCGAGCAGGAGATCGTGTTCGCCCAGCTCGGCGGAGCCGCGGCGTCGATCGCCACCGAGGTCGAGAGCCTCGGCGGCGTCGTCACCGTCACCGACAGCGCGGGTCGGGTCCTCACCGTGCAGGGCGACAAGGAGACCTTGCACCGAGCGCGTGACAGCAACATGGCGCCGTGGTCCTGCTGGTCCGAATGGGCGACGGGCACGAACGGGATGGGCACGGCGCTCGAGGCACCCGGGCCGGTGCTGATCAGCGGGCCTGAGCACTGGTGCGCGGGCTTCCACGAGTGGGTCTGCGCGGGCGTCGCCGTCCGCGACCCCGTGACTCGCGATCCGGTCGCGGTGCTCGACGTCTCGGCCTGGCGCGCCAATGTCGCCCCGGAAGCCGCCCGGTGGCTGTCCAAGGCGGTGAGCGGCGCGCGTGGGATCCTGCGCCAGCGCGCCCATGACAGCGGCGCCGAGCTGGCCGCGGCGTTCGCGAAGACGCGAGCGCGGTCCGGGCAGGCGGTCGCCGCCCTGGACGCGAGCGGCAGGGTCGTGATCGCCGACGAGGTGGCCAGCCTCTTCCTCGGCGTGCCCGCGCGCGTCCCGGTGCTGGACCCCACCGGTCGCTGGCAACCGAGCCTGAACCTGGAGCGCCTCGCCCGCTACGCGATCAAGCAGGCCCAGCTCGACGACGGCTGGATCGGGTCGACGCAGATCGTGCTCGAGCTCAGCAACGAGCCGTGCACGATCACCCTGCGCCCGGTCTTCTTCGGCGGAGAGCCGGTCGGGACGCTCGCCGTGTTCGGGTCGGAGAGCGGCGACACGGTCGAGCACGAGCGTCCCGAGCCCACGCTGAGCCCCCAGCGGCGGATCGTGGGCGTCAGCGGCGATCGCATGGTCCTGCTCCACCGGCGTGAGGTCCAGTACGCGGAGGCGGACGGCAACGACGTCTGGCTCGTCACCGACGAGGGACGCCTGCAGGCCGCGGTCCGCGGCATCGAGAAGCTCGAGGAGGAGCTCGCCGGCGGCGACTTCCTGCGCGTCCACCGGCGCTTCCTCGTCAATCTGGCCTGCGTCCGGGCCGTCGATCGTGGGTCGCGGCACGAGATGTCGCTGATCATGGACGGTTCCGGCGAGACGGTCCCGGTGTCCCGTCGCAACCTGCCGGCCGTGCGGCGAGCGCTAGGTCTCTGACCGCACGAGAGGCTTGATCGCGCGGTAGACGAGGCCGTCGGCCTCCGCCGGCTCCCGCGCCGCGACGACGCGGTCGTGGTGGGGCGAGTACCGGCAGACGGGGTCCGTCGCCGAGGCGTCGCCGGCGAGTCGCAGCGCCTGGCAGCGGCAGCCGCCGAAGTCCTCCTCCTGGCGTCCGAGCGGGCAAGTCCGGCACGGCTCCTGCATCCAGTCGGTGCCGCGGAAGCGCGCGAACGCGTCCGACTCGTCCCAGATCCATTCGAGCGGGTGGTCGCGGACGTTGGCGAACGCGAGCCCCGGGATCGTCGACGCCGCCTGGCAGGGCAGGACGTCGCCGTTCGGGGCGACCACCATCGCCGTCCTCCCCCAGCCGCCCATGCACGGCTTCGGCAGCTCCTCGAAGTAGTCGGGCAGCACCCAGAGGACCTGGACCTTCGGACCGACCCGCTCGCGGAACCGCCGGACGGCGTCCTCGCCGCGGCGGAGCTGGTCCCATGACGGCATCAGCGCGTCCTGGTTCGGGACCGCCCAGCCGTAGTACTGCGTGTTGGCGAGCTCGAGCCGCTGCGCGCCGAGCTCGAGCGTGAGCTCGAGCAGCGCCTCGATGCGGTCGAGGTTCTGCCGGTGCAGGACGCAGTTGAGCGTGAGCGGGAAGTCGAGCTCGCGCGCGTGGCGCGCGGCCGCGACCTTCTTCTCGAACGAGCGGTTGCCGGCGATCCTGTCGTTCTCCTCGGGGTCCGGGCTCTGGATCGAGACCTGCACGTGGTCGAGCCCGGCCGCCTTGAGCGCCTCCGCGCGCGCGCGCGTGAACAGCGTCCCGGCCGTGATGAGCGACGAGTAGAGGCCGGCGTCGCGCGCGCCGGCGCAGAGCTCGACGAGGTCGCGGCGCAGCATCGGCTCCCCGCCGGTGAGGGCGAGCTGGAGGACGCCGAGCCGGCGCGCCTCGCCGAAGGCGCGGATCCAGTGCTCGGTCTCGAGCTCGTCGCGGTAGCGCTCGTGCCCGATGTCGAGCGGGTTCGAGCAGTACGGGCAGTGCAGCGGGCACTGGTAGGAGAGCTCGGCGATCAGCGTGGACGGCCTAGGCGGCATCGACGACGAGCCCCTTCTGCGCCATGGCGTCGACCATCTCCACGACGTCGTCGCGGACGTCGGCGCCGTCGTAGCGCGCCGACAGCGCGCCGGCGATGTCGTCGAGCGAGCGCTCGCCGTCGCACAGCTCGAGCACCTCCGCCGCGGTCGGGTTGAGCCGCACGACCCCCTCCGGGATGAGGAGGATGTGCTCCGCGCGGACGTCGTCGTAGGACAGCCGTGCGCCGGTGACCAGGCGGGGCCGCGTCACGGCTGCGTGTCCCCGTGCTCGATGGCGTCGAGCTGCGCCCACAGCACCTCGGTCTTGAAGCGGAGCGCCGCGACGGCGGCGTCCTGCTGCTCGGGCGTCGTGCAGCGCTCGACGGTGAGGTCGAGGGCGTACTGCGCGTCGCGCGGCGCCTGCACGAGCCGCGTGCGGAAGTACTCGAGGCCGGCGGGGTCGATCCAGGGGTAGTGGCGCTCGATCGCCTCGACCCGCTGCTTCATCGCGCCTGGCCCGAACAGCTCGGTCAGCGACGACGCGACCGCCTCGATCCACGGCTTCCGGCGCGCGAAGTTCACATAGGCGTCGACCGCGTAGCGCACGCCCGGCAGGACCCCCTGCTCCGACAGCAGCTCGTCGCGGCCGACGCCGAGCGCCTCGCCGAGCCGCAGCCACGACTCGGTGCCGCCCGTGTTCTCGGTCGTGCCGTCGTGGTCGACGATGCGCTGGATCCACTGGCGCCGGACCTCGACCTCGGGGCAATTGGCCAGGATCGCGGCGTCCTTGAGCGGGATGCACTTCTGGTAGTAGAAGCGGTTCGCGACCCAGCGCTGCAGCTCCTCGCGCGTGAGCTCGCCCGCGTCCATCCGCACGTGGAACGGGTGCAGGTTGTGGTAGCGCGCGCCCTGCGCGCGCAGGCGGCCGACGAAGTCCGTCACAGAACGACCTCGAGCCCATCGTAGGCGACCTCGACGCCCGCCTGGACGACCTCCTCGCGCTCGGGGGAGTCCTCGAGCAGGATCGGGTTCGTGTTGTTGATGTGGACGAGGATCTTGCGCGGCCGCTCCAGGGTGGCGAGCATCTCCAGCGTCCCGCCCGTGAGCGGGACATGCCCCATGTCGGCCGCGGTGCGGTCCGAGATGCCCAGCCGCGCGAGGTCGTCGTCGCGCCAGAACGTCCCGTCGACGAGCACGACGTCGCTCGCGGCGAGCCGTTCCACCACGACGTCGTCGAGCCGGGCGAGCCCCGGGGCGTAGGTGACGGTGGCGCCGCCGTCGCGGAACACGAAGCCGGTCTGGTCGTCGCTCACCTCGAACGGCTCGACCACCAGGCTCGACCCCTCGAGCGGCAGTGCGCGCCAGTCGACGCCGCAGAAGCGCTCCAGCATGCGCAGCACGGTCTCGCGCAGCGCGCGCTCGATGACCGCGTCCCCGTAGACGCGGATCGGCGTGGTCGACTCGCGCATCAGCAGCAGGCCGGCCGTGTGGTCGATCTCCGCGTCGGTCAGCAGCACGCCCGCGACCGGCGGCGCGCGGACCCCGTCGACATGCGCGTCGAGCAGCTCGAGCTGCTGACGCAGGTCCGGGGAGGCGTTGACCAGGAACCACGGGCCGTCGTCCCCGCGGATCGCGAGCGACGATTGGGTCCGGGGCCGGCTCTCACCCGCCCGCGCGGCGTCGCACACCCGGCAGCGGCAGTTCCATTGCGGATACCCTCCGCCGGCGGCGGAGCCGAGGACGCGGACGCGCACGCGGCGGGCTCAGCCTCCTACCGCTGGAACACGTAGGACGTGACCTCGGAGCAGAGCTCGACGATCTCGAACTTCGGCTTGACCCACTTCATAGTGCCTCCTTCATGGTCGTAGACGTAACAACAGGGGAACCGGCCGGCGCCGATCTCGTGGCCGCCGCCGGGAAGCGTGCGTTGGAGCTGGGCGCGCCGGAGCGCGCGGTGGCCGAGGCCGATCCGGTCGCGATGGTGTGGCATGAGGTTCCGTTGGCGGTCGTGGCACATGAGCCCGACGCCGAGGGCCTCCGGACCGCCGCCGCACGGGCGGTGCGTGCGTGCCGGGGCGGAGGGACGGTCGCGTGGGCGCTCGACCCGGCGCTGCCCGTCCCCGTCGAGGAGCAGGTGCGCGCGCTGGCCGAGGGCGCCGTCCTCGGCGGCTACGACGGCCGGCGGTGGCGGAGCGGCGAGCCGCAGCGCGGCGTCGAGCGCTTCGTGATCGCCGGCGGCGAGGGTCACGACGCCGTCGCCGAGCGTGCGGCGCTCATCGCCCGCTGGACGAACACCGCCCGCGAGCTGGTCGACGCGCCGCCGAACGTGATCTCCCCGGCCGGCCTCGAGCAGCGCGCGGCGGCGGTCCTCCCCACCGAGGTCGTCGATCCCCGCGAGGCCGGGCTCGGCGCGCTGGCCGCCGTCGGCGGGAGCGGCCCGATCGACCCGCGGCTGATCGTGCTCCGCCACGAGGGCGCGCCGGACGGGCCGCACCTCGCGCTGGTCGGGAAGGCCGTCACGTTCGACACCGGCGGCTACTTCCTCAAGCCGCAGTCGGACATCGTGCGGCAGAAGGCCGACATGGCGGGCGGCGCGGCCGTGGTCGGCGCGCTCGGCGCGATCGCCGAGCTCGGGCTCCCGCTGCGGGTGACCGGCGTCGTGCCGGCCTGCGAGAACATGCTCAGCGGCACCGCGATGCGGCCGACGGACGTGATCACCACCGCCGCCGGCCTCACCGTCGAGGTGACCAACCCCGACGCCGAGGGCCGCCTCATCCTCGCCGACGCGCTGTGGTGGGCGCGCCGCGACGGCGCCACCCACCTCGTCGACCTGGCCACGCTGACCGGCGCCATGCGCGCCGGCATGGGCGACATGTGGGCGGGCGTCTTCGCCAACGACGACACGTGGCGCGACGCCGTCGTCGACGCGGGCAACGCGTCCGGCGACCTCGCCTGGCCGTGGCCGCTGCACCGCCGCTACCGGCCGCTGCTCGACTCGGCCGTGGCCGACCTGCGCAACACGGCAGGCAAGGGCTTCGGCTTCTCGATCGTGGCCGCCACGTTCATTCAGCAGTTCGCGGGTGAAGGGCCCTGGGCTCATGTCGACATGCTCGGTACGGCGCTGCTCGACGAGGATCGCGGCGACGCGTTCGGCCGCGGGGCGACCGGCTACGGCGTCCGCATGCTCGTCGAGCTCGCCGCGCGCATGAGCGCGGCGAGCTCGTGAGCGGCTATCAGCCGACGAGGAAGAGCGCACCTGCCCCGACCAGCAACGCGGCCCCTGCGACCTTCGTGGCCTGGATCTGCGGCGCCACGCGCGGCAGCCAGGCGGCCGCGTACAGGCCGAGGTAGGCCAGCATGCCGCTGGACAGCGCCTGCGCGAGCACCGAGCTGGTCGGCTCGCCGGCCAGACCGAACGCGAGGTTGTCCAGCGTGAGCGCGAACGGCAGCAGCCATACCGCGCGGCGGGCGGTCACCTGCGCCGTGCCGGCGGCGACGACCAGCAGGTAGACCCCGAGGAGGACGAGCGTGCCCATCCCGATCAGCTCGGACGCCGCCTCCGACATCAGCCCCCATCCGAGCCCCGTGCCGATCAGGAACGCTCCCGCGTCGGCGGCGGCGAAGAGCAGGGCGAGCCACACCCAGGACCGCCTGTCGACGAGCGCCCCGATCGCCAGGCAGGCGATGAAGCTGTCAATGCCCAGTAGCAGGAAATTCATCTCTCCCCCTTACTCCGGAAGCGCGAAGGCGAACAGTGCGCTGCCCTGACCGGCGCCCAACATGCCGGGCAGGAAGCCCTCCGTCCACGCGCCCCAGCCGGTCGGCGCGGCGATGTACTGCCGGCCGTCGATGCTGAACGAGCACGGGCTGCTGTGGTGGCCGCTGCCGCACTGGAACTGCCACAGCTGGTCACCGGTCTCCGCGTCGAGCGCGTTGAACTCGCCGGTCGGCTCACCGCCGAACACGAGGCCGCCGCCGGTGGTCAGCAGCGACGAGCACATCGGGATGTCATTGCGCCAGCGCCAGCGCTCCTCGCCGGTGCGCGGGTCGAAGGCGCTGATCGACCCGGCCATGTCCTCGAGGTCCACGGCGACGCCCGC
>Ga0081538_10003580_pt1 | contig 14609 bp, 16 predicted proteins | sample TabmetS5T2R1_FD_71022 | JGI IMG/M metagenome (GOLD analysis project Ga0081538, IMG submission 71022) | Tabebuia heterophylla rhizosphere microbial communities from the University of Puerto Rico - S5T2R1 | ecosystem: Host-associated > Plants > Roots > Rhizosphere ... | reverse complement strand
TGGCCCGGCCGGGCCGCTCCAGCGCCCAGGCCGGCGGGCCGGTCGTCGAGGCGCTGCGGGCCTGGCGGCGCAAGCGGGCCGAGGCCGACGGCGTGCCCGCCTACGTGGTCTTCAACGACCGCACCCTGGCCGCCCTGGCCGAGCGCCGCCCCCGCAGCCGCGGCGAGCTGCTCGCGGTCGAGGGGATCGGCCCGGCCAAGCTCGACCGCTACGGCGACGAGCTGCTCGGCCTGCTGGCGGTCGAGTAGCCCCGCCGCCGCGCCCGCTGGCCGCGGGGCCGCGCCGCGGGCGACAATCCCTCCATGGCCAGACAGAAGGAGCGCGAGCGCGGCGCCCGCCCGCCGGTGTGCCAGTACTGCGCCGCGATCGCCGACACCGCCGGCCCCGGCCTGCCGCTCGGCTGGACGATCCAGACCGGCGTGCGCGGCTGGACCTACCTCTGCGCCCGCTGCACCCGGTCCAACCTGCGCTCGATCGAGTCGCGCCTGTTCGACCGCGACGTGCTCGGCTTCGGGCCGAACTGACGCCCGCGGCGGCCACCGCCGGCCTGCTTCGCGGCCGCCCCGGCGGGGTAGGGACGAGGGGAGGCAACGACCGACCCCACGAGGTGCGCACGATGCCGAAGGACCGCGACGAGGACCTGCCGAGCACCCGGCGGAAGTCGCCCGCCACGGCCAAGCGGACCTGGCGCAAGGCCCACCACAGCGCGGTCGACACCTACGGGGAGGGGGAGCGCGCCCACCGCACCGCGATCAGCAGGAAGCAGTAGGCGACCGAGGAGCGTCGATGGCCGAACGAGGAAGCGACAGGCATGGCCCGCGGCTCGACGACCTCTGGGGCGCCCTCGGCGGCACCGTCGAGCACCGCGTCTGAGCCGGCCGCCATGGCGGGCTTCGAGCTGCTGGCGCACACCGCCGACGTCGGCGTCCGGGCGCGCGGCGCGACCCTGGAGGAGGTGTTCGAGCAGGCCACCCTCGGGCTGGCCGAGGTCCTTGGCGCGCTGGCGCCCGGCCGGGCGCCGCCCGGCGGGCCGCCCGACGGCGAGCGGGTCGCCGTCGAGGTCACCGCCGGCGACCACGGTGCGCTGCTGGTCGACTGGCTGAACGAGGTGCTGTGGCTGCACGAGGCGCGCCAGCACGCCGCCGTCGTCGCCGTCCGGGTCGACCAGGTCACCGGCGACCGGGCGGCCGGCGGCGTGACCTTCTCGACCACGGGCCCGCCCGCCGACGGGACCTTCGTGAAGGCCGCCACCTACCACCAGCTGCGGGTCGGCCGCGACGGCGGCGGCTGGCTGGCCGAGGTCTACCTCGATGTCTGAGCCGACGGGGCGGCGCGGGGCCGTGGAGCCGCGGCAGGTCGAGCCCTTCGTCTGGGAGGTCCCGGTCGGCTACGTCGAGGGGATGCGCGTGCCCGGCGTGGTGTTCGCCTCCGGCGAGCTGTTCGCCAGGGCCCTGGAGGACCGCGCGGTGGAGCAGGTCGCCAACGTCGCCACCCTGCCGGGGATCGTCGGCGCCTCCTACGCGATGCCGGACATCCACTGGGGCTACGGCTTCCCCATCGGCGGGGTGGCGGCCACCGACGTGGCCGAGGGCGGGGTCGTCTCGCCCGGCGGGGTCGGCTTCGACATCGGCTGCGGCGTGCGGCTGCTCCGCAGCGACCTCGACTGGGAGGCCGACGTCAGGGCCCGCGTCGGCGAGCTGGTCCAGGCCCTGGCCAGGCGGGTCCCGCGCGGCACCGGCGGCAAGGGGCTGCTGCCGCTCGACCGGGCCGGGGTCGAGCGGGTCCTGGTCGAGGGCGTGCGCCACCCGCTGGGCCGCGGCGTCGGCGTGGAGGCGGACGCGGTCGCCTGCGAGGACGGCGGCACCGTCGGTGGCGCCGACCCCGCCCAGGTGTCCGACCGCGCCTACCAGCGGGGCGCCCCGCAGCTCGGCAGCCTCGGCGGCGGCAACCACTTCCTGGAGGTCCAGGTCGTCGACGAGGTCCGCGACCGGCCGGCGGCCGCCGCCATGGGGCTGCGGCCCGGCCAGGTCTGCGTGATGCTCCACTCCGGCTCCAGGGGCGTCGGCCACCAGACCTGCACCGACCACCTCAAGGTCATCGACCGGCTGGGCACGGCGCTCGGCATCCGGGTCCCGGACCGCCAGCTCGCCTGCCTGCCCGTCGAGCGGCCCGAGGCGCAGGCCTACCTCGGCGCCATGCGGGCCGCGGCCAACTTCGCCCTCGCCAACCGGCACGTGCTCGCCGACGGCGTGCGCCGCGCCTTCGGCGAGGTGCTCGGCCGGCCCGTCGCCGGCCTCGGCATGGACCTGGTCTACGACGTCAGCCACAACCTGGCCAAGCTCGAGGAGCACGAGGTCGACGGCCGCCGCCGGACCCTCTGCGTGCACCGCAAGGGGGCGACCAGGGCGCTCGGCCCCGGCCACCCCGAGCTCCCCGACCGCTACCGGGAGGTGGGCCAGCCGGTCATCAACCCTGGCAGCATGGGGACGTTCTCGTACGTGCTGGCCGGCGAGGAACGGGCCGAGCGGCGCGCGTTCGCCTCCACCTGCCACGGGGCGGGCCGGGCGATGAGCCGCACCAGGGCCAGGAAGCTCATGTCCGGCGCCGACCTGCGCCGCCAGCTGGAGGGGGAGGGCGTGGTGCTGGCGGCGGCCAACTGGAAGCTGCTGAGCGAGGAGGCCCCGTACGCTTACAAGGACGCCACCGCGGTGGTCGAGACCTGCGAGCGGGTCGGCCTGTCGAGGGTGGTCGCCCGGCTCCGCCCCGCCGGGGTCCTCAAGGGCTGACCACCGCGCCGGCGGCAGGCGGTCCCGGCCGACCCGCGAGCGGGGCGATGAGCGGCCCGGTGGCGGGGTAGGAACCGGCGACGGGAGGAACACAGGGACCGGACCGACCGGGCGTGACGACGACCACGAGGAGGAGGACGAGCCGATGACCGAGGACGCCGTGCCCGAGGCCGACGCCCAGGAGCAGCGGACGCCGGTGCGCGAGGCCGACCAGCCCGAGGCACCCGCGATCGACGACGAGGTGCCCGAGGCGGACGCCCTCGACCAGGCCCGGGTCGTGCCGATCGACGAGGACGACGAGCCGCGCTGAGCGACCATGGTCAGGACCGTGTTCCGCGACCGCGTGGAGGCCGGCGACGTGCTGGCCACCCGGCTCGGCCACTACGCCCGCCGGACTGCCGCTCCGCCGGCCGGAGCCGCCGACGTGCTGGTGCTCGCCCTGCCGCGCGGCGGCGTCCCGGTGGGCGCGCGGGTGGCGCGCGCGCTCGGGCTGCCGCTCGACGTCTTCGTCGTCCGCAAGCTCGGCGTCCCCGGCCACGAGGAGCTGGCGATGGGCGCGATCGCCAGCGGCGGGGTGCAGGTCCGCAACGACGAGGTGGTGGACAAGCTCCGCATCGACGACGCCACCATCCGGCGGGTCGTCGAGGCCGAGGCGCTGGAGCTGGCCAGGCGTGAGCAGCGCTACCGCGGGCGGCGGCCGCCGCCCGACCTGGCCGGCCGGGTCGCGATCCTGGTCGACGACGGGCTGGCCACCGGGTCGACCATGCGGGCGGCGGTCGCCGCCGCGCGCGCGGCCGGGCCCGCCCGGGTGGTGGTGGCGGTGCCGACCGCGCCGGCGTCCACCTGCGAGCAGCTGCGGCGCGAGGCCGACGAGGTCGTCTGCGCCACCACCCCGCGGCCGTTCCGGGCCGTCGGCTACTCCTACCGGTCGTTCCCGCAGACCACCGACGAGGAGGTGCGGGAGCTGCTCCAGGCCGCCTGGACGGCGGCCGAGACCTGACAGTGGACGAGCGAGGGAGCGATCGTGCACCACGCCGAGATTGCCCGAGTGTTCGAGGCCTCCGGGCCGTTCGTCTCCGTGTACCTGGCCACCGAGCGCGACGTGGAGCAGGCCGCCAGCCGGGTCGCCCTGCGCTGGAAGAACCTGCGCGGCGGCCTGCTCAGGGACGGCGTGCCCGAGGCGACCCTTGCCGCCATCGACCCGAGGATCGGGGACAGCCACGCCGGGTCGACCCTGGCGGTGATCGCCGCGGTCGACGGGGTCCGGTACTCGACCAGCCTCCCCGAGCCGCCACCCCGCGACACGATCGTCCGCCACGGCCCCCTGCCGTACCTGCTGCCGCTGCTCGCCGCCGCCCAGGCGGCCGTGCCCCACGTCGCCGTCCTCACCGACCGCACCGGTGCCGACATCGCCGCCCGGGTGGCCGACGGCAGCGAGCGCAGCGAGCGGGTGGAGGGCCGCGTCCCTCCCCACATCCACAAGCCCCAGGCCGGCGGCTGGTCGCAGCCGCGCTACCACCACCGCGCCGAGGCGCTGTGGGAGTCCAACGCCGGGGAGGTGGCCGAGGCCCTCACCAGGCTGGTCGACCGGGTCCGGCCCCGGTTCGTGGCCGCCGCCGGCGACGTGCGCGCCCTGCAGCTGCTCCGCGAGCAGGCCCCCAAGCGGGTCCGTGAGCTGATCCAGGTCGTCGGGGGCGAGTACGCCTCCCTGGACGCGGTGTTCGCCGCGGCCGACAAGCTGGTCGCCGCGACCGTCGACGCCGACACCGACGCCCTGCTCGAGCGCTTCGCGGAGGAGCGCGGCCAGCGGGACCGGGCGGTGGAGGGCGCCGGCGCCACCCTCGCCGCCCTCAGCCGCAGCCAGGTCGGGACGCTGCTGGTCGCCGGGCTGTTCCTCGACGACGCGCGGACCGCGTGGTTCGGGCCCGCCCCGACCGACGTCGGGGCCGACCCCGCGGCGCTCGCCACGCTCGGGGTGGACGACCGCCAGGAGGGCCGGCTGGTGGACGTCGCCGTCCGTGCCGCGCTCGGCACCGGCGCGGCCGTCCGCGTGGTCGACCCCGACCACCAGGCGGCCCCGCGCGACGGCCTGGGGGCGCTGCTCCGCTTCGCCGCCCCGGTGCAGGAGGGCTGACGCCGGCCGCCCGGCTCAGGCGCCGGCGCGGTCCGAGCCCGGCTCGATGCCGAGCAGGGCGGCGGCCGCCGGCTCGGCGTAGGCCACCCGGCTGAGCTCCTCGCCCTCGAAGGTGAGGGTCGTCACGCTGGCGAGGGTGCAGCGGCGCCGGCCCGGCCAGTGCGCCAGCGGACGCCGCTCGAACGCGAGCCGGGCCACCCAGATCGGCGCCTGGTGGGAGACCAGCACCACGGTCCCGCCCGCGTACCGGTCGCGGGCCTCGACGACCGCCGCGTGCACCCGCTCGACCATGTCCACGTTGCGCTCCCCCCACGACGGGGTGCGCAGGTCGCGCAGCCGCCCCCAGATCCGCGGGTGCCGCAGGATGTACCAGGCGACGTTGCCGGCCACGCCCTCGAAGATGTTGCTGGTCTCGATCAGGCGCAGGTCGGTGCGGACCTCCAGGCCGTGCGCGGCGGCGATCGGGCCGGCGGTCTGCTGGGCACGCTCCAGCGGGCTGGAGACCACCGCCGCCAGCGGCGTGGCGGCGAAGTGGCGTGCCAGCATCCCGGCCTGGGCGCGCCCGCGGGCCGACAGGTGGAACCCGGGCAGGCGGCCGTAGAGCACCCGGCCAGGGTTCTCCACGTGGCCGTGGCGGACCAGGTGGACGACGGTCTCGGGCACGTAGGGATCGTAGCAGCGGCCCCGGCGCGCGGCGCGTCCGCCTCCGCCTCCGCCTCCGCCTATGCTGCAGCCCATGTCGCACCCGACCGACCGGCCGCCGCCGGAGGTGCCCACCCGGCCCGGCTGGGTCCCCCGCCGGCCGGAGCCCGACACCAGCGGCCGACCGGCCTGGGCGGTGACCGGCGGGGTGCTGGCCGCCGCCGTGGTCTACCCGGCCGCGTTCTGGCTCCGGGCGGTCCCCTTCTGGCCGGCGATGGTCGCCCTGGCGGCGGTGTCCTGGTGGGCCGCCTGGCACCCCTACCTGCCGGCCCGCCTGCAGCCGACCCGGCGGCTGGCGACCGCCGGCGTGGTCTCGGGCGTGGCGCTGTACGCGCTGTGCTGCGCGGGCGCCCTGGTCGCGCGCGGGACGCCGCTGTGGCCCGGCGTCCAGGAGGTCGCCGGGCTGGCGCGGCGCAGCGCCCCGCTCGGGGTGGCGGCGCTGCTGGTGGTGCTCGCCACCGCTCCGGGCGAGGAGGTGCTCTGGCGGGGGGCGGTGTTCGCCCGGGAGACCCGCCGGCTCGGCGCCGGCTGGCGGCCGGTGGCGACGACCACCGCCCTGTACGCCGCGGTCGTCGCCCTCTCCGGCAGCGTCGCGCTGGTCCTCGCCGCCCTGGCCTGCGGCGCGGTGTGGGCGCGGCAGCGCCAGGTCACCGGGAGCCTGGTCCCCGGCGTGGTCTCCCACGCCGTGTGGGGGCTGCTGGTGCTGCTGTACCTCCCCGGCCTGCCGGCCTTCTGACCCCGGAGACGGGCAAGGGCCCCCGACGCTGGGGGCCCCTTCGAGGGCGAGGCTGGCGCTCCGCGGGCGGAGCAGGCGAGGTCAGGTCAGTTCTTGAAGGCGTCCGGGGAGTAGTTCCACGGCTGCCCGCGCTCGATCTGGAAGCGGTGGCCAACCTCGGGGTCGCGGTCGATGCCGACGACCTGCTGGCACTTTGGACACTTCCAGCGCTCGAAGCCGTAGGCCGAGCTCTCGAGCTCCATGCGCGACCCACACTTGTCGCAGACCTCGCGCTGCAAGGTGGGGGCTGTGGCGGTGCCAGTGTCGTCGGTGCCCATGTCGTCGTCTCCTTGCTCCTCCCGGGTGCCGCCGGGACGCACCACCAGCATGGCCCAACTCGAATGATCTTGCATCCCCCCGCGGGCAACTTCCGCATACCGATCTCGCATCCGGGGGTGGCTAGGTGGCCGTATCCTCACCTACCTACAGAGACGTTCGTTGGCCTGCCGCACTCGGATTCCCCGATCCCGGCGTCCGCAACCAGAAATCCGGCAAGGCCGGCGGCCGCGCCGGTGCGTGCAGCGGCGGCGGCACCAACCTACGATGCGGGCATGACACCGCAGCCAGCCACGGGCCCCCGCAGGGTGGTGCTGACGGGCGGCCCGCTGCGCGTCGACGAGGTGGTGGCGGTCGCCCGCGGTCGCGTCCCGGTCGAGCTGGCCGAGGAGGGCCGCAAGCGCATGGCCGGCGCCCGCGAGGTGGTCGAGCGGGCGGTCGCGGAGGGCCGCCGCGTCTACGGCGTCTCCACCGGCTTCGGGCTGCTCGCCAACACCGCCGTCGACCCCCGCGACCTCGAGGAGCTGCAACGCCGGATCGTGCTGTCGCACGCCACCGGCACCGGCGACCCCCTCGACGCCGAGGTGGTCAGGGGCATGCAGCTGCTGCGGGCGCGGACCCTCACCCAGGGCCACTCCGGGGCCCGTCCGGTGCTGGTGGAGGCGCTGCTCGCCCTGCTGGCGGCCGGCGTGACCCCGGTGATCCCCGAGCACGGCTCGGTGGGCGCCTCCGGCGACCTGGCGCAGCTCGCCCACCTGGCGCTGCCGCTGCTGGGCGAGGGCGAGGTCCAGGTCGACGGGCGGCGGATGCCGGCCGCCGAGGGGCTGCGCCTGGCGGGCCTCGAGCCCCTCCGGCTCTCCTTCAAGGAGGGGTTGTCGCTGGTCAACGGCACCGAGGGGATGCTGGCGCTGGCCTGCCTGGCGGTGGCCGACGCCGAGGCGCTGGCGGCCATGGCCGACGTCGCCTGCGCCATGTCGATCGAGGGGCTGCTGGGCACCGACCGCCCCTTCCAGGCCCGCCTGCACGAGCTGCGACCCCACCCGGGCCAGGCCGCCAGCGCCGCCAACCTGCGCGGGCTGCTGGCCGGCTCGCCGATCCTGGCCAGCCACCGCCACTCCGACCACGCCATCCAGGACGCCTACTCGCTGCGCTGCGCGCCCCAGGTGCACGGCGCCTGCCGCGACGTGGTCGCCTTCGCCCGCCAGGTGGTCGAGCGCGAGCTCGGCTCGGTGACCGACAACCCGGTGGTCTTCGCCGACACCGACGAGGTCGTCTCGGTCGGCAACTTCCACGGCGAGCCGCTCGCCTTCGTGCTCGACTTCCTGGCGATCGCCCTCGCCGAGCTGGCCGACATCTCCGAGCGCCGCGTCGACCGGCTGCTGGACCCGGCCCTCAACCACGACCTGCCGCCGTTCCTGGCCCGCGACCCCGGGCTCAACTCCGGGCTGATGCTCACCCAGTACACCGCGGCGGCGCTGGTCGCCGACAGCAAGGTGCTGGCCCACCCGGCCTCGGTGGACTCCATCCCGACCTCGGGCAACCAGGAGGACCACGTCTCGATGGGCTGGACGGCGGGGCTGAAGCTGCGCCGGGTGCTCGGCAACGTCCGCCGCACACTCGCCATCGAGGCCCTCTGCGCCGCCCAGGCGATCGACCTCCGGGCGCCGCTGCGCCCGGGGGCGCCGATCGCCGCGGTGCAGGACCGGCTGCGCGAGGAGGTGCCGGTGCTGGACGCCGACCGCTACCTCGCCCCCGACCTGGCCGCGGTCGAGCGGCTGGTCACCTCCGGGACGCTGGTCGCCGCCGCCGAGGGGGTGGTGGGACCGCTCGGCTAGCCGGCCGGACCAGGAAGGAGCATCGCCATGGAAGGCGCCCGGCCCGTCCGCGCCCCCCGCGGCAGCCAGCTGTCCTGCCGCGGCTGGCAGCAGGAGGCCGCCCTGCGCATGCTGTGCAACAACCTCGACCCGGAGGTCGCCGAGCGCCCCGACGACCTGGTCGTCTACGGCGGCACCGGCCGGGCGGCGCGCGACTGGCGGGCGTTCGACCGGATCGTGGCGACGCTGCGGCGGCTCGGCGACGACGAGACGCTGCTGGTCCAGTCCGGCAAGCCGGTCGGGGTGTTCCGCACCCACTCGTTCGCGCCCAGGGTGCTGCTGGCCAACTCCCTGCTGGTGCCGGCGTGGGCGACCTGGGAGCAGTTCCGCGAGCTGGAGGCCGCCGGCCTGACGATGTACGGGCAGATGACCGCCGGCTCCTGGATCTACATCGGCACCCAGGGGATCCTGCAGGGCACCTACGAGACGTTCGCGGCGGTGGCGGCCGCCAACGGCTGGGAGAGCCTGCGCGGCAGGGTGGTGCTCACCGCGGGGCTCGGCGGCATGGGCGGGGCGCAGCCGCTGGCGGTCACCATGAACGAGGGCGTGGCGCTCTGCGTCGAGGTCGACCCCGAGCGGCTGGCCCGGCGCCTGGACACCGGCTACCTCGACGAGCGCGCCGGCGACCTGCGCGACGCGGTCGAGCGCGCCGGCGCGGCCGCCGCCGAGGGCCGCGCGGTCTCCATCGGGCTGGTCGGCAACGCCGCCGACGTCTTCCCCGAGCTGCTGGACGCCGGCTTCCGGCCCGACGTGGTGACCGACCAGACCTCGGCGCACGACCCGCTGGGCGGCTACGTGCCGAGCGGCGTCGACCCGCGCGAGGCGCCGAAGGCCCGCGGCGACGACCCGGCCGGGTACGTCAAGCAGGCCCGCGAGTCGATCGCCCGCCACTGCGAGGCGATGGTCGGCTTCCAGCGGGCCGGCGCGGAGGTGTTCGACTACGGCAACAACCTCCGCGGCGAGGCGAGCGCGGCCGGCTTCGCCGACGCGTTCGCCTACCCGGGGTTCGTGCCGGCCTACATCCGGCCGCTGTTCTGCGAGGGCAGGGGGCCGTTCCGCTGGGCCGCGCTGTCCGGCGACCCGGCCGACATCGCCCGCACCGACCGGGCGGTGGTGGAGCTGTTCGGCGACGACGAGCACCTGCAACGCTGGCTGCGGATGGCCGCCGAGCGGGTCCGGTTCCAGGGGCTGCCGGCGCGGATCTGCTGGCTCGGCTACGGCGAACGCCACCGGGCGGGGCTGGCGTTCAACGAGCTGGTCCGCAGCGGCGAGCTGCGGGCCCCGATCGTGATCGGCCGCGACCACCTGGACGCCGGGTCGGTGGCCAGCCCCTACCGGGAGACCGAGGCGATGGCCGACGGCTCCGACGCGATCGCCGACTGGCCGATCCTGAACGCCCTGCTCAACACCGCCTCCGGCGCCTCGTGGGTGAGCGTCCACCACGGCGGCGGGGTGGGGATCGGCCGTTCCATCCACGCCGGGGTGGTGGTGGTCGCCGACGGCACCGACGAGGGCGCCAGGCGGGTCGAGCTGGTGCTCACCAACGACCCCGGCACCGGGGTGATGCGCCACGCCGACGCCGGCTACGACCGCGCGCTCGAGGTCGCCGGCGACCGCGGCCTGGACCTGCCGGAGGCCACGCCGTGACGGTCGACTTCCTGCTCACCGGGGCGGGGCAGCTGGTCACCTGCGACCCGGCGCTGGGGGAGGGGCCGCTCGGCCTGGTCGAGCGCGGCGCGGTCGCCGCCAGCGGCGGGGGGGTGGTGTACGCCGGCCCCCAGGACGGCCTGCCCGACCTCGAGCTGGCCGCCGGCGCGACCCGGCTGGACGCCGGCGGCCAGGCCGTCCTGCCCGGGTTCGTCGACGCCCACAGCCACCTGGTGTTCGCCGGCGACCGCGCCGACGAGTTCGCCGCCCGCCTGCGCGGGGTCGGCTACGAGGAGGCGCTGGCCGCCGGCGGCGGCATCAACCGCACCGTCCGCGAGACCAGGGCGGCCGGCGATGCCGAGCTGGAGGCCACCGCGGCGCGGCGGCTGGTCGAGGCGGCCAGGCACGGCACCACCACGCTGGAGGCCAAGTCGGGCTACGGCCTCACCACCGACGACGAGCGCCGCTCGCTGGCGGTGCTGGCCTCCCTGGCGGCGCGCTTCCCCGTCGAGGTGGTGCCGACCTTCCTCGGCGCCCACCTGGTCCCCGCCGAGTACGCCGCCGACCGGGACGGGTACCTGGAGCTGCTGGAGCGGGAGATGCTGCCGGCGTGCGCGCCGCTGGCGCGGTTCGTGGACGCCTTCTGCGACCGCGGCGCGCTCACCGTGGGGGAGTCCCGCCGGGTGCTGCTGGCTGGCCGCCGCCACGGCCTCGCCCTGAAGCTGCACGCCAACGAGCTCGGCTCCACCGGCGGCGCGGCGCTGGCCGCCGAGCTCGGCTGCGTCTCCGCCGACCACCTGCTGTTCTGCGACGAGCAGGAGGCCAAGGCGCTGGCGGCCGCCGGCACCGTGGCCGTGCTGCTGCCCGGCACCAGCTTCCTGCTCCGCACCGGCCGGGCCGCGCCCGTGCAGGTGCTCCGCGACGCCGGCGTGACCCTCGCGCTGGGGACCGACTGCAACCCCGGGACCTGCTACTGCGAGTCGATGCAGCTGGTGGTCGCGCTGGCCTGCGTGCACGGCGGCCTCACCCCGGAGGAGGCGGTGCTGGCCGCCACCGACGGCGCCGCCAGGGCGGTCGGGCGCGCCGGCCAGGCCGGCAGGCTGGCCGCCGGCGCCGCCTGCGACCTGGTGGTGCTGGCCGGCCGGAGCTACCTCGACCTGGCCTACCACCTCGGCGTGAACCTCGCCGCCGTGGTCGTGAGGCGGGGAGTGGTGATCGCCGGCGACGGCGTCCCCGCCGGCGCCCTCGCGGAGGCCCGCTCGTGATCGACCCCGACCGGCTGGTCGAGTGCGTCCCCAACGTCTCGGAGGGCCGCCGGCCGGAGGTGGTCGACGAGGTCGCCGCCGCCTTCGCCGGCCCCGAGGTGCTGCTGCTGGACCGCTCCTCCGACCCCGACCACAACCGCTCGGTCCTGACCCTGGCGGGGCCGGGACCGGCGCTGGTCGAGGCGGCGGTCGCCGGCGCCAAGGCCTGCGCCCGCCTGATCGACCTGACGCGGCACCAGGGCGCCCACCCGCGCATCGGCGCCCTGGACGTGCTGCCGTTCGTCCCCCTCGGCGCCGCCACCGCCCTGCGGGGCGCCGCCGACCCCGACCTCGACTGCGCCGCCCTGGCGCTGCGGGCGGGCCGGCGGATCGCCGAGGAGGCCGGCATCCCGGTCTACCTCTACGGCGCCGCCGCCCGCCGGCCCGAGCGCGCCGCGCTCCCCGCGGTGCGCCGCGCCGGCGACCGCCAGGCCGCGGCGCCGGCGGCGGCGTCGGCGCCCGACCTGGGCGGCCCCGGCCTGCACCCGACCGCCGGCGCGACCGCGGTGGGCGCGCGCGGCTTCCTGGTGGCCTACAACGTCGACCTGGCCGGCGCCGACCTGGCGCTGGCCAGGCGCATCGCCACGGCGGTGCGGGAACGCGACGGCGGCCTGCCGGCGGTGCGCGCCATGGGCGTCGCGCTCCAGGGGCGCGGGCTCGTCCAGGTCTCCATGAACCTGCTCGACTTCCGCGTGACCCCGCCGGCCGCCGCCTTCGCGGCGGTGGCCAGGCTGGCCGAGGAGGCGGGCGCCGAGGTGGTCCGCTCCGAGGTGGTCGGCCTGGTCCCCGCGGCCGCCCTGGCGGGCACCGACCCCGCCACGCTGCGGCTCGACGGCTTCACCCCCGACATGCTGCTGGAGGAGCGCCTCGCCCGGGCGCTGCGCGGCAGGCAGGGCGACCAGGCTAAGGTTGCACGGTGAGCCCACCACCTCGCCTCGGCGAGCACCCATGGCTCGGCGCCTACGCCGCCCCCACGGTCACCCCCGGCGGCGGGAGCGCGTCGGCGGTGGCCGCCGCCCTCGGCTGCGCGCTGATCGCGATGGCGGCCCGGATCGGCGGCCGCAAGGCCGACCCGGCGCAGCGCGGGCGCCTCGGCTGGCTGGCGGACGAGGCCGAGCGGCTCCGCGCCGTCCTGGTGGAGCAGGAGCGCGCCGACGCCGGCGTCTACGAGCGGATGGTGGCGACGGTCCGCGCGGCCCGCGCCACCGCCGGCGACCCCGGGGCCGAGCGGGCCGCCGAGTCGGCCAGGGCCGACGCCACCGACGTCCCGCTGGTCACCGCCGAGCTGGCCGCCGAGGGGCTCGGGCTGGCCGCCGAGCTGGCGACGATGGGCCTGTCGCGGACCGTCAGCGACCAGCTGGTCGCCGCGCACCTGCTGCGCGCCGGCCTGGAGGGCGGCATCTCGACGGTCTCCTTCAACCTCAGGAGGCTGGCCCCCGGGCCCACCCGCGACCAGCTGGTGGACCGGGTCGGGCGCCTGGAACAGGCCCGCGGGACCGCTGCCGGCCTGATCGGCCGGCTCACCGGGATGTTCGATTGAGGCCCGATTTCCCCGCCGACCCGCCGAGGGCGGATACTGCCCGCAGCTCGAGCGGGAGGAGTGAGGTGACCAGCGACTTCCATGGCCCTGACAGGACCGGCGGCCGGACGGCCGTGGAGCCCCCGGTCCCCGTCGACGACCTGTACGTCGAGCCGCCCGCGGGCCACCGCGCCCCGCCCAACCGGCCCGGCGCCTACTGGACGGGCCTGGTGGTACTGGCCATCGGCCTCGCCGTCACCGTGGGGGCGCTGGCCACGCGGGTCACCTCGATCGTGCAGACGGTACTGCTGGCGGTGCCGCTCGCGCTGGTCGGGCTCGGCCTGGAGCGGGTGGGGCGCGGGGTGGGCCGGGGCTCGCTGCGCTCGACCGGCGTGCTCCTGCTGCTGGTCGCCGTGATCGGGCCGGTGGTGCTGTCGCTCTCCTCGCCGGACTCGGTGGTCACCGCGCAGCCGAGCGCCGACGTCCCCTCCGGGGCGACCAAGGCGCTGCTGCGCGCCAGCGTCGGCGGCGGCGAGCTGCGGATCGGGCCGGAGGCGCCGGGGCTGTACCGCGCCGAGCTGCGCGGACCCGGGCAGCCGAGCGACCAGGTCACCACCACCGACGACAAGGAGGCCGTGGTCGACCTGCGCGGCCCGGTCCGGCGGGGGCTGCTGGCCCGCAACCGCGGCAACGACTGGGCGGTCAGCCTCACCACCGCGCTTCCCTGGTCGGTGGAGGTCGACGCCGGCGCCATCACCGCCGACCTCGGCCTGCGCGAGCTCGACCTGCGCGGCGTCGAGATCGACGCCGGCGTGTCGCGGCTGGCGCTGCGGCTCGGCCAGCCGGCCGGCCGCATCCCCATCGACCTGCGCGTCTCGACCGGCCTGATCGACGTCCACCTGCCGAGGGCGGCGGCCTGCGAGGTCCGGGTCGACGGCTTCAGCCTCGACAACTTCCGCCAGGCGGGCCTGGTCAACGAGGGCGGGGTCTGGCGCACCGGCGACGCCGGCCGGGCCGAGCGCTACGTCGTCAACGTCCGCACCTCCGGCGGCCGCATCCGCCTCCACCGCGAGTAGCGGGTAGAGGGCCCCCCGGCCCGCTCGCCCCTGCCTCGTGCCGGCGCGTCGGTTCTGCGCGGTCTGACCGGTTGCGGTGGTTCTGCGCCTGCTGCTAGCGTGGCCGACCGTTGGGCGCCCCACCCAGGGCGCCCAGCCGCTGTCCGGGCTCGTCTCGGCGGGGCCGCCGGCCACGGCCGGTCATCCCCCAGGCTGCGCCGAGCGCCTGTCCGCTCCGCGGCGGGGCATCCCCCGGCCCCGTCCGCGGGCGGGCACCGCGCCAGGTCCATCGGCCTGGCCGGGGTCGGCCGGGTGATCATCGAGGTCGCCGGCGCCGCCTCGGCCCGGCCGCCCGCGTAGCGCCGGCCGCTAGGTCCGGGTGCGGTAGTTGAGGAAGACCACGCCGCTGCCGAACCGGCGCTCTTCCAGCAGTTCGAGCTCCAGGCGGACATGGTCGGGGAGCGCCCGGTTGCCGCCTCCCACCACGATGGGCGTGAGGAACAGGTGCCACTCGTCGACCAACCCGGCCTTGATCGC
>Ga0081538_10003579_pt1 | contig 14610 bp, 15 predicted proteins | sample TabmetS5T2R1_FD_71022 | JGI IMG/M metagenome (GOLD analysis project Ga0081538, IMG submission 71022) | Tabebuia heterophylla rhizosphere microbial communities from the University of Puerto Rico - S5T2R1 | ecosystem: Host-associated > Plants > Roots > Rhizosphere ... | reverse complement strand
GAACGGCACCTCTCTTGTGATCGGGATCTCGAAGATTAGCTTGCCGCGCAGCGCGCGCTCGGCGTCGAAGGCCGGGCCGGGCGCCACGAAGCGCGGCAGCGCGCGGAACCGCTCGATTTCCGCGCGCGCGGCGCGCACGCCGGCCGCCGAGCCCTTCGGCGCGCCGCTTCCCTCGTCGCCGTCACCCCCGTCGCCGCAACCCGGCGCGGCGAGGATCGCGACCACCAGCGCCAGTGTCGCCGCAAACCGAGGCACGGGATCGGCTAGATGAGCCCGAGCTCCCGAGCGCGCTCGACCGCCTTGTCGCGCGTCTCCACGTTGAGCTTGCGGTAGATCCCCCGGACGTGCGTCTTCACCGTGTTGAGCGAGACGAACAGCGCGGCGCCGATCTCGCGCTGCGAGAGCTCGCCCGGAAGGAGACGCAGCACGGCCAGCTCGCGCTCGCTCAGCTCCTCGGCCGGACCGCCGTCCGTCGTGCGCACCCGCGGCGCCAGGTGCAGCCGGCGCTCGGTGCGCGCCAGCATCTCGGTGAGGATCCCGGGGTCCGGGCAGTCCTCGACCACCCGGCGGGCGGCGGCGGCCGCCGCGCCGGCCCCGTCGGGGTCGCCCTGGAGCTGGCGCGCCTCCGCCTGCGACAGCAGCGCGTAGGCGATCTCGACCGCCGCGACCCCGCTCTGGGACAGCTCGGTGCCCCGCTCGATCTCGCCGGCGGCGGCCTCCAGCATGCCGCGCCGCTCGAGTGCCCGCCCCTGGACCACGCGCGCCATCGTCGTCGCCCAGTGCCCGGTCAGGCTGCGTTCGTCGGCGAGCGCGAGGGCGTTCGCGGCGGTGCGCGCGCCCTTGTCGAGGTCGCCCGACTCAGCCCGGATCGCCGCGAGCCCCGCGGAGGCGTGGATCACCGCCAGGTGGTTTCCGGCCGCACGCGCGGTCTGCACCGACTCCTCCAGCTCGTGCTCCGCCTCCTCCGGGCTGCCGCTCCAGAACAGGGCGATCCCGAGCACCGGGCAGCCGACCGGGCGCCAGGGCGTGTCGCCGCGCTCGACCGAGCGTCGCCCCGCCTCGACCGCGCGGGCGACGTCGCCGCTCATGTAGCGGTAGATCTCGCGCAGGCTGGCGATCCCTGACTCGAGGACTTCGCTGCCCTCGACCCCCGCCCGCTCGGCCGCGCGGATCCAGCGGTCCACGTCGTCGAGGCGGCCCGTGTTGACGCCGATCCACGCCTTGGTCAAGCACAGCGCGGCGTCGGCGGCGACGGCCTCGTCGCCGAGCGCGTCGAGCCAGGCGGCGACGGTCTCGAGCCGTCCGCGCTGCAGGAAGGCGTACCAGTGGGCGCTGATCAGCTCGCTCGCCGCCGCCCGGTCCTCGGCGGCGATCGCGTGCTGGATCGCCTCTGCAGGGAAGCCGCCGTCGCGATACCAGTCGCTCGCCCGTCGGTGAAGGCCGGCCACGAGTTCGGGCGCGGTCCGGGTCAGCTCGTGGCGCAGCAGCTCGGCGAACAGGTGGTGGTAGCGATACCACTGGCGGCGCGAGTCCAGCGGAAGCAGGAAGAGGCCGGCCCGCTCCAGCTCGTCGAGCCGGATCTCGGAGTCCCGGCGGCCGGTCACTGCGTCGCAGAGCCCGCCGCAGAGGCGGTCGAGCACCGACGTCTGAAGCAGGAACGTCCGCGTGTCCTCCGACTGGCCGTCGAGCACCTCGAAGCCGAGGTAGTCGACGACCGGACGATCGTCGCCGGCGAACGAGGAGATGAACTCGTGGGCGTCGCTGCGCCCGCTCAGCGACAGCGCGGCCAGGTGCAGGCCGGCGGCCCAGCCCTCGGTGCGCTCGCACAGTCGCTCCACATCGGCCTGGTCCAGCTCGAACTCGAGCGCGCCGTGCAGCAGCGCGGTCGCCTCCGCGGTCGTGAAGCGCAGGTCGGCCGCGCGAATCTCGACCATCTCCCGGCGCACCCGTAGGCGGCCCAGCCCGAACGGCGGCTCCGAGCGGCTGGCGACGGCGAGCTGGACGGTGTCCGGCAGGTGGTCCAGGAGGTAGCGCACCGCCTCGTGGACCTTCGGGTTGGCGATCAGGTGGTAGTCGTCGAGGGTCAGCACGAGCGGCCGCGGAAGCGCCGCGAGCTCGTTGATCAGCGACGGCAGCACCACCTCGGTGAGCCCTCCGGACGCGGCGAGCTGACCGCGGGCGTGCTCGCCGATGCCCGGCACGACGGTGCGCAGCGCGGCGATCGCGCCCTCGAAGAGCTTCACCGGGTCGTTGTCATCGGCGTCCAGCGACAACCACGCGAACGGGCGTCTTTCGGCTGGCGCCGACCGCCACTCGTCCAGCAGCGTGGTCTTTCCCGAGCCCGCCGGCGCGATCACCAGCGTGAGCCGCGCGTCCGAGCCGCCGGCGATGGCCGCGACCAGGCGGTCGCGCGGGACGAGTCCCGGGCGGGTACGGGGGACCTGCAGCTTTGTCGCGGTGATGACCGGGCCGGACGGTCGCATGCCGTGACTCCTTCCGAGTCCGAGGGGCTAACCCTAACGCCCCGCGGCGCGGGCGCGTAACGGCTGGCGCGTCGTACCGGACTCATCCGGCAGTGTCCCCGCTCAGCCCCGCCCGCCCCGCGCGCCCGACCGGCTTCGTCGTGCACGACCCTGAGTTCGCTTCCGTCCTGGGGCCGACGCCGCGGCTCGAGCGCGCGGTGGCCACCGACGCCCACGAGGGCCCGGTCTACGTGCCCGGTGAGGACGCCCTCTACTTCACGACGGTCCCCCGGAGGCCCACGGCGGACGCCGACCCGCTGGTCGCGGTCAAGCGCCTAGCGCTGGACGGCCAACGGTTCCCCCTCGAACCCGACCGCGTGTCGCTCGTTCGCAGCGACGCGAACGGGGCAAACGGCATGGCGCTCGACCGCGACGGCGCGCTGGTGGTGTGCGAGCAGGGCACGCGCTCGCGCCCGGCCGCCATCACGCGCGGCGGTCACACGCTCGTCGACGCCTTCGAAGGCCGGCCGCTCAACTCACCCAACGACGTGGTCGTCAAGAGCGACCGCTCTATCTGGTTCACGGACCCGAGCTACGGCTACCGGCAGGGCTTTCGGCCCGAGCCGGCGATGGGGGACCACGTGTACCGCTACGACCCCGGCTCCGGGCGGCTCACGCTCGTCGCCGACGGCTTCGACAAGCCGAACGGGCTTTGCTTCGCACCCGACGAGCGGGTGCTGTACGTGGCGGACAACGGGGGGCCGCACGCTCTCCTCGCATTCGACATGCGGGAGGAAGCGCGCGTCGCGAACCGGCGCGTGCTTCACGAGAGCACGCCCGCGCATCCCGACGGGCTGAAGACCGACTCCGCCGGGCGCATCTACGCCACCTTCGCCGGCGGCGTCCACGTCCTCGCCGCGAGCGGACGGCTGATCGGCGAGATCGAGCTTCCCGGTGCCGTGAATCTCTGCTTCGGCGGGCCGGGCCGAAACACCCTCTTCATCACCACCGACGACGCGATCTGGGCCGCGGTCCTTGAGACCCGCGGTCCCTGAAGGAGGCAGCCATGGCGGTCATCCGCACCCGCAGGATCATCGACGAGGCCGGGGCGCAGGCGGTGCTCGACGCGGCCGAGGCCCGGGCCGTCGAGCGCGGCTATCGGGTGGTGATGGCAGTGGTCGATCCGTGGGGCGAGCTCGTGGCGTTCCGGCGGACGAAGGACGCGCAGATCGCGAGCAGCCGCGTCGCGCTCGACAAGGCCCGCACGGCGGCGATCTTCATCCGGCCGAGCCGGGAGATCGAGCAGCAGGTGACCGATGGGCGCCTGGGCGCGCTCGCGCTGCACGGAGCGTCGGCGCTCACCGGCGGCGTCCCGCTGGTCGTGGATGGCGAGACGGTGGGTGCCCTCGGCACCAGCGGCGAGACACCCGACGAGGACGAGTCCGTCTCGGTGGCCGGCGCGGCGGCGGAGGTCTCCTACCGCGAGGTCCTCGCGCTGACGCGGGACGGGGCCCGACTGGCCGCCGAGGCCATCGCCGGCGAGGCCGCCCGGCGCGGCGTGGCCCCGGTGATCTCCGCCGTCGACGCGGGCGGCGCGCTGATGTACCTACACCGGCCGGACGCCGCGCAGGTCGCGAGCGTGGAGGTCACCACCGACAAGGCGCGCACGGCGGCCATCTACCGTCGGCCGAGCAAGGACTTCGAGGACCAGGCATCGGGCGGGCGGCCGTCCGCCCTGCACCTCGCCCGCGCCGTGCCGCTCCAGGGCGGCGAGCCGATCGTGGTCGACGGCGCCGTGGTGGGGGCGGTGGGCGTCAGTGGCGCGAGCTCGGCGGACGAGGACCGCGAGCTGGCGCTCATCGGCGCCGGCGCGGCGGCGCAGGCGGCCGGCAATGGCGGTCGCGCCAACGGGGCGACGTTCATCCCGGCTGCGGCGCTGGCGGACAAGTTCGCCACCGGCGGGCTGCTGGTCGACACCGACGGCTACAAGCTGGACGCCGGCCGCCGGGTCGAGCCTGGCGAGGTGGAGTACCACGAGCACACCGTCGACGTCATGCACGTGGTCGACGGTACGGCCACGGTGGTCACCGGGGGCGAGATGCGCGGCGCGCGCGAGGTCGCGCCCGGAGAGCTGCGGGCGCCCGCGGTCGAGGGCGGCACGGCCCACCAGCTGGCCGCCGGCGATGTGCTGGCCATCCCGAACGGCGTGCCGCACCAGTTCACCGCCGTCTCGGAACCGTTCCTCTACTTCGTGGTGAAGGTGGACGCGTGATGGCGCTGGCGACGACCACATCCGCGGCCCGGCTTCCCGGCCCGCCCGAGCTCTTGCCCGGCCGCCCCGACTCCGTCGTGGATCTCCAGACCGACGAGGGGACGCGTCTCGTAGGCGGCGAGTGGCGCTACGCAGACGCGCGCGTGGAGGAGGTCGACTTCGTGGCGCTCGGGTCGGACGCCGACCCGCTCGGGCCCGGCGACGTCCCCAACCGCACCTACGACGTGCTCCCCCACGGCGAGGCGGCCGACCTGGACGACTCGGGCTGGGAGGTGCTGTCCCCGGCGGACACCCGGAGGCGGCTGGCCAATGGGCGGGTCTGCTTCAACTGGTACCGCATCGCGGTCACCATCCCCGAGCGCCTCGGCGATTTCGACCCGACCGGGGCGACGGTGGTGTTCGAGGTGGTGGTCGACGACTACGCCGAGGTGTGGGTCGACGGCGCGCTGCCGCACGCCATCGGCGACACCGGCGGCCGGGTGGTGGGCGGCTTCAACGCCCCCAACCGCGTGGTGCTGACCCGCGACGCCCGCCCCGGCCAGCGCTTCCAGATCGCGGTGTTCGGCATCAACGGCCCGATCTCCGCCTCGCCGCCCAACTACATCTGGATGCGCACGGCGACGCTCGACTTCTACACCCGGGAGCGGGCGACCGCGAGCGAGCGGATCGACGATCGCGTGGAGCGGGTGGCGGGCGGCTTCGAGTTCACCGAGGGGCCGGTCTGGGCGCCCGACGGCGCGCTGCTGTTCAGCTCGCCCAAGACGAACGTGATCTACCGCCTCGACCCGGAGCTGGGCGTGGTCACGCTCTTCCGCCCCAAGAGCGGCTACAGCGGCGTGGACATCGCCCGCTACCACCAGCCCGGATCGAACGGGCTGACCTTCTCGCCCGCCGGCCTGCTGACGATCTGCCAGCACGGCAACCGGCGCGTGATCCGCGTCAACCCGCACGGCGACATCACGGTGCTGGCCGACGCGCACGAGGGCCGGCGGCTGAACAGCCCCAACGACCTCGTGTACCGCTCCGACGGCACGCTGTACTTCACCGACCCGGCCTTCGGCCTGCCCGGCGGGCCGGCGGACCCGGCCAAGGAGCTTCCCTTCCAGGGTGTCTTCGCGGTGCGACCCGACGGGTCCATGCTGCTGATTGACGACGCCCTCGAGGGCCCGAACGGCCTCGCGTTGTCCCCCGACGAGCGCTACCTCTACGTCGGGGACTGGGACCCGGGGCACAAGGCCGTGATGCGCTACGAGATCGCGACCGACGGCGCGCGCGCCGGTGCGCCCGAGCTGCTGGTCGACCTGACGGCCGAGCCGGGCGACGACGCGATCGACGGCATCGAGGTCGACCGACACGGGACGCTGTACGTCTGCGGGCCGGGCGGGATCTGGGTGGTCTCGCCGGCGGGCGAGAAGCTCGACCTGCTGGAGCTGCCGGAGGCGCCGCACAACCTGGCCTGGGGTGGCGACGACCGCACCCTCTACGTCACCGCACTGACGTCCATCTACCGGATTCGACTGGAGGACTCGGAATGAGCAAGCTCGAGATCGGGATGACCCTGCCGGACTGGGAGCTGCCGGACGAGAACGGCGATCGGCACCGGCTCTCCGCGCTGCAGGGCGACAACGCCCTGGTGCTGCAGCTGGCCCGCGGCGAGCACTGCCCGCGCGAGCGCCAGCACCACTTCGAGCTCCTTCGGTTCCGGCGCTGGTGCCCGGTGGCCTTCACGGAGCTCGTGTCGATCCTCCCCAACGACCTCCACGACACCTACAAGATGAAGATCGCGACCGGCGCCGAATGGACGTTCCTGTCCGACGCTGACCTCGAGGTCCAGTCGGCGCTCGAGATCGACGAGTACACCGACCCCCACCACGACGCCACCGTGCCGCACACCCTGATCGTCTCGCCCGGGCTCAGGGTCGAGAAGGTGTACGTGGGCTACTGGTTCTGGGGCCGGCCCTCCCCCGAGCAGCTCTGGGCCGATCTGGGCGAGCTGTTCGCCCGGACGAAGGCCGACTTCGACCCCACAGTGCCGGAGGTGCGGGCGGCCTGGGAGGCCGAGCGGGCGGCGGCCTGATCAGAGCGGCCGGCGGACCCCCACCTCGTCCAGGTGGATGAGCAGGTCGGCGGGGTCCTCGTACGCGCGGAACGCGCCGGCGTAGATGAGCTCCTCGCGACCGTAGCCGCCGGACAGGAGCCCGATCCCGAGGGCGCCGGCGCGGCGGGCGGCGAGCAGGTCCCACACGCTGTCGCCCACCACGATCGCGTCGCCGATGTCCACGTCCAGGCGGTCGGCGGCGGCGAGGAAGAGGTCCGGATCCGGCTTGGCGTAGCGCACGAGGTCCCGGGTCACGAAGGGCGTGTCCGGGGGAAGGTCGAGCAGCTCGCGGGCCCGCCCGGCCGCGCCCTCGGTCCCGCTCGTCGCGATCGCCCAGTCCACGCCGTGCTCGTCGAGCGTAGTCAGCAGCTCGCGGGCCCCCGGCAGCGGACGAACTCCCCCGTAGTTGCGGACGTACGCCTCGTCGTGCAGCCGGGGCAGGCGGGCGATGGTGGCATCGTCCAGCGGCGACCCGAGCTCGCGCATGAGGGCGGTCACGAACAGGCCGCCGCTCATGCCGATGCGGCGGTGGATCTTCCACACCGACAGCGAGACCCCCACCTCCTCGAGGGCCTCCCGCCAGGCGACGACGTGCTGGTACACGCTGTCGATCAGCGTGCCGTCGAGGTCGAACAGAAACGCCGGCTGCCGGCTGCGCTCGGGGACCCCCATACCGCTGCAACTTTGCCAGGACGCGGGCTCTACGACCCGGCCGGGCCGCACCCTATTCGTGTGCCGACGGGCGCACCCGCGCGCGGACCCGCCGGCCGGCGCCGAGGAAGCGCGGTTTATGCTGCGGGAGCTGCTCGGGCCCACGTGTGACAGCCGCGACATCGCGAACCGCGCGGCCACGGCCGCCGAGGAGCGTGTCGTGCCCCGCCTCCTGACCACCGACGCCCGGCCGCAGCGGTGAGCCTCGATGCGTTCGACCGCGTGCCGCTCCTCTTCGGCCCCTCGCCGGTTCACCGGCTGGAGCGGTTGAGCGCCCACCTGGGCGGGGCGAGCGTCTGGGCCAAGCGCGACGACTGCAACAGCGGCCTCGCCTATGGGGGCAACAAGACGCGCAAGCTCGAGTACCTGGTGGCCGACGCGCTGGCGAAGGGATGCGACACGCTCGTCTCGATCGGCGGCGTGCAGTCGAACCACACGCGCCAGGTGGCGGCCGTGGCGGCGCACATCGGGCTGGGGTGCGTGCTCGTGCAGGAGAGCTGGGTGGACTGGCCCGACGTGGTCTACGACCGGGTCGGCAACATCCAGCTCAGCCGCATGATGGGGGCCGACGTCAGGCTGGTGCGCTCGGAGTTCGGCATCGGATTCAAGGAGAGCTGGGAACGGGCGCTGGCGGACGTCGAGGAGGCCGGGGGCCGGCCCTACGCGATACCGGCCGGCGCGTCCGATCACGAGCTCGGGGGGTTGGGGTTTGCGCGCTGGGCGCAGGAGCTGGCCCAGCAGGAGCGCGAGCTGGGCGTGTACTTCGACACGATCGTCGTCTGCTCGGTCACCGGCAGCACGCACGCCGGCATGGTGGCCGGCTTCGCCGCGCAGCCGGGCGAGCGGCGGGTGATCGGCATCGACGGCTCGGCGAGGCCGGCCGAGACGCGGGCGCAGGTCGCGCGGATCGCCCGTGCCACGGCGGAGCTGATCGAGGTGGGGCGCGAGCTCCGCGACGACGAGATCGAGCTCGACGAGCGCTACCACGCCGGGGTCTACGGCATTCCGGACGAGCAGACGCTCGAGGCGATCCGGACGGCCGCCCGCCTGGAGGGCATGATCACCGACCCGGTGTACGAGGGGAAGTCGATGGCGGGGCTGATCGACCTCGTCTCGCGGGGCGAGATCGATCGCGGCTCGAACATCCTGTACGCCCACCTCGGTGGCCAGCCGGCGTTGAGCGCCTACGCCGGTATCGTCGGCGCCGGATGATCGGTGCGGTCCGCCTCAACGTGTCCGACCTCGACGCCCAGCAGGCGTTCTACGAGAACGCGATCGGCCTGCCCGCGCTGGAGCGCTCCGGAGAGGCCGCGCGGCTCGGCCCGCCCGGCGGACCGGCGCTCGTCGAGCTCGTCGCGCGCCCGGGCGCACCCCCGCGCCCGTCCCGGAGCACCGGGCTCTTCCACCTGGCCATCCTGGTGCCGGATCGGCTCGAGCTGGCGCGCGCGCTCGCCCGCCTGGCGCGGGCCGATCGGCCCCTGACGGGCGCCTCGGACCACCTCGTCAGCGAGGCCCTGTACCTGCGCGACCCGGAGGGAAACGGCATCGAGATCTACCGCGACCGTCCGCGCGCCGAGTGGTCCTACGACGGCGGCGGGGTGCGGATGGCCACGCTGCCCCTCGATCTGGACGGGGTGCTCGCCGAGGTGGAAGGCGAATCGGCCCAGGCCGACGGCCTTCCCGCCGCGACACGCATGGGGCACGTCCACCTCCAGGTGTCGGACCTGGGCGCGGCGGAGGCCTTCTACCACGAAGCGGTGGGCCTCGACGTGACCGTCCGCAGCTATCCCGGCGCCCTGTTCCTCTCCCGCGCCGGCTACCACCACCACGTGGGCGTGAACACCTGGGCGTCGGCGGGCGCACCGCCGCCCCCGCCCGGCGCGCTGGGGCTCGACCGCTTCGAGCTGGTGCTGGCCGACGCCGGCGAGCTGGACGCGGCGCGCGAGCGGCTCGCGGCCGCGGGGGTGGCGGTCGAGCCCGGGGGCGACGGCGGGGTGCTGGCTCCGGATCCGTCCGGGAACCGCGTGCTGCTCAGCGCCTCTGCATGAGCTCGTAGGCCACGCCGGTCGCGGTGGCGTACACGACGTGGTGGAAGGCGTCGATGGCGATCTCCTCCTTGGACCAGAACACCGCCGGGGGCGCCACCTCGAGCGCCGGAAGGGTGACCTGCGCGGCGCCGTAGATGGCAGCGCCGTGGGCGGCCGTCGCGGCCTTCGGGGACACGCCGGCGGCGCCGAGCAAGCCGCGCAGCACCCCCCAGGAGGTGCCGTAGCCCCAGTGGGAGAGGTCGTTGAAGCGCGCCCGCGCGAGGTCGTCGTCGAACTCCTTGATGCCCAGCGCCTTGGCCGTCGCCCGGGCGGGCGCGGAGCTGGGCGCCCGCCCGCGCAGCCTCGCCTCCAGGGTGGACGAGACGGTCATCGCGGCGGTGCCGGCGAGCCCGGCGACCAGGCCGCGGCCGACGCCGTCGGCGATTTTCGCCACTGCCGTCATCAGGCCACCTCCGTGGGTTGTCCGTCTCCCTGCGCCTGGGCCGCGGCCGAAGGCACGCCCAGCCGCTCCAGCAGGTGGTCGCCCACTCGCATCGCGTTCGCCATCGCCGTCAGCGCCGGATTCACCGCGCTGGACGAGGGGAAGAACCCGGTGTCGACGACGTAGAGGTTGTCGAGGTCGTGGGCCTTGCAGTTCACATCGAGCACCGAGGTCGCCGGATCGTCGCCGAAGCGGACGGTCCCGCACTGGTGGGCGATGCCGGCGAGCGGGATCTGCTGGTCGAGCACCGAGAAGCGCGGGATGGAGCGCTCCTGGCAGCCGAGGTCGGACAGCAGTCCCTTGAGCCGCGCCAGCAGCCGCCGGTGCGATTCGGCGTTGTGGTAGGTCTTGGCCAAGTGGATGCTCCCGTCGCGGTCGACCGTGACCCGGTTGGCCGGATGGGGCAGGTCCTCGGTCGTGAGCCAGAAGTCGATGGCGTGCTTCGCCATGTACTCCAGCGCCACCCCCGGGGCGAACCAGGGTGCGCCCGCGCGCAGGATGTTCCGGTCCGACTTCCCGAGCATCTGGATGTGCCCGAGCGGGTACTCCCAGTCGGCGTCACCCCAGTAGTAGTCGTTCACGCCGAGCGTCTTCTGGAACTTCGTCGGGTTGGGCGACTTCGAGATCGCCACCACCCCCGAGTTGATGTGGGCCATGTAGTTGCGCCCCACCTGGCCGGATGAGTTCGCCAGGCCGTCCGGATGCCGCTCCCCCGCCGATCGCAGCAGCAGCGCGGCCGAGCTCACGGCGCCGCACGAGGACACCACCACGTCGGCCGAGTAGCTCTCCATCGCGCCGTCGCGGTTCACCACCACCTCGGTGACGCTGCCGCCCGCGGCGTCGGTGAGCAGCCGTTCCGCCTTGGCGTGGCGCAGGAGCGTGAGATTGGGGTGGGCGAGCGCGGGCCGCACCGCGCAGACGTGCGCGTCCGCCTTTCCGTCGGCCAGGCAGGGAAAGCCGTCGAACTTCGCGCAGCGCACGCAGCGCCCGCCCTCGGGGTCCCGCTCGTCGAGGTCAACGCCGACCGGCAGGTGGAAGGGGTGGTGGCCGGTACGGGCGAAGTCGTCCGCCAGCTGCTGGATCCGGGGCTCGTGCGAGACGCCGGGGTGGGGAAACGGGCCCGAGCGCCAGGGCTCGGTGGGGTCCTCGCCCGCCTCGCCGTGCACCAGGTAGAGCCGCTCGGCCTCGGCGTAGTAGGGCTCGAGGTCGGCGTACGACAGCGGCCAGGCGGGCGAGACGCCGCCGTGGTGGATTACCTGGTCGAAGTCGCGCTCGCGCAGCCGAAACAGGATCGCGCCGTAGAACTTGGTGTTCCCGCCGACGTAGTACTGGGCGTGCGGGGTGAACGGCGTGCCGTGCTTGTCGTACCACGTCTCGCCGGAGAGGTAGCGCTCCTTACCGAACACCTCGGCCGAGTCCCAGTTCTCGGGCTCGCGCGCCAGGTAGCCACCGCGCTCCAGCAGCAGGATGCGCTTCCCGGAGGGCGCGAGCCGGTGCGCCAGCGTGCCGCCGCCCGCGCCGGTGCCGATGATGATCACGTCGTAGTGCTCCGCGCTCATGACGGTTCCTCCTCTTCAGACCAGCGCGATCGGAGATGTCCAGGCGCCGGTGGCGCCGCGCAGCTTGGGGTGGGTGAGGATCAGCGCGAAGGCGCGCACGCCGTCGCGCGCCAGCTCCGCGGTGTCGAGGTTCTCGACGATGAAGACGCCGTGGTGGACGTTCAGGACCTGGGGCACCTCGAACGGCCGGTTCTCGTCCTCGGCCGGCACCGGCCCGAAGCTCCAGGTGTCACAGCCGGTCAGGGCGACGCCGCGCTCGGCCAGCCAGGCGGCCAGGGCCAGGCCGGGGCCGGGCTCCCCAGCCAGATAAGCCTCCGGGTCGGCCCAATTCGCCCCCCACCCCGTGTGAAACAGCACCGCGTCCCCCGGCGCCGGGTCGATCCCGGCCACGTCCTCGACGCCGATCACGTCGCCCGGTCCGCGACCGGCCACGTCGACCAGCCAGCCGCGGGTCACGATCTGGGGCACGGTCTCGACGCCGAGGCGGCGGACGCCGCGCGCGTCGGCCAGCTCGCCGACCGACCAGCCGTTGTAGCCGCGGCCGCCCATCTGCAGGTGGCTGAGGGCGTCGAGGTGGGTGCCGAGCTGCATCGTGCCCGCCACCTGCTCGGTCACCCAGTTCACGTCGTTCTCGCCCAGGCCGCCGTCGCGGTTGGCGTGGTGGGCCGTCGTGACCAACGTCTGGCGGAAGTACCGGCCGGGAAAGACGGGGATGTCCTCGTCGAGCACCCGGCCCAGGTCGTACAGCCGCCCCTCGCGAACCCGCGCCAGCGCCTCGCGGCGCTTGGCCGCGTCCACGTGGTTCAGCATCCCGAGCTGATCCTCGGCCCCGAAGCGCGAGGGCCACCAGCGCTCGGCGGTTGGCGCAGGCATCCTCACTCCGACGACCAGGGCGTGAGGAAGCTCGGGAACAGCGTCAGGCCGCCGTCCACGAAGATGGTCTGGCCGGTGATGTATGCGGCGTCGTCGCTCGCCAGGAAGGCGGTGACGCCGGCCATCTCGTCCGAGCTGCCGGCACGCCGCATCGGGATGTGCTCCTCGACCTGCGCCCGCTTGACGGGGTCGTCCACCCAGGCGCGGTTGATCGGGGTGACGGTGGCGCCGGGGCCCACGCCGTTCACCCGGATGCCACGTCCCGCGTACTCCAGCGCCAGCGTGCGGGTGAGGTTCTGCATGCCGCCCTTGCTCACCGAATAGCCGAGGTAGTCCGGCTTGGGGATCAGCTGGTGGACGCTCGAGACGTTCACGATCGCGCCCGGCTTGTCCTGGGCCAGCAGGTGCTTGATCGTCTCCCGCGCGCACATGAACGCGCCGCGGAGGTTCACGGCGAGCACCGTGTCGAAGTCCTTGCTCGAGAGCTCGTCGCTGGGGCGGGAGATCTGGATGCCGGCGTTGTTGACCAGCACGTCGACGCCGCCCAGTCCGTCGACCGCCTCGCCCACCATGCGGACCACGTCGTCCTCGTTGGAGACGTCGGCGCCGACGAGCACGTCACGCACGCCCGCGCGCTGCACCTTGGCCACGCACGCGTGGACCTGGTCCTGGGTGCCCGCCGCCTCCTCCGGGCGGCGCAGGTAGTTGATGGCGACGTTGGCGCCGTACTCGGCGAAGCGCACGGCGATCGCCTGGCCGATCCCCGAGCTGCCGCCCGTGACCAGCACGTTCTTGCCCTCGAGGCCTCTCAGGCCCGGGGTCCGCTTGTCGCTGAGAACCTGTTCCATGACCGTGTGGTCGGGCGGCGACGAGACGCGTTACACCGAGGCGTACGCTTCCCGGGCATGTGGCCGCCGGAGGCGCTCGAGTTCCTGCGCGAGCTCGAGGACAACAACGATCGGGACTGGTTCAAGGCCAACCGCGCCCGCTACGACGCGCACGTCGTGGAGCCCGCGCGGGAGCTGGCCGCCGGCCTCGGCCACCTCGGCGAGCCGCACCTGTTTCGCCCCTACAACGACACCCGCTTCCACATGCGGCCGCCGATCAAGGAGCAGCTGGGCGTCGCAATCGGCTACGGCGGCAGTGGCGGCTACTACTTCGAGCTCTCGCTCGACGGGCTGCTCGTCGCCGCCGGGATGCACCACCCCGCATCCGACCAGCTCGGGCGCTTCCGGGCCGCGATCGACGACGGGCGCCGGGCGGCGGCGTTCGAGCGCGCGGTCGCGGCGAGCGCCGCCGCGGGTCTCACGCTCCCGGAGCCCGCCCTGAAGCGCGCGCCGCGGGGCTACCCGCAGGACCACCCCCGGATCGACCGCCTGCGCCTCAAGGAGCTCGCGGTCTACCGCCGCCACCCGCTCGAGCCCTGGCTGCACGAGCCGGCCTGCGACGAGCTGGTCCGCACCGAGCTCGAGGCGGCCCGGCCGATGGTCGCGTGGCTGGGAAAGCACGTCGGCCCGCCCCAGCGCGCCTCCGCGTAGGGAAGCGCCGCCGGCGGCGTACGCTGTCGGGGTGCACCGCGGGCCCCTGTTCGACGACCCGGCGACCGAATCGGCCGCGGACGACCGGCTGACCGCGATCCGGTCCACCCTGACCCGGGCCCGCGAAGGCTGGGCAGACCGCGGGGAGATCACGATCGACACCGGCCTCCGGTTCGACGGCCGCCGGCCCGTGCAGGGTAGGCTGCGAAAGCGCGGGCGCCGCTACGACATCGGCGACCTGGCCGGCGCGGTGTCCGCTGCCGGCCGCCCCGAGGGCTGGCTGGCGATCGCCGAGCGCGTGGTGGTCCAGACGGGGCTCAACGTCAACCGCCGCGGGGTGGTCTTCGTCTCCGCCGTGGAAGGTCGGGACCTGGCGTCGCTCGCCCTCCAGGTCGCCGAGACATCCCTCGCCGTGTACTCGGCGCTGCTCGACAGCCTGGACTGACCTGGGGTGCGGCCGCACGAGGGCTGGCGGTTGCCGGCGCCGGACGTAGTCCTGTCTCGGTCGCGCCCTGACGCGCCGAGAAGGAGGTCGGGTCTGGTCGCGGATCAGGCCGCCGACAGGGGC
>Ga0081538_10003578_pt1 | contig 14612 bp, 17 predicted proteins | sample TabmetS5T2R1_FD_71022 | JGI IMG/M metagenome (GOLD analysis project Ga0081538, IMG submission 71022) | Tabebuia heterophylla rhizosphere microbial communities from the University of Puerto Rico - S5T2R1 | ecosystem: Host-associated > Plants > Roots > Rhizosphere ... | reverse complement strand
ACGATGGATGGCATGGGACCACAGCCCGCGCTTCTTAACCACCTTGACGAGCACCTGCCGGCCAGAGACCTAGCCCGCAAACGCCATAAATACTTCATCGGGGTGCTGGACCCCTGTGCGTCGATCGAATTCACCCGCGGCTGTCCGTGGGACTGTGCCTTCTGTAGCGCCTGGACCTTCTATGGCCGCAGCTATCGACAGATGGCTCCCGAAGCAGCCGCGGAAGACCTGGCACGAATCCAGGAACCGAACGTCTTCATCGTCGACGATGTGGCGTTCATCCATCCGGAACAGGGTATGGCCATCGGCCAGGCGATCGAGAAGCGGCGCATCCGTAAGCAGTACTATTTGGAGACGCGCTGTGACGTCTTGCTCCGCAATCAAGAGGTGTTTGCCTATTGGAAGCGGTTAGGACTGCGGTACATCTTTCTCGGGCTGGAAGCGTTGGATGAGGAAGGCCTACGCCTGTACCGGAAACGGGCGACCCCACACGGCAATCTCAAGGCGCTAGAGGTGGCGCGGGCTCTTGGCATCAGAGTGGCCATCAATATCATTGCCGATCCGGCGTGGGATGAAGAGCGCTTTCGCATCGTGCGGGAATGGGCTGCAAGCGTCCCGGAGATCGTCCATCTCACCGTCAATACCCCATATCCTGGGACGGAGACCTGGTTTACCGAATCACGGCGGTTGACCTCCCTCGACTACCGTCTGTTCGATGTTCAGCATGCCGTCCTACCCACGGAGCTTCCCCTGAAGCGCTTTTATGAAGAGTTGGTCAAGACCCAAGCGGTATTAAACCGCAAGCATCTGGGCGTGTCCGCTCTGTGGAGCACCTTCGGGTTGGCGATGCGCTTGCTCCTTCGCGGCCAGACCAACTTCGTCCGGATGCTCTGGAAGTTCCATCGGGTCTACCACCCCGAACGCCAGTATGCCGACCACTTCCAACCGGTGCAGTATGCCCTGCAGCCCCAAGCGTCAGGGATAACCAAACCACCGACCGCGCAACTCTACGTCCACGTCCCGACGGCGAGCCACCGCCCCACGGCCCGCGCCGAGCGCTAGCGTCTCATCTCTTGTGAGGACCGCCTCGTCGCGCCGAAACCGAACCTCTGGGCTTCGATGCCCGGCACCGATTTGCCCCAGGTTCCCAGCATCCGAGCGACGGTGGGCGGCATCAGCGTGCCGGCGCACAGACCGCGTCAGGCACGCTTGACGCGTAGAGCTATCAGGACACTGCACCCGCCGACGATCTGCATCGCCGTGGCTTCGAGTCTCAGCCCTCATCCCTCCTTGAGCCCCGCTTTGTTACAGCGGCAGGTGCCGATCTGATGCAGCTCGATGACGTTGCCAAAGGGGTCGCGCACAAATACCTGATCGGAATATTGTCCGACCAATCCCTGGATGCGCCAGTACCAGACGCCGCGCTGGTCCAGCTCCTTTTGGGCCTCCTGGATATCCTCGACCGCCAGCGCCACATGGGGAATGGTGGGATCCTCGATGTCGCTACGGGCTATCGGCGATCTTCCCACCGCGCCCATCAGGTGGATCTGCGCCGTATGAGCTTCGTCACCGACGTACACCCAGAAGCCTGGGATGCCAGGGATATCGGGCCGGCCCGAATCCACCGGGAGCCCCAATACCTCATTGTAAAACTGCCGGGCCTGTTCGACCTCTTCCGCGGTCTTGCCGATACGAATGCCGTGGTGATGTAGCTCCAGCACTTTAATAGGCATGAGCCTCTCCTCTCAATGCTTGCCTCCAAGCCCATCTAGGGCTGTTCATGCGCTTCCGTCAGGCCCATGGTACTGAATGACCAGGCGCAAGCCGGACACCCCATTGCCCTCGGTGTCGGGTCACCGTCACGCCGACTTATACTCTTCTCGCCGGGCAACAGTCAACTGCGACTGCGGCATCGCTGCACGCGATGGTCGCCACCAGGCGGGTGGCATCGCCGTTCCGACATGTTCGGTGGATCCGAGCGGTCTCGGCATGACATGGCTGGTTGAGCGCTTACTAACGTTGGTTGGCACGGCGAATCAGTGCGTTCGATGGCAGACTCGGATCGAGAGCCTTGTGCGCGCTTTCAGCGCCGGCGACGGGCAGAGTGTTGGCATCGAGCAACCCGAGTTGAACCAGCACGGAGGCTTGGTCCCAGTAAATGTGCTCGTGGGCCAACTTGCCATCCCGAAAGCGCACGATGGCAACCAGCGGCACCTCCACCCGTTTTCCCGTTGGAGCGATGCCCGGCAGCATCCAGTCCATGCTGACGGTATGGGTGAACGTAAACACCATTTCATCCACCAGTTGATCGTGGCCGATAGTTCGCGAGATGGGCGTTATTTCCGTGTCCGGAGGCATCTGGGGAATGAAACGCTTGGAGTAAAACTCCCGCAGCTCGTCCCGGCCGACACCGCCGGTCAGCACCGGGATGTGGTTCACGTAGGCGTCCTCGACCATGGTGGCGAGCGTGTCCTCGGTGTTGTGGGTGGCGAACTCGTATCGCATATGCTCCTCCCAGAGCTGGCGCAGCAACTCTTGGGCGGCAGTGAGGGTGGTGCCTGACGCTGAGGTCGCTCTCTCATGCATGATTAGCTCCTTTTCGATCGTCTATATCTGAGTTTATTTCATAATAAATCATGTGTATGGATCTTGATTAGTGTCATTTAGTCTAGTCAGATTGAGAAGAGGGTGTCAACGAGAAGGAGCGGTGCGGCATGCCGCGCATGTCGCGTGGATGCCGCCACGAGCCATCCCGTCAAGCGCCAGGCCCGTATGCTCGCCCGCCTTGGGCCAGCGGAGAGCGACAAACCCGCTGTCTTTGTGCATGACAACTTCTATCGTCGTCGTACCCTTGAGTCCCCGCCGGTGTGCGCTGGTCCTCATCACGCGATCGAACGACTGGGACGCCGCGATGGTTGTCTTCCAGGCCGACGCGGTCGACATGCCGGATACCATCAAGGCTGAGAACCCAACCACCCCAGTCGATCGCTCGCATCGGGGTCACCGTCCTCAGGCAATCACACCGTTTCTGATCTACCAGCGCTCGAGACTACGCGCCGCTGTCAGATGTGTTGGTCTGGTTTGCGGGAATGGAAGATTGACAGCGAGGTCCCTGAAGGTCGGCTGGCGTATGCAGTGTGCATTCCGACACACATGTGCTTAATCCTCACCACTCGCCTGCCGTGGCGTGGGACGAGCGTAATGTGGTTCCGCAACGAGGGTACAGTGGTGAGGCTTGCAAAGACGTGGCTTGCCGGTGAGGAGCTCGGATGCGCGGGGCAGGCAAACGCGGAGGAAACTGTTGGCATGATTTTTGCTAAATCCAGAACTGATGGCTGGTTTACAACGCAGCAACTGTAACTCCGTTAGACAGGAGGCCGTTCCCATGGCCAGATCGTGTGATTTGACGCTTCTTGACGTGATCCAGGCGGTGAGTGACGTAGCCCAGAGCGACCAGGAGATCCTGGCGACGATGGTCCATCTGATCAGCAGCGGCCAGGTGAAGCTCAGTGACAACACCGTGAGGGCGATGAGACATTTTAGAGCGACGGTGGACACGGCGGCGTAAAGTCTCAATCTGATAGGCTGCTTCCAGTATCGGCGCGAACTGCACCCGATGCCCTCCCCGTTCTGCTCGACGTGCTACGCGGTCATAACCGCTCTGGGAGGGCTAGATACATGTATCGCCGGTGTCGCTCCGCACGGCCGCCTGATCCTCTGGTGGCCCCAATGGCACGCCGAACGAATCCTTACCCGATTCAGGTGCGTCCTGTCCGGCATCAGAAAGGACCATCGGGTGGTTAGGGTCATAGAACCCACTTGGCCCGCATTGAAACCTGCTCGGCATGCTCCCAGCTGACCCGAAAATATCCCGTGTCCGATAGTCTATCCTCTGCCAGACAAGATCCGCACCGCGCCTCCAACGTTCGCGCCAAACTTCACCCTGCTCACCCGGTAATCCCTAACTCCTTCTGTAGGTCCTTCACGGCTTGGTCCCGTGTCCGAGTCTGCCAGCGCGCCCGTTGACCGATCGGCTCGTTCTCGATTTCGGGGACCACCTTGAGCGCCACGAAGACCGGACCTGGGAGGTCCAAGATGGCCTTCAGGTTGTGAGAGAAGTCCTCCAACTTATCAAAAGCGAAGGTATGAGGGTAGCCCGCTCCACGGGCAATCACGTCATAGGCGATGTTCTTGGCGTTTGGGACGGGCTGCCCGCCGGTTGTAGCGTAACATTCGTTATCGAGCATGAAGTGGTAGAAATTCCTAGGCGCCTGCTCGGCGATGGTCGCTAGCGCCCCCATACCCATCAGCACATCGCCCTCGGAGTCAAACAGGACAACTCTCTTGTGCGGCTGTGCCAACGCCAGCCCTAGCGCAAACGACGCATGCCCGCCCATCGCAGGATCACCCAGCGGAGCATCCAAGTTTGGGCTTGTGCTGATCTTCACCCAATGGCGGCCACCCCTGCCCGGAATGACGATCGCCTCACCACGATACTGCTGAAAAACGTTGAGCAGCTCTGCCGTTTGGATCATCTCGAATCTCCATGAGCCTGCCTGATCTGCCTTAGCGATTGAAGCCGTGATACTCGTCGCCCACCAGGATGGCGACGGGCCTCTTGGTTTTTTTCGCTTCCTCAAAAGCCACTGAGATCCGCGCCGCGTCCGAGTCGTTCTCCACCAGGTAATAGTTAATGCCAAAGGCGTTGATGAAGCGCTCGGTATAGGTGGCGGCGGTGTCTGTCGTGACGCCGTGACGGGTCCATCCCCGGTAACCCACCATCAGCACGACTGGGATGTTGAGGCCAAGGGCCCACCCCCGGAGGGAATCTCCCGATTCCATCAAGCCCGTGTTTTGGATGAGGATGATGGGGGTTTTCCCACCCACCGAGAGTCCGGCGGCGGTCGCAAAAGCATGCCCTTCACGACTCACCGCAACCAGCTGCAGCGTAGGATCAGCCTGCATCAGCAGATACAACCAATTGGTCTCGCTGTCGGGCAACCAGACGACATGCGTCACGCCGTTTTTCTTCATTTCAGCGATGACCGTTTCAGGACTGAGGTGAGCTTCTTGTGTTTGAGCCATGACAAGCCTCCACTCCCGGAACTGAGAATACCTCCCGTCAAACTCGGTGCGGCCAGGCCTCAGACGTAATGAGGCATGACCTCGGTTGCGAACAGCTCGATGGAGCGCAGCGCCTGCTCATGGCTGAGATCGCCCCACTGGAAGGAGCAGATGAAGTAGTTGGCGCCGGTCTCGACATATTCGTCCAGGTAGGCACGCATGGAGGCCGGTGAGGCGGCGATCACCCGGCTGCTGAGTCCACCTGGGTTCATTCGACGACGCTCTTGCTCCTCCGAAAGCACCATCGTTGCATACGACTCGTGCGGCACTTCCCGGGATGGTACAGAAGCCGGGCGGGCTCTCATGCGATCGCCGAGGAACTGGGTCAGGCCGCGTTTTTCCGCCTCGAGACGGCGCGGGCTTTCCAGGTTCCAGCGGTACGCTGCCCAGGCGGGTGTCGCTTGGGCCACGGCTGCGTCGTCGGTCTCGGCGAGCAGCATGTGGTTGATCAGGCCGATTTTCGGCTCCTCACCTTGCTCCGTCAGCGCCCCGACACCTTGATGTTCTTCCCACAACTCGCGATAGCGTTTGACATAGGCGTCGAACACGCTCAGGGGGACGTCAAGGACGGCGTTCATGCCATGGCGTGCCGCGGTTTGGATATTACGCATATACCACAGGGGTGGGTAAGGGGTTTGCTTCGGCCGCATCCGCATGGGCAGTTTGTCGAACTCGTAGAACTGTCCATGATAGGTCAGCTCATCGTGGCTCAACCCCTCCCGAACGATGGCCAGGGTTTCCAGGTACCGCGCGTAGTTGACCTCGACGTCGGAATCCTGGCCCCAGAAGTAGGCTTCGAGGACGCCGCCACGTCCCACCCCGATCTCCATACGCCCGCCGCTGAGGTTATCGAGCATGCTGATCTCTTCGATGAGACGCACCGGGTGATGCAGCGGCAGTACATAGACACAGGGTCCGAATCGTAGTCGCTTGGTGCGCTGGGACACCGCCGCCAGGAACACATTTTGCGACGGTGCCAGGCTGTGGACCGCCGGGGTGTGGTGCTCCGCCAGGTGGTACGCATAAAATCCGGCTTTATCCAGCTGCTCAATCTGGAGGAGCCTGTGGGCGTAAATCTGCTCAAGATTCATGCCTGGAACTGGTTCGATGTGGTCGAAGACGCCGAATTGCAAAGCCATGTCACACCTCCCGATTGACGCTATGCGGTTGCCACTGGCTGCCGTACCGGGACATACCGGGCGATGAAGAAGGCCATCGCGTCGGCGATGGCATCGCAGAACTGCGGCTCCTGGTCGAAGAAGTGGTCTTGCCCGGCATACAGCTGCAGGTCCACCGGCACCCCCGCTTGCTCCAGCGCCTGGACCATGCGCATGGTCATGGCGTGCGGCACGCGCGTGTCCGAGGTCCCATGCACTAAGAGGGTTGGCGGATAATCCTTATTGACATGGGCGATTGGACTCGCCGCCTTGACGACTTCCGCGGCGGGGTTCTGGCCGAACAGCTTGGCCATCGTCGGCCGGCGCCCCCATTCCGTGAGGTCGGCGACCGGCGCCACGCCGACGACCCCCGCTACCTCACTGCTGACGGTAGCATCGCCGCTGTGGCCTTCAAATTCGTCAAGGCCTCGGGTGCCTGCCGCCAACAAGGCTAAATGTCCACCCGCAGATTTCCCGCCCACGACGATCGCCGTGGGGTCGATGCCGAGGCTCTCACTATGGGCCCGCATCCAGCGAATCGTCGCCTTCACGTCCTGGATCGGTGCCGGCCAGGGTGCCTCATCCATGACACGATACTCACCGGCGACGCAGACATACCCGCGCTCGGCCATGCGCACGCCGTAGCGCTCTTTGAGAGGGGTGCGGTTGGCGGTCTGCCAGCCCCCTCCTGGCAAAAAGAGCAAGCCCTGGATGGGGCCCGAAACGTTCGCTGGTCGGAAGATATCGACTTTGAGTTCACGCCCGCTCACGTGATGAACGACAACGTTTTCTTCTATCCTAATGTCGGGCACCGCTATCTCCTGTGGGCTTGCAAGATCGCTTTAGGATCCAGCGCAGCCGTCTCCACCACTCTCTCAGCCCGGCCGAAGCCATATACGGACAGCGTCGCTAGCATAACACAGTGCACTGCTCGTGGCGATACTCTTCAATACCTGAGGAGCACGCCGATGTTGGACAGGCTCATAGCCTTTATGGCTTGAACAAATTGCCCCCCACCGCGTCATCCACAAACCGCACGGCGTCGTCGGCCAGCAGCAGACGTGCTTCCAGCAACTCACGTACGGCGTCTTTGACCCGCTGCGTGTAGGCCTCGTGATTGCCGTAGCGCTCCTCCAGCGACGGACGAGGGTCACCCTTCGCCAGGCGCTCTGCCGTTGTCCTGGCAAAGGGCAGATACGACCCCTCGCGATCGCAGAGCTCGCCTTCGGGATAGGGAGTCTTGTAGAGATTCCATCCTGTATGGGTGGCCAGCGGCACGGCAATGGCTGGCAGACAGATGCCGGCGATCTCATTCCCATCGCCATCCACCTGTGGTACCAGCGGGGTATAGGCCCTGGCGGAGCTCGACTCGGGGTGGACCCAATCCGTCAGCACGTCAACGCCGTTGGCGAAGCCCGGCGCCTGCACCTCAGGGATGGCTGGGAACTGCAGGTCTTTTGGCGCCACGAGTGTGCCCGCGGCAAGCGTTGGCACACGACTGGCCGGCGGCTCCACGCCTTCGGTGACCCACTGATCAAGCGCGACCAACAGAGCCCTTAGCACAGGTGTCGGGTCGTGGGGGTTGCGGGGATGCACACCACTCCCGCGTGCGGCCCTCATGCCGGAGCGTCCGCCATGCTGGGTCCCGGCCACTAGATAGTGGCGGACTGACGGGGGAATGGCGATGTCCTGCTGCCCCAACGGATCGGTGTGTAGGAGGGACGCCCCCTTTTGCCAGTACTCTGTCGATGTATTGACCTCCATGACTAACGGATCGAACCCATCGCCACGCGCTAAGCCCCCGGTCTGACCGGTCACCGGGTCGGCGAGCGTCGCATGAGCGAACGGAAAGTGGTTTTCGGGGAACCAATGATCCTCATGCTGGGTGCGGGTGCGATACGGCTGGCCAAATTCGTAGTTGGCGAACACCTTGCCGACGCCGGCGACATGGCTCAGGATGCCGTCGATGACTTTGCGTCCCGTCTCATCCTGATTGAAGCCGAGCGCGACGTGATCGCGGAGATATCGACCGCTCTGTGACACGCCGAACGCCAGCACCGCTCTGATCCCAGGGTCGCCGCCGTTGAGTGCCACGGGGTTGGCGTTGCCGGCGCGATCTCGGGCCTCGTAACGCAGGAAGGAGACCAGGTCGCGCGTCGCCGCAAACCCAATCCCCAGCACTTTGGGGTCCTTCGCCGGATACCAGAAGTCATAAATTAAGCCGGGCTGAAAGGCGGTCCCCTCCGGCAGCAGCTTGACGCTGCGGGCATCGGCATAGGTCCACTGGCTTGGTGGAATGGTGGTGCGTGGGTCGCCTTCTCTGGCGCGCACCGTCAGACACGCCTGACTCTGATCGAGCGTCGCCGCCGCATAACTCAGGGGGGCAGTCAGCCGCGTAGTCGGAACGCGTGTGCCGAACACAAACTCATCCCGAATGGTTTTCACGATGGGCGCGCCAGCGTCCGTCGCCACCGGGGCTCGCATACTCAGACCGCGATTGGCACGTGGGGCGTCCGGATCCCACCCGCTCCAGACCAGCGTATAGCCGGCACGGAACGTAAAGCCGGTGCCAGCATCCGCCGCCGTGGTAGGGTCGTTGAAGGCCCCAGGAGAGCTCTCGGACGCCTCATGCAACACCGGTAGAAGATTCTTGCGCCCCCGGTTCACTACCTCGTAGAGGATTTTCCGGTTGCCTCTTCCGACATCTGCCGGCCGCATGATATCGAAGTCTGCCTCGTATTCGACAAGGCCGCGCGCATTGCGGGGGGCCTTATCCAGGTTGACGATGACGCTATTGAGTGAATGGTATGGGTCCAGCTCCCCGTACGCCGTCCCTGTGATGCGCAGATAGCCCCCGACCGTTCCGAATTCCTTCCCATCGGCAAATGGCTCCATGCGGTCGATCTTCAGGCGAATCAGCACAATGCACCCCCTTCCGGTTCACGCGTGAACGATTTCCTATGTCCTGCAAGCCGAATCAGCTCTCTCTTTGCGGCCTCTGGGCCGCTGACTTGTTTCTGACCCACGGTCTTAACCTCAATGCTGATGACGCGTTCTCGGCTGTCTGGCCGAATTGCTGGCGATGCTGGCGCAGGAGATCCTTATATGTTTCAATCGGGCAGCCATGCCGCTGCTCTGATTTCTCCAAACTCTCGCGCGATCTTGGCCCAGGAATCGCCAGCGTCGTCGCTGACGTACACCTCGCCGAACAGGCTGAAGGCGAGGACGCGGTCGGCCTCAGCGGGGTGCGTGGCCAGGCCCCAGATGGTTGAGTTGGCCGGTGCCGGGAGTTTGAGGGTTTCCCACGTCTGTCCCGCGTCGGTGGAGCGCAGCACGTGCCCCTTCTCTCCGGTTGTCGTCTCGCCGCATCCGGCGTAGAGCACCTCAGGATCATCCGCTTTGACGGCGATGCCCCGTGCATAGGGCAGGGGCCATTTCGCTTTGACGCCCAGGGGCTGCCACTTCTCGCCCCTATCGATACTGATGAACAGCTCACGGGCCGTGCTGGCGAACACGCGCGTGGGCTTCGTTGACGCAATCGCCATTGCATGGATGTCCGGATCGTACAACCCTGTCTCGACATGCGACCAGGTCTCTCCGCCATCCAGGCTCCGGAACACGCCATCGATTTCAACCCCGGCCCATACGGTGCGGTGATCGCTAGGATCGACCATGACGCTGGTCACAAATGGCGTCCCGATGGAGCACTCCTTGACGATGTCCACCGCCAATTTCTCCCAGCGCTGGCCGCCATCCCGCGAGCGATAGACGCCGGCAGGTCGCGTACCGGCGAAGAGAATATTGGCGTCGACGGGGTCCACCGCCAGCGACCAGATCGTCTGCACATTCCCCTCAGAGCTGATCCGTTCCCACTTTGCCCCGCCATCGTGACTGACGAACAGGCCCGTATCCCCACCGGCAAAAATCGTCTGAGCCTCGGTCGGATGCACGGCCAATGCCTGGATGCGACTATTCAGAGGAAAGGGGGAGCGATGGCGAACCCATGACTTCCCCGCATCCGGACTGTGCCAGACGCCCCAGCCCGCCGTCCCGAGACAAATATTGTAGCCCGTGGTCATGATGTGCCTCCTTTCCGGTAGCTTCAGCATCACGCAATGAGTGAGGGGGATTGTACCCCGCTTGTGCTCCCGCGACAAGCCACAAACGGCATGGCGAAAATTTTCTCTTCCGGCGCTGCGGGTCCAATGCTAAAGTAGCGCCGTGAGGTGAGTGGCCGCAGACTCTTCCATCGGGACACAGCGCCACGGCAGAGCCGAAAGAGCTCCAGGCCATGAAATCCCCAGCGCCGATCATCCCGGGCGATGGTGCAGCGCCCGCCACGTATGAAGTGTATAAAGACGAGGCGGCGTTCCAAGCCCACACGCAAGCGCCCCACTTCCTCAAGTTTCGCGCTACCATCAGGGGCTGGCGCGCTCAGGGACCGCAGGGGGCAGGCCGAGGAGCGTCCAACATCTGGCCTCCAGATGGTCAATCGAAATGATCTTACGAGGGAGCCTTCATTGTGAAAGTCGGAGCGATCTTTCCGCAAACCGAAATCGGGACCGATCTTGGGGCGATCCACGCCTTCGTGCAGGCCGTTGAAGAGGTGGGATACGACAACATCTTCATCGCCGACCATGTCCTCGGGGCCGATCCCGAGTTCCATCAACATCCAAGCCTAGGCCGCTATTCGTACAAAAGTGTCGTGCATGAACCCTTGACGTTGATGGCCTATCTGGCAGCCATCACCAGCAGAATCACCTTGTCCACCGGTATTTTGATCCTGCCGCAACGGCAAACTGCCCTGGTGGCCAAGCAGGCGGCCGAAGTCGATGTGCTGAGCGGCGGCCGGATGCGACTCGGCATTGGCGTCGGCTGGAACGAGGTGGAGTACGAGGCCCTGGGCCAGGATTTTCACAACAGAGGCCGCCGGTGCGAGGAACAGATCGCCGTCATGCGCGCCTTGTGGACCCAAGAAGTGGTGGACTTTCACGGTCGCTGGCATGACATCTCGCATGCCGGCTTGAACCCTCTGCCGGTGCAGCGCCCTATCCCCATCTGGCTGGGGGTCGGCGGTCGACAACCACCCCGTCCACCGGACGCGGTCCTACGCCGGGTGGGACGCCTGGCCGACGGCTGGTGCCCGAACATTCCGCTGAACGAGGACGGCCAGGCCATCGTGGCCCAAGTGCATCAATATGCCAAAGAGGCTGGTCGTGATCCGTCACTGCTCCCCCTGGAGGGCCGCGTGCGCATCGGCGGCAGGCCCCCTGAGGACTGGGTCAAGCAGGTGAAGGCCTGGCAGAGCCTAGGGGCTACTCAGTTCATCGCCGAGGCCAGGGAAGGTGGGCTAAAATTTCCCGACGAGCATATCACCGCCATGCGACAGTTCAGGGAGGTGATATCTCAAGAGGGTTGATTTCCGGTTAGGCAATACTCTGCCCTGGCCAGGCCAACCAATCACCGACCCACGCGCGCTGTCACCGACTCCCGGTAGCCGCCAGGGTGTTTTCCAGGTCTGGGCCGCTCTTCTAAATGGCCTTCCCATCATGGTGCGAGAGTCGACTCGATGATGTCCTCAGCCGTGTCATCTATGGTAGCCGTATCTCGCTGTGGCTGGGGCTGCGCGGCGCTAGGATTGGGACTTTGCTGGCATGATCATCGGGCTTGTTTCCAGGTACGGGGAAGGATGGCTTGATCTCGGGCTCCAGCCCGTCATGATTGCTCGCATGGCGACTCCAGGCCTGGTTCTCGCCTTGGCAATCGTTTCTGTGTTGAAGTCCAGAACGACGAGCGGTATGCTGACAATCGCGGTGGTGATCATCCCGGGGAACTCACACGTCGTTCGTGGGGCGGTGCCCTCGGCCAAACAGAACCCGTACGTCGAAGCGGCGCAAGTTCTTGGCTGCCGCCGTCTGCGCATCATCGCCAGCCATATCCTCCCCGACGTCACCGCGACCGTTCTCATCACCGCTGATCGCGGCGTTATGGCCGGTTGCAGATTGCAGTCCGGAGAGGTGGCGGAATGGGCCGCCGAAATTCTCACTGACGTATAACACGTATAAGATGAGGGATCATCGTCACCTTTGGTCTGTTAACCTTCTAAGCCAGCACTCCTGGACTCATTCAGGAGGTGTTACCCATCGGCTGTCGCTTCTTCCGCCAAATCGCGCTCAGGGACGGACGCGGGTTACCGTACTCGTCGTACGCAGTGCTCACTTCTACGTGATAACCCTCCTGTTGCAGCCTTTGCACATGTTCCCGGTCGGTCTTGGCCTTCATGCCAGGCGGAGCCGAGCCCGCCTTGAAAGCATTCATGACAAACTCAAAACCCTGGTCCACGAGTACGCGGACCTGCGTGTCGCGTGCGGCGATCAATGCCACATAGGCGTCCTTCTCCTGTCCTACCATACTAGCCTCCTGGTCGATAGTGAGCCGTGGTCGCTCGCCATCGTCGTTCTCCCCATGAGACATGTCCAGAATACATGAGACACCGTATCCTATGATACCATACCCCCCCACCCTTCTCCCCATAAGTGAAGGTGATCCAACATCTTATGTTCTGGTGCGGAGATACACCGACGCACCGGAGGCGCCCAGGTGTGGCCATCCGACCAGATCATCGCATGAGGTCTGTCCTGCCGCTCCTTCAACGTCCTTTTCCCACACATCCACGTCGTTCGGGCTCGTCGGCGTGATCCGGTCGCCTTCGAAGACCGCTAGCCGTTGCTCCGCCGGAGGCCTGAGCTGGAGGCGTCGTCGTTCCATGATCACCGTGGCCGCCGAGCCGCTGGGTGGTCGAACAAACGCTGGTATACCGCTCGAACGGTCGCAGGCTGCTGATTCGATATGAGGAGTGGGGCATAAATGACTTGCGTTGACTCCCATTGGTCTGTGCGCTCAGCTCTGACACAACGGCAGGTGGGCCGCTCGCCCTGCACGACCAGTCAAAGCTCGCTGACATTAACGCTGGGGGTGAATTCACAGCACCGGCATACCTCCATTGACATCGGCTGTCCCACATCCGAGGGGCCAGGCGTTGTCGGACCGTACCTTATAGCCCTGTGCTCGGGAGAATTGAGCAGGTCCTGGAGGTGATTGGGTGGTCCTGCGGCATCTTACAGAGTGGTGTGACGTCTGTGTGCCAAGGTTGATCTAGCCAGGGAACCTTCGGCATCGGCAGATTGTACCGCGATCGGCAGATTCTGCTCCCTTCGTCCAGGGGGCTCGTCCCTGCGTGAGTTCCAGCGCGTGCCTTCAGGGCGTGTCTTCCCTGGCGGACGAGGCGGTTAGGGCCTTGACCCCATCATGGTGCCCTCTGGCACACCTCTTGCCCTAGCCTGTGATGACCAACAGTAATCATGAATCATGTAATGGACGTTGACGCATCAAAATGGAGAGAACTATGGGCGAGGCCCCAAACATCAGTGAGTTGACCGCAGAAGAACGACACCTCATTGCGCTCTTGCGCCAAGGGCCGCAGTCGGTCAGGGGGTTGGCCGAGGCTCTGCGTATCAGCGCTGAGCAGATCCAGGACATTTTACAGGGTCTCAATCGCAAAGTTGGCATCGTGCCCCTCTTCCGCTACGACACACTCCGCTACGGGCTTGCGGAGTAGACACAGCCCTGAGTCTCATCCCCGATGTCGATGTCTACGTGATATGCAGAGCTCATAGCCGGTGGCACCCCTTCTGAGGAATGGATGCCACCGCTGTCCGTCAGCAGCACCCGAGTACCATCTCCCACACCTCCCACACTTCCCTACACTCATGCCCATGTGTGCTAGTTGCCCATGATCAGCCTCCTGGAAGGAGGCACACCGCGCCGTGACCTTTGGCTGTATCCCGGTGTATCAACGTCTTTTTCCCGGCATATAGCCTGCAGGCGCTGAGGAGGCTTGCAATCCCACGGGGCAGCGACCGCGCCGCTCGACGCTCATCGACCTCACGGCGTAATGCTGACGGCAGGTGAACGTTGCCCATACCCTCATTAGGCGGCCGCCAGGTGTGCCGTTTGCGCCTTTGTTGCCGGACTCCCCTTCACGCACAGGATCGTATTCATGAGCGCCGTGGTGGTCCACTGGTTGGCATTATGCAGAGCTGTGGAGAAATGCACAGCGTACGTACCCGCTCACTGTTTGCCCATCGCTGCCACTTGCGAGCGATGGGCTTTGGCCAGCTGCATTGACCCGGTGGACCGTCCGTGTCGCGTCGGCAAGAGTCAGGCAGAAAAAGCCGCCAGCGTGGACGCCTGGCAGCGATTGGGCAGGCTAGAGGACTGGCGTGAGATGCGTGCGAAGGCTGAATGACTCCGTCTTTGGCCGTTCTCTCA
>Ga0081538_10003577_pt1 | contig 14613 bp, 15 predicted proteins | sample TabmetS5T2R1_FD_71022 | JGI IMG/M metagenome (GOLD analysis project Ga0081538, IMG submission 71022) | Tabebuia heterophylla rhizosphere microbial communities from the University of Puerto Rico - S5T2R1 | ecosystem: Host-associated > Plants > Roots > Rhizosphere ... | reverse complement strand
GGTGACGGCAAAGCCGTGCCCGAAGCAGGCCAGCCGGGGCCGCAGCCCGGCCAGGCGGCGGGCCGAGCGCCGATTCTGCTGGTCGTCCGATGACAGCGCCGCCGGCGCCAACACCAGGCGGGGTTGGGCGGGGTGGCGGCCGAAGTTGGCCACCACATCCCCGCAGACCAGCACCCGGTCCCCCTCGCGCCAGAACGCCACCGCCCCGGGTGAGTGCCCGGGCACCTCCAGCACCTCAAACCCCCCGACGAGGTCGCCTTCCTCCAGGGTCCGGCTGACGGGGTGGGCGGCGACCGGCGCCAGGGCCCGCTGCAGCCGGTTGACCCACGGCGAGCCGTGGCTGTCGACCCGGCCGCTGGCGATGGCGGCGGCGTCGCCGGCGCCGCACCACAGCGGCAGGTCCAAGGTGTGGCACAGCCAGGCCGAGGAGCCGGCGTGGTCGAAGTGGGCGTGGGTGAGCGCGTGGGCGCGGAGCTGCCGGCCGGCGAGCTGACGGGCGAGGCGCCGGCGGCTCCAGCGCACCCCAGAGTCGAGGACGACGTCGCCGAGCAGGTAGATGTTGAGGGTGCGGCCGGGACCGCCGCGGGCCAGGGCCAGGCCAGGGGCCAGCTCGTGCAGCGGCAGGGGATCCTGGACGGTGCCGCTCATGCGATGCCTCCCGGTCGCAAAGCAATGGTGTCGGCGCCAATGCCGGCCGCCGTGTGATCGCGATCATGACTGCTCCTGGCGTGGGCTGGAGCGGGCGCGCATGAGCCCGTGCCTTCGCTGAGTAGGCGAGCAGGCGTCCGGATGGAGTCCGCCGGTCGATCGGCGGGGTTGCTCGGCGCCCCACGCCGCCGCCTGGGCATCAGGGCCGCCATGACCGTTGGGTCCGGGGTGGGCGGGTCGGGGTGGGAAGCGGTCGCATCGCTGCCTCCATCAGGTCAGCGGTCTGGGTCGAGGCGGCGGACCGAGAGTAGCTCCAGGCCCAGGTCGCGGACCTTGGCGAGCAGGCCGTGCAGCGCCGCCTGGTCGGCGACCGGCCCGGCGATGACGGTCTCGCGGTCGTCGCCGGTGACCCGCAGGCCCTCGAACCAGGCCGACCAGCCGGGGTCCAGCACGCCTCGGACGCGGAGCTCGTAGCGCGCCGGCTCGGCTGGTCCGGCGCCTTCCGGCGGGCGGCTCATCCGGCCAGCAGGGCGACGACCGCCAGCAGGATCGCGGCACCGGAGGACCACAGCGCCACGCTGGCGTGCCTGCAAGCCGCACGCGCCCACCCGTGGGCCTCTCCCAGAGTGGCCTCTTCCTGCTGCACCTGCCGGTAATGGTCCAGCAGGCCCGCCTGGCGGGCGCAGGCCCGGCGGTGGCCGGCGTCGAACACCCCAGACTCGTGCTGATGCCCCACCAGCATGGCTCCCTCCGCGGTTGCCCGCCGAGGACCTCCGGCTGCGACTGCGCGGTCGGCGGTCTGGCCGTGTCGCCCAAGGACCCACGGCGACCCTGGCGCCCGGTCCTCGCGCCGACCTGCGGCGCGGCCGGGGCTGCGGCCGGCCAGGCGCTGCCGGTCGGCCTGGCGGCGAAGCTCGGCCAGGTGCACCACGACCAGCGCGACCCCAGGTTCGTAGTGGTCCACCTCTACCCCATCGGTCGACGTTCATCTGGCCAGCACGCTACTGACGCACCCGAGGGTGGGGCATCACCCAAAGGGGGAGGGCGAGGGGGAAGCTTCGCGCCCCGGCGGATGCGGCGAACCGACCCACCCAGGTTCTGGGCCTCCCACGCCGCAAGACGGCGTTCAAGATCACCACGGGTTCGGCGGGCGCGGCGAGTCCAACCGGCACAACGGCAGACAGGAACTGGGCGATCGCGACGGCGCCCGACCTACCCGCGGCGGTGCTGCACCACAGACGGCGGTACTCGGCCAGTCCTACAATGAGTCGCCTGCGAACCCGTCATCGCCGAAGGGGCATGAGGGTGGGCACCGATGGCCGAGCCGCCCGCGACGACCCCAGCTGCGGCCGCCTCCGCCGCGGCCGCGCCGGATGCGCTGCTGGCGACCAAGCTGCACATACCGCGTACTCGTCCCGGCTTTGTAGTCCGCCCGCGGCTTGCCGACCGGCTCGCGCCGGCGCAGGGGGGCGAGCTGACCCTGGTGTGTGCCCCGGCCGGCTTTGGTAAGACTGCCCTGCTGGCCGACTGGGCCCGGCGCAGCCAGCGGCCGGTCGCCTGGCTGTCGCTGGACGACGGCGACAACGACCCGGTGCGGTTCTGGCGGCACGCCGCTGCCGCGCTGGACACGGTGCGGCCGGGGGTCGCCGACCGGGTCGGCGCGCTCCTGCAGGGCCTACAGCCGCCCTCGTTCGAGGCGGTGGTCACCGCGCTGGTTAACGAGCTCGCCGGCGTGGCCGAGGAGGTCGTGCTGGTGCTGGACGACTACCACCTGATCCAGGCGCCCCAGGTCCACCAGTCACTGGAGTTCCTGATCCAGCACCTGCCGGCCCGCCTGCGGCTGGTGCTGGCCAGCCGCGCCGACCCGCCGCTGCCGCTGGCCCGGCTGCGGGCCGGCGGCCAGCTCGCCGAGCTGCGCGAGCGCGACCTGCGTTTCGGCCCCCAGGAGGCCGCCAAGCTGCTGCGCGCCGCCGTCGGTCGCGACCTGCCCGAGGCGGCCATGGCTGCGCTGGCGGACCGCACCGAAGGTTGGGTGGCCGGCCTGCAGCTGGTGGCGATGTCGCTGCAGGGTCGTAGCGACATCGCCGCGTTCGTGGCGGGGTTCTCCGGCAGCCACCGGTACGTGCTGGACTACCTGGCCGAGGAGGTGCTGGATCGCCAGCCGGAGCCGCTGCGGACCTTTCTGCTGGAGAGCTCGATCCTGGAGCGGCTGTCGGGGCCGCTGTGTGAGGCGGTCACCGGCCGGGCCGACAGCCAGCAGCTGCTGGAGCAGATGGAGCGGTCCAACCTGTTCCTGGTGCCGCTGGATGAGGTGCGTGGCTGGTGGCGCTACCACCACCTGTTCGCCGACCTACTGCGCGCCCGCCTGGCGCGGGAGCGGCCCGAGCGGCTGCCGGAGCTGCACCGCGCCGCGGCCGCCTGGTCCGAGCAGCACGGGCTGGTGGACGACGCCGTGCGGCACGCGCTGGCCGCCGGCGATGCCCTCTGGGCGGCCCGGCTGATCGAGGAGCATTGGGACGCGATGCTGTGGCGCAGCGAGGACATCACCTTCCGCCGGTGGCTCCAGGCGCTCCCTGCGGAGCTGGTGCGCTCCCGCCCACGGCTGTGCCTGGCCCAGGCCTACGGGGCGCTGCTCAGCGGCCGCCTGGAGGCGGTGGAGCCGCTGCTGGCCGACGCCCAGCAGGCGTTTGCCGCCGTCGCCGAGGAGCCGTACGAGCCGTCGGCTGGCCGGGCGTTGAGCCTGCTGGCCAACCTGCCGGCGGCGATCACCCTCGCGCCTGCCATGCTCGCCCGCGAGCGCGGCGATGCCGAGCGTACCGCCGAGTTCGCCGAGCAGGCCCTGACCCATCTGACCGACGCCGACCGCACGCTGCGCCACTTTGCCAGGTACTACCTGGCGATGGCCGACTGGCTGCGCGGCCGGCTCGCCGAAGCCGAGCAGACCCTGGCCGGCCTGGCCGCCGAGCAGGTGGCCGCCGGTGCGCGCTACCTCGTCCCCCTCTACCACGACCTCGGCCAGGTGCAGCGCGCCCGCGGCCACCTGGGCGCGGCGCTGCGGACCTACGAGCGCGCGTTGGGGATCGCCAGCCGGGCCGGCCGCGCGCTGCCGCCCGCCGGCATCGCGCACGTCGACATCGCCGAGGTGCTGTACGAGCGCGGCGAGCTGGACCCCGCCCTGGACCACGCCACTCAGGGCGTCGCGCTCTCCCGGCAGCTCGGCTGGGCCCGGCAGCTGGGCGCCGGGCTGGCCATCCTGGCCTGGATCCGCCAGGCCCGCGGCGACCGGCCCGCTGCCATGGCGGCGATTACCGAGGCCAGCGAGGTCGGCCCGAGCCCGGAGGTGGTCGACCTGTTCAACCCCCTGCCGGCGCTGCGGGCGCGGCTGGCGCTGGCCCACGGCGAGGCCGCCGACGCCGCCCGCTGGGTCCAGCAGCGTGGGCTGGGGGTCGATGACGAGCCGAGCTACGCCCGCGAGCGCGAGTACCTGGTGCTGGTGCGGGTGCTGCTGACCCAACAGGCGCCCCAGCGCACGCTGGGGCTGCTGGACCGCCTACACGCTCTGGCGGCCGCCCAGGGGCGGACCGGCAGCGTGATCGAGGCGCGCACCCTCCAGGCGTTGGCGCGGTCGGCCGGCGGCGACCAGGGCGGCGCGCTGGGCGTGCTGGCCGAGGCGCTCGCGCTGGCCGCGGCAGAGGGGTACCTGCGGGTGTTCGTCGACGAGGGCCCCCCGATGGCCGCCCTGCTGCACCAGCTGCTGGCGGGCCGGCGCCAGGAGCGGCCGGCGGCCGCCGGCGCCGTCCCGCACGAGCATCTCGCCCGCCTGGTGGAGGCCTTCGAGCGGGCCGGCCTGCCCGTCCGTGCACCCGTCGGCCGCGGCGGGGTGGTGGTGGCGGGGCTGGTGGAGCCGCTGACCGCACGGGAGGTTGAGGTGCTCCAGCTGCTGGCCGCCGGGGCGCCGAACCGAGCGATCGCCGAGCGCCTGGTGGTCACGCCGGAGACGGTGAAAAAGCACCTTAGCCATCTGTTTGACAAGCTGGGGGCGGCCAACCGCACCCAGGCGGTCGCCCGGGCGCGGGAGCTGCGGCTGCTGCCGTAGCCGCAGCGAGCCCGCCTGGTACCCGTTGGTGGACCGCCACTCGCCGCCAGCCGCCTGAGGCTTCCCCTGCCGTTGCCCCGTTTGGGTGATGCCCCCGCCCCGCCCCGCCCATAGTCTCCCGGCAGCAGGAATGCCGACCGCGCGGTGGAGACGCGGGTCGTGCAGCGGCGTCGAAGGAGAGCGGCATGCAAGCCACCAATGAGCGGCACGAGCTGCGGCCCGGCCGGGCCGGGCCTGGTCCGGTTGGGCTGCTGATCCGGGTGATCCTGGGCGCGGCCTCCGTCTACGCGCTGGTCGAGCTGGTCACCCAGTGGGACAGCTTCCGGGACCAGAACCTCATCGAGTCGGGTTTCTGGTTCATCACCCTGTTCACGCTGTTTCTTTCCGACGTGTTCGACATCGGGTTGCGGCGGCATTGGGGCGTCTGGCCCCTTCTCGTCTTCCTGGCCGGCGCAGCCGCGCTCGGATTGGCCGGCTACCTGGCCGCAGGGGAGGTCTGGACCACCGCCCTGGCCGCGTGGGTGTATGCGGGCGACTTGCTCGTCTTCGGAGCCCTCACGGTCTCATTCCCCGTGGCTATCGCGACGCGCACGCCGGGATGCGAGCTCAATGCGATCCCAAGGCTGGTCGCACGACTGCGTGGCGCGACGGATGCGGAGGTGCGGCGCTGCAGCCTGGGCCTAGACCTGCTCGACAGGCAACCGCCGCGCCTTCCCAGGCGCGCTCGATGACCCGAGCCGCGGCCGTTCGGCCAAGGAGAGGTGGATATGGCGAGCCAGGATGCGCCGCTCTACGACCCTCGAGGCTCCATGGGCGCCAGCTTCCGCGCGCCATCGCAAGCCTCCGGTCCCACCGTCCTCTACTTGCGGAGGGTCGGACGCTGCCCGCTGTCCATCCGAGCTACGGCCGATGGCTGCAAGGCCTCACCACGCCGCAGGCGCGCGAGAGGCCTGCCAGCCGCCGGGGAGCGCGTCGATCAGCAACCATCCCGCACCATGGCCAGGGAGGTGACATGGGAAACCGGCACGTCAGCGTGATGATCGCTACGCCGCCCGAGACCGTGTTCGGGCTGTACACCGACCCTGGGCGGGCGCGCGACTGGCAGTCGGGCCTGCGGGAGGTCCGCACGGCCGGTCCGCCCGACCAGCCAGGCAGCCGGGCGGTTTTCACCTACCGGTGGCCCCTCAAGATGGCAGCCGAGGTGCTGCAGGCCGAACCACCCAACCTCCACGTCCAGCGCCTCAAGGAGCTGCTGGGGCTGGTCACCTGCACGACCACCGCCCGACTCCGGCGGGTCGAGGGCGGCACCGAGCTGCGCCTGGAAATGGACTACCGGGTCGCCGGGGGGCCGATCGGCCGCCTCTTCGACGCCCGAGTCGGGGACGAGATGGTCACCACCGCCGGCGGGGACCTGGCCAGGCTCAAGGCGCTGGCCGAGGAGCAGGCTGGGCCGCGGCGGGACAAGAACGAGAGGAGGAGCCATGCCGCATCCGAATGTGGAGACGCTGCGCCGCATTGACCAGGCGCAGGTGGCGGGGGACCTGGAGACGGTCCTGGCGCAGTACACCGACGATGTCCTGGGGCATGTGGGCGGCGACAACCAGCTGAGCGGCGACTACCGGGGTCTCGAGCAGCTGCAGGCGATGCTCGGCCGGTTCATGGAGGCGAGCGGCGAGTATTCCTTCGAGAACCACGCCTACCTTGCCGATAGCGAGCACGGGATCGTCCTGCAGCGCGGGTCCATGCGGCGAGCTGGCGAGACCTTCTCGACCGACGAGGTCTTCGTGGTGCATTTCCGCGATGGCAAGATCTCGGAGTACTGGTACCAGCCCTGGGACCAGGCCGGCGTCGATGCCTGGTTCGGTAAGTAGCAGCTGACGGCCGGGCGGAGGGTGGCTGCCTTGCTCAAGCTCTGGCGCCACACCGCCGCCAAGCTGCAGCGGCACCGACCGCCACCTGAAGGGCAACCGACCCGCCCTCACCCGTCCACCCAACCGACCTCACGGCTGCCCGGTGAGGCCAGTCCGAACCCCGGTCCGGCGGGCTGCTGCGCCATCGGTCAGACCTTTCCGCAACACGCTGGGAAGACGTCAACGCTCATCCGGCGAGGAACGACCGAGGGCCCCAGACGGGTCGTTGCGGCATTGGTCGTGGACGCTCGATCCGGTGGCGCTGCCATGGGGATGCGGGATGTGCGCGTGTTCAGGGTGCTGGCATGGTCGGCGCCCTGCGGAAGGGGTGCTGCTGATCTGCGAGCAGTGCGTCGTCCTGGCTCAGGACCTCGCAACCCTGACCGCGCCGCACCCGAGCTGCCTCGGGCACGCCCCCCGACTGGCGTCGTCGTGGCCGGTCGCGTCCAGGCACGCGCTCGGCCTTGCCGGCACCATGGCAGCAGCCGCAGCGAGCCAGTGGGCACATGGAGCTTTCGCCGTCGCCAGTCGCTGAGGCCTTCGGGCTCGGCGCCCCGACCGGTCCGCTGGTCGCCATCACCGGCGGACCGAGCGCCATGCACCGATCATGGCGGCTCTCCACCAGCCGGGGCCGGTTCGCCGTGAAGGCGTTCAGCCGGGACCAGCATGCCCACGAGGCAGTGCTGCTGGTGGTGACCCACAGCGACCTGACCTGGCGACCTTCGCCGGGCTGGTCATCCCATTCGGCTCGGTCATCGGGCCGCTGGCGGTGTGGCTGACGCGACGCCACCGCGACCCGTTCATCGACCAGGTCGTCGAGGTGCGCTACCAGGCTGGCAGCCGGTTCGGGAGCGGCTTCAAAGCCCGCCCCAAGAGCGACGCCGGCATTCGGGAGCTACCGCTTGCCCCGCTGCTGGTCGAGTCCATCCGCCGGCAGCTCCCACCCGACCCCGACCCGGAGGTCCTTGTCTTCACCGGCCCGGGCGGCGGTAACGGTGTCCCCACCGGCTGCGGACGATGCTGTCTCGCTACAACTTCCGCCGTGTCTACCAGCGCACGGTCGCCCGCGCTGGCCATGACCTTGCTGCGGTTGAGCCGCACGGACCCCACGATCTGCGCCACACCTTCTCGACCTGGCTGGAAGACGCCGGTGTTCCCGCTCGGGTGATCGATGAGCTGATGGGCCATGAGCGGAGCCGCCGCGGGGAGCTCGAGGGCGGGAGCCGCATTGGCGTGCGGTACCGCCACACCACCCCGGAGATGGCCGTCCGCGTGCCGCCGCGATCCAGGAACGGCTGGTCGTCGTGGTCCAGATCGCGGAGGCGATCCTCGAGCTGGACGAGTCCGGCGGCCGGGTGTTCTAGCCGCTCATGTAAGTGACGGCTCGCCACTCACCGTGACTTGCTGACAGATTTGCTAACAGGGGCAGGAATAGCGCCCTCCAGGGGATCAGGGAATGGTCACTCGCCGGGTGATCTGCCCGTTGCTTTCCCAGTAGGTTCGCTTGCTGGCCAGGAAGGGATCATCTGGCGGCGGCTGTTGGTGGCCGTCGACGTCGAACGCCCGGGAGGTGACCGTGTGGGGGCCCGAGGCGGGAGTCCTCCAGTCGAGCTTCCAGAACGTCCAGGCGAACTCGGCGGATCGCCGCTTCTGTGGCTGGTGGCGCTTGAGCCTGGCCCTCATCCAGGGTCCGTCGTCGATTCGGACCTCCACCCGTCTGATCGGCGCCCCCCAAGCGGCGCCCATGATGGCGTACTGGTCGCCCCGACGGGTGACCTTGGCCGGGGCTGACTTGAGCCGGTCGTGACTCACGGTCGCGAAGGTCCAGACCGTCTCGCCGTCGCGCTCCTCCTCGCGAATGGTGACGTAGTCCCGGGCCATGAAGCGACCCGCATAGCGCTGGCTTCGCACCTCGATGCGGGTCAGCCATTTGACGTTGGCGACCCCATACCAGCCTGGGGCGATCAGGCGCACCGGGAACCCGTGCTCGGGGGGCAGGGGCTCCCCGTTCATCTCATAGCAGAGCAGGTTATCGGGGCTCAGCGCCTCCTCCAGCGACATGCTGCGGGCGAATTGCTCGGTAATGGTCAAATCGAGCCCGCCGCCGGGATCGGGCTCGACCGTCCCCGTCTGGCCGGGACCGGTTATACCGGAGTTGTCGCGGATCGTCACCTGGCCCGAATCAGCCCCCCAGAAGATCACTTCGGTGCCCTGCTCCAAGACCCCTGCCCGCTTCAGGAGTGGCGCCAACGGCGTGCCCGCCCAGCGGGCATTCCCGATGCCACCGATAAAGAACGGCAGTCCATGGTTGCCCGAGCACTCCATGGTGAAGACCACCTCACGGCGGGCCCGCGCCTTGAGGTCGGCCAGGGTCAGGGTTCGCTGGTGGGCGACCAGGCCACCAATCTCCAAGCGCCAGTCCTGCTCGTTGAGCACGGGTTGGCCGTAGTGCTGGACAACGAAGAATTCGTCGTTGGGGGTTAGCCAGGAGTCGAGCTGCTCCCAGTCAAGTTGCTTGGGGATCACTCCCTGGGCCGGCTCTGGGACGGGCGCAGGCGGATCGTCCCAGGGGATCAGGACCTCGCCCGGCTGGCCCGGGAAGGCCTGCGCCGGCCCAGCCACCCGGAACATGGTCATCCCCGCCAACGCCGCGCCCCCGCCCTTCAACAGCGTGCGGCGGGATACCCCTTCATGCTCCATGATGCCCCCCTGCCCTTTCGGCATGCCCTTGACGGGGCGGAACGCTATCCTATTCAGGACACACCGCCTACTGGGTGATAGTGGGCGATAGCAGTAAATCCACGTAGTTCCGAAATAGTCGCAGAAGTCGTCGCTCTAGTCTCACCCATCGGCGCAGGATCACCGCGCACCACTATCTAAACCCGGGAGTGCGGCCCTTGCCGGGTGAAAGCCCAGTCCAGCGGTTTCGCAGCCCAGGCCAAGTGCTGTGAACGGCTGCTGACCTCTAGGTTCGTTATCCCCTGCTGTCCCCTGTTGTCCCCAGGGTCCGCCGAGTTGCGGCCCCAGCGCGGCCGTAAGCGGCCCTGTCGGACTACGCAGCGTTCCCGATCCACTCTCGAACAGATGTTCGATAGACTTCCTCGATGGGGACTTGGCACGACCTGGATGGGCTGGCCGATCGCGGCGCCGCTGGAGCGGTGCGCGGAACTGCTCGGCATCAACCCTAGCCACCGTCCGCGAGCTGGCCGCCAACGTCGAGCCGTACCTCCGCGCCGACGGCACCAGGATCTGGAGCCTGATGCAGCTGGAATGCCAGCTCCGGCCGGAGGCGTACGGCCGGCGGCGAGACGGCTACCTCGACCGTCGACGAACGCGGCAGTAGCACATATGGGCGCACGAAGCGCTGATCGCGGTAGCTGGGGTCAGGGTCTCCTCTCACGCGCTGTTCGGCTGCGCTCTGCCGGGGAGGTCGCCCGCTGGGTTGGCCGTGCCGTCGCCATCGATACTGAGGGTCCCGGCCGCCAGCGTCTCGCCGAAGACATCAGAGGCCTCGGCCACATCGGCGATCCCGGGACTGTTCTGCGACCACGGTTGGCTGCCGGTGGCGGTCAACCCGGGTTGCCGGCCGGGGGGGCCGGCTGGTAGTACAACACAGGCCGAAGGGATCACCGCATGTGCCTTCTCGATCGCCACCGTGATCGTGGCCTCCGCCGGTCGCAGCGGCGGGGATCTGGCATCGGCGTAGCCTGACGCGATGAGCATCGCCGGTGCCTACAGGCTCGGACCGGAGGCCGGCCGGCTGCTGGTCCACACGACCCGGACAGGGCTGGGCGCCAAGGCCGGCCATGATCTCACCATCGAGGTCACCCGCTGGCATGGTCACGCCACGGTCGATACCGCCGTCCCGGCGGACTCCTCGGTGACCGTCCAGGTTGACGTCGACTCCTTCCAAGTCCGGCAAGGAACCGGCGGCGTCAAGCCGCTCACCGACGCCGACCGCGCAGAGATCAGCAAGACCCTCAAGCAAATCCTCCACACCGCCCAGCATCCAACCATCACCTTCCGGTCCAGGCGGGTCGACGGGTCGGTGGGGTCCTTCACCCTCGACGGTGAGCTGACGATCATGGGCGTGACCCTGCCGGTCATGGTGCAGGGCGGTGTGACCGACGGCCGGGTCGTTGGTGGGGCGACCGTCGTCCAGAGCCGATGGGGAATCCGGCCCTACTCGGCATTTTTTGGCGCCCTCAGGCTCAGCGACGAGGTCAAGGTCGACTTTGACGTGGCTCTCACCCCAGAGGGTTGACGGCGCTTGGCGTGTGCTTGCCCCGATCTTCAAGCTCCGTTTTCCAGTTCAGAGCCGTTCGTAGGCGTCTGTGACCTGGGCGCTCCTGGCGCAGCAGCTCACCGTAGGTCGCCGTGATGCGCCGTGTTCTGTCGCTGCTGTCGGCCGTGAGCCAGGTGCCATGACTGGCGTCTACCCGCTGGTGAGCTCATAGACGTTGCCATCCGGCGCGCGGAAATGACGCCACCCGCCGCCGCGCTCGTCCATCTGCCCGCCGAGGAGCTCCACCCCGGCTGCCTCCAGCTCCCGCACGGCCCCGGTGAGATCGTCGACGACGAAGCCGACGACGGGACCGGTGGAGAAGTGCTCGTGGTCCTGGTCGGCAGGGCCGAACACCTCGAAGGTGCCCCCCTCCGGGAGCTGGAAGGCAGCGAAGTCGGATCCCGCCTGGCTGGTGGTCAGCCCGAGGATCCCTTGGAGGAAGGCCACCATGGCGGGGTACTCGCTTGTCCTGGTGCCTGCCCAACCAATGCGCTTGACCCGCATCCTCGCCTCTCCCCTGCTCAGGTGCCTGGCGCCCGCAATCCTGCCACGTCGCCGCTGGCGGACCTAGCCCACCACAGCCGGTGCCGGGTCGGGAGACTCGAAGTCTGGCCCGCCTCCTGAGGTGGTGCCTGGTCGTGACCTTGTTGGGGCGTTGACCTGCGCTTGGCAGAACCTCTAGTGACCGCTGGTGCCCGTTACACTCCGCTGGCCGTCGACAGCGCGTGTACCCAGCGTGTACCAGCAACGCCTCGGCTCGGCGGCAGCGTCTAGGAGAAGAACTCGTCGTAGGCGTACTGGTCTGCGATGTACTGCCACGCCTCGACCACCTTGCCGTCACGGATGTGGAACACCAAGACCTCTCGATCCTCAAGCGTCCGGCCCTCACGCTCACCGGTGGCCAGGTGCAGGCCGACGCTGTGCCGATCATCGGCCACCACGTCATGCACCTCCACCCGGAAGGTGCCGGCCGTCAGCTCCATCGTCTTGCCGAAGAACCCCAGGACCGCGTCGACGCCCCTGTGGTCGCCGGCCAGCACGCTTCGGCCCGGGAAGTGCCAGACGATCTCTGAGTCGAACAGCTCGCGCAGGATCTCCATGTCGCCCTTGGCGAATGCCTCGTACCCCCTGCGGACAAGGTCCTCGTTCGGGTGTGCCATCGCTGCCCCCTCTTCTCGACGAGTGCCCCGCAACCTACGACGTCGTCGGCGAACCGACAAGACGCGATCGCTCAGGACAGCGGTGCAGGGCGACCTCGTCGTTGTCGCGAGCTTCGACCGGTCGAGCTACCTGCGGGCAGCACGGCCGACCTCGGGTTTGGCAGTCCGCCACTGACCGTGGTTGTCCGTGCCGTCCAGCTCGTCCGCGGCCCCAGCGCGGCCCAAGGTGAAGAGGAGACCTCGTTGCTACCGATCCAGATTGCGTTCGAGTTGCTGGGCGCAGGCCTCGCGGGCCTGGTCGCTGCGGGCGCCGTCCAAGCAGCTGCCGAACTGCCGGAAGTCGTTGACGTTGGTGGCGAAGAAGGCCCCGATACTGGCGGCGAAGAACAGCCCGATGACCAGCGCCAGCGCCCCGGTCACCAGGCCAGCCACGGCCTGGCCGCGGTTGTCGGCCTGCCCGCGGTTGGCCCGGACGAGCCCCACGATGCCCAAGACCAGAGCCACCAGGCCGAGGAAGGCGCCGAGCGGGGCGAACAGGATCAATACGACCAAGACCAGGGCCACCACGCCGACGACCAGGGCGGCGGTGCCCATGCCATTGCGTCGGGGCCGGGCTGTCGGCGCGGCCCCATAACCCGCCCCGTCAGGAGGGCGTGACTGGCTGAAGTCCGACGGCCGATCCCCCGGGATCTCACTGCTCATTAGGCGCCTCCCCAATGGACGGACGATCAGGAAGAGTGCCACATGGACGCCTCTGATAACTGCCGTGACGCTCTTGTAGATGGTCAAGGTGGTAGCGGTCAGGGTGGTGGGTGCCTGCAAGGCGGCGAACACCTCGCGGGCCACATAGCGCTTCAGGCACCGGATGATCTCGCGCTTGGACAAGCCCTCTGTGGTGCGCCGGCAAGGTAGTCGCGGGTCGGTTGATGCCAGCGCAGCCGCACGACCACGATCTGGTACAGGGCGGTGTTGGCCTGGCGGTTGCCGCCCCGGTTCAGGCGATAGCGCACGGTCTTGCCCGAGCAGGCCGGGATCGGGGAGACGCCGCACAGCATCGAGAACGCGGCCTCGCTGTGGAGCCGCTCGGGGTTGTCCCCGGCGGCGACCAGCAGCGCCCCGGCGATCTCCGGCCCGACCCCGCACAGCTGCCGCAGCCCGGGTGCTGCCTGGGCGGTCAGGCGGTCCAGCTCGGCATCCAGTCTGGCCAGTTCGGTATCCAGCGCCGCAGATCGCTCGCCAAACACGCGCAGGGCCAGCTTGGTGGCGGCCAATGTGGTCAGGGCCGGGCCCGGCTGGAGGCGCGCGGCCATGCCCGCCAGCCGGCTGGCGGGCAGGCCCCGCAGCTGCTCGCGGAGCTCAGCCGGAGCGGTGACACCAGGGCCCGCAGGGCGTTGATGGCCTGGCTGCGGGCCTTGACCGCGGTGGCCCTGGCCACCCGCAGACACCGCACCATCTCCACCAGGTGGCTGCCGGTCTTGGGGATCGCGGTGGCCTGGCCGGCCAGCACCGCTCGAGCCGCCGCCTCGGCATCCACCGGATCCGACTTGCCCCGCCGCCGGCGAGCGGAACGGTCGGGCCGGTTGACCTCCAGGACCAGCTGGCCCTGGGCACCGAGGAAGCGGGCCCGGCCGGCGCCATAACAGCCGCAGCCCTCGACCCCGAACACCGCCACCTCGCCCAGCTTGCCGGCCCACTCCAGCACGGCGCGATCGCCGGTGGGCGTGGTCGCAAAGGCGGCGATGGCCAGGCGTCGACCCAGCTGGTCGATGGCACAAGCCACATGCACCTCGCCGTGGGTGTCAACGCCGACAATGACCCGCCTGGGTCTGGGTGTGCGATGGTGGGGATGGCCGTCTCCCTTCTGGACAAGGGCCGATGGCTGCGCCGGCCGAGTGGGCGGACACCACTGCGATGAGTCTGTGGCGACAGGCTCTTGTCAGGTCACGGTCGCTCGGCTGGTGCTCGCCTGGACGGCGGCCGCGGCCGAGCCGACAGCTCACAGCCAAGGCACCAAGCCAGTGAAACTCGGGTCAGACCCGGCCCACGGCCACCACCCGAATCATCGCAGTGAAAGCCCAGTCCAGCGATTTCCCGTCCCAGCACATCGCCGCGAACTAGTCGCTGACCTCGAGGTTCGTTATCCCCTGCTGTCCACTGCTGTCCCCCAGATTCCGCCGAGCTGCGGCCCCAGCGCGGCCCACCCAGGCCCTGAGCGGCCCCTATCGGACTACGCAGCGTTGCTGATCCACTCCCGAACTTGTGTTCGATACCCTGGTCCAGTGGGGACCTGGCACGACCCGGACCTGGGCCGGCCGATCGCAGCGCCGCTGGAGCGGTGCGCCGAGCTCCTCGGCGTCGACCTGGCCACCATCTGTGCGGCGGCCGCCAACCTCGAGCCCTACCTCCACGCCGACGGCACCAGGATCTGGAGCCTCATGCAGCTCGAGCGCCAGCTCCGACCCGAGGCCTACGGGCGGCGGCGCGGCGGCTACCTCGACCGCCGCCGGACCCCAA
>Ga0081538_10003576_pt1 | contig 14613 bp, 11 predicted proteins | sample TabmetS5T2R1_FD_71022 | JGI IMG/M metagenome (GOLD analysis project Ga0081538, IMG submission 71022) | Tabebuia heterophylla rhizosphere microbial communities from the University of Puerto Rico - S5T2R1 | ecosystem: Host-associated > Plants > Roots > Rhizosphere ... | reverse complement strand
GCCCCTGGGCTCACCAAAGTAAATATCGCTGACCAGTTCACGCACGACCAGCACATCAATACCTTGCACCACTTCCGGGCGCAGCGATGAGGCGTCAAGCAAGGCAGTATAGAGCTTGGCTGGTCGTAAATTGGCAAACAAATCAAGCGTCTGCCGGAGACGGAGTAAGCCCCGCTCCGGGCGCTTGTCAGCCGGGAGTGCGTCCCACTTGGGCCCCCCGACGGAGCCAAAGAGCACCGCGTCACTCTCCCGGCATAACTGTAACGTCGCTTCCGGTAAAGGGTCCCCGGTAGCGTCAATCGCTGCCCCGCCTACCAGACCGTGACGCAGAGTAAAACGCAGATCATACAGCTCTGTAATGACGTGCAGCACTTTGACGCCCTCTGCGATGACTTCGGGACCTACGCCATCTCCGGGCAACACCGCAATACGGTACTCCATGAGCAGTAGTCTCCCTTGTGCTTCTCCTGTCTCTATTTCGACGTCAGCGCCCACGAGCCATCCCAATGCGGACCGGGAGGATGCTCCTTAAAAAAGTCACAGCGTTCGATATACACCCGACTTGGCGTGGTGGGGCGTCGCGGGAACACTTCTTCGAGCTTCTCGCTTTCGGTGAATTTCGCCAGGGCTTCGTCCCACTGCTGCTGCCGGTAGAGCTCAAGGCCCTGCTGGTATAGGGCACGCATCTGGACGTGCTCTGGGGACAATCGCCCCTTGTAGGCCATGATCTCCACGGTCTCTATGGCCTCTAACTTCCCCACCACCTTGACTTTGTCGATCGTACGCCATTCAAAGTCGTCAGGGCCAGCCATCTGCAGCGTCTCGGTGGTGCACAGGATATAGATACCATATTGCTTCGCCGCGGCTTCAAGTCGGGCCGCGGTGTTCACCACATCCCCCATCATAGTGTAGTTCATGCGCATGGTCGAGCCCATATTGCCGGTGACGATTTCCCCAGAACTGATGCCAATACGCATGCGCATCTGGCGTACCAGGTCAGGCCATTTGTCTCCTTCAGCATGCCATTTCTGGCGCAATTGTGCCAGGGCCTGTTGCATCTCGATGGCCACACGCATGGCGCGTGCCGCGTGGTCCGGTTGCGCAATCGGCGCGCCAAAGAACGCCACAATCGCATCCCCTTCGTATTTATCAAGGGTACCACCCTCAGCAACTAAAATATCTGTCATGGTAGATAAATACTCATTGAGGAGATCGACGAGCTGCGTGGCGCTGAGGACTTCTGAAAAGCTCGAAAAGGAGGCGATGTCCGTAAAGTACGCCGTCCGCATGCCTGACGAGCCCCCGAGCCTGGGTTCAATGCCATCACGTACCATCATGGTAACGAGCTCTGGGGAAACATACGTGCTAAAGGTCCTACGCAGATAGCGACTCTGCCTCTGCTCAAATACAAAGTGGTAGATCGTCATGCCGGGCCAGACTACAAACGTGGCCAGCAGGGGATAAATGATACTTAACACCCATCCTTGCGTGCTGAAGAGGGCGTAGTTCAGCCCCACATTCCCCAGCATTACCAGGGTTGTGACGACAAAACCCCATAGGGCCCCCAGACGTGGCAAGAGCAGCCGGAGGCATATCCCCACCAGCACGATATTGGCGGTGGTGCACCAGCTGCCCCACCAGGGTGCCACGAGAAAACGCTGGCGCAGGATATTGTCAACAACGGTAGCGTGCGTCTCCGCTCCGGGAAATGCCGGGTCAAAGGGAGTAACGCGCTGATCCGCGAGCCCCACGGCAGTGGCCCCAATCAGGACAATCTTATGGCGGAATGCCTCAGGCGGGGCGGCGGTCTCACGGCCCTTGACGATATCGGCAATAGCATAGCGTGGGAAGCGGTATTGCCGGCGCGCTGTCGTCTCGTGCGGGGCAAGCTCAGAGGGACCGAGATGATTGACAAGCATCCGCCCCTGCGCGTCGGCGGGGATCTCAAAGCGCTGGCGCCCCGCCACCAGCCACACCTGGATTTTCTGGTCAGCACTCATGGACACAAGCGTGTTGGCAGTGCCATGACGCTCTTGCAGATAGCGCTCCAGGAGGCGAATGCCCAGCGGCGCGAAGAGATCGTTTTGCTTCCCAGGAGCCGCTGCGTCCCGACCACTGTCGACCGGCACACCCATACCCCCACGGTACTGCGCGATGAGTGGATAATACCGAATGACACCGTCGTCTGTGTCTGGACGGCTATTGAAAAAGCCGTTCCCCCAGACGGCCTGGGATAAAACCGGCAGATTGGACTCAACCGCACAGGCCTGAGTTAAGTGCAACGCTCCCAGGCTGGCCCCGGGCTCCACTCTGGGGACATACCTGGCGTTTTTTGAGATGGTCAGATTGTGGAGAGAGCGCTCCAGTTGGCTTTCAAGCAGATGGGCGACGTCCTGGCATTGCCAGTGAAAAAAGTAGCCCAGAATCGTCCGACCCGATTCTTGCAGGGCGGTGGCGAAGAGCTGGTCGTGGTCTGCTGCGGCCAGGGTATGCTCCACGAGTGCTTGCAACTCTGCATCATTATAGTAGCCACGCGTCGCCAGAGAAGCTTGAATTGTCTGCAAGTTGTCAAGGCCAGCACTGGTATCGGATGACGAGAAGACCACATCGTAGCCGATGGCGGCAGCGCCGTATGACGTCAGACGACGGATGAGTTGCGCCTGCACCGTATAGGGCCAGGGCCAACGGCCCAGCTCATCAATGCTCTGCTCATCGATGGCAGCAATCACTACCTCAGGGCCAGGAGCCATGGGGCCTCGCACCCGGAAGCGCAGATCAGAGGCGAGCAGTTCGAGACGATGCAGCCACGCCACCACGAAAGGCTTCTGCGTCTGATAGGCCTCGTCGAGCCAAAAGCACAGCAACACCATGAGGGTCAGCAACAGCCCAAGGGTCGTACTGTTCAAGCGGGAGCCACGCGTGAGCCAGGTGGGCATACTGCACCTCATGTATACGCGCCTAGCGGGTATTCTCCAGCATGCTGGCGCTACCTGTATGGGGGAACAGCGTGCTTGGCATGGCGGATGAAGGTACGGACCTTGTGCCAATCCTTCGTGCCTGGTGTGGCTTCCACGCCACTACACACATCCACGGCATATGGGCGGACAATACGGATGGCCTCGCGGACATTCTCTGGCGTCAGCCCGCCGGCGAGCATGATCCGGCCATACCGGTGCAATGAGGCGACGCGCTGCCAATCGGCTTGCACGCCACCACCGCCGTACACGTCAGGATGAAAACCCTCAATCAACAGGGCCTCGACGCTGTACTGTTGCATGATCTCTGGTTGCACCTGTGCCGTAAAGCGAAAGGTTTTAATGACAGGCCAGGGTAACTGCTGGCACAGCTCAGGACTTTCGGTGCCGTGCAGTTGCACCATGTGCACACCACTCGTCTGGGCTATATGCGTGACGGTGTCCAGGTTTTCATTGACAAACACCCCCACCGCAGAGCAGCCAGGCGGCAGATGGGCCACGATGCTGTGCGCCTGTTCTGGGGTGACATAGCGCGGACTCGGTGGATAGAAGATCAAGCCGATCAAATTGGCCCCCGCCTCCACCGCCACCTGAGCGTCGTCTCTTGTGGTGATACCGCAAATCTTGACTTTGGTCATACATTCTAGCTCGTACTGAGGAAACACTAGTAACAAACAGTATAGCAAACTTCGGACATACTGCCATGTCCCCTCTCCCCATAGGAGAGGGAGCTAGGCGCCTTCATACAGGCCATAGGCGTCATACAGCCGTGCTGCCTGCTGCATATGGTGAGCAATCGTGTGCGCCAATTGGGCCGGGGTACCCTGCTCCTCCCAGTAGCCCATACGCCGTGCCAAAAAGACAAATGCGTCAGTATCTACCGCCGGCAACACGAGATCGTGTGCATGCCCGCTGGCCAGACGCAGGGCATCGATGAGACGACGTAGAAATACATAGGCGTCGTGCAACGTCTGGTACACCGTGGCGCTGATAATGTCAGCCTGGTAGAGTGCCTGCAGGGCGGCGAGCGTATGCGGGGTACGCAGAGCAGGAACGGTGGCGCCGTGGCGCAGTTGGAGATATTGCACCGTATATTCAATATCCACCAGGCCACCCTGACTGTATTTGGCGTCGACGGCGCCCGGTGCCACTAACTCATGGCGCTGACGCTGGCGGAGTTGGATGGCTGTCTCCAGAGCAAAAGGCTCGGCACTGTAGACAAAGGCATCACGGAGGGTTTCGACAGCCTGTCGGAGAGCAGAGTCGCCAGCCACCCCGCGCAATTTGATCAGAGCCTGGCGTTCAAAAGGCGCTGCCTGCCCCCCATGGCGATAGTATTCCCGAAAGGCGTCAAGACTGGTCGCCAGCGGGCCTTTCGAGCCAAAGGGGCGCAGGCGTAAGTCGATCTCAAAGGTCCCCGAGCGTCGCGCCACGATGAGATCGAGGAGCTGTTGCACGAGCAGTTCGGCATACTGACTCACAGCAATCTGCTGCGGTCCACTGGTCTGGCCCTGGCCGCTATAGACGCAGAGCATTTCCAGGTCAGACGCATACCCCAACTCACGACCACCGAGCTTGCCGAGACCAAAGAGCGCAAAAGTACAGGCATGGCCATCCATGAGTTGTGGTTGGCCATAGCGCGCTTGCAGCGCGTTCTGGGCCAACTCCAAGGCTCCTCCCAGGACTACCTCCGCCAGGTCCGCCAGTTCATCTGAAAAGACGCCTAACGGCCTTTCACGATGTAAGAGATGCCCCAGATCTATACGAAACAGCTCTTGATCCTTAAACGCGTTGAGGGCGTGTTTGCCGGCAGCCGACATCGTCGCCCCCTGCAGAGCCTGCTGCAGGCGTGCCGTCAAATCGTCCTTACTCAGGCGTTGCTCAGCAGCGCGTAAGTCCTTGAAGATAGGCAGGAGTGTATCATAGTGCAGACGCAGGAAATCTTCCCACAGGAAGTGACTGCTCCCCAACACCGTCGCCAACGCCTTTAACGTATTGTCCTCCCAGAGCCACTGCAGATCCTCGCCACGCGCCGCATCATCAGCGAGACGATCCACGAGGCGGTCGAAGTGCTGTAAGGCCATCACTGGATCAGGCGCGACGGTGAGAAAATGCGTGAACTCCTTGATCAGCATGACCATGAGGTGCAGCTCACGCTGGCCGGCAGCCGAGGTGATTTTGCCTCCACGGCGCCAGCGCACAAAGATCTCATCATGGACTTTGCCCAGGGAGCTGGCGATGTTCACACGGTAGATGTAAATATCACGCATGGCCAGGGCAGTGGAGAGACTATAGAGAAACGCCGGCGTGTCGTCGGCGTGGATGTGCACGACCGTCCAGTCTGCCGAGGCCTCATTATCAATCGTAATTTCCACGGGCAAAAGATGGGCAGAGAAGGCCTGTGGTGCGGTGCGCATGGTGGCGATGATCTGGCCACTCAGGCTGGCGCGCGCCTCCTGCAGCTGCCCCGTGCGTAGCTGTTGAATGAGAGTCGTCAGTTGGGCCGTGAAGGCGGCCTGCGCCGTGCTGTCAAACGGGCGCTCGGCAGCATACTCGACGCTAAACACGTCGACAATGAGTCCACCCGGTGCGGTGCCCCAGGGTGTGGCACGTCCCGGGCCGCGGTGATAACTAAACACTTGGCCGTCACGAATATTGAGGCCATAGGCCGCCATTAAGCCCGTGATCATGGAAAATTCGCCAAAGAGATCGTAGGCTGCCACCAGGAGCTCTGCCCTATTGGCAGGGCGCGACACGACGCGTAGCTGCACGGGATGTTGCTCGTCCACAGCGGCCAACAGCAGCACATGGGTGGCGATCTGGGCTGCTGTAAACACCCGAAAATAATCATCGTCAAGCTGTGCGAACACCTCGTCCAGCACCTGTAGAGGCACGTCTGGACACCGCTGGGCCACTTCCTGGCGTAGCATCTGTCGGTCGGGCAGAGGTGCTGCGGTACTCCCTTGCTGCACGGAGGCTCTCCCCTCTTTTACCATGTGAGCGTGGTGGGCCTACATCGCTGATCCATCCTGAAAGGCCTCAACAAAAATCGCGTGTACGGCCTCCGTACGCTCCAGATAGTCTTGATAAAAGGCCTCCCAGGTGGGATAGCCAAAATGACGTGCCAACCGCCGCTGCTGCTCAGGGTGGCGTGGCAGCGTATGGGTCTGCGCACCTTGCTCCATCTGGAGGTAGTGTTCGAGGCGACGCAGATAGCCATAGGTTGCGCGCAAGGTCGTCTCGACGTGCAACGTCATGAGTCCCGCCTCACGCAACTTGGTCAGGGCACGCAACGAGTGGCGTTCTTGCAACGTCGGTTGGCGTCCGCCATACAGCAGTTGGGGCAGCTGAATCAGAAATTCGATTTCCCGAATACCCCCCAGGCCGAGTTTCACGTTGGTACGCGACTGCGCTTTGTCAGCCAGTTGGGCGTCAATCTGTCCCTTCATATCGCGCAGCTGACGCACGCCCTCCGCATCCAGATGGCTCTGATACACATAGGGTTGGATCAGCGCCAGAAATTCGGCGCCCAGGCGGTGGTCGCCGGCCACAGGACGCGCTTTGATGAGCGCCATTCTCTCCCACGTCTGCCCCAGACGCGCGTAATACGCCTCATAGGACAGGAGGGAGAGCGCCAACTGCCCCTGTGTACCCTCCGGACGCAGGCGTAGGTCGACACGGAACGCCTGACCCTCCGGCCCCTGGCCCCCGATCAGTATGGTGAGACGGCGTGCCAGGGCAACAAAATATTCATGATTTGAGATCTGCTTCTGCACCGCACCATGGTTCCCCAGACCACTCGTGCTGCCCTCGTACGATGTGTAGACATACATGAGGTCCACATCGGAGGCAAAGTTCAACTCATAGCCACCGAGTTTGCCCATACCAATAACGCAGAAACCAGAGGGATGTTGTACCCCATCCGCGTCGGTGTACATAGGGACGCCATAGAGCGCCGTCAACCAGCGTACACAAGCCGCGAGGCCTGCCTGTAAGACACAGTCAGCCAGCGCCGACAGGTCTGCAGTCGTTTCCTCCACGCTCGCAAGGTCACAGAGATCACGGGCCCCAATGCGCAGTAAGTGTTGCTGGGTGAATGCCCGCAAAATCGTGGCGACCTCGCCTTCCTCCTCTGCACCGGCCAGAAGCTGCGTGAGTTCCGCGGCCAGGACCGCTGGCGGCGGCGGCGACGCCGCCAGGGCGCCCTCCAGCAGCCAGAAGAAGAGCTGTGGACGGCGCCAGAGGATACTGCTCAGAAACTGTGAACTCGCAAAAAGCCGCATCATCCCAACAAACGCCTCCGGATACTGCACAGCAGTAGCCCAGAACGCGGCGATGTCTGGCACATGGTCCAGGTAGCGTAGCAGATGATTGATTGCACGTTGCGGGTCTACCGAAGTGAGGACGGCTTGGGTAAACTCTATGACGAGTGTTGCGGGAACAATTTGCTGGTCTGCGTGGCGCAGCACGAGGGCCAGCTCAACGGCCAGACGTGGAGAGATGCCGTCGGAGGATACCGTACGCAAAAGCAGGGTCAAGTATGCCTCACTATAGAGCTTGTCAGTGGTCTCCGGCATGCCCTCTCCTCTAGCGGCGCTCCAGATGACGCAGTCGCCGCATCTGCCTCAGCCAACGCACATAACGCCCGAAAGCGCGGCGGTGTTGTGGCTGCCGAAAAAAGGTCAGGAACGTATGCCACGTCACTTCCGACGCTGGGATCCCCGTGTAGGTTTCCAGACGCCACGCATAGTAACGCCACGGCCAGCGCCAAGGTGGCCAGAGCGGTCGGGGCCGTAAACGCCAGAGATGCCACATACATGCCTCCAGACGTGTACTCAAGCGCTTTCTGTATAGCACAAGGTGTAAACATATGCCATGCTGCAGAGGCACTGCACATTCCGAGTATTTTTATTGACAGCCTCTGTATCCATAGAGTACAAACACCAAAACGTGCATTACTGTACACACTGGACCGAAAGAGACATGCTATGGACGGTTTAATTACGGGCTTGCTGGTCGCTGTGATCGATATCTATATTGTCCTCTTGTTTATGCGCATATTCGTCACTGAACGTGAGCGCTACGATAGTGTACTCGGTCTCGTATTCACGGCTACGGATCCGATCATAGGTCAGTTGCGTCCACTGCTCCCCTGGGGGTCCGTGTCCGTCACAGCGCTGATGGTCATTGCCGTGCTGCTGCTGCTCAAGGTGCTGCTTGGGTACCATATCCTCATGGTCCTGCGAGGGGTTGCTGACACACTGTTACAGCTCTACGTGTTGATCATTATCATCACCGCCACGGTGCGCGAATACTACACCAATCCTATCGCCAACCTTGCTCAGCGCCTCATACGCCCTGTGCATGCCGTGGCCGCACAGGTTGTTTCCCATCCAATGGCGATCAATGTTGTCTCTGTTGGGCTTTTGGTGCTTGCGCATGCCATCGTGCGGTTGATTCTCCGCGATCTCATGGACGGTAGTGGCCCCGAGTTTTTCATCATCTCCAGTCTGCATTTGATCGTGAATCTCACCGTATTTTTTACATATGTCATTGTTATTAATGCTTTACTGTCCTGGGTAAGCCCTGACCCGCTCAATCCTATTGTACAACTTCTGACACTCATCGCGGCACCCATTACCGATCCCATCCGTCGTGTGGTGCCTCCGCTGGGCGGGGTGATCGATATCTCGCCTCTGCTAGCCATTCTTGTTTTGTTCTTTGCCAACGGCATTTTACACAGTGTTTTGGACGTCGTGCAGCAGAGTTTGCAGTGAGTGCCCCCTGCATGGAGTGGTAAAGGCAAAAGACTCAGGGAGCGAGAACTGAGTGGTTACAGCGCGGTAAAGCATTCAGTCCGTATGATGTCCTCGAAGGTTTCGCGGCGTGAGATGAGGTAGGGGATACCGTTTTCGACCCATACCTGCGGGGCGCGGCCCAGGGAGTTATAGTTCGAACTCATGGCATACCCGTAGGCGCCAGCGTCATGGATGAGGAGGAGATCACCAATCTGTACCGCTGGCAAGGGGCGAGGCTGTAATAACTCCGCTTCGTCACGGGTAAACACATCGCCCGATTCACACAGGGGGCCGGCGATGACCGTGGGCTCAAACGTGGCGTTGCTGGGCGCGTTCCAGACACTGATCTGGTGGAAAGACCCATACATTGCTGGCCGGATTAAGTCACAAAACCCCGCATCGACCATGACGAAGGTCTGGCCTGGTCCTTTGGTATTTGCTTTGGTCCGCTTCACATCGGTGACGCGGGTGATCACAGACGCGGCCGGCGCGACAAAGTAGCGACCTGGCTCAATTTCCACGCGGATGGCGCGTCCGGTCTGGTGGCTGAAACGTACCTGGGCTTCCCGCAAGAGAGGCCCAAAGGCTGCGAGATCGGCGCTGGGGGCTCCTGGGCGATAGGGATGCGGCATGCCACCTCCGAAGTTGACGGCTTGCACGTGCGGGTAGGCCTCCAGACACCCGGCGAAAAAGTTGGCGAGATGCTGCATGTTGTCGGTAAATTCCGCCACCGCCGGCCCTGAGCCGATGTGGGCATGGAGGAGGGTCACGGTCATCCCATGGCGGGTGGCGGTGTGCGCGACCGTGAGGGCTTCGTCAAACCAGATACCATGTTTGGAGCTCGGACCACCGGTATCACAGCTCTGCACATGGCCGTGGCCAAAGCCGGGGTTCAGACGTATCCCCAGCGGACCACGATAGCCCGCTGCCACCAGTTGGTCAAGCATGTGCGGGGAGCCGATGTTGGGTAACACCCCATAGGCGCGGACGACGTCCAGAGCATTATCCCGGAACACGTCGGTCGTGAGCATGACCTCGGGGACCGCAGCCCCCAGAGGATACCCAGCGGCTTGGGCACGCAACACTTCATTGCCCGATACCGCATCGATCCAGATCCGGTGGGCCCGCATGCGTGCCAGAATGGGCGCTGCGGAGCAGGCTTTCATGGCATAGCGTGCCTGCAGGCCAGGGGCCGCAGTGAGAGCCGCGATCGCAGCGATTCTGGCCTGCACAATCGCTGCATCATACACATAAAAGGGCGTGCCGACACGCTCAGCCAACCAGCGCAGATCGGTACCTTGCAGGGCATCTGCAGCCATGCGTGATTCTCCTCGTGTGCGTCACGTGCTATGAGAGGGTGCGGGAAGCTGTAGGCAACAGCAAGAGAGATACCTTGTTTGCTACGGATGTGTCAAGAGCAAGGCGGAGAGACAGAGCAAAGAGAAAGGAGGTATGCATGCGGCTCGTCCCCAGTACGGGCGCGGTCGTGGTGTGGATGGTCGTAGTAGGGCTCCCTGCGACGGGACTTACAGGGCCCGCGAGCCGGCCGGATCCGGTGGCGCAAACAGCGGTGCAGCACTATGTCAGCGAGGTTGCCGAGTTGGGGCTCGATGCAGAGTATCATGGGGTGTGGCTGCAGTCCGCGGAGGGGATTTTGGCGCACCATCAGGGCACTGTGCCCATGCCGGCGGCTTCTCTGACCAAGGTGGCGACCACCCTGGCAGCGTTGCGTACCTGGGGGCCGACGTATCAATTCATCACCTTAATCGACGCCACAGGTCCGATCCAGAACGGTGTATTGCGGGGGGACTTGCTGGTGCAGGGTGGTGGCGACCCGTTCTTTGTCACCGAAGACGCCCTGGCGTTGCGTCAGTCCTTACAGGAACTCGGTCTCAAACGGGTGACGGGGAAATTAATTATCAGCGGCAATTTTTTTATGAATTTTACGACCAATCCCGCACTCTCCGGGAAGTTGCTCAAACAGGTGTTCTCTCCACCGCTGAAGCGTGTCGGCCGCAAACGGCACCGTGTGGTAGCCCCCGAGGGTCCGGGGCTCACTATTGCTGGTCCCGTTGAGGTGGTCTCCTTTTGTCCTCCCACCCAGGGGTCGCTCGTGCGGCACCGTTCCCTGCCGCTGTTTCAGATTCTCAAGCGCATGAATGTGTACAGTAATAATGCCATGGCCGAGATGTTCACCGCGGCGCTCGGTGGCCTGCCGCGTATGGTGCAGCAGGCATCCTACGCGGCGGGCACGCCGGCCGTAGATCTGCGTTTAATTAACGGCTCGGGACTCGGACCGGAAAATCAGTTGTCGGCCCGCACGGTGTGTGCCCTCTTTAGTGCGATCCATCGCCTGGTGACCCCTGCCAGGCTAACGGTGGCCGATGTCTTTCCTGTCGCTGGCATCGATCGTGGCACCATCAGGCGACGGCATTTGCCCGTCTACACCGTCGTGAAAACCGGTACACTGCGCCAGGTGGCCACGCTCGCAGGCGTGATCCTCACCCGCACCCATGGGCCGGTCTGGTTTGCGCTGCTCAGTCAAGGCAGTAACTTGTGGGCCTTCCGGACGCAGCAAGACGCCCTGCTGCAGTATCTCATCGCACATTGGGGTGCGGCGGATCCCCCCCCGGCGTCGTTCATTCCCACCGGTCCTTTGGCTGATACTGTCCGTAATGACATTGTTATGCGTACGAAAACTGGCGGGGGATGAGCGCCGGGCGTACACTATACTTGCAGAGAGGCAGCGCACATGGGTATGGTAACTCTGTAAGGAGCAGCCGTTGATGCCGGACAAGAAGAAGGGTCAGAAGCACATTGTCTTGACCTCGCACCCCAGGCCATTTGGTCCTCGCCCTAGCCCTATCGTGTGGGGCCACAGTGATCCGCTCCAGCGTGGTCCGGTCATTGCTACCCTCACGGAGCCGCGCCATCGTAATGCCATTGGCACCCACGCTGGTACCTACGCGGTCTACCGTGCCCTGGCGATAGCCAGCGGGGCCTTGCAGCCCGGGCATCGTCCGGACCTCACCCACACTGCTCCGGTGGCCCCGCTGGGACCACACCCGAGTTGGGGACAGCCAGACACGCTCGTGTCGCTCGACCCGTTTGGAGCCGTAGTCTGCGAGGTCTTCGCCGATTTTTATGCCCGTGGCTATGACATTCGTCCCACGATTGCGGTGACGCGTGCCCATATCAACATGCCCGAACTCCAGGAGGCTGTCGCCAAAGGGCGCCTCGCTGTTGACGGCGCTATCCTCCTGCCGGGTGGGGATATTGTGGTCACCAAAGCCGCTATCGAGCCGGTCTGGTATCTCCCAGGCGTGGCCCAACGTTTTGGCGTGGATGAAAGTACCTTGCGGCATACCCTGTTCGAGCAGACGGGCGGCATGTTCCCAGAGCTGGTGACACGCCCCGATCTCACCGTGTTCTTACCGCCTATCGGTGGCCTGACTGTCTACATTGTTGGACCTGTGACGGCGCTTACCGACCCTACTTGCCCGCTGGCTGTACGGGTGCATGACGAATGCAATGGTTCCGATGTCTTTAGCTCGGATATCTGCACGTGTCGGCCGTATCTCGTCCATGGGATCGAGGTTTGTGTACAAACGGCGCAGCAGGGTGGTGTTGGGGTGATCGTCTATTGTCGTAAAGAAGGGCGGGCTCTGGGTGAAGTGACGAAATTTCTCGTCTATAATGCGCGCAAACGCCAGGCCGGTGGCGACCGTGCTGAGTCCTACTTTGCACGCACAGAATGCGTCGCTGGCGTACAGGACATGCGTTTCCAGGAACTCATGCCGGACGTCCTGCACTGGCTCGGCGTCACCAAGATCGACTATTTCGTCTCCATGAGTGACATGAAATACAAGGCGATGGTTGACTCTGGTATTCAGATCGCCAGGCGTATCCCTCTCCCAGACGAGCGCATTCCGCCAGAGGCCTACGTCGAGATCAATGCGAAGAAAGCCGCTGGCTACTACACTGAAGGACCTGTGCCTGATGCGCTCGAATTGGCCAGACCCCTGGGCCGTGACCTGGAGGCGTAGCCAGGGAAACAGGAGCACGAAAGGACCTGATCTATGCCCGGAACAGTGGTTATCATTGATCACCCGCTGGTGCAGCACAAACTGACCTTGCTGCGCAAGGCCGAGACCAGTGCTGCCGTGTTTCGCGCCTTACTGCGTGAAGTCAGTATGCTCCTGGCGTATGAGGTGACGCGTGACATACCGTTGACGTACGTGCGGATCAAAACGCCACTGGCGCCGATGCAAGCCCCGGTGCTGGCCGGGAAGAAATTGGTCGTGGTCTCCATCATGCGCGCCGGGAATGGCATTCTGGATGGGATGCTCGAGCTGATCCCCTCCGCCCGCGTTGGCCACATCGGGCTGTATCGCGATCCAAAGACGCATGTAGCGATAGAATATTATTTTAAGGTCCCTGAGGACATCGCGGAGCGTCATGCCCTGGTGGTGGATCCCATGCTGGCGACCGGCAACTCAGCGGTCGCCGCCCTGCATCGACTCAAGGATACAGGTGCGAAAACGCTCAAATTTGTCTGCCTGTTGGCGGCGCCAGAGGGCATTGCCCACGTGCATGAGCAACATCCCGATGTGCCCATCTATACTGCGGCGGTTGATGAGCGTCTTGATGCACACGACTACATTATTCCCGGTCTGGGAGACGCGGGGGACCGACTATTTGGCACGAAATAGAGGACAGCGTCCTCCTATGTGTTGTGTTCGAGGAGTTGCATGAACGCGCCAGAGCGTGTCCTACGCAAGATTACGTCCGATTCCTTAGCGACGTACCTGGCTGAAGTACGGCGACAGTCGGTGCCCACACCCGCCGAAGAAGTGGCCCTGGGTCGCCGTATCCAGGCCGGCGATGCCGAGGCTCTGCGCGAACTCGTCGAGCGCAATCTGCGTTTTGTGGTGCAGGTGGCCAACAAATATAAGGGGTATGGGCTGCCACTCGCCGACCTCATCAACGAGGGTAATGTCGGCCTGCTGCACGCTGCCGGTAAGTTCGATCCTGAACACGGTACGCGCTTCATCACCTACGCCGTGTGGTGGATTCGTCAGGCCATCATGCACGCCCTGGCAGAGGGCGGGGGGGCGGTGCGGCTCCCCATCAAACAGGCCGAGGCGCTGGCGCGGGTGCGGCAGACGTTTGAGGCGCTGCGACGCGCCACGGGCACGGAACCGACGGTCGAGGAGGTGGCGCGCACTCTGGAGATGCAGCCTCCTGAGGTCGAAGACTTGTTGCGCGTGTATCGCCCGCAGGTCTCGTTAGATGCGCCGGTCAGAGACGAGAGCGAACTCACCCGCCTTGATGCCCTGCGCTCGCAGAGTTTACCGTCGAGCGAAGAGGTCTATTTTCACGCCTCGATGATCAATGAAGTCCACTCTCTCCTGCACCTGCTGGAGCCGCGGGAGGCCAGTATTCTGCGGGCGCGATTTGGCTTTGACGGGCCGCCGAAAAGTCTGGCGGCGATTGGGCGTGAGCTGGGGCTGTCGCGGGAGCGCGTGCGCCAGATCGAAAGCCGGGCACGCAGTAAACTGCGGGCTCGCGCCAAAGAAAAGGCGCTCAATCACTATCTGAATTAAGATGTATAGCGCACGATACACTGGTCAGTCGTAGTGCCATACCTTGCCTCCTGATGCCTGTGGCGTTATGCCTGGGAGCTCTCAGCGGTGCGTTAACCTGTCGGCCTCCTCGTACAGCTTGAGAATGAGCTCTCGGTCGGGGCAGTAGCGGTCCACATCGTCCTCAATGTACTTCCACCCACCTTTGGACACTTTGTGGAAATTAAACCGGTAGCTCGTGGTGCGCTGCCGCCA
>Ga0081538_10003575_pt1 | contig 14619 bp, 12 predicted proteins | sample TabmetS5T2R1_FD_71022 | JGI IMG/M metagenome (GOLD analysis project Ga0081538, IMG submission 71022) | Tabebuia heterophylla rhizosphere microbial communities from the University of Puerto Rico - S5T2R1 | ecosystem: Host-associated > Plants > Roots > Rhizosphere ... | reverse complement strand
GATGACCATGACCTGATGGTCACCCTCGCGCATCAGATGCAGAAACTCATCGGCGACGTGCATGATCGCACCTATACCCCTCAGCAGTCCTCGCAACTGTACCCCACTGCGGGAGATACGACCGATTGGACCTATGGAATCTATCAGATTCCCTCTTTGACCATTGAGCTCCGCCCGCGGACGATCGACGAGGGGGGATTTATTCTGCCACCCAATCAGATCCAGCCGACCTGGGAAGAAAACCAACCCGCCGCGCTGGAGTTCATTCACCGTGTACTCTAAGAAGGATGTCGTGGACCCCTCCTCCTGAACAGATCCCGTCGTGGGGACAACCTGTTCAGACAGAGGAGGGTCCACGATGACGCCACGGCAGGAGTGCACCGCCAACACCACCGCGGTAAACAGGTCGCGCTCCGGGAGATTCTCCCAGGATTGCTCCAACGAGTAGCGCGTGATGCTGAATCAACTCCTGCAGCGCCGGGCCCATTGTCGCCAAGGGATGATTTTGCTCATCAACCATGCTCACAGACCTCCAGCATGCCGGTCCGTTCGCAGCGGCTCAAAAGAGCCAGCCAATGTTTCCCATCTGGGCGAGCACGGTCTCTACGGTTATGCCCCGGGCAGCGAGACGTGCGAGGTCTGCATGACTGAAGATCGAAGGCGGCACAGAGGGTTCTCTCTGCGCAAGATGTGATCACATGCCTTCGATGCACTAGCGAACCCTTCTTGGCACCACGGACGACAGGCTAATATTTCGCACGCGACCGTAGATGATGTATCTGGCATTGACGCATGCCAATGGAGCAGAGGGATCCCGCACGCTGCCGTCGCAAGCGCCGTATTGCGTGGTCCCACCGCATTGACCCAAAACGCTTCATCAGACTTGACCTCGGCCCCATCAACATCGTTGCATGCCGCAGCATTCAGGGCCACGCTAGGACGGTGATCTCGCACGGCCGCACGCACCTCATCGAGCTGTGTGATATCGAGCTCGTGGTGTGCCAGCGCGACGACATGCTGGTGTTTGAGAGCCACTCGTAGGGCGCGCCCGAGTTGACTATGGGCGCCCGTCAGGAGGAGCTTCATCGGAGTCCCTATTCGACGCTAGGTAACCTCTGCAGCAGATCGTGCAGGGATGAGGCTGCGCGATCCTTCGCCGACAGGATGGGATCATCGAGAGGCCATTTGATGTCGATGTCGGGATCGTCCCAGCGTATGTGGAGCTCATCAGAGGGATCGTAGAAGTCGGTGCACTTATATTCGACTTGGGCCGCCGGGCTGGTGACACAGAAGCCGTGGGCAAAGCCGGCAGGGATATAGCACTGCCGGAAATTCTTCGCCGACAACGTGGTGACTACCCAGTGGAGGAAGGTGGGAGAGCCTCGCCGGATGTCGACTACCACATCGAAGATTTCGCCCTCGATCACCCGGATCAACTTTCCTTGAGGATGTTGCTGCTGTGCGTGCAGTCCACGGATCGTGCCATAGACCGATCGCGACTGATTATCTTGTACGAATGTCGTGGGAATGCCTCCGTCCTGATACTTTCGGAGGTGATAGGTTTCCACAAAGACTCCTCGACCATCGCGGTAGATGTCTGGTTCGACGATGATCACACCAGGGAGTGAAGTCGGAAGAAATCGCATGCGCTCTTTTCTCCTATGGCCGGGTGTGGGATGCGTATGATCCCGTTGGCGACGAGGGGCTATGACTCGTGCGCCGCCTTAGCTAAGCCGAGTCGTTGTCGCTCATACTTCCCCGCAAGCACTGCATCGCACCAATGCCGGTGGTCGAGATACCACCGGACGGTTTTGGCCAGTCCTTGATCGAAGGTGTGCTTGGGCGTCCAACCCAAGTCCCGGCGAATTTTTGTGGCATCGATGGCATATCGCCGGCCATGGCCAGGGCGGTCCTGCACGAAGGGTTTCAGCCGGTCATAACTGGCAATGCCCTGTTGTGCCAGGGCTGGGTTGCTAGCAGCAGGCAAGAATGTTTCCAGGAGGGCACACAGGCGCTCCAGGACCTGAAGGAAATAGGCTCATGCCACCTCCATCCCCTGCCCGTCGCCGAGAATGTGGCGATAGAGGCGCAAGACCTGCACGATTTTGGCATCCCATCCATAGCGCTGCTCAGCTCGGCGCCTGCCCTCCTCCCCTCGACGCCGCCACGCATCTGGATCGGCAAACACGTCACGAACCGTTTGCACCAGTGCCTCGATCACGGCCTCAGGACCATCGGGAGGAATGGCGCGGCCGACGCCGTCGTCAACCACCTCCGCAGGTCCTCCATAGGCAATGGCGATGACCGGCCTCGCAGCCGCCATCGCCTCGAGCAGCACGGCCCCGCCGGATTCACGCACCGACGGCAGGCAGAACACGTGTGCGGCACGCATCTGCGCTGCCACCTCGACGGGTGAGAGAGGCCCGCAGAAGGTGACGATGTCCTGGAGTTGGCGCGCGTTCGTCTCATCCTTCCAGGATGTCTCCAGTGGCCCCTCGCCGACGACGGTCAACCGCACGGGCAACTCATCACGGATCCGTGCGAGGGCTTGCAGCAACAGCGGGATCCCTTTAAAGGCGAGCAGCCGGCCGACATACAGGATCCTCAGCGGATGGCTTTTGGATGGGGGGCTCGGCCATGGGGCCGGCGAGAACACATTGAGATCCACACCGTTTTCCAACATGGGTATGCACTGCGAACGGTAGCGCCGGGGAATGCTAGCGCGTGTGGCGCGGGTTGCCGTCAGGATCGCCGTGGCGTTTCGGGTTGAACCGACGATGGCATCGACCAAATGTGCGATGTTGCGCACGGGGTTCAGCCAGGCTGACTCCTCTTTCATAATCTCAGGAAAGGCTGGAGGCGTTCCCAGTCCGCCGTTGAGGGGGCCAAGGATCAGTGGCAGACCGAGCCGATGCAACCGGGTGGGGGCCACAGGCGAGACGGGCGTGACGGCGTGGACGACCTCCCACCTCTCTCCAGAGGTCATCCGCTGGCGCAGCAAAGCTTCCGCACCCCGATCATAGACAAAAAAATCCAGCGACGAGATCAAAAACACCGCATGCTGACTCCTCCGGAAGATCCGGCTCGCCAGACGATAGAGTGGCCCTGCAAACCATTCCGTGTCGACAAAGATCACCTCGGAGTAGGGCAAGGGCGCCCCCGCCTTCGTGAGGGCTTCCCGGTTACGGATGTGGGTCACCAACGTCGTCGGGACGTGCGTCGCCAGGCGCGAATACCATTCCCAGCCGATGTGCGACACCGCTCCCATACCGGGGCCGCACTGGTAGGCCGAGAGTAGGACGCGAGGCGACGACGCGACGGTCACTCGGCCCTCCTTCCTGCAATGGGCCTTGCCGGGACGCCTACGACGGTCGTGTCCTTAGGGACATCATGGCTGACCACAGCATTAGCGCCAACCACTGCCCATCCCCGATGGTCACCTCGGGCAAAACCGCCACACCGCGCCCAATCCACACATTACGACCGATGACAATCGGCCTGGCATCGTGTCCGGAGGTCCGGATCGGGCCCCTGGTGCCCACCCGATGGTTGGCATCGCGGATGCCCGTATACTCTCCGGTCATCGTGCCATCGCCGACCGTGACGTTTGCGAACGCGACGATATGGGTGCCACGCGACATCACCACGTCATCGGCCGATCGAAATCATCCCCTCCCCCTGCGTTTCCAGGTACAGCTCGCGGTAGAAATAGAGGTTTTTCCCCAGCGAGATACGGGCTGTACCGCAAGCATGCCGCCACCTGGTCGATCAGCGTCGAATTGATCTATTATGGTTTATATATATCATAATTAATATATTACATCAATTAAACGTCAATGCACATCAGTATGCCCACGTGATGGGAGTCTACGACCGACTCCTGGAGGCCAGCTCTGGCCCGAGCCCCAGGTGAGCCACCCAGGGGAGTGGGACCTGAGTATTGAGAATAACGACAAGAGGATTGGGCATTGGCGTATGCAATCAGCGCAATCCCTCTCACCAGTCTCACCTAGCAGACAGCGCATCACCCTAATGGATGAGCTGTATAGGCGATACGCAAGTGGCGCGCATGGTACCCGTGGGGGCTGTGACATCCCCTTGCCGCGGCAAGTTCAGCTCGATGTGCGATACATCGAGAGTCAGACTCTTTGGCTTGATATCAAACCCCCATTTCCTCAATAAGCGAGAGAGGATAAGTCGCGTTTCACTGCCGTCATCTGCGATGAGAATACGCATAGCTGACTACGACCTCCGATGCAGTATTGACTCTCAATCTCATGGGCATTTTTTATGACGCTAGAGATTGGCTCGAGTTCGGGGTAGCTCGGTGACCATGGCGACCACCGTTCGCGATCGAGAGGGAGTCTTGGATGATCCACTGCGGCTTGGCCTACTCTACTCCTACCCGCCCTTGACAGTCTGGCCCTCCCTTGATACAAGCAAACCGTGGTCGTGTGCAGCGCAGACATCGCTGAATATGGCTTGCATTTCGTTCGCAACCTGACGACAGGAGGTGAAATCATGGACCAGAAGCTCATCGGTGTGGTGGCCTCGGCCCCCGATAGCCCTGGAATTCTCGCCGGTATCGAACACGCCGAACAACTAGGGATTCCGGCGGCGTGGTTGACCACCGGCGGGGTCGGGCTCGATGCCTTAACGCTGTACGCCGCTGCCGCCGCGCGGACCAGCCGTATACGTCTCGGGACATCGATTATCCCTATATTCCCGCGTCATCCTCTCGTTGTGGTCCAGCAAGTCCAGGTGCTGGCCCAGCTGGCTCCGGGCCGGTTTCGTCTCGGCTTAGGCCCCAGTCATCGGCCTAGCGTGGAAGCGATGTATGGGTTCGACTTCGGCGCCCCGCTCGGCCATCTGCGCGAGTATCTGCGGATCGTCAAAACCATCTTGCACAGCGGCTCAGTCGATTTCGATGGGCGCTATTACCACGCCCACGGGCAAATCCGGACACCGGTGGACGTGCCGGTGATGGCTTCGGCATTGCAACGCAAGTCGTTCGAGTTGTGCGGAGCCGAAGCCGATGGTGCCATCAGTTGGGTGTGTCCAGGAGTGTATCTGCGAGATGTCGCCCTGCCGGCCATGCGCGCTGGCGCAGAGAAGGCTGGCCGTCCGGTTCCCCCGTTACTGGCACACGCACCGGTCTGCGTACACGACAAGCCCGATGAAGTCCGCGAGGCGGCGCGGCAGCAGTTGGCGAACTACGTGCGGTTGCCCTTCTATGTGCAGATGTTGACGGCGGCCGGCTTCCCGGAGGCATCCGGAGGGACCTGGAGCGACGCGATGATCGAGGCGGTGGTCATGTCCGGCGATGAGTCGCGCGTAGCCGAACGACTCCATGAGTTGTTCGGCTTCGGCGCCACGGAGATCCTCGTATCCCCGCTTGCGGCTGGCAGCGACCGAGCGGCATCGTTGGAGCGCACGCTGCGGCTGGTGGCGGAGGTGGGAAAAGCGGTGGCCACATGAGGGCGCAAGCCCTGAACACGCTTACTCAAGCCAGAAGTCACTTGGCCACACGCGAGGCAAGTGCTTGCCGGGGATATCGCCTTCGAGTTCCGCGAGTTGCCACTCCGGGGCGATGACGAAAAAAACCGCCTGTGCGGCAGACTGGATGGCGCGATGTTCTGACCCCAGCGTAACGGTCGCGACGACGTGGGGCAAAGCCTCGCGGAGCCGTTCGAGGAGGTGCGCATCCTGGCGCAGTCGCAGGAGGCTTTGCGAGAAGCGCTGCATCCGTTCAGGCGTCAGCCCCTCTCTCATATCGATCGCCATGGCCTCGGCTCGTGCCGATGGCGAGAGCGCAGCGCGTGAAAAGGCGAAGGCTTGGGCGAGAGCGTAGTCGATCGAAGACGGCTGCATGAGCGGGGATCCCTTCCGGGCCATGCTGCGGACAAAGGCCAGCGTGGCCCGCACACTGGGGCAGCGATCCGCGTAATAGAGGATGGTGCCTTCGCGGGGACGGACATCCAGGCCATTAGCGTAGGCCAACCCCGCTTCCCAAGTTTGCTTATACCAGGTGTGCGGGCCAGTTCCAGCCAGCAATTTGCCCGCCAGCACTGCTATCACTGATGCCTCGTCGAGATCTCGATACGTCGGCCCTCTGGCCGTTACCACGACGTTTCCTGTCAAGGAACCCTCATGGACGTACCCCACATAGGCTGGATAGCCGATCGCCAGTTCCGGATGGCGGCTGTGAAGTCGCGGCCACACGACGGGCGTCCCGTCGACACCAGGAGCCTCCACCTCGCGCCGCGGAAACGACCGCACCAGCGCTTCAACGTGCGGGCGGGCCTGCTGGAGGAGGCGTCGGTCGCCCATCAGCCACAGTCGCATGCGCGACCGGTTGAGGACGAGCGCCTGGAGCTCGCGCATCTCCTGGATTGCTTGGGCCGGTCCCACTTGGAGGTCGGCGAGCACGTCCGCGCTCAGACGCTGCAAGCCCTCCCACACGAGCACTGGCGGCCACGCCTGTAGCTGAGCCCGCCAATAGTCGACGAGCTGACCTCGCAAGCCCGTCTCCTGCACGTCCGCTAGCGCTTGTGCTGTCTCTGTGATCGAGGCCGTCCGCAGGGGCGCCAGGAGTCGGGTGGCAAACGTACGCAGGTCCTGTAACGTCTCCGCTGGGGCCGGCCCGGCCAACTGCCAGGAGAGGCGATGCAAGTGATGAGCGCGCGTCGGCGGGGCCATGAGGCTGAGATAGAGCTGATTGCCCTGGTAGCGGAAGGCTTGCGCCAGCGTTTCGATCCACTCTTCTTCCGGACGCTGGGTCAGGGTCCTCTCGATGCTGAGATGGTGTTGCAGGAGATCGGTGATCCGAGACAGGTTGGCGGAACGTAGCGCATTGGCTTGCGTGATGCTCTGCACAGAGTCGAGCGCGGCGCTGAACTCCTTCAGGCCCACTCCCGCGGCCGTGACCATCAGCTCGTAGCGATTGGCCTCGGGATTGATGCTGTAGCGGGTCTCCAGGCGATAGAGATCGCGCTGTATGCGCTCTTCGAACGTGTGCGACGGGGTCACCCCCTCCTCCTGCACGCCGATCGAGCGCAGCAGACCTGGCAGCAGCGGTAAGTATCGGTAAAGACGGCGGGGCACGGCCTGGAGATCGAACGCGAGGCCGACCTCCATCAGCGCTGCGCCTTCGACATAGCTGGCCACCGCCGGCACCCCAGCGATCGCCAGTTGGGCATACGACAGGGTGTCGTCAAAAGTGCGCAGCGGGTGCATGGTGAAGGTGGGCAATGCGAGCGGCTGAGTTGCCCCCGAGCCCTGCGCCTGCTGACGGGCCTGATCGGCGTCAAACCGCCGCAGCGCTTCCTGGTCATCGGCGCCGCCATAGCGCTGTTGTATGGCGGCGAGTGCGGCGGCCAAGCGGGCCTGTTGCTCCTGAGCCAGTTGGTGCCGCAGGGCAGGAGAGGGAATGGCCGCGGTGCCATACGGCACCTCCAGGAGTCCCGCCCGTTCGATCACACCGCGCCAGACGTTGGTGCCCGCCTCGACCTCCGCCCACAGCCGAGGCCAGTAGGATTGCCAGACGAGGGATCGCCGCCCTGCCGGCTCTTGTTCTAATAATTCCAAATGCTCGATCCACGTGGCCTCGAGGTGTCGTTGGCCAAAGCCTGGGGGACTGGCGTGCCATACGGTCAGGGCCCGGCGCCGGGCCGTGAGGTAGGCGATGACCTGGCGGTTGAGCGCCAGCAGCTCGACGGAGCCATCGGCATAGCTGGCGATCTCGCGAAGCTTGGTCTGTACATGGCTGCGGAGCAGTTCCAGCCGTTCGGCGGTGATGCGATCGCCGGGGATGCCTTCGATCCAGACCAGGCTGACCGGCCATGCCGGATCATAGGTGGGCAAGAGCGTGCTGCCCACCCCGGTCGCGCCGATGTCGATTCCCCGCGTCTGACGGCCGACAAGGCTGCGATAGAGTATTGACTGGGGTCCCTGCCCGAGGGCTGAAAGCAAGGCCTCGAGGCGCAGACGATCGTCGAGAGAGGGCAGATGGACGGGGGGCCATCCGAACACGATCGGCGCAGGGTCGGTGGCATTCACGCTGGGCCAAGGCACGAGCTGCAGCTCCCGGCGCTGGGCCGGTTGGATGCGAGGCTGCGGAGCGACGACCGCCTCATGTGCGGCGTTGGCCTCGGTCTGATGGAAAGCGGCAAGGAGCTTTGCAAGTGCGGCAAGAACCTGCGCCGGTGGCGGCTCGTGATCTGCGACGATCACCAGGGGCGTGCCGGGTCCCAGGACGTAGTGCTGACGATGAAACCGGCGGATCTCCTGCGGCGTGAGGCGCCGGATGGCATCTGGCGTCCCACCGGCCTGAAACGTTAGCGGATGGTTTGGCCCCAGCGCCAACTTCAACAGGGCGTACCAGGAGTCGTGCATGCCCTGCTGGCTGTGCATCTCGGTATAGACCGTGCCCTGTTCAGTCAGCCAGCGCTGACCCGTCTGCGGCTCGGTGGCGAGGCCGATCTGGTACACCTCCTGTTGCGCCTCGGCAGCGCTGAAATCGGGCTGGAAGAGGGCTTCCAGCAGCTGCCCTAACATGTCATAGAAGGACGCCATGCCGCTGCCGGCGTAGAAATGGTACCAGGTGTACCGCTCGGCCGTTCCCGCCGTGACGCCGCCCAGGCGCATGTCTGCCAGCGCCTGCAGCGCGCGCCCCGTGGTGCCTTTGCCGATCAGAAGATGCTCCAGCGCATGGGCCGCTCCGTGATCCGCATCAGGATAGGTGCGGATCGCGATCGCCGCCTGCGGAACCGTGTCCATCCAGAGGAAATGGACCGGGAGCCCGGTCGCCACGTGCGTTAAGCGTAGGCCCACGATCTGTTCAGCATGATTCGTATAGTGTGCGACGACCCGAAATCCCGCGACCACCTGTCCTGTATGGAATGGCGCTGGGGACGCCTTGCCCGCTCGGAACGCCTGGCCGCTGGTCTGTCGCCCCAAGGTCTCCACCGGCAGCCCGATGACGGACAGCAGCAAGCCTACCACGAGGACCCATGTCGTCATGCGCCTTCCATCTTTCGGCTCACGATGTCTTCCTCCATTGCCAGCAGGTGAGGTGCCAGCCCTGACCCTCGACCGCCAAGGCCGCGACATAGTCTGGTCCCGGTGTGAGTGCCTGTAGAGACCAACGCAAGGCTTCCCGCGGATCGCTCCGCGTGGCCAGGAGCGCCGCCGGCTCGCCGGGGGCCAGCGACACATCGAATTGGTGCAGCGGCAGTGACAGCCCTTCACCGTGGGCTTTGATATATGCCTCCTTGCGCGTCCAGCAGTTGAAGAATGCCTCATGCTTCACCTCCGCGGGGAGCGCGCGGAGGTCGGCGCGCTCGCGGGCGGAGAAGAAGCGTTCGGCGATGTCTTCACCGCGGATCTCCCTGCCCAGGTACTCGATATCGACGCCGACTTCCCGGCCACACGTGACGGCAAACAGGGCCACCTCATGGGAATGCGAGACGTTGAAGCGTAACCGTGGGGCGTCAGCGACATCGGCCAGGGCTGGCTTGCCATAGGCACTGTAGCGAAACTCCGGTTCGGAGGGGGGCACCCTCAGATAACGGCCGAGGATGTCCCTGAGCACCCCACGGGCGACGGTAAAGCGTCGGCGATCGCGTGCGAAGTGAAAGCGTGCGGCCCGCTGTAATTCGTCGGCGGAGAGGGTGCCCCGCAAACACTCGACACATGACGCAGCCAAATCGAGGCGGGCACGCCACACATGAACCTCCGCGCTCGACAGCGTCAGCTCTGCTGGCGGGGAGCGCCATAGACCTTCGAGACTCGTCATGCCCGTGTACCTCCGCTGATCTTCCCGCGCTTTTCCAGCCATCTTGCCCGCATCGACCTGCGATATGCTACAATGAGCGGACCACAGGCGGCAACAGCAGACTGCCAAGGAGGACACATCGCGATGACGACAAGCACCGAACCCTGGACTGAAGAGATCGTTGAGGTGGCCGGCACCAGGCTCCAGCTCCTCAAGGGCGGCAGCGGGGAGCCGTTGGTGATCCTGCACGATGAGCTGGGACATCCAGGCTGGCTGCGCTTTCACGAGGTCTTGGCTCAGCGGCATACGCTCTATATCCCTTTGCATCCCGGCTTTGGGACGTCCGAGCGGCTGGAGTGGGTCACGAACATGCGGGATCTGGCCGGGTGGTATCTCGATGCCCTGGATGAGCTGGGGTGGGGGCCGATGCCGGTGATCGGCTTCTCGCTCGGCGCCTGGCTCGCGGCCGAGATGGCGACGATGTGTCCGGCGCCGTTCACGCGGTTGGTGCTGGTCAGTGCCATGGGGATTCGGCCGCCCGCGGGGTACATCTATGACATGTTCCTGGAGGTGGCGAAGCAATATCTGACGGCCAGCTATTTCAATCCCGCCGCCACGCCAGAGTTTCAGAAAATCTGTCCCGACACCCCAACGCCCGAGCAAGCTGAAGCCTGGGAGATGGCGCGCGAGGAAGCCTGTCGCCTGGGTTGGCGGCCCTATATGCATTATCCTTCGTTGCCGCATCTACTCCGCCGGCTCCGGAAGCTCCCGACGCTCATCGTCTGGGGACGGCAAGACGCCATCGTGCCCCTGAGCGCCGGCGAAGTTTATCAGGCCTCAATTCCGGGCTCACAGCTGGTCATTCTGGACAACTGTGGGCATCATCCAGAGATTGAACAGTCCGACGAGTTCTTGCGGCACGTACAGGCGTTTCTGTCATAGGAGAGAGCCATGTTCATCGGGTACTTCACCGAGCGGCCGTATCAGGACCCGAAATCGGGCTACTTTGGCGCCACCGGCAAGCCGATCAAGGACCTGGCCGTGAGCAATGACATTTACGACCCCGAGCTGGGGGCCGAGCTCTACAACCGCTATCTCGATGAAAAAATCTACGCCGAGGCCATGGGTTTCGATGGGCTGATGCTCAATGAGCATCATGGTACGCCCTTCTGCATGGGGGGCGCCATGAACGTCGAAGCGTCGATTCTGGCGCGCATCACCCAGAGGGCTAAGATCGTGCTGCTGGGGAACATCATCCCCATCTGGGACGATCCGCTCTGGCTGGTGGAGCAACTGGCGATGATCGACTTGATCTCCCGCGGCCGCCTGGTCTCGGGGTGGGTGCGTGGGACCGGACGTGAGAGCGTCGCCCATAATGCCCCACCGCACTACAACTGGGAGCGCTTCCAGGAGGCCCATGAGTTCATCGTCAAGGCCTGGACGACGTCAGGTCCCTTCCGCTGGGAGGGCAAGCATTATCACTTCCGGCATGTCAATCCCTGGGTGAAACCCTATCAAAAGCCCCATCCGCCCATCTGGCTGCCGGGCGTGGTGAGCCGTGATTCGCTGCGCTGGGCGGCGGAGAAACGCATTCCCTACATCATGCTGGCCACCGAACTCGAACCGACCCAGCAAGCGTTCCAACTCTATCATGATTACGCCAGGGAGCTTGGCTATGAGTCGGGACCGCAGAACATCGGCTACCTGTGGAAAGTTCACGTCGACGAGACGGAGGAGCTGGCCGAGCAGGCCGGGCGAAAATACGTCCAGGGGCCCAGCAACCCTTTCCTGGCCGGCAACGAAGGGACCTTCAACCCGGCGCTGGCAACCCTGCCAGGGCTGACGTCGCGCACCAGAGTGCTGCCCACCCAGGCGGTGGCGACGCGTGCCCGCGGGGGAGCGGCGGGGGTCTTGGGCCGACCCTACGAGCAGCAGATCGCCGACTATACCATTATCTCGGGCACCCCGAAGACAGTGATCCCCCGCATCCGTCACGTGCTGGAGTACATCCGCCCTGGCAGCATCTTTTTCTGGGATGGCGACGGTGCCATGACACACGACGACGCCATGCGCAGCCTGCGGCTGATGGGGGAGGAGGTCATCCCCGCGGTGCGCGAGATGGCGCAGGAGCTGGACCTGCCCGGTCCCTTTGAAGTGGACCCCGCCACCGGGAAGCGCAGCGAGGCCACCCCTGCCCACGGCCAGTCTGCCAACGGCGGTTCCGAGAGTGGAGCGCCAGAGATCAAAGCGTAGCGCACTTCAGTCCAATCTTTCCCCCTCGTCATGCGTGTTCCCTCTCCCTCTGGGAGAGGGCTAGGGTGAGGGGGAATCTGCGAGCTCTCTGCACTCCCGCTCACCCCGGCCCTCTCCCGAAGAGAGAGGGAGCAATAGCCAAGGGTATGACAATGGCCCGATCGAACAACCCAGACCTCACCACCGACGTACTGGTCATCGGCGGCGGACCCGGTGGCAGCACCGCCGCCACCATGCTAGCGCGCCAGGGGCACCGGGTGGTGCTGCTGGAACGGGAGCGCTTTCCGCGCGAGCACATCGGCGAATCGCTGCTCCCCGCCAGCATCCCGGTGCTGGAAGAACTTGGCGTCCTGCCGGCGATCCAGCAGGCGGGGTTCCTGCCTAAGTGGGGCGCTACGATGGTCTGGGGCAAAGAAAACACGCCCTGGAGCTGGTATTTTCGCGAAACGAACCAGAAATACCCATATGCCTATCAGGTCTGGCGGCCGCACTTCGACCGGTTACTCCTGGACAACAGCCGCGCTCACGGCGTCGACGTCCGCGAAGGCCACACCGTTCGTGAAGTCCTCTTCGAGGATGGCCGGGCGCGAGGTGTACGCTTCACCGTCGATGGCGCCGGCGAACACGTCGCCCACGCCCGCTTCATCGTCGACGCCAGTGGTCAGAGTGCACTCCTGGGCCGCCAGCTTGACGTTCGCCGCTGGGACCCGTTGTTCCAGAATCTCGCGGTCTATGGGTATTTCGTCGGCGCTCGCCGCTTGCCCACCCCGGATGAAACCAATATCCTCGTCGAATCCTATGCTCATGGTTGGTTCTGGAACATCCCCTTACATACCGGCTGGATGAGCGTCGGAGCGGTGGTGGATAGCCGCACCGGCCAGGAGGGGATGCGCCGCAGCAGCCCGCAGCGCTTCCTCATGGAGCAGGTTGCCCAGGCACCGTACACACGGCAGATGCTACGGGGGGCGAATTTGGCCTATGGCCCCTTCGTCATCAAAGACTGGTCCTACGTCTCTGACGAGGTGGTGGGGGATGGCTATATCTTGGTAGGGGATGCGGCGTGCTTTGTCGACCCCCTGTTCTCGTCCGGCGTGCATCTGGCGCTGATGGCCGGCGTGTTAGCGGCAGCCTACGTGACGACAGCGTTGAAAGACCCGAGCATGGGCGAGGCCGCCGGGGACGTGTACAAAAACCTGTATTACAAGGAATATGGCCATTTCCATGACATGGCCGCGTTGTTTTACTCCAGCAACCGCACCGTCGACTCCTATTTTTGGGAAGCACGGCGCTTGCTCGGGAATGGCAACCTGTCGCCACGACAGGCGTTCATCCATGCGGTGGCGGGCCAACCGCCGCGCGGCTATGAGCGTGTAGTGCTGGAGCATGGCGAGGCGCCCGCTGAGTTCGTGCAGCGCGTGCGGTCGGTGGAATCGGAGCGGGCGGCGCGCCGCGCCCAATTGGCTGCCGTCCTGAACCAAACGGACCGTTGGCATCCAAGGTTCCATCGAGCGGTGCCTCGCCTGGACACAGGAGTCAGAGTCGAGCGCAAGCCCATCCTGGCCGGGGGTGAGTTCGTCTGGGGCTATGTCCTGTGCACGGCCGGATATCCAGAAGGAACCCCTTGCAGTGGCTTGGTTGCCAGGCTGGTGTCGCTCATCGACGGCGGCACCTCGGTCGGCGCACTGCTCGCCAAGCTAGGTGAGGGGCGTGAGGCGGATGCGCGTGCGGTGATCGAGCGCAGCGCACTAGCCGCCCTGCAGATTCTCTACGTCGACGGCACCATCGCCGATTTGCTGGGGTGGTAACGGAGTAACCGTCGTCGACGAAGTCCAGTCGGGCCCTGTTCGCAAGCTCCCGATTGATCTTCGGGACCACACGATCGCCGGAGGCCACGTATCCGCCCTCAGGGCTGTAGGGCTGTAAGGTTCATTTTGCCTTCACCGGCATGAGCGAAGGCCCCTTCAGGTCCGCTGGAATGGCTGGCTCGCGAAGCAGGCATTTCGACCGTGGCTACATACCCGTGGCAGGTGTCAATGGGCCGTCAACCCTGTCAGCTGTGCGTCTCTCCCCGCAAGCGCGCCAATTCAGCCCGCAACCGCTCCAACTCGGCCTCAACCTGGGACGCCCGCGCGTCGGCTACTCGTCGAGCCGTCAGCGCCTCAGAGGGCGTCAGCAGGCGCTTGCCGGTCGCTGGGTTGACCAGCCGCAGGAGACCTTCCTCCACTCGGAGCTCTAGGTCCAGGGCTTGGCTGGTTAACCTCCCTTCGCCTTCAGGCGGCATCCGCTGGTACTCGCCCTCCTGCAGCCGGTAGCCTTGCAACGACGGCCGCAGATACTCGCCCAGCGGATCATACAGAAAGTACTCCCGCACTCCCAGCATGGCGTACACCGCCCGCTTGGTGCCGAGGTCCTCAAGCCGAGACCCCCGCGAGGTGATCTCGAAGACCACGGTGGGCGGCTGGCCCTCCTCCCACAGCCGATAGGTCCGCCGCTCCCCCTTGGCCACCCCCTGCACCACGAAGACGTCGGGCGCCACACACGCCGCTGGGTTTCCCTCCTCATAGTACAGCAACATGTTCCCGGCCACATAT
>Ga0081538_10003574_pt1 | contig 14623 bp, 9 predicted proteins | sample TabmetS5T2R1_FD_71022 | JGI IMG/M metagenome (GOLD analysis project Ga0081538, IMG submission 71022) | Tabebuia heterophylla rhizosphere microbial communities from the University of Puerto Rico - S5T2R1 | ecosystem: Host-associated > Plants > Roots > Rhizosphere ... | reverse complement strand
GGTCGCGGGCCAGGGCAGCGCGCGGACCGGCGGGTTCGGTGGCGGCGCGGACGGCGGTCTGACCCCCTGGAGCAGCACCAGCGGGCGCGGCGGTGGCGGTGCTTCGCGCCTTGCCGTCGGCGACTCCACGCTGGTCGTTGCCGCGGGCGGAGGCGGCGCTGCGGGCAACGGTGGCGCGGGCGGCGACAGTGGCTCGCCCGGATCCGCCACCCGACCGCCCGAGGGCGGCGGGCCTGGCGGAGCGGGTACGGAGAGCGTGGGCGGTGGCGGCGGCGCTGGAGGCACGCGCTCGTGCAGCAGTGGCCTCCTCGCCGGGCTGCCAGGCTCGAATGGCGGCCTCGATAGCGGCGGCGCGGGCGGCAGTGGGGCCGGCGGCAGCATCGCGCTGCACTCCTTTGGTGGCGGCGGTGGTGGCGGTGGCTACTACGGCGGTGGCGGTGGCGGTGGCGGTTATCGCTGCGGAACGATCGGCGGCTGGGCGGGCGGTGGCGGCGGGGGCTCGAGCTACATCGACGCCGCGGTGACGGATGCGACGCTGACCGACGGCGCACAGGCCGGCAACGGCTCAATCAGCTTGAGCTATGTGAATACGGACAGCTCGCCGCCGGTCGACGACCCCGCGCCGCCCGCCGAACCCGGCTCGACACCGCCGGCCAACGGAGTCCTGGGAGCGCCCGCGCAGCCCGCGATCGGGCAGCTGCGGCTCGCCTCGCGCTGTGTGCGACCGTCGCGCTCGGGGCGGGTGCGGATCCGCATGTCGCTGCGCACGGCCCGGCCCGGACCGCTCCAGATTCGTGTCGACCGCGCCGTCGGGGGCGGCGTCCGGCGCAGCTGCCCCAGCCCCAACCCGCAGCGCCGCTTCAGCGGCCGCTTCCGCAATGTCGCCACGCTGAGCCTGGCGGCCACACGGCCCGTCAGCGCCGCGGCAATCGTCGCTCGCAGGCTCACGCTCAACCGGCGCTTGGCCCCCGGCCTATACCGAATCAGCGTCCGCGCCCAGCTCGACCACAACCGGTTCTCACGGCCCGTGCGCCGCTACCTGCGGGTGCTGGGTCGACCGACCGCCCACGTTACGAGCCCAACGTACTCCGGCTACGACCCCCGAAAGGACTCCTGATGTCAAACAACGGCTACGACGACGTCTACGCGAGCTGGCAGCGATGCCCCGAAGGCTTCTGGTCCGCGGCAAGCGATGCGATTGAGTGGGACCGTTCGCCTGACGCGGTCGTCGACTCGTCGCGGCAGCCCAGCCCGGCCTGGTTCCCGGGTGGGCGGCTCAACACCTGCTTCAACGCGCTGGACCGCCACGTGCGAGACGGCCGGGCTGAGCAGACCGCCCTCATCTACGACAGCCCGGTTACGAAGACCGTGCGGATCTACACCTACCGCGAGCTCCGCGACGAGGTGGCGACGGTTGCCGGTGCCCTGGCTCGAGAGGGGGTCGGACAGGGTGACCGCGTCGTGATCTACATGCCGATGGTTCCCGAGGCCGTGATCGCGATGCTCGCCTGCGCGCGCCTCGGGGCGATCCACTCGGTTGTGTTCGGCGGGTTCGGGGCCAACGAGCTCGCGGCCCGAATCGAGGACTCGGGCGCGCGGGTGATCCTGTGCGCCTCGTGCGGGATCGGCCCCGCCGGGGTTACCCCTTACAAACCGCTCGTCGATCGCGCGCTCGAGCTGCTGGACGGCGAGCCGCGCCGCTGTGTCGTGCTCCAGCGGCCCGAGGGACCGGCGACGCTCGTTCCCGGCCGGGACGTCGACTGGCAGGACTTCATCGACGGCGCGGAGCCGGCCGAGTGCGTGTCTGTCGCCTCGACCGACCCGCTGTACATCCTCTACACATCCGGCACCACCGGCCTGCCGAAGGGCATCGTGCGCGACAACGGCGGCCACGCAGTGGCGCTCGCATGGTCGATCGCGAACGTCTATGGCGTGCAGCCGGGCGACGTCTTCTGGGCCGTCTCGGACATCGGCTGGGTGGTCGGGCACTCGTACATCGTCTACGGGCCGCTGCTCCACGGCTGCACGACCGTCTTGTACGAGGGCAAGCCCGTGGGCACACCCGACGCGGGCGCCTTCTGGCGGGTGATCGCCGATCACGGCGTGAACGTGATGTTCGCCGCCCCGAACGCGATCCGCGCGATCAAGCGCGAAGATCCCGCGGGTGATCGTGCAGGCGACCACGACCTGCATGATCTCCGCGCCCTGTTCCTGGCCGGCGAGCGCCTCGATCCGGACACGCTGGAGTGGGCGAAGGGCACCCTCGGGCGGTATCGCAACCTCGCGCGGCCGGTGATCGACCACTGGTGGCAGACCGAGACCGGATGGCCGATGGCCGCGAACTGCCTTGGGATCGAGCTGCTGCCGATCAAGCCGGGGTCCCCGACCAAGCCGGTGCCCGGGTACGAAATCCGGGTGCTCGACGACGAGGGCCGCGAGCTGCCGGCCGGCGAGACCGGGGCGATCTGCGTCCGGCTGCCCCTCCCGCCCGGCTCCAGCCCGACCCTATGGGGGAGCGACCAGCGCTTCGTCGAGGCGTATCTGTCCCGCTATCCGGGCTGGTACCTGACCGGCGACGCGGGCTACTTCGACGAGGACGGCTACCTCTTCGTGATGAGCCGGATCGACGACGTGATCAAGGCCGCCGGCCATCGGCTCTCCACCGGGCAGATCGAGGAGGTCATCGCGAGCCACGACGATGTCGCCGAGTGCGCGGTCGTGGGCCTCGCGGACGAGCTGAAGGGCCAGCTCCCGGTCGGCTTCGCGGTGTTGAAGGCCGGCGTCGAGCGCCCGCACGAGGACGTGAGCGCCGAGCTCATCGCGCTCGTGCGCCAACGCATCGGGTCACTGGTCCCTTTCAAGACGATCGCGATCGTCGACGCGCTGCCCAAGACGCGCTCGGGCAAGACGTTGCGCTCGACGATCCGAAAGATGGCCGACGGCGACGAGTGGAGCGTGCCGCCCACGATCGAGGACGCGGCGGTGCTGGACGACTACGTCGAACTGTTGCCGACGCTCGGATACGGAAAAACCCAGATCCAGGAAGGAGCCCCTGCAATGAACACGATCGAACTTCAGAAGCTCGATCTGATCGAGGCCTGGTCCAAGGCCGACCCAAACGAGCGCGTGCGGTTCACGTACGCGGTCAACGGCGAGACGGGACCGCAGCAGTGCTCGGTCGCCTATGCCGAGCTCGAGCCGGGCAGTGCGATCCCGCGTCACGCGGACAGCTCGAACGAGCTGATCCTCGTGGTTGAGGGCACTGTCGACTCCGAGATCGACGGTCGGATCGGAACGTACGGGCCCGGAACGCTGCTCGAGATCCCGCCGCATGTGAAGCACCGGACCGAGAACAGCGGCGACGGCACCGCCCGGCTGGTCCTCTACTTCGACAGTCCGGCGAACGAGGTCACATTCGACGATCCGCTGATGCCGATGGACGCAAGCTCGCTGAGCTAGCGAGAAAGGAGCTATCACCATGCGCACCCCAGTCGCCCTCACGGGGCTGCTCGCGATGCTTTCGCTGACGCTCGTTGCATCCTCCGCGAGCGCAGCGAAGCCCGTGCTCAGCGTCCACCAGAGAACGATCACCGATCATCCCGACCCCCAGCCCTGGTGCGACGAGGTCGAGGGCACGGCCGTGGAAACCACCATCGTGCAAATCAGACAGGACGCGCGCGGGACCTGGCTTCAGAACGTGCGCTCGACCACCGTCTTCACCGCAACGGCTACCGGAAGATCGATCGAGTACTCGAGCGCCGGTCTCGTGAGGCTCAGCGAGATCGACAATGGGGACGGCACGATCACGTTCGTCTCGAAGGGCGCGGGCGTCGATCTTTTGTTCAAGATCGCGAACGGCCCTGTATTCAGTTCGGCGAGCGGCGGGCCGCTCCGCAGCGCCGGCGAACGCGAGTTCCGCACGACCATCGACGCCTCCACCGGCGAGCTGGTCTCGTTCACCGAGTCGGTGCACGGACCCGATCCCTTCGAGGACGACGCCGTCTGCGAGCTGACGGTCGCGTACCTGCTGGATCTCTAGCGAAGGGCTGCATGATGCGCACGGAAGCCAACGAGCCCATAACGTGGCGGCGGGCTATCCGACCTGAGTCAACGCGAGTCAACACCGGCCAATTCGAGTCACCGGCGTGATTGGGGGGATTAGGCTGTCGATCGACCTCGGCGGCGAGGCCGTCTCGCTGGACCTGCGCCACTGGGTCAACAGCGGCCTGATGACGTTCTTCTTCGTGGTACTCGGGCTCGAGGCCCGGCTCGAGTTCGATCTCGGCGAGCTGCGCGAGCGACGGCGATTCGCGCTGCCGTTGCTGGCGGCGGCATGGCGGTGGCGATCGCGATCTGCCACGCAGGGAGTTGCGCAAGGGCGCCTCGAGGTTCTGCACCCACGCGGTACGGCCCGAGACCGGGCTGACCGTCTCGCCGGTCAGCGGTCCTCCCCGATTCACGGCTTCGGCGGCGGAGATCAGGATGCCGCGATCCCAGCTCGGGGATGGAGCCGAGCGGCGGCACGCTACGCATCGATCCGGTCGTGCTCACGCGTGAGCGGGTGATGCGAGCTCAAGAGGAACAGCAAGCGCCGGCTCATGCCGCCTCCTTTCCTTTGGGGTCGGAGGTACTTGGCTGACTGGATGAGGCCGTCATGAGCTCGTCCTCGAGGTCGTCCGCGTAGGCCTTGATGCTGCGCGCTGCGCCCTCGACGAGAGCGTCGGAGAGGGGACCGATGACTGCCCAGGCATCGAGCAGTCGTGCTCGCGAGCGGGCGTCGGTTGCCGTGAAGCGGGTTGCGATGGAGAGGAAGACGCCCGACTCCGACGGCCTCAGATCGACTGACCATCGCACCTTGATGTGGCCCGCGCCGCCGAACCCCTCGAAGTCGTCCGGCGTGATCCGCGCGGCGCGGCGTGTTCCGTCGATCCGCCAGATAAGGCCGAGCGAGATCGAGTTCACGCAGGGCGCTCCGAGGTGTGTCGGAAAGAGCGCAATGCGGTCCCCCACGTCGAGGGCGCGCAGCGCGCGGGTGGGCCGGGCGGTCAGGTCCAGGCGGTGCAACGCCTCGGTCGCCGGGCCCATGCTCGCGTCGAGCGCAACCGTGAACGATTGTCGGACGCCGCCGGCGGCGGGGTGGTCAGCGAAGGAGACCCGCGCGGCGAGCCTAGTAGCCACCGTTGCCGCCCGAGCTCGATGGCCGGTGGGTGATCTGGTTGTCGGCGGGGGACAACACGTACCGCTTGGCGCCGAATGCCGACAGGCCCTGACCGTTCGTGTCGCCGGGGTTCTGGTCGCCCGCGAAGAGGTAGCGCGGGTCCTGCAGGAACAGGTAGACGGTGCGCCCTCGCGAGTCCATGAGGATCTTGCCCAAGCCGGTGTTCTCGACACCGATCGTCGCCAGCCTTCCGCCCGGGGTGTGCGGCGGCATCGCCGCGGCCGTGGGATGGTTGGCGTCGCCACAGGCGGCGATCATGCGACTGACTCCTTCAGAAATGCCTCGACCTCGGCTGAGAACTCGGCCGGGTACTGGAAGAGGAAGCCGTGGCCGGCGTCCGGGTAGATCTGCAGCCGCGCGTCGGGCAGCCGGTCGGCGAGCAGGTGGCTGTTCCGTGTCGGCACCATGCGGTCGTTGTCGCCATTGGCGACGAGCACGGGCTGCGTGATGCCGGCGAGCCGGCCCAGCTTGCTCGGGTCTGGGATGCCCCAGGTGTGGATCGCATCCAGCTGCGCGTCGCGCGCTGCGATCGTGGTGTCGGCGTCGCGGTCCTCGGTGCGGGTGAAGATGCGCTGCACGAACTCCCGGCCGGCAGCGAGGCTCGTCTCGCTGCGCTCGAAGAACAGGGCCAGGAGGTCCTCGGCGCCGGGCTCGTCGCGGGTTGCCGAGACGTAGACGTCGTCGGCGAAGCCGTGCATGTCCTCGCCGCCCTGCGGCCCGGTGCCCGCCAGGACGAGCCGGCGGACGAGTCGCGGCCGGATCAGCACCAGCTCCTGTGCCACGAACCCGCCGATCGAGAAGCCGAGCATGTCCACCTCCCGCAGCCCTAGCGCCTCGAGGAACCGCAGCGCGTCGTGCGCCATCGCGGTGATGGTGCGCGGCGTGGTCCCGGTCGATCCGCCGACGCCGGCGTTGTCGAACAGGATCACCTCGCGCGTGGCCGCCAGGGCGTCGACGAGCGCGGGGTCCCAGTTGTCGAGGTTGCCGCGGTAGTGCTGCAGCAGCACGAGCGGCGGGGTGCCGGCCTCGGCACGGCCGAGCCGCCGGTAGGCGTACATGACGCCGTTGGCGGCTTCGACCGTGCGGTTGGGGGCGGCGAGCAGGGATTCGGTTCTGAACATGCACGCACCGTCGCGCGTCGCGCGGTTCCTCGCGCCCCTGGCCAACCCTGGCCCGAGCCCGGGTCTCACCGACCAGGGCTATGACCGATTAGGCGGCCCGCCCGCCCGCTGACAGCGCCTTGCTGATCTGCTTGCGCGACTTGATGTCGAGCTTCGCGAAGACCTTCTTCAGATGCCACTCGACGGTGCGGTAGCTGATGAACAGCTCGGCCCCGATCTCGGCGTTCGTAAGGCCGTCGGCGGCGAGCCGGGCGATCTGCGCCTCCTGCGCGGTGAGCTCGTCGCGTGTCTCGACGCTCCGCTTGCGCGCGGTCTCCCCTGTGGCCGCCAGCTCCCGGCGGGCGCGCTCGGCGAACCCCGCGGCTCCGATCTCGCTGAAGCGCTCGTGGGCGGCGCGCAGCTGCACGCGGGCGTCCACGCGCCGACCCTCGCGGCGCAGCCACTCGCCGTAGAGAAGCTCGGCACGGGTGCGCAGCACCGCCAGACGCCCACCGCCGAGCCGCTCGAGCGCCTCCCGGTACAGCGCCTCGGGGTCGTCGCTCAGCAGCGCGCGCGCGACGGCCTGCATCCCGAGCGCCCAATCCGTGCCTGCGGGGCCGGTGCGCTCCTCGAGACGCCCCAGGGCCTCGGCTGCCAGGTCGGGCTTGCCGCAGCGGGCAGCCGCCTCGACCTGCTCGGCGAGCGACCACCCGAGCAGACCGAGATCTTCGCGCTGACAGGCCCGCTGGGCGGCGGCGAGCGCGTCGTCGTAACGGCCGAGGCCGTTGCACAGGAGCGCCCTCGCGTACTCCGTCAGAGTCATCACCCGGGCCTCCCCTCCCCGCGTCGTCGCCTCCGCGACGGCGGACGCGAACTGCGCCGATGCCCGCGCCTCATCGCCCCGCCACGCCGCCAGCACGGGCGCGACGTACGCGAGGGGGATGAGGCCGAGCGTCCGGTTGATCGCCGTGGCCTCCTCGATCAGCCCCGACGCCGCCGCGAGCTCCCCTGCGAAGATGTGGACGCCCGCGCGGTAGTGGAGCGCGGTCGGGAGAAGCGTGAGCTCGCCCGCGTCGCGGGCGACCCGAACCGCCCAGGCGGTCAGCGCATGCCAGGCCTCGTCGTCCCAGATCTCGTTCGCCACGGGCCATCCGACCCCGAGCCAGCGCCGACCATCGTCCCGGGTCCGCTGCGGGTCGCGCACGAACTCGCTTAGCGCGTGCTTGAGCGCCGGCACGCTCGCCGCGTAGCCGTCGGTGAACCGGATCGCGAGGCCGTCGAGCAGCAGGTCGATCGGGCGTGGCGGCTGCAGGGCCGGCGGCGCCGCGCGCGCGGCCCTGACCGCCTCGTCCATCTCCCTGTCACCGCTGAGCCTGCCGGAGAAGATCGTCGCTCCGAGTGCGTCCACATACGTCTCGCGCGCTCTGGCGACGTCGAATGGCGCGAACCGGCGCGCCGCGGCGAGGAGCAACGGCAGCGCATCGCTTCTGCGCCCCCAGAGGAACACGAACGCGGCCCGCATCCGCTCAAGTCGCGCTTGCTGCAACCCGTCGAGCGGCGCCAGCTCGGCGGCCGCGAGCAGCTCGCGCACCGCATCCGGCGCGCCGACGTCGACCTTCGCCGAAGCGGCCGCGAGAGCCCGCCCGCCCCGGCGCGCCGGGTCGGGAGTCAACTCGGCCGCTCGTTCGAGAAACGCGGCCGCGGCCGCGAGGCCGCCGCGAGCGTGCGCCCGCGCGGCTGAGCGTTCGAGCTCGCGCGCCACCGCCTCGTCGGATCCCACCGCCGCGTGTGCGCGGTGCCATGCACGCCGGTCGGGATCGACGTCCGGGTCGGTCGCCTCGGCTAGTGCGCGATGCACCTCACGCAGCTCGCCCGCATCCGCCTCCCGGGACGCCGCCGAGCGCACCAGCGGATGGCGAAACCGGACGCGCGCACCAATCTCTATCAACCCCGCAGCCTCGGCAGCTGTCGCCGCTTCAGGTCCGAGCCCCAGTCGCTCGGCAGCGCGCCACAGCAGCGGCACGTCGCCGACCGGCTCTACCGCCGCCGCGAGCAACAATCGCCGCGTGTCCGTCGGAAGCGATTCGACCCGCCGAATGAAGCCGGTCTCGATCCGGCCCGCGAGCGGCATCGCCTCGGACAGCGCGAAACCGCCCGCCAACTCGGCGGGCGTCATACCGCGCGGAAGCTCCAGCAGCGCCAGCGGGTTACCGTGCATCTCGGCAACGATGCGGTCCCGCACCCGCTCGTCCATCGGCCCGTGCAGCGCCGAGGCGAGCAGCGCCCGCGCATCGGGGTCCGCCAAGCCCTCGACCCGCAGCTCGGGCAGTGCGGCGAGCGTCTCATCCTCGCCGGTCGCACGCACCGCCACGATGACGGCGACCGACTCCTCCCTCAGGCGCCGGGCCGCGAACGCCAGCGCGTGCGCCGACTCACGATCCAGCCACTGCGCATCGTCGACCAGGCACACCAGCGGCCGCTCGGCGGCCGCCTCGGACACCAGGCCCACCACTGCAAGTCCGACGAAGAGGCGATCGGGCGGCGTCCCGGACTTCAGACCAAAAGCGACGGCAAGCGCATCGCGCTGCGGCTCCGGCAGCGCGTCGAGCCGGTCCAGCAACTCGCCGCACAGCTGATGCAGCGCCGCGAACGCCACCTCCATCTCCGACTCGACCCCCGCCGCCCGCACCACGCGGCACCCCGCCGCCTGCTCCACCACGTACTCCAGCAACGCGGTCTTGCCGACGCCAGGCTCCCCGCGCACCACAAGCGCCGCACTCTGTCCTGCACGAACGGTGCCCAGCAGCCGATCCAGCGCCGCGCACTCGCGTCCACGCCCCAGCAGCACCACGGGCCGACGTTACATCACGAGGTCTGTCGCCCCGTGGCCCGGGTGGCAAGGGACCAGGGTCTGCCCGGGGCGCGAAGACCCGCCACCAGCCGGACACTGGGGCCCTGATGGCAACCAGAGGACGACCAACACTGACTACCGATAAGCCGCTGGGAGACGGGGGGCGAAGTCAGGTGACGGTCCCAACGCTTACGTCGACCTGGCAAGGCGCTGCCGCAGCCCCGATCGCGGACGAGCTGCTCGATTGGCCGCCGGATGTGTTCGCCCTCGCGAACGTGATCCTTGAACGGTCGGAGGCATTCCGGTTCGTGCTGTCGCCGATCGACGAGTGGCCACCTCGTCGCTTTCCCGGCTGGGTCGACCTGGTCGCTGAGGCAGCCGTCGCGTGGAGCGCGTGGGCGGAGCATCGTCGCGGCGCGCTTCCGGATCTGCTGCTCGAGGTGTGGAGCGATGTTCGCGAGGGGGCCGAGGCCCCGCTCGAGGACGTGGCCGAGGGCCGCGACCAGGGGCTGTGCGAGTCCCTGTTGACGCTCCACGCGATTGCGGACGAAGCGTGCGCCGGACTGGGCGTCGCGCTGGACACCTCCGATGCCGCGGCCTCCGTCTATCGGGCGCGCGGTCGCGAGCTTCTCGCGCGGACCGGCTCGATGGCCCGCGTGGACCCACACCTGTTGCGGGTGCTGCCGAAGGTCCGAACGCCGCCTACGGGACGCCCGGCGTTCTCGCGCTATGCCTGCGTCAAAGGCCCCGGCATCAACGCACGCTGGAACAAGGTGCCGACCCGTCATCGCGGTACGGACGTCCAGTCCGAGTACGCGACGCTGCTGCTGCTCCCGTGGCCCTTGCGCGTGCGGGCGTCGGACTTCCGGTCGGTCGAGGGGACCGTTCACAGACCGTCGAAGGAACCGTTCGGTTTCTTCGAGTTCGTACCCGAGGAAGGCCTCGATTTCGAGCTGTTGGAGCGCGTGCTGCTCGCCGCGCGCCAGGAGGCCGGAACCGTCGACGTGGTCTGTCTACCCGAGAGCGCGGTGGACGAGCGGGATCTGGGCGCCCTCGAGACGCTCCTACATGAGCACGGGGTGGCCTCCGTGCATACGGGGGTGCGTCAGGAGTCACGACAAGCGGGCCGGTTTCCGAGCAACTGGATCCACATCGGCTTCAACCCGGGATTCGAGAAGGGCACCACGCCAGGCAGCGAGGGACGTCCAGAGTGGTTTCACATCCGCCAGGACAAGCACCATCGCTGGTCGCTCGACGACTCGCAGATCTATCAGTACCACCTGGGCGGCGCCCTGCACCCCGGCGTGCGCTGGTGGGAGGCGATGGACGTCCCCCGGCGCACGATCCAGTTCGTGGAGGTGGCCGAACTCACGCTCGTCGCGCTCGTCTGCGAGGACCTCGCGCAGAACGGCCACGTCGCGGAGCTCATACGGTCGGTGGGGCCGACGCTCCTGATCACCGGCCTGCTCGATGGACCACAGCTGACCTCCCGCTGGGCGGCGCGCTACGCAAGCGTGCTGGCCGACGACCCCGGATCGGCCGTCCTAACACTCACGTCCTACGGGATGGTGCAGCGCTCGCGTCCCCTTCAACGGGACGCGTCGCCGGTCGTGGCGTTGTGGAAGGACCCAACGAGAGGGATCCGCGAGATTCCGCTCGAGCCTGGGGCACACGCAATCTTGCTCACGGTGTGCATGGAGCGCGCAACACGGCGCAGCGCCGATGGCCGCTGGCCCGTCGACAACGGAACCGCGTGCTTTGACGTGGCGGTCCACCAGATCGAAGCTGCAGCGGAAGCTACGGGTGCATCGCACCCGCCGTCTCTAACGCCACCGCCACGCCCGCGCGTGCTCGAATCCAATGAGGTCACGGTTCTCACTGGTTGGGCAGAGGCAGTCGCCGAAGCACTTGCCCACGCTCCCGAGCGCACCACGGACGTGCTTGCCAATGCGAGCTCGGGTGCGCCCTGGCGCACCGCCATCGGGCTGACCCAGCCGGCGCCGCGACTGAGCGATGCGATCGAGTCCCTGCGCCGGTTCGTGATGGCGAGCGCGACCGCGGACGATCCGCCGACGTACGACGCCCTGCTTGCCGCGGCCCGCCGCAATCAACCCGACGAGCAGGCAATCGACGGCATGGTCCGCCGGGCGCTGCTCTCGATGCTGGAGGAGCGATACACCCGGCGGCCCACCCAACAGACTCAGGTCACTCGGGCAGGATCTGAACTCCGAATTCCTCGTTGAATCTCAAGATCTCCGGAGTGCTGAAGCGCTCGATCCCCCAGGCGGGCGGCGGCTGTCCGGGCTTTGCCTCGTCGCCATAGGCGAACACGCTTTCCTCACCCCCGGGCGTGAACATGAACAGCATCCTCGCGCTGTGCAGGCCCGTGTTCTTGAAGCGGTGCCGAATGCCTCGCGGGACGAACACGAAGTCCCCGGCGCCGGCCACGAAGGTCCGTGAGCCGTCCAGGATCTCGAGCTCGCCGGAGAGGACAAAGAAGGCTTCGTCGGTCCTGGTGTGAGCGTGGGCGATCGGCCCGCCACCGGGAGGCACGGTGGCCTCGACCAGGCCAAGCGAGCCGCCGGTGGATTGCCCGGTTGCCTTGATCGTGTAGGTATCCCCGGAGAACCACGTGGTCGGGCCTTGCCCCGCCGGAACGTGCAGCGCTCCAGTTGTGGTGTATCGCGGGTCTTCGCTGTGGTCGAGCTTCTCGGACGTGGCGGACATATTGGGCTCCTTGCGTTTGGTGACGGCACGAGCCTGGCGGTCTCGTGCGCCCATCGCGCCCCTGGAGCCCCCTGGTTCACTCCCCGGTGACAGGCGAAATCGTGCATGAGCGACCTATCGCAGCCGAGGCAGGGCGCAGCGCCGGCAAAGCAGCGGTCGTCGTAGCCGCGCTCGGGGTCGTCTTCGGTGACATCGGAACGAGCCCGATCTACACGATCCAGACCGCGTTCGACCCGGGCGACCCTCACCCGATCCAGACGTCGCTCCAGAGCGTCTATGGGGTGGTCTCGCTGATCTTCTGGGCCGTGACGCTGATCGTCACGGTCAAGTACGTCGGCCTGGTGATGAAAGCTGACAACGACGGCGAAGGCGGGATCATGGCGCTGATCTCACAGGTCCGTCAGCTCGGCGAAGGGGTCCAAGGACGCATCAAGTTCCTGCTCGCGAGCCTCGGGGTGTTCGGCGCGGCGCTGTTCTTCGGCGACAGCATGATCACCCCGGCGATCTCGGTCCTCTCGGCCGTGGAGGGAACAGAGACGATCTCGTCCTCGATGGGTGACTTCGTCATTCCGATCACGGTGACGATCATCGTGGTCCTCTTCGCGATCCAGCACCGTGGCACCGGCTCGGTCGCCCGAGTGTTCGGACCGGTCATGCTCGTCTGGTTCGCGACGATCGCCGCGCTGGGAATTCGCGGGATCTCGATGCATCCGGAGGTGCTGGAGGCACTCTCACCGAGCTATGCCTTCGACTTCCTTTTCCACAGTGGGTCGACCGGCTTCTTCTCGCTCGCCTCCGTGGTCCTCGCGATCACCGGAGTGGAGGCGCTCTACGCCGACATGGGTCATTTCGGGCGTCCCGCCATCACTCGGGCCTGGTTGCTGCTGGTCTTCCCGGCCTGCATCCTCAGCTACCTGGGTCAGGGAGCGCTGATCCTCGACGATACGAGCGCGATCGGCGCGCCGTTCTTCCGCCTGATGCCGCACGCCGGCCTCGTCCCGCTCGTGGTCCTGGCGACCGCGGCGACCGTCATCGCCTCGCAGGCGGTGATCTCCGGCGCCTTCTCGCTGGCCCACCAGGCGGCACAGCTCGAGTACCTCCCGCGTCTGCGCGTGATCCACACGTCGGAGCGCGAGTACGGCCAGGTCTACGTGCCGATCGTCAATTGGCTTCTGATGGGGGCCGTGCTGGCACTCGTCCTGGCATTCCAGAGCTCGGCCAAGCTCGCCTTTGCCTTCGGGATGGCGGTGACCGGCACGATCGCGATCACGACGATCCTGTTCTTCGTCATCGTCCACCGCCGCTGGCAGCGGCCGCTATGGCTCGCGATCGTCGGGGCGGTTCTGTTCCTGACCGTGGAGCTCGCGTTCTTCGGAGCAAACGCGACCAAGTTCCTCCACGGCGCTTATGTCCCGCTCCTCATCGGGATAGTTCTCTTCACGGTGATGACCACCTGGTTCCGTGGGCGCCAGCTGGTCGCGGCCGAGCGCAAGCGGGTCGAGGGCCCCCTGCAGGCCTTCGTCGACGATCTGCCCAGGATGGATCCGCCGCCGATCAGGGCTCCCGGCACGGGCGTGTTCATGAGCCGGGCGAAGGAGACCGCGCCCCTGTCGATGCGCGCCTGCGTCGATCACCTGCACTCGCTCCAAGAGCACGCAGTCATCCTTTCGCTACAGAGTCTGCCCACCCCGCGGATCAGCCTGGAAGACCGCCTCGAGATAGACGATCTGCGTTACAGGGACGACGGGATCACCTTCGTCCGCGCCAGGTACGGCTACGCCGAGCACTACGACGTGCCGGCCCTGCTCAGCCAGGTCGCGGAGGCCGGCGTCGAGAGCCCGATCGACCCACCCGACACCTCCTTCTATCTCTCCAAGCTCGAGCTCAAGGCCGGCGACGGGGGAATGCGCCGCTGGCGCAAGCGCCTCTTCCTCGCCACAGAGCTCGCTGCCGCCGACCCAGGGGACTACTTCCGCCTCCCGCGCGAGCGGACGATCACGATCGGTTCGGAGATCGAGTTCTGAGCGAGTGGGTCGGCCTGCCGCCGGCTACTCGCCCTCGCGGGACCTCCGCAGTCCGAGCACCATTGGGATCACCACCAGCGGGATCACGACCGGCAGGAAGATCAGCTGCAGCCAGTCGAACAGCGTGTTGCCCTCGAAGCCGGTCCAGTCCCAGCCCTGCGTGTAGCCGCCGACGGCGAGGACGGCGATCGTGACCACGAACACGGTGATCAAGAGCATGTGATGTGTCTTTATCTCCGAGCGAACGTTGAAATGGAACGCGGCCAGAATCGCCAGTGTCAGGGGCAGCAAGGCCAACTCGAGCCAGTCCCACACGGTGTTGCCGACGAAACCGGTCCAGTCCCATGGGATCAAGTAGCCGGCCAGGGCCAGCGCGATGAACAGGCCGAGGCAGGTGAAGCCGATGGCATGTCGCCACAGACCGAGCTCCTTGGCGCCGGCCAAACCCGCCACGAGCCCGAAGGCGATCGGCAGCAGCAGCACGTGCAGCCAATCCCACAGCTGGGCCTTCTCGTACCCCGTCCACGTCCAGTCGTCGGGCCCGTATCCGCCGTAGATCGTGACCCCGAACGCGACCAGCACGACAAGCCCGAAGACCGCCAGCAGGTCAGTGCGAAGTCCGCGGCTGGCGTCGCGCTCCGTCTCCGCGCGCGGTCCCTCAACCGCCATGCCGCAGACGTTACCGTGAACGATCGCGCGCGCC
>Ga0081538_10003573_pt1 | contig 14630 bp, 11 predicted proteins | sample TabmetS5T2R1_FD_71022 | JGI IMG/M metagenome (GOLD analysis project Ga0081538, IMG submission 71022) | Tabebuia heterophylla rhizosphere microbial communities from the University of Puerto Rico - S5T2R1 | ecosystem: Host-associated > Plants > Roots > Rhizosphere ... | reverse complement strand
ACGCGATATCGGTGGGATCCCGACCAACGACGGCGGAAAAATCATTCCTGGTCGGCTGCTGCGATCGGACAATCTCCAGACGCTTACCACTCCTGACGTCGATCAGCTGCTCGGCCTAGGCCTCACCGACGTCATTGATCTGCGCAGCGATTACGAGGTTGGGCAAGAGGGGCCGACTCCACTTGCCGACTCAGGCGTACGGATCCATCAGTTTTCACTGTTCCGCGAGTGGGAAGGCGGTATAGGCGAGGACAAGCCCGACGTACGCCCCGAGGTGCTGCCCGAGGAAGCATTGCCATGGATCGATCTCGAACCCAGCGTCGAGCTTGACAACGCCGTTGCGTCGGTCTACTTCTCCTACTTGGTGGATCGTCCGGACTCAGTGCTGGCTGCCTTGCGTGCAGTCGCTCAGGCACCGGGTGCGGCGCTGGTGCACTGTGCCGCGGGCAAGGACCGGACCGGCACCATCGTGGCGCTCGCCTTATCGGTGGCCGATGCGGATCGCCAGGCGATCATCGATGACTACGTGGCAAGTTCGGAGCGGGCGTCGGAGGTGGTGGCGCGCCTGAAGGCCTCGCCGACGTACGCCGAGAACCTGCAGGATCGGGACCTGTCCTCGCACTTGAGTCATCCGGAGACCATGATCAGCTTGCTGCGCCACATTGATGAGACGTTCGGAGGTGTGCCGCAGATGTTGATCAAGATGGGCTGGACTGAGGAAGACAACGAGCAGCTGCGCACCAAGCTCCGCGGCTGAATCACCTACTCAAGGCGTTTCTCCGCACAAGGCCACGAACGAGGGCCATTCCGGCAACAACTGCCACCATTTGTGGCTCTGTGCGGAAAACGCAGCCTGGGCCGAGGCCGCAGCTAACTCCAGGCGACGCAGTCAACCGTCGCAGTCGTCAGCCGCAGCTCCACCGGAATCTCGTCCCCGATCTGCGGCGGATTCTCCTTGGCTGGCAGGAAAACCTGGCTGGATTGCATGTGCGGCGGCTCCAGAAACCAGCGCTTCTTGCCATTGATCGTGTACGGGCTAAGGGCCAGTCCGGCGGCCGCCAGGGATCCTGTGGCTAGGGCGATCGCTCGATGCCGCATGGTTTTGGCCGAGGTCGGCGCCTCCATCCCAATGCCATGCGAGGTGCCGCCGGCAACGACAACAATCCATCCGTCTGCCGGACAGACCCGCTTCCGGTAGCCGGCCCGCTCGCCGCGCTTGATGGGGTGCACATCCAGCACTGTGGCGGTGCTGGTACGCGCCAGCTTGTCACCCAGCCAGAGCCGGGTCCCGACCCGTTGCCGTACCGGAACCGGGTTACCATCGGCTCCACCCAGCTGCCGGGCCAGACCAGCGGTTTCCTCCGAAGGCAGGTGGGAGAACCACAGCGTTCCCGGCGCTACCCCAAGGGCGGTCCGGCTGAGCCGCTCAGCTTCTGCGTAACGACCTTCAACAAACATCGGGAGGTGGATGGTCCAGCCCTGGAAGCGCACCCCGGGCAGCAGCTCTGCGACCTTGCCAAGATCATCTTGGAGGATGCCGTGGCGTCGCATCGAGGTAAGGACCTCGACCAGGACCCGCGGTTGATCACCGCGCGCCGCCAGCAGCTCGAGGTCGGCCAGCCGCGACACTGTGGTGATCACCGAAGGCTCGGTAGCCAGCTCTGCAGCGAGGGAGCTGGATGAATCCCAGGGGTTCAAGATCACCACGTCACCTGAGAAGGCTTCCCGGACGATACCAACCTCTGAGGGGATGCCAACCGCGACCGTATCGGTGCCGAGAGTTTTGGACTCCTCGGCGAGTTGACGCAAGCCGAACCCGTACCCATTGCCCTTGATCACCGGGACAATGCCGGGCGTCGCGCCTGCCACAGTGCGCAGGTGTTCTCGCCAGCGTTCAGAGTCCAGCCGCAGAGTTACACCGCTCATGTCTGTATCACGACACCCATCACCGACGTTGCATATAGAGGTCGAAAGCCTTGTACAGCAGGGGATTCAGTGGGAGGTCCCATTCACCTAAGTACTCCACCGCCTCACCTCCAGTGCCCACCTTGAACTGAATCAGTCCCAGATGCGGGTCATCAGGCTCAAGGCCTTCGGTGATTCCGCGGAGATCATAAATCGACGCACCTGCCTCCAGCGCATCAAGGATCATCTGCCACTGGATGGCATTCGATCCGCGGACATCACGCTTTGCGGTAGAGCTCGCGCCATAGGAATACCAGGTGTGCTGCCCGACCTTAACCCAAGTGGTCGCCGCAACAAGATCATCTTCATGGTGAGCCAGATATAGCCGGATCCGATCCGGATCCTCGGCAAGCAGCGCATTGAACATAGTCTCGAAGTACGGCACTGGTCGCGGCCTAAAATGATCACGCTCGGCCGTTTCGACATAGAGCCGATGAAACTCGGGTAATTGATCAACCGTGGCGCGGCGTACTACAACGCCGGCCTTGGCCGCCTTTTTGATGTTGCGCCGCCAGAGTTGGTTCATTCCGGCAAGCAGTTGATCAGGGGTGCGCCCCGCGATCGGCAGCTGGAAGACGAATCGTGGTTGCCCAGCGGCGAAGCCTTCCTCATCTTCTTGCGGCTGGCGCCAGCCCAGCTCGCGCAGTTGATTGCGAGTCCGAGTTGTTTCGTGATTGACCTGATCAGGAACTGCCTCGCTGAGCCGAGTTACTCGTTCGTCGGCGATCGCCGCCTTGATCGTTTCGGCGCTCCAGCGGCGGGCGACGGCCGGCGCCCCAATCCGGAGGCCGAACGCACCGGCCCCGCGTACGTGGTCGGCTAATGGCCTCAGCCATTCCCCGATGTCAGCCGCTGTCCAATCAATCACCGGTCCCTCGGGCAGGTAGGCGAGGTACTTCTTGATCTTGGGAAGCTGCCGATACAGTACGAGTCCGGCGCCAACAGGTCCGTCCTTGCCGTTGAACCAACCGACCGACTCACTGCGCCACTCACTCTTGACCTGCCCCCATGCTGGCGTCTGGAGGAAGCTCACCGAGGGTTGAGCGGCGTTGAAGTCTCGATGCCGATCCGCCTCGATGGTGCGTACCGAAAGAGCCACAGGTGAGAATGTAATACCCGATCTGCCCGGTCGCTCGTGGTCCGCACTTTGCATTCGCTGTTCGATAGCACCGAGTCTCGGTATCCGCGTATGGCACAAGAAAATAGTGCTGACAATGGCTGCCGCGCCCTTAGAAAGGCAAATAACCCTAGTTGCGCGTAACTTTCTGGTACGCCACCGCACCGAAGGTGCCCCGAAAAGCCGTGTGGGCGAGTACCGTGAAGTGGGATCTCGGGCTGCCCGGAATAGGCCCAACGCATCGGCCCCCGTGTTTCCCCGCGCGGGTTGGTCCCATCCCCTGTGCGGACCGCCTATTCCGGGTTCAAGCTTGTAGTTGCGCCCGGGTGATCAGCAGGCTCCCTTCAGCGCGCAGAAGCGCTTCTGCAGCAAGTGTCCATTCGTGCCGAGGGCTATTACGTCGATCTGATTTTCATCCCGGGAGACAGCTGCTGGTGTGTCATCGATCCTAGTTCCGATCGTCTTCCAGCGAGTCCACGTTCTGCCGTCCCATGATCGGTGCTGCAAGGTGTTGTTGTCGCCTTCACGAAACAGATCAAGACGACGCAGGCCCCACGACGAAACCGCGACATCGGAGTGGAGTCCGCCACCAAGGTCGATCGATGGCAGCCAAGTCGAGCCGTCGTACGACTTCTGGTAAAGATGGTTGTCTCGGCCGCGGAAAAAGACATCGATCAAATTCGGGCCTCGCGAAACCGCTGCAGGTGCGCCTTCCAGGTTCTCGCCGAGCCGTACGAACTCACTCCAGCCCAACCCGTTCCACGACTTGTGGTACAGCGCGTTGTCCCCACCTCGGGCAAAGACGTCCAGCCGGTTCTTACCCCAGGACGCCACAGCAGGGCTTGATGTGAGGTATCCGCCGAGCGGGTAATAGCCCACCCATGCGCCACCTCCCCAGGCGTTATGCCACAGCTGGTTGTCGGTACCCCGAACGAAGATGTCAAGTCGGTCGGGTCCCCACGCCACGGCGGCCGGACCGCCCACAAGGGCGGGACCAAGATCGGCGGGCGGATACCAGCTCTCGTCGTCGTAGGCCTGATGCAGCAGGGTCTGGCCGGCCGTTTGGGCAAACACGTCCAGCCTATTGACGCCCCAGGAAGCCACGCTCGGTGCCGAGGTGAAGGAGCCGCCAAGATCCTCCCATTCGCTCCATTGCGGGCTTGTCGGTGTCGGCCACGGAATTGCTGACGGCGTCGCGGACATAGTCGGAATCACCAACGGTTTGGCGGCTGGAACAGCGGGGCGCAACATGAGGAAAAGACCCGTGCTCGCCAGCAGCAGCACCAGGCCCCCAAGAATCGCTGGCGGCCACCATCGGCGGTGGGCTTTCATCATGGCCAGCAGCACGACCTAGCACACTAGCCGCACGCCTCGTCGAGTTGTCAGAGTTTCAGCGGGCGATAGCAAGCTGTGACACTGACAAGTTGAAGCGTGAGGCGGAGCTACCTGGGCGACGATCAGGAGCCTTGCCCGGAGGAGAAGTGCTTGTGGAGCAGTTGACCGTTGCTGCCGAGTGCAAGTACGTCGATCCGACTGGGCCCCCATGAGACCGCCGCCGGAGTATCAATAATCCCGGTGCCGATGATCACCCAGTCGGTCCAACTCGTACCATCCCACGATCGGTGCTCCAACGTGTTGTCGTCTCCCTTGCGGAAGAGATCAAGCCGATCCGGGCCCCAGGAGGACACCGCGACGTCCGAATGCAGTCCGCCACCAAGATCAATTGGCTTCCGCCACTCGGAGCGCCGGTACCGCATCTGGTAGAGGTGGTTGTCGCGCCCTCGGAAGAAGACATCGATTGAGTTCGGCCTACGTGAGACGGCTGCCGGGGCACCCTCCAGGTTCTGTCCGAGCCGCTCGTACGCGCTCCAAGAGATGCCGTTCCATGACTTGTGGTACAAGGCGTTGTCACTACCGCGGATCAAGACGTCCAACCGATTTGGCGCCCATGAGGCTACGGCTGGGCTGGAGGTGAGAAACCCACCCAGCGGGTCGTAGCCCATCCAGCCTCCGTTCCAGGCTTTCCGCCAAAGCTGGTTGTCCGCGCCGCGAACGAAGATGTCGAGTCGATCTTGCCCTCGCGCCACTGCTCCAGGTGCACCAAGGATGGCAGGCCCAAGATTCTCAGCTGGATACCACTTCGTGCCGTTGTACGCCCGATGCAGCATGGTCTGGCCGGCGCCCCGGACAAAGACGTCCAGCCGATTCACGCTCCAGGAGGCCACGCTCGGCCCAGCATTGAAAGAACCACCAAGATCATCCCAGTCGCTCCACCGTGGGACACTCATTGAGACGTCCGGGGATGGTATCGCTGGTGGCTGATTGGACGGGCCGGCGAGCGGCGTGGCATGGGTCGCAGGACGCACGATCAAGAAAAGCCCGGTTCCTGCGAGCACCAGCAGCATGCTGCCCAAGATCACTAGCAGCGACCATCGACGCTGCAAGTTGATCATGTGGGGAAGCACGACACGCACAATATCCCCGAGACGCCAGACTTGTCAGCATCTCAGCTGTCACATATGCCTCAGCTGTTACATTTGCGGGCGGAAAATGATCACGAGTTGATTACTCCAAAATGCTGCCGTATCGGCTATTTCGCGATGATCTTGCCCGGATTGAAGTTCCTGCCTGGGTCCATAGCGGTGAAGAGTCCATCGATCATGTGCACGCCGGGAGCCGAGATGTCTTGCTCCAGCCAGGAAGCGTGTTCGGTGCCGACCGCATGGTGATGTGACAGCGTCGCGGCGGAGTCGACAAAGGCTTGCTGGATGGCGTTCTTGAGCGGCTCGTACTGGGCAAGCGGATCAACGCCGTCGTGTTTGAAAGCAAAGGTGAAGTACAGGCACGCACCGGAGTGATAAGAGTGCGAAAGATGGCACATGATCCAACCGCGGACACCAAGATGGGCGTATACCTTCTCTGCAGCCGCATACACATTCCGATAGAGCAGCAGCAGCTTTGACCACGGCGCCGCGGTCTCCGACACGTCCCCGACCGCGCCCCGATCGAGTACGAAGTCTCGGATGTACGGCATATCGAACTTCTTTTGGTCGTAAAGCACACCAGGACCCTTGCCAACCAAGATCCCGCCGTGCTTGCTGACGATGTTCTTGACGATCTTCTTCTGTCTGGCTACATGAGCCTTGCCGCCCTCGTAACCGATGAAGGACAGGCATACCTCATCCAAGTTCCAACCACGCCGCTCGAGAACCTTCATCATGCCTTTGCTGATCAAGGAAGAGATCGAGATGCCGCCGGACTTCTTCCTGGTGGCAAACGAGAACGCGGTCTCCTTCGCATCGGAGACCCGAGTAATGGACGGATGCGCATCGCTGGTCGAAATCTCTTGCATTGCGGCCAACCCGGCTTCCCATGACGGGAACAGATATCCCAAGATCACCCGTACTTCTGGAATGCGATGGACCTGGACGGTCACCTCGGTGATCACGCCCAGTCGGCCCTCAGAGCCGAGCACCATCTCGCGCACACTGGGCCCCGTCGAGGTGTGGGGCAAAGGCCGCACCTCCAACACCTTGCCGGGCATGACCACCCGCATGCCACGTGCAATGTCAGATATGTCACCGTACTTGTCCGACTGCATGCCTGAGGAGCGAGTGGCAACCCAACCGCCCAGCGTGCTGTGGGTAAAGCTGTCGGGGTAATGCCCCAGCACCCAGCCCTGTGCGCTCAGCTGTTCCTCCAGGTCCGGGCCCTGAGCGCCGGCCTGAATCCGTGCCAGACCGGAATCGGTGTCAATGTCGAGCACCTGGTTCATTCGGCCCAGATCGACAGAGATGACCGGCCGGGTCTCGTCTTCGGGAGCCTGCAGGCTGCCGGAGATGTTGCTCCCGCCGCCGTACGGGATGATCACCGCATCCGCCGCGACGGCGCGATCGATGATCAGCTGCACCTCCGCTTCGTTGCCCGGATAGACGATGAGGTCCGGAACCCTCGGGATGTCACCGGCGCGAATCCGCAGCAGGTCGCGCAGACTCTTGCCGTAAGTGTGCACAATCCGGTCACGATCGTCTTGTACGGCGTTGTCCGCGCCAACGACGTCGGTCAGCTCGGCGAGCAGCTGATCGCTGATCATAGGCGCCGGAATCGGTAGGTCATCCAGCGACAGGGGCGCGGTTGGCTCGGTGTCGACATCAAGATCGATGGCGTTGATCAGGAACGGCCGGAATCCCGGCTTGTTCTCGTGGTGGAAGCTGACTCCTTCCACTCCCCAGCCCCACCACTTCATGTGCTTGACATCGGGCATCCCTGTCGTTCTCCTTCGCTTTCCGGTGGGCGAGCGCTACACCTGGCCGGCGCGGTAAGTCGTGGCGTAGTCGATCAGTCCGACCACTTCTTTGGCAATACGTTCGGAGAATTGGGTGACAGTCTCGCCATCCTCGGCCCGCATTGGCTCCCCGAATGCGATGTACACCGGCATCCGCCCTCGATTGGGCCAGTTTTGCCCGTACGGCATGGCTTCGGCCGCCCCAACAATGGCAACCGGCAGGCATGGCACATCTCGGCTGATGCACAGCGCTGCAGCACCCGGCTTGAACGCTGCCATCTCGCCGGTCCGCGAGCGGGTTCCCTCCGGGAAGAGCAGCAGCGGAACGCCGTCGTCGAGCAGGCTGGTCGCGAGCCCGTGGCGGCCGCGGAGTCCGGTCCGATCGACGGGAAAGGCGTTGAAGAACAAGGAGGTCAGACCCTTACGCCACCAGACGTCGAAGAAGTAGTCGGCGGCAGCGCCCGCGGCGACGTAACGGGCCAGCTTGCGCGGCAGGGATCCGAGGATCAGGGGCGCATCGAGGTGGCTCGCATGGTTGGAAACGACGACGAAAGGTCGATTGAGGCCCTTGAGATGCTCCTCACCAAGCACGGTTACGGTGACCAGGCGCCAGACCAGCGGCTTGAGCATGCCTCGTTGCGCGACGAACCGAGCCGCTGCGTGCAGCGGTGAGGTGTAGCGGTTCCGGCTCGGCATGGGGATTAGCGTAACCCGAGCGGCGGTGGGGCATGGCCCGGCTGATCTGGGGTGATATGTGCCCTGAGCTTGTCGAAGGCACTCGGCTAATGGCGCCCTGATCTCAACTTGCGCGAGATCGCTCGCAAGGTGCGGTGTGGCAGGCGCTCGACGATCCCGATCATGACCTTGTAACGCTTGGACGGAATGGAGATCACCTTGCCCGCTGCGGCGTCCTGCAGGCAGTCGGTGACAAGCTGGTCAGCATCCAACCACAAAAGATCAGGTATTGAGCCGACGTTGATCCTCGCGCGTTCATGGAACTCAGTGCGCACCCACCCAGGACACAGCGCCGTAACGTTGACGCCGGTGCCATGCAGCTCATTTGCCAGGCTTTCCGTATACGCGGTCACCCAGGCCTTGATCGCTGAGTAGTTACCCATGGCTACGAACCCTGCGGTACTCGAGACGTTGATGATCGTCCCGGATCCTCGTTGCCGCATTGTCCGTCCGGCTGCTCCGCTGAGCATCAAGACCGCCCTGATCATGACGTCAATCGCATGCTCATGCGGCGTCGTGTCCGGATCGGTAAGCTTCGCCCGTACTCCGAAGCCGGCATTGTTGATCAACATGTCGATCGGCTGCTCGACACTAGTCAGCCGCTCCGCAATCCTCAGCACATCATCACGTACTGCCAAGTCCGCAATTATGGTTTCCACGCCGATTGCGTAACGTTCCTTCAGTTCTGTTGCTGTCTCGGACAGCCGATCAGCATTGCGGGCCACCAGCACGAGATCATCACCGCGTTCCGCTAGCGCACGTGCGAATGCGGCTCCGATGCCTGAGGTACCCCCGGTGATCAGCGCAGTTGCCATGCGCTCACCCTATGCCGAGCCGACGTCGCTCGCGGTGTCGCGCGTCGTGGATGGCTCGATAGCATGCCGCCGTGGCGGTCAGTAATGAGGAACTCGAAGCACATCTCCGCGCCTACCAGGACGCGCTGAGTGCCTTTGATGCCAAAAGCAGTGCTGAGCTCTGGGGAGTTCCGGGCACCATCGTCTCCGACACCTTCGTCGGCTCCCTGGATACTCGTGAGGCAATGGCCGCAGGCTTGCAACAGTTCTACCCGCTCTATCAGCGGCTCGGACTTCACCATGTCGACCACGAGACTCTAGAGCGAGTGGATCTGACCGAGCGATTGCTGCGCATTCGCGTCCGATGGCTGTTCTATGACGCCGCCGGACAGTTGCTGACGGACGGTCACTATGAGTATTTGCTGCGCCGCGATGATGAAGGACTGCGGACCTATGTTGCTGTAGCCATCGATGAGCAGGAGAAACTGATCCAGCTAGCACAACGTCAAGGCATTGATCTCGGCTAGCCTTGCCGGGGATTAGTCGGATCGGGCTTGTAGCAGTGCGGCAGTCTCACGAGCGATGGCGAGCTCTTCGTTGGTCGGAATCACAGCAATGGTGATGGCAGCGCCGTCAGGCGAGATCACCCGCGCGTCCCTGGAACGTACGCCGTTGAGTTCCGGGTCCACGTAGAAGCCGAGACCCTCGAGACCATCCGCGACCGCAGCTCGCACCGCGGGGACGTTCTCCCCAACGCCGGCTGTGAAGCTCAGCACATCGAGTCCGCCAAGAAGCGCCAGGTAAGCCCCCACATAGTGCTTGAGCCGATGCACATACACCTCAAACGCCAGCTGGGCCGCCTCATCGCCAGCGACCCGACGTTGCTCCAGTTCCCGGAAGTCGTTGACCCCGGCCATGCCCCTGAGCCCCGACTGCTTGTTCAGCAATGTGTCGATCTCGGCGATGGTCATGCCGAGCTCGTTGTGCAGAAACGTGTGTAGTCCCGGATCGACGTCGCCGGATCGGGTGCCCATTACCAAGCCCTGGAGCGGTGTCAGACCCATCGAGGTTTCGACGGCGACGCCGCCGCGTACCGCAGACGCCGAGCAGCCGTTACCTAGATGCAGCACGATCTGATTCAGCTCCGCAACATCGCGACCCACCAGTTCCGCTGCCGCTCGAGACACGTACTGGTGCGACGTGCCATGAAAGCCGTAGCGCTTGATCCGGTACTGCTGAGCAAGATCGCGAGGTATCGCGTACATCGCCGCAGCAGCCGGCAGGGTAGCAAAGAATGCGGTATCGAAGATCGCGACATGAGGTACGTCGAACTCCGCTCGTGCTGCTTCGATACCCGACACGGCACCTGGATTGTGCAACGGAGCAAGGGGAATCAGGTCTTTGATCTCATCAAGGACATCGTCGTTGATGATCGTCGGATCTGAGAAGTCAGGGCCACCATGGACCACCCGATGCCCGACCGCGCGCAGCCCTACCGTATCAAGATCAACTCCTGTGGCGGCAAGATCTTTTTGCATCGCCTGCAGGGCGCTAGTGTGGTCAGCAACCGGGCTACCTGGCTCACCGATCCGCTCGACGAGGCCCTTGGCCTGAACTTCGGCGGTCTCCGGCACCACAAGCTGGTACTTCAGCGACGAAGAGCCAGCATTCAGAACCAAGACAGGCGACTCACTCACCGGGCGGTCTCCCATCAGGCGCCGCTCCGGCAGCCTGCTGCTGCTTTATCGCCTGCGCTTGCACCGCAGTGATCGCCACGGTATTGACAATGTCGTCCACCAGCGCCCCCCGAGACAAGTCATTGACCGGCTTGCGTAGGCCCTGTAGCACTGGACCAATGGCAATGGCATGGGCGCTGCGCTGCACCGCTTTATAGGTGTTATTGCCGGTGTTCAGATCCGGGAAGATAAACACCGTTGCCCGTCCTGCAACCGGTGAATTAGGCAACTTGGTCCGTGCCACCTCCGGATCTATCGCCGCGTCGTATTGTATGGGGCCCTCCAGCGGCAGTTCGGGGGCCCGCTGACGCACCAATTCCGTCGCCGCTCGTACCCTCTCAACCTCAGCACCCGATCCAGAGGTGCCCGTGGAATACGACAGCATCGCGACCCTTGGCTCGATGCCGAACTGCTGTGCTGTCTCGGCGGAGGAAACCGCGATATCGGCGAGCTGTTCGGTCGTCGGCTCGGGAATCACCGCACAGTCGCCGTAGGCGAGCACGCGATCAGCCAGGCACATCAAGAACACACTCGAAACCGTGCTCACTCCAGGCTTGGTCTTGATGAACTCCAAAGCCGGCCGGATGGTATGGGCGGTGGTGTTGATCGCACCGGAGACCATGCCATCAGCCATACCTAGGTGCACCATCATGGTGCCGAAGTAGGAGATGTCAGTTACCACCTCACGAGCTCGTTCCAGAGTCATCCCCTTGTGCGCCCTGGCTTCGGCGTATTCAGCCGCAAACTTTTCAACCAGTTCGGGATCGTGCGGTGACACGATCTCCGCCTCGTCAAGATCAAGACCGAGCGCCGACACCCGAGCCCGCACCTTGGTCTCGTCGCCGAGCAAGATCAGGTTCGCGACACCTCGTATCAGCAGGATCGCCGCCGCCTCCAGGATCCGATCATCCTCACTCTCTGGCAAAACGATCCGCTGGCGATCAACACGCGCGCGCTCCATAACCTGGTACTCGAACATCAACGGCGTACGAACCTCAGAGGCCGAGACATTGATCGCGGTCAGCAAAGCCGACTGATCAACTTGTTCGGCAAACACCCGACAGGCGATCTCGATCTTCCGACTCGAGTCTTTGGTCATCGGTCCACGGACCCGCATCAATCGCTCGGCTGTGGTAAAAGTGCCAAGCGTGGTCATGGCAATCGGCAAGTCCTGCTGGACACCTTCGGACAGCCGCAGAATGCTCTCCGGGATCTCGTACCCGCCAGTCAGCAGAATCCCTGACAACGTGGGAAAGGTGCCTGACTGCTGGGCGAGCATCAGACCAGGGAGCAGATCGGTACGGTCGCTCGGCGCAATCACGGCGACATCCGGGAGCAGTCGATCAAGGACGTGCGGCAGGCTCATGGCAGCCACAATCACGCTCAGTGCCTCGCGATCCATCCAAGTCTCGCTGCCAAGTACCAGCTCACCGTCGGCTGCCTTCACCAGAGCACCGAAGGTCGGCGCCGACAGCAAGGGACTCTCTGGAATAGCAGCCGTCACGAGATCTCCAAGCGCGGCAAGCCCTGTACGAATCGCCTCGGTCGCGTCCTGATCAACACGATTCGCGATCACCGCGACGGTATGCGCGTGGTTGGCTCGCAGCTCCGCGATCGCGCCGCTAGCAGCCGCGCGAATCTGTTCCGGAGTGCGCTCCCGGCCGTGCACTACCAAGATCACTGGCGAACCAAGATTGGCCGCGATCTTGGCATTGAAGGACAGCTCCGTGCCGCTCGTTACATCCGCGTAGTCGGAGCCCACAACCAAGATCACATCGAACCGATCAGTGAGCTGGCCGAAACGTTCGACGATGATGTGCAGGGCCTCGTTTGGGTCCTGCCGGGCGGCGTCGTAGGTAACCCCGATCGCCTCTTCGTAGGACTGTAAGATACCTGGCTGGTCCACCAGAAGATCAACAATGAGGTCTACATCGTCGCCGCTCGAGCTCGATGTGGTCAGTGGCCGGAATACTCCGACAGAGCCCACCTCACGGGTCAGCGCATCAAGTAATCCGAGCGCTACGGCGGATTTTCCGGTGAGGCCTTCAGGCGATGCGACGTAGACGCTACGACTCACGCCTCCGACGTTATCGCCCAAGACCCGCAGACTTAGCATGCAGGCGTCGCAGTCGCAACTATCTTGGTTCGCGTGGCTGCCCCCGTACCACCAGAAATTCCTGGTATGGCGGATTGGCGCGCAATCGCGCGGGGTGGCTTTGCCATTGTCTGGGAAGCCCGTCAAGAGTCGTTAAACCGGCTGGTCGCGGTCAAGGTCGACGAACGCAAGCTGGACACCGAAGCCGAACGCCGCCGCTTCCTACGGGAGGCGGGAGCGGCGGGCCGAATGTCGGGGCACCCGGGTATCGTCACCGTGCACGACGCTGGACTGCTGGCAGACGACCGGCCGTTCTTGGTCATGGAACTCTGCCCCGGCGGCTCGTTGACCCGCTGGATGACCAAGGACCCACGACCCAGCCAGCGACGGGTTCGCGAGGTGGGGGTACGCATTGCGGACGCGCTAGCGGCTGCCCACCTGCTTGGCGTGCTGCATCGTGACGTGAAACCAGCAAACATCTTGATAGACGCGTATAACAACGCCGGTCTGGCGGACTTCGGCCTTGCGGCGCTCATTGACCCGGACATGCCCCTCAGCGAAACGGTGGAGGCGATCACTCCCGCGTACGCGCCGCCGGAGGTCTTCGCCAAGAAGCCGGTTACCGAGTACGCCGACGTCTACTCGCTGGCCGCCACGCTGTACGCGGTGCTCAGCGGTCATGCGCCGCGTTGGTCAGAAACCATGGAGCTGCCCAGCATTCCGGAGATGATCAAGCGGCAGAAGGCGGCGATCAAGCGCATTCCCGAAGTCGACAAGGCATTCATGGATGTCCTGCTGAATGCCATGGCGGATAATCCGGAGGACCGGCCAACGGCAGCCCAATTCCGTGATCAACTGGCTGCGCTGAACTTGTCCACCAAGCTCGCACCGAAGCCGCTGCCGGCGCCGGAAGCAACGGAGGAGTCACTACCACCGCCGCCCGAGAGTGAGGAGCCAGCCGCCGCCGAGGCGGAGCCACGGAGGCCGGGAGCTCCATCAAGGACGGCCACATCAAAGACGGCCACATCAAGCAGGTGGGACCGTCGCGGGTTGGTGACCCTAGCAGTCGCCGCTGTGTTGATCGCTTTGGCGTCGGTCATTGCGGTAGCGAACTTCGCTTCCCGCACGCCGGCAGTTGAAGCGACGCCATCCGCGACCTCACAGGCACCCGCTAGCCCAACCGGAACGCCGGCGGTGGTACCGGCGGGATTCGTGGACTGCTCGGAGGAACTGGGCATTGATACCTACTGCGCCTCCCGGCCGGAATGTTGGGGCGGCGTACAGGGTTTGGGTGATGTTCCGTCGCTCGGGACGCCGGAGCCCTGCGATCAGTCGCACGTCTACCAGACATTCATGGCTGGCCGACTGAAGTACGACCTCCGCAGACAATCGCAGTTGGAATCCGATCCGCACATCCGCCGGGTGTGCACCGGGGAGATCGCAAATTCCATGCTGCGCGCCCGAGATCGCCGCTCTGACTGGGAGATCATCTATTTGGGGCCACAGCAGCCGAGCGAGTACTTCTTCCGCTGCCTCATTGGCCGTGGTGAGCGGTCGGGAGCGCTGGAGCTCGACCCTCCTAACTAACCGGTGCCAGCTGTTCGATGCCGGCGAGCAATCGGTTTAGTGTCCGCTCAAAATCCCACCCGGCCGGGTCGTCGAATCCACCAGCCTCCCAAATCGCGGCCATGGTGGGATAGCGGTTCCAGTCAAAGTAGGTCTCCCAGAAACTAGCCCGCGAGTCCCAGTACGCCTCGGCAGATACGCCGGTATGCCGCGCCTCGTCGGAGTCGCCGATCATGTAGCGAGCGGCGCCCACCAGCTGCCACTGGATCAGATTGAAGATCGCGACATTCTCCGCACCGGTGAATCCGGCAGCGAACAGCGCGGCATAGAGCGCCTC
>Ga0081538_10003572_pt1 | contig 14631 bp, 13 predicted proteins | sample TabmetS5T2R1_FD_71022 | JGI IMG/M metagenome (GOLD analysis project Ga0081538, IMG submission 71022) | Tabebuia heterophylla rhizosphere microbial communities from the University of Puerto Rico - S5T2R1 | ecosystem: Host-associated > Plants > Roots > Rhizosphere ... | reverse complement strand
CGAAGGTGCTGCACGCGATCGGCGGCCGGCCATTGATCGGCCACGTCCTGGCGGCCGTCGGGCCTGATGGCGGCCGAACCGCGGTGGTGATCGGACCGGGCCAGGCCGACGTCGCCTCGGAAGTGAAGCGATTTGCGCCCGACGCCGAAGTGTTCGTGCAGGCGGAGCGGCGCGGCACCGCGCACGCGGTCCTGGCGGCGCGCCAGGCGATCGCACGCGGGGCGGATGACGTCCTCGTCGTGTTCGGCGACACGCCGCTGATCACGACCGCGACCCTTCACCGTCTGCGTGACGCCGTGGCGGCGGGCGCCGCCGTGGCGGTTCTCGGTTTCCGGCCGGACGACCCCACCGGATACGGCCGGCTGGTGGTCGAGGATGGGCAGCTCACGGCAATCCGCGAGGAACGAGATGCCAGCGCCGCCGAGCGTGCGCTCACGCTATGCAATGCCGGCGCCATGGCGCTCGACGGCAGGCAGGCGCTCGCGATCCTTGAGGCGATCCACGACCGCAATGCCAGGCGGGAGTTCTATTTGACCGATGTCGTCGCGATTGCGCGAGCCCAGAGGCTCTCCGTCGTCGCGATCGAGACCGAGGAGGACGAAGTGCGCGGGATCAATACGCGGGCGCAGCTCGCCGAGGCCGAAGCGGTGCTGCAGCGGCGGCTGCGCCAGCAGTGGTTGGAGGCCGGGGTCACCATGGTGGCGCCGGAGACGGTGTTCCTGTCCGCCGACACCAAGCTCGCCCAGGACGTGGTGATCGAGCCGCACGTGGTGTTCCGCGAAGGCGTGGTGGTCGAGGAGGGCGCGGTGATCCGCGCGTTCTCGTACCTGGAACGCGCCCACGTGGGCAAGGGCGCACAGGTTGGCCCGTTTGCCCGGCTGCGGCCGGGCGCTGAGCTCGGCGCGAACGTCCGCATCGGCAATTTCGTCGAGTTAAAGGCGTCGGTGATCGAGGCCGGGGCCAAGGTCAACCACCTGACCTATATCGGTGATGCGCGGGTGGGCGAGGGTAGCAATATCGGAGCCGGAACGATCGTCTGCAATTACGATGGCGTTGCCAAGCATCACACCGACATCGGCAAGGGTGCCTTCATCGGCTCGAACTCGGCCTTGGTCGCGCCGGTGAGCATCGGCGATGGGGCCTATGTGGCAACCGGCTCGGTCATCACCCACGACGTGCCGGCCGACGGCCTGGCGATCGCGCGCGGCCGGCAGGTCGTCAAGGAGAACCGCGCCTCGCGCCTGCTCAAGAGCATGGCAGCAAAGCGTGCCAGGAACACGAGCCCGGCCGGCTGAAGATTTCAGCCACGGCGGATGGCGCGCTATTCGGGATGAGTCTCCTGACGATTAAGCACTGTTGGCCTCTTCACTTGCCGACAGGCCGGTGCGGGGGTTAGAAGAAAGCCAGCGGCGCGTGCCACGTCCAGGCGCATGACGATGGAGAAAAACGTTGTTATGTCAGCTTGTTGGTGGATTTACTTAAACCGGATCTCTGCGCGCTGAAGGGGGAGCTACCCCATGTGTGGGATTGTCGGCATCTTGGGCACCGAGCCGGTGGCCGGTCAGCTCGTCGATGCGCTCAAGCGGCTCGAATACCGCGGTTACGACTCGGCCGGCGTTGCAACCCTTGAAGGCGGCATGCTCACCCGTCAGCGCGCCGAAGGCAAGCTCAACAATCTGCAGCTGCGGCTCGAGCTTGAGCCGCTGCGCGGCACGACCGGCATCGGCCACACGCGTTGGGCCACCCATGGCCGGCCGAACGAGGTGAACGCCCATCCCCACGCAACCGAGCGAGTCGCCGTTGTCCATAACGGCATCATCGAGAATTTCCGCGAGCTGCGCGAGGAGCTGGAGCGGAAGGGCGCGCGGTTCAACACGGAGACCGACACCGAGGTCGTGGCTCACCTGGTCACGCAGGAGATGCAGGAAGGCCGTTCGCCGGTCGAGGCAGTCCAGGCGGCGCTGCCACGCCTGCGCGGCGCCTTTGCGCTCGCCTTTCTGTTCGCGGGCGAGGACGATCTCATCATCGGGGCGCGCAAAGGCCCGCCGCTCGCCATCGGCTACGGCAACGGCGAGATGTATGTCGGCTCCGATGCCATTGCGCTCGCCCCGTTCACCGACACGATCACCTACCTCGAGGACGGCGACTGCGCGGTGGTGCGCCGCAGCGGCGCGGAAATCCACGACGCCGAAGGCCGCGTGGTCAAACGCGGCGTGCTGAAGTCCAACGCCTCCGCCTTCCTGGTCGACAAGGGCAATCATCGCCATTTCATGGCCAAGGAGATCCACGAGCAGCCGGAGGTGGTCGGCCACACGCTCGCGCACTATCTCGACATGGCGCAGGAGCGCGTGCGGCTGCCGGGTGCCTTGCCTTTCGACTGGCGGGGGCTTGGCCGCATTGCGATCTCCGCCTGCGGCACCGCGTATTATGCCGGCCTGGTTGGCAAATATTGGTTCGAGCGGTTCGCCCGCATTCCGGTCGAGATCGACATTGCGTCCGAGTTCCGCTACCGCGAAGCCCCACTCGCTCCGGGCGATGTGGCGATCTTCGTGTCGCAGTCGGGAGAGACGGCGGACACGCTTGCCTCGCTGCGCTATGCCCGGGAGGCCAAGCAGCACGTCCTGTCCGTGATCAACGCCCAGGGCTCGACGATCGCGCGCGAAAGCGACGTGGTGATGCCGACGCTGGCCGGTCCGGAAATCGGCGTTGCGTCCACCAAGGCCTTCACCTGCCAGCTCGCGACGCTCGCTTGCCTGGCGATCGCCGCCGGCATCGCGCGTGGAACCTTGGCGCAAGAAGACGAGCGCAGGCTGGTGCGTGCCCTCATCGAGGTACCGCGGCTCATGAGCGAGGCGCTGCGGCTCGAGCCGGAAATCGAGCGGTTGGCGCACGGGTTGTCGAACAGCCGCGATGTGCTCTACCTCGGGCGCGGCACGAGCTTCCCACTGGCCCTGGAGGGGGCGCTCAAGCTCAAGGAAATCTCCTATATTCATGCGGAAGGCTATGCTGGCGGCGAACTCAAGCATGGCCCCATCGCCCTGATCGACGAGAAGATGCCGGTCATCGTGATCGCGCCGCACGATCGCGTGTTCGAAAAGACCCTTTCCAACATGCAGGAGGTGGCAGCGCGCGGCGGGCGGATCATCCTCGTCACCGATCCGAAAGGCGCGCGGGAGGCGACCGTCGATTCGCTCCTGACCCTGGCGCTGCCGGAAATGCCGGCCACTGTTACGCCACTTGTCTACGCCATCCCGGTGCAGCTCATGGCCTACCACACGGCGGTGCTCATGGGCACCGACGTCGACCAGCCCAGAAACCTGGCCAAGTCGGTGACGGTGGAGTAGAGCCGGCACGGAATCTGTATAATAAGAACCGACCGGATACGGCTTCATCAGTAGAACATGACAAGTGAGAATCCCGATCTTGCGCCGGCCGAACCCGCGGCCACCCCGGCTGCACCGCACCACCCCGGGGCCGGCAGTCGGATCCGTACCTATTTCCTGACCGGGTTGGTGGTGGCCGGGCCGGTCGCCATCACCCTTTACCTGGTCTGGTCGTTCGTGACCTGGGTCGATGATCTCGTCCGCCCGTTCATCCCGATCGCGTATCGACCGGAGACCTATCTGCCGGTCAAGGTCCCCGGTTTCGGGCTCATCATCGCCTTCGTGGCCCTGACCCTGCTCGGCTTCCTCACTGCCAATTTGGTCGGCCGCACGCTGGTCGAAGCAGGCGAGATGATCCTCGAGCGGATGCCAATCGTCCGCCCGATCTATCGCGGTCTCAAGCAGGTGTTCGAGACGCTGTTCTCGAAATCAGGCTCGACCTTCCGCCGGGTCGGCCTGGTCGAGTTCCCGGCACCAGGCATGTGGTCGCTGGTGTTCCTGTCGACGCCGCCGGGATCGGAAATCACCGCGCAGTTGCCGACCCAGGAAGAGCACGTGTCGGTATTCATGCCGTGCACGCCCAACCCCACGACGGGCTTCTTCTTCTATGTGCCGCGGCGCGAGATCATCGAGCTCGACATTCCGGTCGAAGCGGCGGCTAAGCTGCTCATGACCGCCGGCATGATCCAGCCCGACGGCGACCCGCAGAAGAAGCTCGCCTCGCTCGCCGATGCCGCGCGCATCGCCCAGAGCGCCCGCACCGTCAGCACGGCGAAGTAATGTGAGTGAAGAAGACAAAGGTCTGTCCCGCGCTGGGCAGTGCGCGGGACAGACCTGCCAGGACGGATATCGGGGGACCGTCAATCCATCCAGGCGATGTCGGTCAGGTACCCGGGCAGGCCGGTGAATTTTCCGACCGTGGCTGCTTTCCCGCTCTTGAGGTCGACGGCATAGAGCGCGCCTCCGGTCGTCAGCCACGCATCGTTCTTGTCCGGCGCCGAGGTGACGATGTTGAAGCCCACCGCTCCGTCGAGCTTGACGCCGAGAGAACCGACGGTATTGAGCACGCCGTCGTTCGGCGGCGCCTGCGTCACTAGTGAGGCGGTCGTCGCGTCGATATTGTACAGCATGGTCGCCTGGGTGCCCTTCACCGAGTTGGTGTAGGCGCCGGCGACGACCTTCGGGGTCTTGCCTGCGTTGGCATCACCTTCCTTGAACTTGTGCGACCCGTCGACTGTCGCCTTGCCGTCATCGACATTCACGCGCAGGCTGGTACCGTCAGACCCCATGATCCGCAGGCGATCCGCGGCCGGGTTGAAATCGACGGTGGCGGTGACACCCGACTTCAGCATCTCGCTGAGCTTGCTCTTCTGGTTGGCTTGTCCCGATTGCGGATCGATCGTGACGATCCATCCATCAGCGGTTACGCCATAGAGCAGGCCGTCGGCCGGCCGGACATCGATGCCGATCAGCTTGCCGGCGCCTTTGATGTCCACGCCCTTGATGACCTTGCGCGCGGCAGGATCGATGGTGACGATCCACTTGCCTTCCACCAAGCCCATGATCGAGCCGGCATGGGAGGCGGTCGCAAGGGTGGAGGAGGCGGCGATCACGCCCATCAGGGCGAGCGTTTTCAGGTTACGTTGCATGAAAATCTCCCGTTCAATCGTTGCTGTAACGACGCCGGAAGGGGTGGGCCCCCGGCTGTGACGGGAAGAGCTACGGCGATCGTTTCGCCAAGTTGCAGGAAGCCGGCGGAGGTTGCGGCTGGTTCGGTCACGTCTTCGTGAGGGCCGACTGAGTTGCCATGCGCGCGAGCGCCGGCGCGACGAGATAGCCGGCGACTATGATCTATCCGGCGATTCGGAGGCTGAGCGCCTTTCCCGATCCATTTGCTGGTCGACGCCGTCCATCCATTGGCTGAGCGATTCCGGCATGATCCATGGCCACGCGAAGCTCGTCAGCGTTGCCATCCAGGCGCCGTTCATGGCGCCCGAAAAAAGCCCGTCGAGCCCCTTTGAAAGAAGCCCAAGCATGATGCCGATGCTGACCCAAAAGCCGAACCAGCAGCCGACAACAAGAAAAACGCGTCGCATCAAGAGAAAATCTCCTTCGCCGAATAAACGAGGCGGCGAAGGTTATGTTCCGGGCCTTGTGGCGCATTACGCCCGCGCCCGCTTCCACGTCTCGGTACCCTTGTAGCCCCGATCGGTGCGGCGCGACCACTTGCCGGAAAGCGAACCGTCCGGATTGATGTTCATGACCAGGATCGCAGTGCGGCCCTTGGTCAAACAGGCGACCGCCAGGATGTTGCCTATGACTTGGCCGACGCCGACCTGCTTGCCGTTGTCCCATTCCAGTTCGAGGGCGCCGGATGGTGCCAACGAAATATCCACGATGCTGGCGCCGCCGTAAGGCTTGCCGTCCGAATCGGTGCCGCTCACTACATAGGAGCCGACCAGACTGGGCTTGGGCTCTTCGAGCGGCAGATTCTTTATGTCGCCTAGCGCAGCCGCGCTGGGGGCGAGCGTTGCCGACAAGGCCCATCCACCGAGAGCTCCCGCCGTCAACATGGCCGCCACGATGACACGAGCATTTTTGCGCTGCCCGATGAGAGCAGTGAGGAGCGTTTTCATATCAAATCTCCGAAGTGACCATCCGTCTTGCTGCGTCGGCAGGTGGGCCGAGGACTCGAGCCCCTTGCATGTAGGACCATCGCATTAGCCGGCGCGGCCGTTTGTGACCTAGGTCACGTTGCAACCCATTTTGCATCGCCTCTGGCGCGGATGATCATGTCCGTTCAGGACCAATGGCGGCGAAAACAGCTGAGAATGGCTGTCAGGAGCGACTCCGCCATGATGGCATCGGTCGCGCCGAGCGACCGGTTGATCGAGCGAGCCTGTTCCCCGTTTGTGTGACCTAAGTCACGCGCGACATCAGCGGAATACGGTAAATTCCTGCCATTATGAAAACGGGAGTCTCCGATGCGCAGCTCCGACATGGAAAAGCGGCCAACCGAACAGCCCACCGTGAAGAGGTGGTGTTGTCGTCTGCTCGCGTATGGTGTCGCGTTGGGGCTATTGGCTCTCGCGGCCGGGGTGGCGATCAGTGAGCGTTCTCACCGGGATGAGCCTGCGGCTATTAGCGGCACGGTTCAAGTGCCCTCGGGGGGCGGCAATCTCGTTCCGCTTTATTAGATCCGGCACGGCATTCCGGACATCCTCGTTGCGACCCGCGCGCCTGCGGGGCAAACTCGCAAGGGAGGATGGATCATGATGTCCAGGCTGGTCATCGCCGTCGCTCTTGCCACGCTCGTGGCTGCGCCAGCCTTCGCCCAATCGCATGATTCCAGTGTCGGCTCCGGCAACATCGCTTTGTCGACCCCCTGGTTTGAGCCGGAATCGCCGGCTGCGCGCCGCGGCTTGATCTTCGTTCGCGTGCATTGCGCGCGGTGCCACGCGGTCGACAGAGTCAGCGCCAGCCCGCTTGCGACCGCTCGCCCGCTTCGCGCCCTAGGTATCAGGTATCCGGTCTCAGACCTGCAGCGGCCCTTGGCCGAGGGGATCCATCCCGCGATGCCGATGTTTCGGTTGACGCCGAGTCAGCTCACGGACGTCATGACCTATCTCAAGACCCTCGAGCCGTGATGTCGTCGCCCGCGACTCACGACCGCTGGTCCCAGGGTGGAACCGGGTACAAGGGCTGGTTGACGAAACTGTCGCTGAAGATCTCGACCACTTGGCCGTTCTGAATTTGGATCACGGTCTGTGGCAGCACGATCTGCCCGTTGTCCCCGAAGCGGACACGGCCGTAAATGCTTTCGAAATCCAGCTTCGCGATCGCATCACGCACGTCGTCGGATTCGATCGTGCCCGCCGCCTCAATGGCATGCACCAATGTCTGGACCGCGGCCACCGCGGCGGCCACGTGGTAGTTGGGTGCGTAGCCGAACTTTTCCCCGAACGCCTTGGAGAATTGGCTCGCATCGCCGAACCATCTGTCCTTGAGTCGGTCGGACGGAAGCCACGGCGTCATGCCGAAGGCGTAATTGGCGTCGTTGCCGAGGGTCGAGCGAAAATTGGCGGTCGAAACCGCCACCGTGAAGGACGCCAGGAGATTCGGATTGAAGTTACGGCCCTTGGATTGGCGGATAAAGCTGATCGCGCGAGACTCATGACCGCTCCATAGAAGAACGTCCGGCCTCCTGGCCTGGAGCAGCGTGAGAATGTTGGCGAAATTGGGGGTCCGCTCAGAATACTGCTGCTGAAGCACGACCTCCAGCCCCGTGGCCCGCAACAGCGCTTGCGTGCCCTGCGCCAGCTCTATGTCGAACGGATCGTCGCCCATGACGATCGCAACGGTCTTTGGCATCGGCGTGAGCCGTTGCAGCATCTCGATGGTGCTGCGGAAATACTCGTCGGCCGCCGGCAAGGTGCCGAACACGTACTTGTAGCCGCGCGCGAAAATCCGGTTCGAGGCGCCGCCTGCCTGAACCATCGGCACCTGGTACTGCTCGGCAAGCGGCGCGCTGGCGAGCACGTCATTGCTCGAATAGGATCCCAGCAGGAAGTGCGCCCTGTCCTTGGTGATCAGATCATTCTGCAAACGCACGCTGCGATTCACATCCGACTGGTTGTCATGGATCTTGAGGGCGAGCTTGTAACGAAATTCGCCGATCGTGGCGCCGCCTTGCTCGTTGATCGTGTCGACGGCGAACTGATAGGCATCGCGATAATAGCGCCCGGTATCGGCAAGGCTCCCGGTCAACGGAAGAGCAGCCCCGAGGGTGATCGTATCGCTTCCGGTGCAAGCGGCAGTGGCGGCGGCCGCCACAATCGCCGCCAAGTTTCTCAGCCACGAGTGCTTGTTCGGTTTTCTCGGCACGCTGTCGATCACAGTCGGAAAGGCCTCTCCATTCATGAACGACGCCACGTGTGTGGCGGTCCGAGCAAGCCCCGGCCGGCTGCGGCACGATGACGCTCGTCGCGGCTGGCGACGGCGCTACAGCTCCCATCCGATCTTGCGATCAAGCGAATAGGGCCCGCCGCCGCGCAGGGCGATGGCGGCAAACATGAGGCCCCACAGCAACGGATATTCCCATCCGCCTCCGGGCCTGGACCACCAGAAACCTTGCGGCCAGTGAGCCACGAAGGTGATCACGGTGAACTGGATGCCGGCCGCGACCGCGAAGAACCGGGTGAACAGCCCGACCATGATGCAGGCCGCTCCGACCGTCTCAACGATCCACACCACATAGGCGAGCGGTATCGCCGGTTCGATGCCGCGCCGAGCGAGGACGGCGGCCGCGAAGCCTTCAACGGTGTGGTGCGTCAACTTTCCGATGCCGTGGACGAGCAGCATGCCTCCCGCGGTCAGGCGAATGACCAGGTAGGAGAGATCGCGGCTCCAGGCATAGAACGGCCCCAGCGCCGGAATGATCGGTTTCGGCTCGCCAGGCGCTGGAGGTGCGGTCGTGCTCATGAGCGTTCTCTTCAAGCTTCACGACAGGTGCCGAAGCATTTCCTTTCACACTTGGAACAAACACTTTGGACCGAGAAATGAGATCATCGCGTTTGCTCTGCGGCCCGCGGCTCGGGCGGCTGCTTGGCGGGCGGCTCCGGCTTTGGCTCAGCCGGACGCAGCGTCCGTGCCAGGAGGCTCTCGAGATCGGACAGGCTGAACGGGAACAAGGACCGCGGCTCTCCCGGCGGCGAAGCCGATGGTTCCGCCGGGGCGGCAGCAGGAGTCCGTTCGCGCTGCATCGACGCGTCGGCACCCGGCATCCTTTCGGCCGGCATCGCCAAACCAGCACCGGGCATTCGCTCCAACGGCACCGCCGGAGCAGCAGCCGTCATCCTTTCCTTCCCCAAGGTGCCGTCTTCGACCGGTGCCGCGCGCGCCTGCGTGGGCGGTGGCGTATCCACATTGCCAAGGATGATCGGGAGACCGTCCTTGCTGCCGCCGATGACAACGACCTTCGAATTGTTGGACTGCGCCAGCTGAAGCGTTGCCTCGACTCCGCGCCAGCGCAAATAGGAGTCCGAGATTCCCTGGCTGACGATCTGTTGGAATTCGCGAATGCCTTCGGCCTCGATCTTCTTGCGTTCCGACTCTCTCCGCTCGCGGTCGACCCGAAACTTGTATTCCTCTGCAATGTAGTATTGCTCGGTCTTGCGGTTGATCGCGTGGACGACCAGTGGGGGCAGCTCGATGCCGTACAACAGCGTGTCGTAGAGAATGACCGTGTCACGCATCGCGACGTTGTAGGATGATCGGTCGGTTTCTCGCTCCATCATCTTATGGCTCAGTCTCTCCAAGGCGAGCTCGCGAATCTTTTCCTGAATTTCCTGGCGTGCCGTCGAATAGACTTGTTCGGCGGTGTACTGCGCGATGACCTCACGCATTTGGCTGGCGATTTGCGGACCCAGCAACTTGATATAGTTTGGCCCGACCACCTGATGCAGCGTGGGGACGGAGTCGTGCTGCAGCCGGAATCGGATGTTGAGTGTCGCATTCAGGTTCACGCCGTCGCTGGAGATGGCGTTGTAGGTTTCGGTAATGGATTGCACCCTGAGATCATATTGAAACACCTTGTCCCACGGCAAAATGACGTGCAGACCTTCGTCTTTCAGCTGACGTGGATCGAGCACGGTGCCGCCGGCGAATCGTTTCCACAGGACTCCAACTTTTCCGCTGGGAATCGTCACCACCACGTGCGGCACGAGCACGACTACCACGAGCGTTGCGACCATCATGAAGATCACGACGACCGGCAAATGGCGCTCGATGAATCTCCGCCACTTGTCCCGGGCTGTCGTTGGAGGCGGCCTCCCATCCACTGACCAAAGATATGCTTTCATGGCGCGTTCTCCACTGGTTGTTGCCCGACGAAACGACCTTCGTCCATGCGAAGCCTGCGAGCGGGCACGTCCATCTCGTCGAGGTAACGGTCGTCGTGGCTTATTGCGACCACCGTCGCGCCGGCCCGCTTCAGCGCCGGCAGTAGATCATAATAGAACTTGCGGCGGAATTCCGGGTCCTGATCGGCGGCCCATTCATCCAGCAACAGGAGCGGGCGCTTCTCCAGGAGGCTGACAATGAGGGCGAGCCGCTTGCGCTGCCCGCTCGATAGGTCGATGGTCCGAAATTCGCTGTCGGTGACTGCCGTCTTGTCGATCAACCGGTACTGGGTGAGCAGCCGATCGACCTCGGCGGGGTCCGGGTCTGTAATCCCGTAGAGCTTCTGGAACAGGTGAAAATCGGGAAAGACCGCGGCGATCAGCTCGCGATAGGCTTGGCGCGTGCGGTCCGTGACGCGCATCCCGTCGAACGTGATCTCGCCTGAATCAGGTTGGTACAGGCCGGCGAGAACCCTCAGGAAGGTCGATTTGCCCGAACCGTTACCGCCGGTGATGAAGACGAGCTCGCCGGACCGCAAGGTAAAGTCGACCGGCCCGACCTGGAACACAGCCTCGGACCACTTGTCGATATAACGGAAGACGATGTCGCGCATCTCGATCTTGTCGAAGCGCTTCACCAATTCGGACGGGCCGAGCGGCGCGGCGGCGATGGTCGCCAGCAGCTTGGCCTCGAGGCGCTCGATGTTTTCCGCCGCTGTGTTCGCGGCCGTGACCACGGGTATCGATTGAACCAGACCGAAACATGCCCCGACGACGAAGACGAGCGCCGTTACGGTTTTCGTGATGGAGGCTCCTGCGAGGGTGTCGCTCAAGACCGGGACGACGAAGACGATCGCGCCGAGCAAGGCGTAGAGCGAGCTCTGCAGGAACACCATGCGCAGGAAAGTTTCGCTCTGGGCGCGTATCTTGATGTTGGCGGCTGCGCGCGAGACTTCCACGATATCGTGAAACAGATCATCGCTGCGTGCGCTGTTTAGCCTCACCTCCTTGAAGCCATCGAGCACGTCGAGCAACCGATCGTACAGGCGATTTTCCCAAGCCGCCGCCTCGCGCGTCGCCATGGCGAGATGGCGACTCTTGGCCTGGAACAGCAGCGCCGCGACGCCGACGATCGTGATGCTCAGCGCAAAGGCCAGGAGCGAAAGATACGCGACGTAGACTGCGACGAAGAAGATGAGGACCGCGCCCTGCGCCGTGAAAGCGAGCGTATTGCTCGCCTGCGTGAGTGCCGTGGTATCTCTGGTAATGGCGGCAACGATCTCCGCGCGGCCGATTCCTTCCACGGCAAGAAGCTCGGAGCGCCGCACGTGATCCATCAGGCGCAGTCGCAAATTGTGGATGATGGCTTCGATTTCGGCGGTCGTCGTGATCAGAACGTAGTGTTGTGTCTTGATGAAAAGAAGCAACGCAACAATGAACAGCGTCGCCGCCCAGAGGCTAGGATGACCATCGTCGGCCGCTTGCGCGCCCGCATTGATCGCGGCCAGAATCGAGGCGGTGCTGACACCCCCGAGGCTGGACATGATGACCAGGCGCCTCAGGGAGCCCTGCATTTCGCGGCGAACGAGCTTGAGGAAAGACATTCGTGCGACGTCGTCCGCTTAACTCTCCCGCAGGGCGCCGACCCCGACGAAAGCAGAGCACGGCCGCTTCGACCGCAACAGCACTCAATCGCTCTGCGGGTGACGATGCACTACGACGCGCTGTGATGGTCCGGTCAAGAGCAGCACGATGAGCACGACCACGGGGGTGAAAACAAGCGATACGAGAAATGTGCCGATGAATCCCATGCGGCGCTGGCTGCCGCAAAGCCCGACCAGGACGGAGAACACGATATACAAAATCAAGGCGATGTAATAGGCCATTACGCCATGTGGTCCTTCTCCCTAGCAGTCCCAAGCACCGATTGCGGCCCGAGAAGGGGCTTTGGATTGACGCTCGACTCATCAACTGCCTGCGGTCGAGGCCCCCTTGCGCGTGGCCGGGCCAGGTTCACCGGCAGGCGGTGGGGCTGGCGATCGGCCGGTTAACTTCTCCCTTTGCGCCTTTATGAACTCACGATAATCCGGAGGATTGAAGTCCAGCAGCGTTCCACCCGAAGCAAAGTGCTGGATGAAAACCTTGCCGATGATGTAGGTGGCGCCGGCCGAGAACACTGGCATCGTGAGCGCTCCGGCCACCCATCCGATTCCCGGCACACCCTTCACCAGGCTCCCCACGGTCATCGCGGTCGTCGTCGCGGTGCTCGCCGGCAGGACCGATCCAGCCAGGCTGGCGATGATCGACTTGCCTCGATTCTCGGAGAACGGCACGCCATAGATTTCCGACAGGCGGCGCAGCATCAGCAGCTGGACACCCCCTACCGCCGCCACGTCGAGAATCGGCACCGGGATCAGTCCGGCACCCCCGGACCACAACGAGAAGCGATCCACCACTTGTGACGCAGCCTGATCGCGCATCTCATCGGTCATTTCGACAGAGCCAGTCGTTTCCTCCGCCGTCCCGGACCCATTCGTTTCCTGTGCCATCTGCGGAACCCTTCTCCTCAACCGTGGGCTGGGCCAAACGATCGATCAAATCAAGTCAAGAGAAATTGACCAATCGTCCGTAGCTGCGCCCGCGCCAGCTGTTGAATACTAACATATGGACACAGCGGGTTCCAAGTGTTTGTATTTGAAAGGCAGAGACAGGGTCGTGCAGTCCTCACACATGACTAGCGCCAGCTTTCATCAAGGCCATTTGGTCCGGAGGCTGCTTCGATGAAGCTCGGGAATTCCCCGCGCATCGTCACCCGATTACTGTGAGCAGGATCATTTTACTGTGAACAGGGCCATCGATTCGGCATCCGTCCTCAATTGCAATTCTGCTCGTGCGCTGCAAGCCGACAGGGCGGGGGCTCACGGCAACGATGAGCTTCCGCTGTCGACCGCCCAACTGGGAATCTGGTTTGCGCAACGGCTCGACCCTTCAAGTCCCGTATACAACATCGGCGAATACATCGAGATCGAGGGATCGATCGATCCGCGGCTGTTCGAGCAGGCATTACGACAAGTCGTAATGGAAGCCGAGACCTTGCGTGTGCGCATCGTCGAACGCGCATCCATCCCACGGCAGGTGATCGGCGCCCCGCCAGACTGGTCGATGCCGCTTATTGATCTCTGCGCCGAGACCGATGCGCGGGCCGTCGCCGAATCCTGGATGAAGGCCGATCTCGCACGGCCGATCGATCCGGCGAGCGGGCCGTTGTTCGGGTTCGCATTGTTCAAATCGGTTGATCGGTTCTTTTGGTACGCGCGCTACCATCATGTCGCGATGGACGGGTTCGCCATGTGGCTGGTGGCGCGCCGCGTGGCCCACGTCTATACCCAGCTCAGCACGGGACGAGCCATGGATGATGGTTCGTTTGGCTCTCTCGCCGTTCTGCTGGAGAAGGACGCCGCCTATCGTGCTTCCGAGCAATTTGCCCAAGACCGGCAGTTTTGGCTCGATTGTTTGGTCGACCGACCTGAACCAGTCAGCCTCGGCGCCAATCAGGCGGCTCCATCCCACAGTTTCCTCCGCAGCACTGGTTATCTGCAACATTCGATTGTCGACCGGCTGGACTGGGTCGCGCGCCGCGCCGGAACAAGCCTCCCACAGATCATAAGTGCAGCAACGGCGATTTTTCTGCATCGGTTCACTGGCGCAAGGGATTTGGTTTTCGGCCTGCCGGTCGCGGCCCGCGACAGCGCCGCGCGATGCATTCCCGGCATGGCCTCGAACGTGGTGCCGCTGCGCCTTTCGATTGATCCGAGCATGACCGTGTCTGAAGTCATAGGTCAGACGGCTTGGCGGATGCGCCGCGGCCGGAAGCACCAGCACTATCAGATTTCGGACCTGCGACGCGATTTTGGCGGAAGTGCCAATGGCCGAACGCTATTCGGAACGTGCGTCAATATCATGCGGTTCAATTATGATTTCAGTTTTGCGGGCAATTTTGCCGTTGCGCACAATCTGTCTCTCGGTCCGGTCGAGAACCTGTCGATCGCCGTTTACCACCATTCGGATGGTGGTCCGCTGCGGATCGACTTCGATGCCAATCCGAGATCGCACGACGCGGCCGAGCTTGCCGATCGTCAGCAAAGATTCCTGAGACTGCTGACTGCCATCGCGCATCCGGACGGTGCGATCGGCAGCCTGGAAATCCTTGGGGAAGAGGAGCGGGTGACGATCCTGCGCGGGTGGAACGACACCGCGCATGCGGTGCCCTCTGCCACGGTACCGGAGCTGTTCGCCGCGCAGGCGGCCAGCACCCCTGATGCGACCGCCTTGGTGTTTGCCGACGAGCG